>Ga0228699_1001747_pt1 | contig 10225 bp, 6 predicted proteins | sample McNCre217_Aug_MG_FD_178016 | JGI IMG/M metagenome (GOLD analysis project Ga0228699, IMG submission 178016) | Freshwater microbial communities from McNutts Creek, Athens, Georgia, United States - 2-17_Aug_MG | ecosystem: Environmental > Aquatic > Freshwater > Creek | place: USA: Georgia...
CAGCAAACTCTTCCCGGACCGACGTGCCATCACTGCCAATTACCAGCTCTCCATCGCCGAATCGGCGCTCTACGAAGCGGTGACCGACTATGTGAAGCAAGAGATGAACCGGGCCGACAAACTCGACGGCCAGCGCAAAGGCACGGTCGGTTTTGCGCTCACTGCCTTGCAGCGCCGCTTGGCTTCTAGCCCCGAGGCCATCTACCGCTCGCTGCAACGCCGTTGCAACAAACTCAAACGCCGGGTGGAAGACGAAAAGCTCCGCGCTCGCGGCCAAACGCGCAACCAACTGCTGTCTGATGCACTCAGCACCATAGGCGCCACCGACGACATCTGGGACTCTGGCGACAACCTCAGTGCTGGTGACTACGAAAACCTTGAAGAAGCCGTGGTTGACCAAGCCACTGCCGCCCAAACCATCCAAGAGCTGGAAGCCGAAATCATCAGCCTGGAAGGCTTAGAGGAGCAAGCCAAGCAACTTGTGTATTCCGGGCAAGACCGCAAGTGGGACGAACTCTCCACCCTGCTCCAGTCGCCCGCCATGCGCGAAGCCAGCGGCCGCCAACGCAAGCTCATCATCTTCACCGAGCACCGCGACACGTTGAACTACCTCGCCATCAAAATCCGCGGCCTCATTGGCGGCAGTGAAGACGCCGTCACCATGATCCACGGTGGCGTCAAGCGCGAAGAGCGTCGCAAAGTGCAAGAGCTGTTTCGCAACGACCCTGCCACCCGCGTACTGTTGGCCACCGACGCAGCAGGCGAGGGTGTGAACCTGCAAAACGCCAACCTCATGGTCAATTACGACCTGCCTTGGAACCCCAACCGCCTGGAGCAGCGCTTTGGCCGTATCCACCGCATCGGCCAGACCGAGGTCTGCCACTTGTGGAACATGGTGGCCGCTGAAACGCGGGAGGGCGATGTCTTTCAGCGCCTGTTTGAGAAGCTCGAAGTGGAGCGCGCAGCCCTGGGCGGCCGGGTGTTCGATATCTTGGGCGAAGTGTTTGAAGACAAAAGTCTCAAAGACCTGTTGATCGAAGCCATCCGCTACGGCGAAGACCCTGAAGTCCAATCCCGCCTGCTCCGCAAAATTGAAGGCGCGCTAGACACCGCCCACCTGCAAGCCATCATCCAGCGCAACGCCTTGTGCGAAGAGGTCATGAGCGCAGAGCGCCTCTTTGCGGTGAAAGAAGAGATGGACAAAGCCGAAGCCCGCAAGCTCCAGCCCTACTTCATCCGCGCGTTTTTTCATCAAGCATTTCAACAACTCGGTGGCGAACTGCGCCCCCGCGAGCCAGGCCGGTTTGAAATCACCCATGTGCCCGCACCCATCCGCGAGCGCGACCGCCAAATCACCGGCCGCGACCGCCGCCACATCGATCCCGTGCTGCGCCGCTACGAGCGGGTGTGCTTTGAGAAGCAACACATCCGCCTGGTAGAGCGCACCGGCAGCGCCATGGCCAGCCTCATGCACCCGGGGCACCCGCTCATGCAGTCGGTTACCGACATCGTGCTGGAGCAACACCGCAGCAAACTCAAGCAAGGCGCGGTCTTGGTCGCGCCCGACGACGCTGGCCTTGCGCCCAAGGTGCTGTTCATCATCGACCACTCGGTCAAAGAAGGCGCTAGCAACCAGGTGGTGTCGCGCCGCATGCAGTTTGTGGAGATCGACGCGCAAGGCCACGCTACCCATGCCGGTTGGGCACCCCACCTCGACATGGAACCCCTGGTTGCCGACGGCCTGGCACTGGTGCAAGACCTGCTGGCCGCCCCGTGGCTCAACGGCACCGATGCGCACAACCTTGAAAACGTGGCACTCGCCCATGCCTCTACCCATCTGGTGCCTGAGCACTTTGGCGAGGTGCGCACCCGCCGCGAGCAGCATGTGGACAAAACCCTGGCCGCCGTGCACGAGCGCTTGGTCAAAGAAATCAACTACTGGTCTGACCGCTACATCAAGCTCAAAGACGACTTGGCTGCGGGCAAAGACGTGCGACTCCCGCTGGATAACGTGAACCGCACCATGGACGAGCTCAACAGTCGCCTGGCCGCCCGGACTCAAGAGCTGCAAGCGCAGCGTCACGTCGTCTCCAGCACGCCGGTGGTAGTGGGCGGTGCCCTGGTTATTCCCGGCGGACTACTCGCCCAGCGCAAGGGGCAGGCAGATGGTGGCTTGCAGTGGACTGCCGATGCACAGGCTCGCGCCCGCATCGAGCGTGCAGCCATGCAAGCGGTCATCCAAGCAGAGCTGGCCTTGGGCCACACCGTGACCGATGTGTCCGCCCACAAATGCGGCTGGGACATCACCAGCCAACCTGCCGCCGTGGCCGGCCGCTTGCCCGCGGCGCGGCACATCGAAGTCAAAGGCCGCGTCAAAGGCGCCAGCACCGTCACCGTGACGCGTAACGAAATCTTGTACGGACTCAACCAGCAAGACAAATTCATCCTCGCCATCGTGCTGGTCGATGGCGACCCACAGGCCGGTGGCCAGTGCGATGGCCCGCACTACGTGCGCAAGCCCTTTACCCAAGAGCCCGACTGGGCCGTCACCAGCATCAACATGGATTTGGACGCGCTGTTGGCGCGGGCCACTCCAGCAGCGTAAGAAACATGTTTCCCATCAAAACCCCCAAAAAACTCATCGAGGTGGCCCTGCCGCTGGACGCCATCAACGCAGCTTGCGCGCGCGAAAAGTCCATTCGCCACGGCCATCCCAGCACGCTGCACCTGTGGTGGGCACGCCGCCCGCTGGCGGCGGCGCGGGCGGTCATCTTTGCGCAGATGGTGAACGACCCCGGCTTCCAGCAAGGCGGCGGCTTTCGCTATGGGGTGAACAAAGAGCGGGCGGCTATCGAGCGCGAGCGCTTGTTCAAAATCATGGAAGACCTGGTGCTTTGGGAAAACACCAACAACGAAGAAGTGCTGCAGCTCGCCCGCGCAGAAATCGTGCGCAGCTGGCGCGAAACCTGTGAGCTCAACAAAGCCCACCCGCAGGCGGCGGAGCTGTTCAACCCCGACAAGCTGCCCGCCTTTCACGACCCCTTTGCCGGCGGTGGTGCGCTGCCGCTAGAGGCCCAGCGCCTGGGGCTGGAGAGTTACGCCAGCGACCTGAACCCTGTGGCTGTGACCATTAACAAGGCCATGATCGAGATACCGCCCAAGTTCGCCGGGCGCGCACCCGTGGGGCCAGCGCCGGAGCTCAAGGGCAAGGCCAGCCAGGAGATGTTCACCAAGCAGTGGCAGGGTGCACAAGGCTTGGCAGAAGACGTGCGCCGCTATGGCGCTTGGATGCGCGAGCAGGCCCAAGCGCGCATAGGCCACCTGTACCCCAAGATCAAAGTCACTCCTGAATTGATAGCGGCTTGCGCAGGTAATACGAGCGCTAGCGGCCAAAATGACATTGAAGCACCTGCCAATACGGGCTTGGCGGGCTTGAAGGACGGTGACGAGCTGACGGTGATTGCCTGGCTCTGGGCGCGCACTGTTAAAAGCCCTAACCCGGCCTTCAGCCATGTGGATGTGCCGCTGGCCAGCACCTTTGTGCTGTCCAGCAAAGCGGGCAAAGAGGCCTATGTGCAACCGGTGGTGGAGGGGGATAGTTATCGGTTTGAAGTGCGCACCGGGACTCCGCCGGAAAGTGCGAAGAATGGTACTAAGCTGGCGCGTGGCGCGAACTTTCGCTGCCTGTTGTCAGACATGCCGATTGAACCAAAATATATCAAGGCCGAAGGCATGGCGGGGCGCATGGGTGCCAAGCTGATGGCCATCGTGGCAGAAGGCGTTCGCGGTCGCGTGTACCTGGCGCCCATCGCCGAGCACGAGGCCATCGCGCGGCAAGCACAGCCGAGTTGGAGGCCTGAAACGGACATTGCGCCCGACAAGCGCTCCATGTTCACGCCGCTCTATGGGTTGACCAAATTCAGCGACCTCTTCACTCCTCGTCAACTCGTTGGATTAACTACGTTCTCTGATCTAGTCCCCGAAGCCATTGCCCGCGTTCACGCCGACGCGCTAACAGCAGGCATGGCTGACGATGGCCGTGGGTTGGATGCACTTGGTTATGGGGCCACTGCGTATGCAGAGGCGGTAGGCATGTATTTGGCAATCGCGGTGGACAAGACGACTGACTACAACAGTGCCTTGGTTGCTTGGAGTTCAACGCGAGATCAAGCGAAGACCACGTTTGGCCGTCAGGCGTTACCCATGATTTGGGATTTCGCAGAAATCAATCCAATGGCCGGTGCTGCGGGAGATATCGCAATTTCAATCGCGGGTATGTGCCGCGCGTTTTCGGCACTTCCCTCCAATCAACAGGGCTTCGCACGCCATGCGGATGCTCAAACGCAAGCGGTTAGTGCTGGCAAAGTAGTTTCCACCGACCCACCGTACTACGACAACATCGGCTACGCCGACCTGTCGGACTTCTTCTACGTCTGGTTACGCCGCAGCCTCAAGCCCATCTTCCCCGGCTTGTACGCCACGGTGGCAGTGCCCAAGGCCGAAGAATTGGTCGCCACACCCTACCGCCATGGCGGTAAGACGGAGGCGGAAACCTTCTTTCTGGATGGCATGACGCAGGCCATGCATAACTTGGCGCAGCAGGCGCATTCCGCCTTTCCTGTCACCATTTACTACGCCTTCAAACAAAGCGACACCACCGACGACAGTGGAACGCACAGCACAGGCTGGGAAACCTTTTTAGAGGCAGTGTTGCGCGCGGGATTTGCGCTCACGGGCACATGGCCCATGCGTACAGAGCGTGATGTTCGTTCTATAGGTATTGGCACCAACGCCTTAGCCTCCAGCATCGTTCTCGTCTGCCGCCAGCGGGCTATCGATGCAGCCACCATCAGCCGCCGTGAGTTCATCCGCGAACTCAACGCCGCACTGCCCGACGCCCTGCTGGACATGACGCGCGGCGGCGTTAACTCCCCAGTAGCACCGGTGGACTTGTCGCAGGCCATCATCGGGCCGGGCATGGCCATCTTCAGCCAATACGCCGCTGTGTTGGAGGCCGATGGCACGCCCATGAGCGTGCGCACTGCGCTGCAACTCATTAACCGTTTTTTTGCCGAAGACGATTTCGACCATGCCACCCAGTTCTGCCTGGCCTGGTTTGACCAGCAAGGCTGGGCCACCGCCAAGTTCGGCGATGCCGATGTGCTGGCTCGCGCCAAGGGCACTAGCGTGGGCGGCTTGGTGGAGTCGGGCGTGGTGGAAAGCAGCGCGGGCAACCTGCGCCTGTTGCGCTGGGCCGAGTTGTCCGCCACCTGGAGCCCCGAGGCGGATGCCAAAAGCAAAGGCGGCACACCCGTGTGGGAGGCGCTGCACCAGCTTATTCGCGCTCTAAACCAAGACGGCGAAACCGCCGCGGGCACGCTCTTGGCCCGCATGCCCGAGCGCGCCGACCCCATTCGCCTGTTAGCCTACCGCCTCTATACCTTGTGCGAGCGCAAAGGCTGGGCCGAAGAGGCCCGCGCCTACAACGAGCTGGTCACTGCCTGGCCCAGCATTGAGCAGGCGGCCGGTGAGGTGGGTTTTGCGGGTTCGCAAACCACGCTGGATATGTGAATGGCGCAAATATGACGACAACCCCATTGCCAACAACGGCGGAGCTCTGGACTTTCATTAAGAAAGAGATCACCGGCATTCAGATGCTCTGGGAAGTCGTGAATAGCTTGTATTTCCAGCCGAAAGGCAAGGTGTGGCAAGCGTTTGCTTGTGATGCCCCCTTGTTCGTGCATCTGACGCAAACAGCAATGATGGAGTCACTGCTGATGCGGGTGTCGCGCCTGCTGGACCCGACTGCTACCGGGCGAGGGCAAAGTCAGATGACTAACCTGAGTTTGAAGAGTTTGGTCGAAGCCGAGCCCCGCATCGCCGCAGACGAACAAGCCATTCGAACTATCTGGGATGTCTCTGGCTTGGTGGCTGTTCGCAACAAGTATCTGAGCCACAACGATCTCACTCGTTCGGTGACGGCGGATCACACACTGAACATTCCACTTGAGTCAAAGGATATTGAAGCGCTGCAAGAGCTGGCAATTGGATTGCGCAAACTCAGGCGGGACGTCAATTCAAAGTTAGGCGCTGGCACTTACCTAGATCAAGGGTTGGATGCACAGAGTCAATACGCAGTTGAAGTGCTTTGTAAGACGCTGCAGGGAGGAAAGCTTTTCTTTGAATTGCTGCCTGATCAGCCTGTATTGCAACAGGCATGGGCTTCAGTGGAGGCACAACAATGCCTCTAACGTTCGAGTACTGCGTCACGCAACGGGGCTACTCAGGCCTGCGTGGTTTCGTCATCGTGATGCGGCAAGCTGCGCGGCACAAAGGGCGTGCTGTGTTCTCGCGGTTCGACCATGCTCTTCAGACATTCTTCAATGAAGGAGGTAGGAAGATCGGGGTTGGCCAGCACAGCGTTGGTCAGAGATTCGTTGGTGTGCATCAGGATGCTCCTAACTCTGTAGCGCCTTGCGCAGTATCTACGAGGGATGCGGCCTGTTTTTACTTACGCAGCCACCATGCGCGGCACCACCGGGCGCGGCTGCTGAGCAGCCTGCCACAGGTCGTAGGCACTTTGCATGCCCAACCACAACTCCGCGCTGGTACCCAGCAAATCGGACAGGCGCAGCGCCATGTCGGCAGAAATGCTGGCGTGCCCGTGCAAGATGCGCGAAAGGTAGGCGCGAGTGACGCCCAGCTGGGTCGCCGCCTGTGTGACACTGACCTCAGCCAGCCACTCTTGCAGCACTTTGCCGGGATGGGGGGGGTTATGCATACGGCCCATGGTGAACCTCCTTCAGTGGTAGTCCTGGTAATCAACCAACTCGGCGTCGGTGTCTACAAAGCGGAACGTCAAACGCCAGTTGCCATTGACGGTGACGGCCCAATGACCGTTCAGACCGCCTTTCAGTGGGTGCAGTTTCCAGCCAGGGACCGCCATGTCTTGCGGCCCAGTGGCTTGGTCCAGAGAGCCCAGTTGCAACTGCAAGCGCTGGGCGTGGTCAGGGCGAATACCCGCTTTGCTACCGCTGCGGAAAAAGGCCTCAAGACCTTTGTGCTGGAGTGCTGGAAACTGCGAATCATGTGAAATTGTATACAGGATGTATACGTTTCGCAAGCCATCGCCCGTGCCGTCACAAGTCATTCAATTCAAACCCCAGGTAAACCCAGCATGAATCACCTCAAACCCTGGCGCGAGATCGCCGAACCGCATGAAGACGTGCTCAAGGGCACTTTCCAGCAGGCTGAATTTGCGGCCGATTTGTCGCGCGTGCACGAGGGCACGGCCACGGCGGAGTATCAGAACCCGGCCTTGTTCTTCCAGCGCACGTTCATTACCGAGGGCATGCGTTTGTTGCTGGATTCGGTGGTGAAGCGCTTGGCAGGCAAAGGGGGCGACCCGGTGATTCAGCTGCAAACCGCGTTTGGCGGTGGCAAGACGCACACCATGCTGGCGGTGTACCACCTGGCCCAGGGGCAGGCCCCGGCGAGCGAGCTGCCCGGCGTGCCCGCCATTTTGGATACGGCGGGTGTGACCGAGCTGCCACGCGCGCGCATTGCGGTGCTGGATGGCATCAAGGCCTCGCCCAACCAGCCTGCGTTGCGGCAAGACGGTGCGGTTCAGCAAACCATTCGTACCTTGTGGGGCGAGCTGGCTTGGCAGTTAGGCAAAGCGGATGGCTATGCGCTGGTGGCTGAGGCTGATGCCTCTGGCACCTCGCCCGGCAAGGCGGTGCTGGAGACTTTGCTGGCCCGCTATGCCCCGTGTGTGATTCTGATTGACGAGCTGGTGGCCTATGTGCGCCAGTTTGAAGATGGCAAAACCTTGAGTGGCGGCAGCTTTGATTCCAACCTGAGCTTTGTGCAGGCGCTGACGGAGGCGCTCAAGGCCGTGCCCACGGCGGTATTGCTGGCCTCGTTGCCCGAGTCGCAAAAAGAACTGGGCAGCCAGCAAGGTGTGAAGGCATTGGATGCGCTGGCCCACTACTTTGGCCGCGTGCAAGCGCTGTGGAAGCCGGTAGGGGCCGAAGAGTCGTTTGAGATTGTGCGCAGGCGGCTGTTTAAGAGCATTCACGATCCCGTGGCTGCCGAGGCCGTGTGTCGCGCGTTTGCCGACTTTTATGCAAGCAACAGCACCGAACTGCCGCGCGAGACGCAAGAGAGTCGTTATGTAGACCGCATGGTGCGCGCCTACCCGATTCACCCCGAGGTGTTTGACCGCTTGTACGAAGACTGGTCTTCGTTAGATAACTTTCAGCGGACACGAGGCGTGCTCAAACTCATGGCCAAGGTGATTCACCGGCTGTGGAACGACAACGATAAAGACCCCCTCATCATGCCCGGCAGCTTTCCGCTGGCCGATGCCGAGACGCGCAACGACCTGATTTACTACCTGCCCCCCGGCTGGGACCCGGTGGTGGAGCGGGATGTGGATGGTGCGCGCGCGGAAACCACGGAGATTGAAAGCCGCGACACCCGCTTGGGGGCCGTGCAGGCCTGCCGCCGGGCGGCGCGTGCCATCTTTTTGGGCAGCGCGCCTACCACGGCCAACCAAATGGTGCGCGGTATAGAGCTGCAGCGGGTGATGCTGGGCGTGGCGCAACCAGGGCAGCAAATAGGTATTTACAAGGATGCCCTGCGCCGCCTGGGCGACCGGCTGCACTACTTGAATAGTGGCAACGACCGCTTTTGGTTTGATACGCGGCCCAATTTGCGCCGGGAGATGGAAGACCGCAAACGCCGTTTTCAGGACCGGGAAGATGTGTTCCCCGCCATTCGGGAGCGCATGCACAAGATGTTTGCCTCTGGTATTTTTGGCGGCACACACATCTTTACCGGCAGTGGCGATGTGCCGGACGATTGGGCGCTGCGCTTGGTGGTGCTGCCGCCGGACGCAGCGTTTAGTCGCAACGGGCAGAGCACGGCCACAGCGCGGGCTGCTGATATCTTGAAGCACCGGGGTGAGCAGCCGCGCTTTAAGCAAAATCGGCTGATCTTTTTGGCTGCCGATTTCGATAGCGTGAACCGGTTGCGTGAGCAGGTTCGCTCCATGCTGGCGTGGCAGTCCATCGTGGAGGACATCAAAGACCTGACGCTCAACCTGGACCAATACCAAGCTCGTCAAGCCAGCGCCAGCTTGGAGGACGCGAACGACGCCCTGCGACGCATGGTGCGGGAGACCTACAAATGGTTGCTTGCCCCCATGCAAGAGGCCAAGCCGGGTAAGGGTTTGTCGGAGGTGCAGTGGGAGCACTTTGCGGTGAACCCCGGGGCGGTAAATTTGTCGCAAGAGATTGAGCGGGTGCTCAAGGAAAACGAGCTACTGATTACGGAGTGGGCCCCCATTCACCTCGCCAAGGTGTTGAAAGACTGGTTTTGGAAAGAAGACGCGCCTGACGCGAGTGCGCTCACCGTGTGGCAGCAAACCTGCCAGCAGCTCTATTTGCCGCGCATTTTGGACGACATGACCTACCAACGCACGCTGGCAGCCGGCGCCAAGAGTCAGGAGTTCTTTGGCTTTGCCCAAGGCAAAGAGCAGGGCGAAGCGGGTGATCGTTACGTGGGCTTTAGCTTTGGCCTGCGGACAACCCCGATACTTGATGCTGCTCTATTATTGATAGCGCCTGGCGCAGCTTCTATCTGGGCTAGAGCACAAAAAGATGCGCAAACGGCTGCGGCGCAAGCCCTTTCAGCCACTGCTGCAGTTCCTTATGCGCCTGCTGGGGTGACTGTTCCGCCACGGGCAGAAGAGCCGCAGCCTGGTGCAGGCCAGCCCAGCATGCCCTTATCGGCGCCTGCCGTGAAAAACCAGTTTTATGGGAGTCTGGAGCTGGACCCCATTCAGGCCAAAAAGCAGTTCGCCGATGTGGTAGACGAAGTGGTGTTGCAGTTCACGTCCCGCTACCCCCACGCGAAGGTCAAAATTTCAGTGGAAATCCAAGCAGACATTTCCACTGGCTTTGACGATGGCCTGCAGCGTGCAGTGAAGGAGAACTGCAAGGTACTGCGTTTCAAAAGCGTAGAGTTTGAAGAGCGCGGGGAGTCGTAAATAAAAAGCCCCTGCAGGCTAAGGCGAGCAGGGGCTTTGCGGCGCAAGTGCCGGAGCACTTGGGTTTGCTACTTAGGCGTAGGCGGCGAGGGCCGTTTTCATCTTCTTCATGGCGGCCACTTCGATCTGGCGGATGCGCTCGGCGCTCACACCGTATTCGGCGGCCAGGTC
>Ga0228699_1001749_pt1 | contig 10210 bp, 6 predicted proteins | sample McNCre217_Aug_MG_FD_178016 | JGI IMG/M metagenome (GOLD analysis project Ga0228699, IMG submission 178016) | Freshwater microbial communities from McNutts Creek, Athens, Georgia, United States - 2-17_Aug_MG | ecosystem: Environmental > Aquatic > Freshwater > Creek | place: USA: Georgia...
GGCCGAGCGCCTGCGCAACCTGGGCAAGTTCACCTTTGCCGACGTGGCCGGCTACCGCTTCCAGCAGACCCCGATCCGCGCCTTCGCGGCCTCGGGCACGCTGGTGGTCGTGGCCTTCTACCTGATCGCGCAGATGGTCGGCGCCGGCCAGCTCATCAAGCTGCTGTTCGGCCTCGAGTACTGGATGGCCGTGGCCATCGTGGGTGTGCTGATGATGGTCTACGTGCTCTTCGGGGGCATGACCGCCACCACCTGGGTGCAGATCATCAAGGCCTGCCTGTTGCTCGCGGGGGTCACCTTCATGGCCTTCATGGTGCTGGCGCACTTCGGCTTCTCGTTCGAAGCGCTGTTCGCCAAGGGCGTCGAGGTCAAGACCGCTCTCGCGGCGGCCAGCAAGGATGCGGCCATCGCAGCGGCTGCGGCTGCCGCTTCTGCCGCGTCGTCGCCTGAAGCTGCCGCCAGCGCCGCGTCGGCCCTGGCCAAGGCCGAAGCCACCGTGCCGGCCAAGGTGGGCCAGGCCATCATGGGCCCGGGTGGCTTCATCAAGGACCCGATCTCGGCCATCAGCTTCGGCATGGCCCTGATGTTCGGCACCGCTGGCCTGCCGCACATCCTGATGCGCTTCTTCACCGTACCCGATGCCAAGGAAGCCCGCAAGTCGGTCTTCTGGGCCACGACCTGGATCGGCTACTTCTACCTGCTGATCTTCATCATCGGCTTCGGTGCCATCACCATGGTGCTCACCAACCCCGAGATGGCTGACACCGTCAAGGGCGTGATCAAGGGTGGTGCGGGCACGGCCAACATGGCGGCGGTGCTGGTCGCCAAGGCGGTGGGCGGTGACGTGTTCTACGGCTTCATCTCGGCCGTGGCCTTCGCCACCATCTTGGCGGTGGTGGCGGGCCTGACACTCTCGGGTGCCTCGGCCGTCTCGCACGACATCTACGCCACGCTGATCAAGAAGGGCAATGCCGACAGCGCCTCTGAGCTGCGTGTCTCGCGCATCACCACCCTGGCGCTGGGCGTCGTGGCCGTGGCGCTGGGCATCGTGTTCGAGAAGCAGAACATCGCCTTCATGGTGTCGCTGGCCTTCGCCGTGGCTGCATCGGCCAACTTCCCCGTGCTGTTCCTGTCGATGATCTGGAAGGGCTGCACCACCCGTGGCGCCGTGATCGGGGGCTTCCTGGGCCTGATCGCTTCGGTGGGCCTGACCATCGTGTCGCCCTCCGTGTGGGAAGCCACCTTGGGCAACCCCAAGGGCTCGGCCTGGTTCCCCTACACCTCGCCGGCGCTGTTCTCGATGACGATTGGCTTCGTCGGTGTGTGGCTGTTCTCGGTGCTCGACAACAGCGACAACGCCCGCCGCGAGCGTGAATCGTTCGCCGCCCAACAGGTGCGTTCTGAAACCGGTTTGGGTGCCGAGGGACCGTCGGGCCACTGAGGTCCAAAATCGCCCCACAGAGGTTTCCAAACCTGTTACAAGGTCGCCCGGAATCTCTGCCCCGAAACCCGTGCCAAATGGCGCGGGTTTTTTCTTTTGGGCCACGACAACTAGGCGTTCACCCTGATAACAAGTATTTACACAAACCCCTAGATTGAGGGGGTGGGCGTGCCACAAGTGCGCCTCCCCATCGCAACGTCGAGGAGCTCATTCATGGCCAACAACAGTGTTCAGAGCGCACCCATGACGGCAGAGGAAAAGAAGGTCATCTTCGCTTCCAGCCTGGGTACCGTGTTCGAGTGGTATGACTTCTACCTGTATGGATCGCTGGCAGCCATCATTGCCAAACAGTTCTTCGCAGGGCTGGACCCCACATCGGCGTTCATCTTTGCGCTGCTGGCCTTTGCCGCCGGCTTCATCGTGCGGCCGTTCGGGGCGCTGGTGTTCGGTCGCCTGGGCGACATGATTGGTCGCAAATACACCTTCCTCGTCACCATCTTGCTGATGGGCATGTCCACCTTCATCGTGGGTGTGCTGCCCAACTACGCAGCCATCGGCGTGGCGGCGCCCGTCATCCTGATTGCCCTGCGCTTGCTCCAAGGCCTGGCCTTGGGCGGTGAATACGGCGGTGCCGCCACCTATGTGGCGGAGCATGCGCCGCACGGTCGCCGAGGCGCCTACACGGCGTGGATCCAGACCACCGCCACGATGGGCCTGTTCTTGTCGCTGCTGGTGATCCTGGGTGTGCGCACCTCGGTGGGCGAAGAGGCCTTTGCCGAGTGGGGCTGGCGTGTGCCGTTCATCGTCTCGATCGTGCTGCTGGGCGTCTCGGTGTGGATCCGCATGAGCATGAACGAGTCGCCGGCCTTCAAGAAGATGAAGGCCGAGGGCAAGACCTCCAAGGCCCCGTTGTCCGAGTCCTTCGGCCAGTGGAAGAACCTCAAGATCGTGATCCTGGCCCTGGTGGGCCTGGTCGCCGGGCAAGCCGTGGTCTGGTACACGGGCCAGTTCTACGCGCTGTTCTTCCTCACGCAGGCCCTCAAGGTCGATGGCGCCACTGCCAACATCCTGGTGGCCATCTCGCTGCTGATCGCCACCCCGTTCTTCGTGGTGTTCGGCTCGCTGTCGGACAAGATCGGCCGCAAGCCCATCATCCTGGCAGGCTGCCTGGTGGCGGCGCTCACCTACTTCCCGCTGTTCCGTGCCCTGACGGAAGCCGCCAACCCTGACCTGGCCAAGGCCCAAGCCACGGCACCGGTCACCCTGACGGCCGATGCCAAGGAGTGCTCGTTCCAGTTCAACCCGACCGGCACCGCCAAGTTCACGTCCTCGTGTGACGTGGCCAAGCAGCTGCTGGCCTCGAACTCGGTGAACTACGAGAACGTGGCTGCGGCCGCTGGCACCACTGCCTTCATCAAGGTGGGCGACACGGTGATCCAAAGCTTCTCGCCCACCAAGGTGACCGAGGCCGACATCCCCGCCGCCAAGGAAGCTGCTGCCAAGGCCAAGGATGCCGCCGCCCAAAAGGTGGCTGACCTCAAGGGCTCGGGCGCACTGGGCAAGGAAGCCGCCGACAAGCTCAAGGATGCCGAGAAGGCCTTGAAGGAGGCCTCGGGCGCCCTGGCTGCGTTCGACAAGGACGGCAAGGCTGCTGCAGCCAAGGTCATCGAAGGGCAGTTCAAGAAGGCCGTGGGCGCCGCGCTCAAGACCGCTGGCTACCCGACCAAGGCCGATCCGGCCAAGGTCAACAAGCCGGTGATCGTGGCCATCTTGACGCTGCTGGTGATCTACGTGACCATGGTCTACGGCCCGATTGCCGCCATGCTGGTGGAGATGTTCCCGACCCGCATCCGCTACACCTCGATGTCGCTGCCGTATCACATCGGCAATGGCTGGTTCGGCGGCCTGCTGCCGACCACCGCGTTCGCCATCGTGGCGCAGACCGGCAACATCTACAACGGCCTGTGGTACCCGATCATCGTGGCCAGCATCACCTTCGTGATCGGCCTGCTGTTCGTGCGTGAAACCAAGGACGTCGACATCTACGCTGGCGACTGACCTCCACGGCCTGTGGCCCCAACAAAAAGCCCCGCTGATGCGGGGCTTTTTTCATGCGCCGGGCCCAAGGGCCACAGGGCGGTCACTCACGATCGCTGGCGATCACTTCAGGCTCAGCACCCAGCCCACCAGTTGCTTGGCTTCGGCTTCGTTGACTTGGGTGTTGGGGGGCATCGGCACCTCGCCCCACGAGCCCTTGCCGCCCTTGAGCACCTTCTCGACCAGCTTGGCTTCGATGCCCTTTTGGCCCTTGTACTTCTTGGCCACATCCTTATAAGCCGGGCCGACGATCTTGTTGTCCACGCTGTGGCAGGCCAGGCAGCCCTTCTTCTGGGCCAGGTCGGCGTTGGCGAAGGCAGCAGAGCCGGAGAGGGCGAGGGTGGCAGTGAGGGCCAGGGTCGACAGGCGGACGGTCATGGTTTTCCTAGGGTGAAATGTGCAGACAGCGGGACACGGCGGCGGGCGGCCTGTGCCCCGTGGGTTTATAAACGCAGCACCGCCGCCTGGCGGTTGACAGCGCTCCCGATGCCGGGGCGCACATTTTCGCCGCCTTCTGCTCAACGAGGAAGCTCAGCCATGTGGTTCGTGATCATTGGTGCACTCATGCTGGTGATGAAGCTGGCAGGCGTTGGCCCCATTGGCGAGTGGAGTTGGGGCGACAAATGGTGGGCCTTGCTGCTGCCTTTTGGTCTGGCCGTGCTGTGGTGGAGTTGGGCCGATGTGAGCGGCTACACCCAGCGCAAGGCCATGGAACGCGACGATGCCCGCCGCCTTGAGCGCCGTGAGCGCCTCGCCGAGAAGCTGGGCACCAAGCTGCCGGGCAAACCTGGCAAACCTGGCAAACGCTGACGCTGACAGGGGCAAAGCGCGACGGGGCGCAGGCCGCTAAAATCGCAGGTTTTGTCTCGCCTGGATTTTTGGAGTCCGACCCCATGCCCCAGTACCGTTCCCGCACCTCGACCGCCGGCCGCAACATGGCTGGCGCGCGCGCCCTGTGGCGTGCCACCGGCATGAAGGATGGTGATTTCGAAAAGCCGATCATCGCCATCGCCAACAGCTTCACCCAGTTCGTGCCCGGCCACGTGCACCTCAAGGACCTGGGCCAGCTGGTTGCCCGCGAGATCGAAGCCGCCGGCGGTGTGGCCAAAGAGTTCAACACCATCGCGGTGGATGACGGCATCGCCATGGGCCACGGCGGCATGCTGTACTCGCTGCCCTCGCGCGACCTGATCGCCGACAGCGTCGAGTACATGGTCAACGCCCACACGGCTGATGCGCTGGTGTGCATCTCCAACTGCGACAAGATCACCCCGGGCATGCTGATGGCCGCACTGCGCCTCAACATCCCCGTGATCTTCGTCTCTGGCGGCCCGATGGAGGCCGGCAAGGCCAAGATCGAAGGCAAGGTCATCGCGCTCGACCTGGTGGACGCCATGGTCAAGGCCGCCGACAAGAACTGCTCTGATGAAGAAGTGGCCGTGGTCGAGCGCTCGGCTTGCCCCACCTGCGGTTCGTGCTCGGGCATGTTCACCGCCAACTCGATGAACTGCCTGACCGAGGCCCTGGGCCTGTCGCTGCCGGGCAATGGCACCATCGTCGCCACCCACGCCGACCGCGAGAAGCTGTTCCGCGAAGCCGGCCGCCGCATCGTGGCCCTGGCCAAGCAGCACTACGAGCAAGACGATTTCAGCGTGCTGCCGCGCAACATCGCCACGTTCAAGGCCTTCGAGAACGCCGTGGCGCTTGACGTGGCCATGGGCGGCTCCACCAACACCGTGTTGCACCTGTTGGCCGCCGCCCGTGAAGCCGAAGTGCCCTTCACCATGGCCGACATCGACCGCATGTCGCGCAAGGTGCCGTGCCTGAGCAAGGTGGCCCCGGCCGTGCCCGATGTGCACATCGAAGACGTGCACCGCGCTGGCGGCATCATGGCCATCCTGGGTGAACTGGCCCGTGGCGGCCTGCTGCACACCGACGTGACCACCGTGCACAGCAAGACCATGGCCGATGCCATCGCCCAGTGGGACGTGACCGTCTCCAAGGACGAGGCCGTGCACACCTTCTACAAGGCAGCGCCCGGCGGCATCCCCACCCAGGTGGCCTTCTCGCAAGACAGCCGCTGGAAGGCGCTCGACCTCGACCGCAACAAGGGCGTGATCCGCTCGGCCGAAAGCGCCTTCACCAAGGACGGTGGCCTGGCCGTGCTGTACGGCAACATCGCCGAGAAGGGCTGCATCGTCAAGACCGCTGGCGTCGATGAATCCATCTGGAAGTTCACCGGCACGGCCCGCGTCTACGAAAGCCAAGACGACGCCGTCGAGGGCATCCTGGGCGAAGAAGTGCAGGCCGGTGACGTGGTCATCATCCGCTACGAAGGCCCCAAGGGCGGCCCCGGCATGCAAGAGATGCTGTACCCCACGTCCTACCTCAAGAGCCGTGGCCTGGGCAAGCAGTGCGCGCTGCTGACCGACGGTCGCTTCTCGGGCGGCACCTCGGGCCTGTCGATCGGTCACGCCTCGCCGGAAGCGGCCTGTGGCGGTGCCATCGCCCTGGTCGAGAACGGTGACACCATCGAGATCGACATCCCCAACCGCTCGATCAACCTGGCCATCAGCCCCGAAGCCCTGGCCGCTCGCCGTGCCGCCATGGAAGCCAAGGGTGCCGACGCCTGGAAGCCGGTCAACCGCCAGCGTCAGGTCTCGGCCGCGCTGCAGGCCTATGCGCTGCTCACCACCTCGGCCGACACTGGCGCTGTGCGCGACCTGAGTCAGATTCAGCGCTGACCGGCCGGGCGCCGTCCCAGCGCGCCAAGCCAAAAAAAAGCCCGACCGGTCAAGGTCGGGCTTGTTTCAGCAGTCGCTGGTCACATCACGGGCGGATGATCTTGCAGACTTGGCCGCCGAGCTTGGCGGAGATCTCGGCGACCGTGGGCACCGAGCCGTCCAGCGCCGTCGCCAGGAGCGAGAAGCTCACTTGGCTGTTGGCCGCAATCTTGCCTCCGTTGGTCGGGGCGGCCGACGCCACCGTGCCCGAGTACGATCCACTGGCGGGCGCCGTGGTCACCTTGGCCCCGGTGACCGAGGACACCTTGCTGGGGGTGTCGATGCGCCAGTTCACGCCCCAGCCGGTCAGGGCTGCGCCGGTCAGGTTGGCAACGGTCACCTGCGTGGCCACAGACTTGTTGGACAGCACCACGCGCTTGTACGTGACCGCACAGTCCGACTCACCCACTGGCGTCAACAGGTAGGCGTGACCACTGTAGTAGTTGACGGCCACCACTTGGCCTTTGTCGTTGATGCCGCGCGCGGAGGTCAGGTAGCCACCATCAGGCAGGGTCACTTCAGCAGCCAGGTCGCGGGGGTTCTTGCCACCGGCGTCCGTGATCATGGCGTGCCAGAAGTCGGCGTTGTTGCCGAAATCGCCGACGACCACACCGTTGGTGTTCACGCCGAAGGCGTCGCTGAGTTTGGCACCCAGCGTGCCAATCGCCGTGAACCCCGTGCCATTGGCGCCAGTGACGTAGGCATGTGGCATGTTGTCAGACGGCCGGTACTCACCCACCACCTGACCCTTGTCGTTCATGCCGTAAGCGGGCACGAAGCCTGTGCCGGCGGGGGCCTTCAGGCGGACCGAAGGCGAGGTGGCAGACTTGGCCACCGACGCCCAACCGTTGTTGACGCCGCTGTAAACGATGACGCCGGTGCTGGTGGCGCCGATGGGGTCCATCTCGTTCGGCAGCACGGCGTAGCCCGAGCCATCGGCGTTGGCGATGTAGGCGTCATAGCCGTACGTGGTGCCGGCGGCCGGCGAGCCGTCACCCACCACCACACCCTTGGGGTTGATTTGGCCCAACCCGTAGAAGTACATCGACCGGGCCACGGTTTTGAACGCGGGCGTGCCAGCGCCTGGGGTGCTGACATGCTGTTCCCAGTTGTTGTCGGCGCCGCGTGCGCTCAGGACCTGACCGGCGTCGTTGATGTTGGCTGCGTAAGAGCTTTGCGTGTTGTCGGCGTACAAGTCACGACGGTTGGCGCCATTGGCGTCCGTCACGAAGGCCTTGCAAGGCGGCTGCAGTTGGACGCCACCACATTGGGTGCCTGTCACCTGGCCTTTGTTGTTGAGTTGCACGTTGGTTGCCGACCACTCGAGGCCGAGGTCCAGTACTTGCCACTTGGCAGCGTGTGCAACGGGGGTGAGGAAAAGGGTGCTGAGCACGGTGGTGCCAGCTGCAATACGGAATGCAGACTTCATGGAGGTCCCTGTGTGGTTTTGGGGTGCCAAGATCACCAGCGTCTTGGGGCACGGACCGATTCTGCAAGTCACCTCAACGAACTTGGCTCAGGGGTAACCCAATGATCGCACCCCATGAATGTGTGGGCGTGTAAGCGCTGTGGCGAGCAAGGTACACCTCCGCGCTGCGGGTGGGGATGCGATGAGAGCCCGTTCAAAAGCCTTGTGGCGCCGCTCGAAACAGGCTCGCTTCACCGACCATGGATGCGGCCGTGTTGTCTCGCTGGCGTGCCGCTTTGGGCGTTCGAGTGGGGTGTCGGCCGCGTCAAGGCTTCGCCGGGGGGGGGCTTGTTTGCCGGTGCTTGGCGCCTCAGTTGCCCAGCAGCTTGAACGCCAGCAAGGCCACCAGCGTCGGCGGCAGTGCGCCCACAAACAGCCCGCCCGCTGCGATCGCCCCATCTTGGAGGCGCTCGCGCAAGATGGACGCGCCCGCTGGGTTGGGCGCGTTCGCGATCACCGTCAGGCCGCCACCGGTCACGGCACCAGCCACCAGCGCGTACTTGAAGCCGTCGCTCAAGCCCGGCACCAGTGAGCCCAGGTAGGTGAGGGCGGCGTTGTCGGTGACGGCGGTGAGTGCCGTGGCCCCGAAGAACACGGCGTCGGCGCTCATGCTCATCAGCAAAGGCTCCAGCCACCACTGTTGTTGGCCGCCCAGCACCACCAGGCCCGCCAGGAAGAAGGCCACCAGCAGGCCTTCGCGCAGCACCAGCGGCGACTGGTAGCGCTCGTAGGCATGGGTGAAGCCCAAGAAGAACAAGAACAGCCCCATGAACACCGCCGGGTGGTGGGCAAACACCACGATGCCCGCCAAGAACAGCAGGTGCACCGCCAGCACCGGCAGCGGGGGCAGGGGCTCACGGGCTTCAATGGCCAGCGTCACCTGGCGCAAATCGCGGCGACACCACCACACCGCGATCGCCGCGTTGATGGCCACCGCCAGGGCCGCCTTCCAGCCAAAGTGCACCAGCATGTGCGAAAGGTCCCAGCCCCAGGCCGAGGCCACCATCAGCACGGGCGGCGCGGCATAAGGGGTCAAGGTGCCGCCAATCGACACGTTCACGAACAAGGTGCCCAGCAGGATGTACTTGGCGCGCTCGCTCAGGCCAGACTGCATCGCGCCATCGCGCAGCAGCAAGGCCGCCAGCGTCATGGCTGCGGGCTCGGTGATGAACGAGCCCAATAAGGGCACCAGGGTCAGCACCACGGCGGTATGTGCGGTGGCCGCGGGCAGGGGCAGCAGCCGCACGAGGCTGGTGGTGGAGGCCGTGGCCAGCTGGATCACGGGCTTGCTGGCCGCAGCCACCATGATCGCGAACACAAACAGCGGCTCGGTGAAGTTGCGACCGTCCACGTAATGGGTGGCGGCCTGCTTGCCCTGCAGCACGAAGATGCCCAGCACCAGCACGAGCGCCCAGAAGCCGAACACCACCTCCACCTCGGCCAGGAAGTGCCACAGGCCCGCGTGGGCCGGCCGGCTGTGCGCCAGCCGCTCGAAGAATTTCGTCGAGAAGGTGTGCACCAGCGCCAGCCCGAACAGCAAGGCGCCCAGCAGTTCAACAGGGCTTGGGTTCATGCGGCGATGCTAGCAGCGGCATCCGGGCAGATGCGGCCTTGGGACATGCGGTTGTCCACATCGGTTATCGTTCGCGCCATGCTGATCCACCCCCAATTCAACCCGATTGCCGTCAGCCTGGGCCCGCTGAAAGTGCATTGGTATGGCCTGACCTACCTGGTGGCCTTCACCTTGTTTTACCTTCTGGCGTCGCGCCGCGTGAACACGCCTTTCTTTGCCGAGCGCGGATGGACGCGCCAGCGCATCGAAGACCTGCTGTTCTACGGTGTGCTGGGTGTGGTGCTGGGCGGGAGATTGGGCTATGTGTTCTTCTACAAGCCTGGCTACTACCTGAGCCACCCTGCCGAGATCTTCGCCGTGTGGCAAGGCGGCATGTCCTTCCACGGGGGGCTGCTGGGTGTGATGGCCGCCATCGCCGTGTATGCGTGGCAGCACCGCAAGCCCTTCTTCGAGATTGCTGACCTGGTCATCCCCTGCATCCCCGTGGGGCTGGCGGCAGGCCGCATCGGCAACTTCATCAACGGCGAGCTGTGGGGGCGCCAGGCCCCGGTCGACCTGCCGTGGGCCATGGTGTTTCCGCAGTCGGGCGTCGACATCCCGCGCCATCCGTCCCAGCTGTACCAGTTCGGTTTGGAGGGTTTGTTGCTCTTTGCACTGTTGTGGTGGTACGCACGCACCACAAGGAAGCAGGGTGCCGTCACTGGTGCATTCCTGCTGGGCTATGGCGTGTTCCGTTTCATTGCCGAATACTTCCGCGAACCGGACAGTTTCCTGGGCCTGCTGGCGTTCAACATGAGCATGGGCCAGTGGCTGTGCGTGCCCATGATCGTGCTGGGTGCCCTGTTGTG
>Ga0228699_1001751_pt1 | contig 10202 bp, 9 predicted proteins | sample McNCre217_Aug_MG_FD_178016 | JGI IMG/M metagenome (GOLD analysis project Ga0228699, IMG submission 178016) | Freshwater microbial communities from McNutts Creek, Athens, Georgia, United States - 2-17_Aug_MG | ecosystem: Environmental > Aquatic > Freshwater > Creek | place: USA: Georgia...
GAGACCCAATTCAGTGATGCCGTATTCCGACCATGGTGGAACGTCAGCATGCACAATGCGTTCAACTAGTCCATCACGTTCTAGCTGGCGCAGGGTTACCGTCAACATTCTGCGTGAGATAGCTGGGATGTTGTCGAGAAGCTCGGTGTAGCGCTGCGATTTCTTGGCCAGCATGATGATCACCATCAAGCTCCACTTGTCGCCGATGCGAGCGAGAACCGAGTGGAACAACTCCTTGTCTCCGGGCTGAAAGCGATTTCTCAGCTCAGTGAGTTGTTTATCCATGGTTCACCCCCATTCGTTTTCTACGCAAAGTATCGCACCTAAGATACTATGAGTTCCTCAAGTTACTTTTAGTTACCAAGGTCAGGGTATGTCTTCAGCTAAAACCGCAAACCCCGTCGCCGAGGCCGTCATGTCCAAGCGGGAAATCATGCTTGTGATGATCGGTCTGATGTCGGGTATGTTCCTTGCTGCACTCGACCAGACGGTCGTCAGCACCTCCATGCGCACCATCTCCGATGACCTCAACGGTATGGCTCTCCAAGCCTGGGTCACCACCGCGTACCTCATCATGTCGACCATCTCGACCCCTCTCTACGGCAAGCTCTCCGACATCTTCGGTCGCCGCCCGCTTTTCATCATCGCCATCGCCGTCTTCGTGCTCGGCTCGCTGCTGGCTGGTATGGCTCACACCATGTACGAGCTCGCTGGCTATCGCGCGCTGCAGGGCCTGGGCGCAGGTGGTTTGATGGCGCTGCCGCTGGCCATTATGGGCGACATGCTCGCCCCCCGCGAGCGCGCCAAGTACCAGGGCTTCTTCCTGGCTGTCTTTGGTATCTCCTCGGTCATCGGCCCTCTGCTCGGTGGCCTGCTGTCAGGTACCCCTGAAATCCTGTTCATTTCGGGATGGCGCTGGGTCTTCCTCATCAACGTGCCCATCGGCGCCGTTGCGCTGGGCATCGTGATCCGCTTCCTGCACCTGCCCGCTACGCACCGTCGCGTACGCATTGACTGGTGGGGTGCCGCCACGGTTATTACCGCCGTTGTTCCTCTGCTCCTCGTGGCCGAACAGGGCCGCGAGTGGGGCTGGACCTCAACGCAGTCGATCGCCTGCTACATCCTGGGTATCGCCAGCGCTATCGCCTTCGTCTTCATTGAGCGCTCGCTCGGTGATGACGCCCTCATCCCCATGAAGCTCTTTAAGTCGCAGACCTTCTCGGTAGCTACCGTGCTCGGTGTCTTCGTTGGCTTCGGCATGTTTGGCGGAATGATGACCATTCCTCTGTACCTGCAGCTGGTCAAGGGGGCGACCCCCACCGAGAGCGGCCTCGAGATGCTGCCCATGATTCTGGGTCTCATGATCGCCTCGGTCGTCAGCGGTCAGCTCATCTCGCGCACGGGAAGCTACAAGTGGTTCCCCCGCATCGGAACCCTCTTCCTGGCAGCTGGTTTCTACCTGCTCACCTTCCTCACCTACGACAGCCCCCTGTGGTTCGTGATGCTGGGCATGTTCCTCATCGGTGGCGGTCTGGGTCAGCTCATGCAGACCCTCGTGATCGCCAGCCAGAACTCGGTTGGCCCCCGCGACATCGGTGTGGCCACGAGCTCATCGACCTTCTTCCGTTCGATGGGTGGCACCGCGGGAACCGCAGTGCTCTTCTCGGTTCTCTTTGCGAACATCCCCGAAATGCTGAAGAACGCATTCACCGACCCCACCATCCAGGCCGGCGTTGTGAGTGCCCTCAAGGATCCTGCCGTTCTGCGTGACCCCGCGAACGCTCAGATCCTTGCCCTGTACAAGGACCCCTCCGCTATCGGCACCTCGCTCGATGGCAACACCTCGTTCCTCATCTCGGCAAACCCTGCCCTGGCGGAGCCCTTCCTGGTTGGTTTCTCGAACGCCATCGTGAGCATCTACTGGATTGGTCTTGCTGTAGTCGTGGGCGCCTTCGTCATCAGCTGGTTCCTCAAGGCTGTTCCTCTGCGTCAGAAGTCGGCCATGCAGGAGGCGGCGGATCAGGATGCTGAACTCGCCGCTGAGCGTGCCGCCGACGCGATGGGCGCCATGGTTGAGCCCGGTGCGGCCGAGACTCCAGCCGAGCTCGACGCTGCAGAGGCCCGCGAAACCGCGCGTCAGGCAGCCAAGAAAAAGAGTTAGTTACTCGAAGCTCACCGATGCGCCGGCGCCCTCAAAGCGTCGGCGCATCACCGTTAACGCCTCAGGGTTCTGATCAATCAGGATGAAGTTGCGGCCTAGCGCAGCAGCAACGGCACCCGTGGTTCCACTTCCGGCGAAGAAATCGAGCACGGTGTCGCCCTCTCGGCTTGAGGCCTGCACGATTCGGCGCAGAATGCCCTCGGGCTTCTGAGTGGGGTAGCCGGTCTTTTCTTTGCCCGTGGGCGAGACAATCGTGTGCCACCACACGTCCGTCGGCAGCTTGCCGCGCTCTGCCTTCTCGGGTGTCACCAAACCAGGCGCCATGTAGGGCTCTCGATCGACGGCTTCCGAGTTGAAGTAATAGTTCTTGGGATTTTTTACATAAACCAAGATCGTGTCGTGTTTGGCCGGCCAGCGGCCCTTCGCCTTGGCTCCATAGTCGTACGCCCAGATCAGCTCGTTCAGGAAGTTGTCACGGCCAAACAGCGCGTCGAGCATCACCTTGGCGTAGTGCGCCTCGCGGTAATCGAGGTGAACATACAGAGTTCCGTCGTCGGTCAGCAGTCGCCAGGCCTCGCGCAAACGAGGCTCGAGAAATGCCCAGTAGTCCTCAAAGCGGTCGTCGTAACTCATCAGGTCACTGCGGGTGCGCTCGTAACTCTTGCCCTTGAAGCCGATCAATCCGGTTTCGGAATCGGCGGCCGCACGCACACTCGTGGTCTTAGAGCGCGCCTGCTCACGTCCCGTATTGAAGGGAGGATCGATGTAAACCAGGGTCACGCTGGCGTCAGGCAGAGTTGCCAAAATCTCGAGGTTGTTTCCCTCAATGATGCGGCCCGAACTCATTGCCCCATTCTGGCAGTTTCCGGCGTACCCTCGAATCATGACCGCTGAAGTAGTCCACAAGATCGATGCCCACCGCTACGTCATCTCCGAAGACGGCGTCGAGGCGGGCTACCTCGAATACGAAGATCGCGCGGCTGAGCGTCTCTTCACGCACACCGTGGTTGACCCTGCATTTCGTGGGGCCGGCCTCGCCTCAATCCTGGTGCGTGAGGGATTGAAAGACACTGTAGCCACCACACAGCAAGGCATTGTCTCGGCGTGCAGCTACGTCACCAAGTGGTTGGAGCTGCATCCCACGTTTCTCGATGACAGCCGTGCGGCCAGCATCGATCCCGAACTCGGCAACAGCTGCCGCATCGTTCGCGACTAGTCGCTAGTTACCGACGCGCTCGGTGATCCACGAGATCATGTCGTCGAACACCTGCTGCTTGTTCGTTTCGTTGAAAAGCTCGTGGCGGGCATCCGGGTACACCTCGACCGTGACGTCGTTCTGCCCTGCGCGCTGCACATAAGAGTCGGCCAGCTTAACCGCGCTCTTTTCGCCGCCGAGGGGGTCCCGCTCACCCACGATGATGAGAATGGGCACCTGAGCCATGCTCTTGGCGGGCTTGCCGAACAGGCGCAGTCCATCAGCGAGACCGAACAGGCGCAAAGTGTCGGCGTTGAAGGTCCACGGGTCGGTGTGGAAGTAGTCCCACACGGCAGGATCGCGGCTGAGCCACTCGTGGCCCGTGCCGCCGGGAACGGCGAAGTTCTTGTTGAGGTCGCCAGCTTCCATGTAACCGGGCTGGCGATATGCGGTGCCGCTGAGCACAACGCCCTGATAGTCGCCGGCGTTGGTGTTGATCAGAATCTGCGCCATCAATGAGCCCATGCTGTGACCGAGCAGCACGATGGGAACGCCGGGGTTGGCCGTGCGAATGAGCTCTGTGAGCTGAGTGATGTCGGCAACTGCCGCGCGCAGACCGCCTGGGCCGAGTTTGCCCAGTTGAGCCAGGTTTCCGCCGGTTTGCTTCACACCGGTGCGCCCGTGGCCACGGCCGTCGATGGCATAAACCGACATTCCTGCGCTCGTGAGTGCTGCGGCAACGTGGGTGTAGCGCCCAGCGTGCTCGCCCAGACCGTGCACAATCAGCACAACTGCGCGGGGGGCATCCACCGTGTACGTGTCGAAAAAGACCTCGACACCCTGCGGGTCGATGAAACTTGATTCGACAGCGGTCATTAGCGCACGCCTTCCATGAGCTTGAGGATGGGCTTACGAACCAGGAACAGCACAACACCCAGGGCAATCGCTGCGCCACCCGAGATGGCGAAGTAGTCGAAGTTCATGCTCGGTGTCTTCTCGTCGTAGTAGCCGGCGAGCTGACCGGACATCGCGGTGCCCAGCGCTGAGGCCAGGAACAGCAGGGCGATCATCTGGGTGCGGAACACCTGCGGCGCCAACTTGGTGGCGACCGACAAACCAACGGGCGAGAGCAGCAGCTCAGCGATGGTGAAGACGAACAGGATGAACACCAGCATCAGCAGGGGTGCCGTGTGTGGTGCGGCGTTGTAGACGAAGAGGAAGAGCAGGAACGCGATACCCATCGTGATGGTTCCGAGGCTGAACTTCACAGGGGTGGTGGGCTGCTTCGTTCCGAGCTTGGTCCACAGTGCCGCGAAGGCGCCCGAGAGAGCGATGATGAAGACCGGGTTGATCGACTGAACCCATGAGACCGGCATCGTCCAGCCGAACAGGTCAAGGTTGAGCTGGTCGTTGGCGAAGAGCGTGACCACGGTGAACTGCTGCTGGTAGAGCGACCAGAAAGCCGCACTGGCGATGAACAGCGGGATGAAGGCAATCACGCGGTGGCGTTCGATGGTGGTGATGCCCTTGCTGGCCAGCATCACCAAGAAGTAGGCGATGGCCACACCCAGGGTGATCACGATGATGACCCCAGCCAAGTTTCCGCTGGTAATCACACCGGTCATCACGAGCGCAACAATCAGAGCAACGCCGGCGACGGCAATCACGTAAACCAGCCAGCGCTTGCTCGTGGGCAGAGGGTTGGGCACAACGCGCGTCTGGGCAGGCAGCTTGCGGCGACCAAACATGTATTGGGTCAGACCAGCGGCCATACCTACTGCCGCCAGCCCGAAGCCCCAGTGGAAGCCGTAGGTGGTCTGCAGGAATCCAGTGGCTAGGGGGCCGACGAAGGCACCCAAGTTGATGCCGAGATAGTAAAGCGAGAAGCCCGCATCGCGGCGCACATCACCGGGTGCATAAAGCTGACCCACAATGCTCGTGGCGTTAGCTTTCAATCCTCCGGCGCCGACGGCGATCAGAATCAGACCGACAATCAGGCCGACAAACTCAGGCAGCACGCCCAGGGCGATGTGTCCGAACATCACCATGATGGCGGCGAAGAACAGCACGCGCTCGCTTCCGAACAGGCGGTCGGCCAACCAAGCACCCAAAATCGTGGCGAGGTAAACGCCACCACCGTAGGCACCCACGATGCCCGTGGCCACCTTGGGGTCGATGCCCAGACCACCCTGCGATGCGGGGTAGAACATGTACAGCAGCAGGATGCCCTGCATGCCGTAGAAGGAGAAGCGCTCCCACATCTCCACGCCGAAGATGGTGGTCAGCTGGAGCGGTTGCCCGAAGAATTCTTTGGCGGGCTTGGCGTCGGCAGCGACGGGAGCGGCAGTACTCATGCGTTCATCCTGTCAGACGCCGAGCGTTTAGCGCGGGGTTTTCGCCGAGCTCGACCGAGCCAGTCGGATGCGCTCCTCGCGCAGCGCCAACACTTCAGCTTCCTCAATCGGGGTGAGCTGCTCATCAATCGCCCAGCCCAGTAGCTTTTCGGCCAGAGCCGGGTTACGCACCAATGCAGGCCCGTGCAGGTACGTACCGATTACGCGGCCGCTCACGGCACCCTCGGTGCCATCGCCGTTACCCACACCTACGCTCACGCGCGCCAAGGGCTGGACACCTGAGCCCAAGTGCGTTGCCCCGCCGTGATTTTCATAGCCGGTGAGCTCGCCCGCGACCTGTGTGGACTCGGCCAACAGCTCGCCCACCGCGCGGGTAGGCAGGCGGTCGGTGTAGATATCAATCAGACCCAAGCCCGGTGATGCCTCACTGGAGGCGTCGGGGAAGGTGTGACCCAAAATTTGGTAGCCGGCGCAGATGGCCAGAACGGCAGCACCGTTGCTCACGGCATCTTTCAGCGCACCACTCGCCCGGAGTGCATTGGCCGCAGCTACCTGAGCGGTGTCTTCGCCGCCGCCAAGCACGTAGATATCGGCGTCACGGGGAACGTCCATACCCGGTGAAATCTCGTGCACATCAACACCGATGCCGTGAAGGGCGGCGATGTGCCGGAGGGCGGCCACGTTTCCGCCGTCACCGTAGGTGCCCAGCAGGGTGGGGTAGATCGAAGCGATTCTCACGAGCTTGGTCATCCGTCAACCTCCCCGCCGAGGTTGGCCGTTCGGATGGCCTGGAATGCCGTGTACGTCGCGGCGCAGTCGATCACATCGAGTTCACGCGCAGCGGCGGGAAGCTCGGCTCCGGGGGCGAAGGGGTCCTCGCTCACGAAGGCATCGACGCCGGCATGCAGCAAACGAACAGCGAGATCACGGCGACGGTTACCCGAGGCGATCACCGTGCGGCCACGCAGGCGTTCGAACGGAACATCCCACAGCCACGAAGGGTCGCGGCCGTCGGCGTTGTTGGCATTGATCATCACGATGACCGGAGCCGGCGCTGGCGGCATGATGTCGAGCAGCTCGGTCCATCCTGCCGGGTTCTTCGCCAGCAGCAGGCGCACGGTCAACTCACCCGCTGGCACGATGGCATAGCGACCCGAAACAGCCGTGACGGTGGTCATCAGCTCAACGGCGCGCGCCAGATCAAGGCCCAGCTCATCGCAGACAGCCAGCGCCATCGTGGCATTGGAGGCATTGAACTTGCCAGGCAGTTGCAGGTTCGCCAGGTCGAAGCGCTGGCCGGTTGCCGAGACAGCTTCGCCTGAAGTGCCATTCCATTCCAGCGCCCATGATGCCCAGGGTCGAGTACGTCCACAGCCGGAGCAGTTCCACGTCTTCTCGTCGCGACTGAGCAACGTGCCGCACTCGGGGCAGACGGAAGAGTCAGTCGTCCACGATTGACCGGCGGCAACCCACACCACGTTCTTCGCCTTTTCAGCAGCAAACGCAACAATGGGGTCATCGGCATTGGCCACGACAATCACATCGGGGTTCTCTTCCAGCATGCGACGCCACTTGCGGGCCAGCATGGCAACCTCACTCATGCGGTCGAGTTGGTCGCGGCTGAGGTTGCCCAGCAGCACGACTTTTGCGCTGGTGGCACTCAAGACTGTCGGCAGCCACGCCTCATCTACTTCGAGCACGGCGGGCGCATCGGCGGGAGCCTTGGTGAGTGCCCACAGGATGCCCTCGGGCATGTTGGCGCCGGTCGAAGCAGAGGCAACGGGGCCGTTCTGACTCATCGCGGTGGCCAAGAGACGCGTGGTTGAGGTTTTGCCGTTGGTGGCTGACACGAGTGCCTGAACGCGGCCTCCGGCGAGCTCGCGCAGAGCATCCGGCGCAATTTTCAGCGCAACGGTGCCGCCAATGATTTGGCCTTCACCACGTCCTGCCACGCGTGAAGCGCCCGCGGCCAGACGCCCGGCGGCAAGCGCGAGGCGAGTGCGCGGGGAGGTGGTCACAGCCACACTTTAGTCGAGCAGAAGTGCAGGCTCTTCGATGACGCTAGCCACGTCGGCCAAGAAGCGCGAACACACATCGCCATCAACCACGCGGTGGTCGAAGCTGGCACCGATGGTGGTGACCATGCGGGGACGAACTTCACCATCGACAACCCATGGCTTCTGCTTGATGGTTCCGAGGGCGATGATGCCCACCTCACCAGGGTTCAGAATGGGGGTTCCGGTGTCCATGCCGAACACACCAATGTTGGTGACCGTGATGGTTCCGTTGATCATGTCGTCGCTCGACGTCTTGCCATCACGCGCGTTCAGCGTGAGCTGCTCGAGAGCCTGAGCCAGCTGCAGCAGCGACATCGACTGCGATTCCTTGATGTTGGGAACTACCAGTCCACGAGGAGTGGCGGCAGCAACACCGAGGTTCACAAAGTGGTGAACAATGATCTCTTTGTCGGTCCAGGTTGAGTTCACCGTGGGGTTACGACGCACTGCCCAAATGATGGCCTTAGCCATGATCAGCAGGGGCGAGACCTTCACGCCAGCAAAGTCGGGCGAGTTCTTCAGACGCTTGACGAACTCCATGGTGCGGGTGGCATCAACGTCAACGAAGAGTGAAACGTGAGGCGCGGTGAAGGCGCTGTCGACCATTGCCTTGGCAATTGCCTTGCGCACGCCCTTGACGGGAATGCGGTCTTCGCGGGCCTCGGGCCATTCAGGAGTCTGAATGTTGCGGAAGACGCTGGCCTGCGAAGCGTGACGGATAACGTCGTCGCGCGTGATCTCGCCGGCGATACCGGTGGGCAGCACCTCGGCAAGGTTGACGTCGAGGTCTTTGGCGAGCTTGCGAATAGGGGGCTTGGCAATGACCGGAGCCGCCTCGGCAACAGGCAGAGATGCGGGACGCTTGGGGGTGGCGGCAGGAGCAGGAGCGGCAGCAGTTGCCGGAGCAACCGCAGCAGCGGGAGCTACCCGTCCGCGGCGGCGGCGGGTTGCGCCGTGGCCGGCAACGCCGTAGCCCACGAGAACAGCACCCGAGCCCTCTTCCTTGACATCGACGGCACCGTCAACCTCAGAGTCATCGGTAACAAAAATCTCGTTGGCCATCGCTGCCTGAGCCATGGTTGGCGTGGGGGTCGTCAGCATGGAGTGACCCTCGGTGGCAATCGTGATGATGGGGGTACCCACCTCGACGGTTTCACCTTCTGCGACCAGAAGTTCGCCAACCTGGCCAGCGAAGGGGCTGGGCAGCTCAACGAGCGACTTGGCGGTTTCGATTTCGACCAGCACCTGGTTGATGCTCACGGCGTCGCCGGGGGCAACCTTCCACGACACAATCTCTGCCTCGGTCAGGCCTTCGCCCACATCGGGCAGATAGAACTTGGACACGCTCACGGCGGGGCTCCTAGTAGCTCAGTACTCGGTCGACAGCATCGAGAATGCGGTCGGCATCGGGCAGGAAGATTGTTTCCAGCTTGGCTGGTGGGAAGGGAACATCGAAGCCTGAAACGCGCAAGACCGGTGCTTCCAGCGAGAAGAACGCCTTCTCGGCAACGGTGGCGGCAATCTCAGAGCCGAGGCTGACGTTACCGACAGCTTCCTGAGCAACCACCAGACGACCCGTCTTGCGAACCGACTCCAGCAGAGGGCCGTAGTCGATGGGTGAGAGCGAACGCAGGTCGACAACCTCGATGCTCGTACCCTCGGCTGCAGCGATTTCGGCGGCTTCGAGCATCATGCTCACCATCGCACCGTGACCAACGAGGGTGACCTCGGTGCCCTCGCGAACAACGCGCGAGGTGTGCATCGAAATCGTGGTGCCTGAAAGGTCGACATCACCCTTGGGCCAGTAGCGGCTCTTGGGTTCGAAGAACATGACGGGGTCGTTCGAGGCGATAGCTTCCTGAATCATCCAGTAGGCATCGTGTGGGTTAGAGGGGCTCACCAAACGCAAACCTGCCGAGTGGGCGAAGTACGCTTCGTTGCTCTCCTGGTGGTGCTCAACCGCACCAATGTGTCCGCCGTAAGGAACGCGGATCACCACAGGGAACTGCATCGCGCCCTCGTGGCGGTTTGTGAGTTTGGCCAGCTGGCTGGTGATCTGGTCAAACGCAGGGTAGATAAAGCCGTCGAACTGAATCTCACACACGGGACGGTAACCGCGCATAGCCAAACCGATGGCGGTACCAACGATGCCCGACTCCGCAAGAGGGGTGTCCAGCACACGTTCAGGGCCAAATTCCGCCTTGAGACCCTCAGTCACACGGAAAACACCGCCGAGGGTTCCGATGTCTTCACCCATCAAGAGAACCTTGGGGTCGTTCTTCAGGGCTTCGTACAGACCAGCGTTGATGGCCTTGACCATGGGCATGTTTTCGATCGTCATGCCTGACCTCCCTGCTCGTCGAACGAGGCTTCGTAGGCGGCAAGCCACGCCTTCTGCTCATCCATCACGGGGTGAGGGTCGCTGTACACGTGCT
>Ga0228699_1001752_pt1 | contig 10201 bp, 10 predicted proteins | sample McNCre217_Aug_MG_FD_178016 | JGI IMG/M metagenome (GOLD analysis project Ga0228699, IMG submission 178016) | Freshwater microbial communities from McNutts Creek, Athens, Georgia, United States - 2-17_Aug_MG | ecosystem: Environmental > Aquatic > Freshwater > Creek | place: USA: Georgia...
CCACAGGTTCGGCGACCGCTTCGTTCATGCGTTCCATGGTCATCACGCCTTCTTGGATGATGACTTCGCTGATCGCTTGTCCATCCTTTACCACGCTCATTTTGTTTTTGGTTTTACGGTTGATGACCGCTAAATCCTTGGCATCGCGAACCGTCATGATGCCCATACCGTATGTGCCGTTGTCAGCTTTTACAATTGCAAAGGGCTTTTCTTGGATGCCGTACTCCTTGTACTTACGCTGCATGTTTTGCAGCAAGCTATCTACGCCACTGCTCAAACAATCCATGCCTGTGCCCTCGTGGAAATTGACTTCGCCGCAGCGAGAAAACATAGGGTTAATCAGCCACGGGTCAATGCCGATAAGGTTTGCAAACGAGTCAGCCACTTTGTCATAGGCTGCAAAGTGAGTTGATTTACGGCGCACCGACCAGCCTGCATGCAGCGGCGGCAGCAAGTGTTGCTCGTGCAAGTTCTGCAAAATTTCAGGAATACCCGCGCTCAAATCGTTATTGAGCAAAATGGTGCAAGGGTCAAAATCTTTGAGTCCTAAGCGATGTTTACCCCGAATGACAGGCTCTAAAGTGATGATCTCGCCCGTGGGCAGATCAAAAGTTGTGGGCACTTTAATTTCTGGGTTGATTGTGCCCAGCCGCACATTCAGACCTGCCTGATGAAAGATTTTTTGCAGGCGAGCGACGTTAGCAAAATAAAAAGTGTTACGCGTGTGGTTCTCTGGGATGAGGAGTAAGTTTTTAGCTTCGGGGCAAATTTTTTCGATGGCTGACATGGCAGCTTGCACGGCCAGCGGCAGCATTTCAGGGGTCAGGTTATTCCAACCGCCTGGGTAGAGATTGGTGTCCACAGGGGCAAGCTTGAAGCCTGCGTTGCGAATGTCCACCGAGGTGTAAAACGGGGGCGTGTGCTCTAGCCACTCCATGCGAAACCAGCGTTCAATAGCGGGCAGGTTGTCCAAAAACTTTTGCTCTAACTCGTTGATAGGACCCGTAAGAGCGGTGATGAGATGAGGAACCATAGATGCTTTCAAAAACGTGCAAGATAAAACACTGACGTGCTGGCGATTTTCACCGATTCAAGTAGCCCGTACATGGGATAATCAAGGGTTATGCCAATTTACGCTTACAAATGCTCCTCTTGCGGTGTCACCAAAGACATCTTGCGCAAAATTTCTGATCCTCCGTTGGTGGAGTGTCCCGCTTGCGGCAAAGATACGCTCGCCAAGCAAGTGACTGCTGCTGGTTTCCAACTCAAAGGCTCAGGCTGGTATGTGACTGATTTTCGTGGAGGCGACGCAAAATCGAGCTCGCAAGCCACGCCAGACAAAGCTTCTGAAGGTGCAAGCCCACAGGCTAATACTGACAAAGCTTCTGGAGGGGCATCAGAGAAATCTGCTCAAACCTCTTCGGCTACACCATCGTCGACACCTGTCGCTGCTTCAGTTAGTACCAGCACGCCATCTGCAACTTCGGGAGCAAGCACATGATGACAAAACTACGTAAATGGTTTTTTGCGGGTCTTTTGGTGCTCGTCCCATTGGCCATCACTATTTGGTTACTCGAATGGGCGATTAGTTCGCTGGACAAAACGCTTTTGCTACTGCCCAAAGCTTGGCAGCCTGATAGCTGGTTGCCCGTGCATATCCCTGGCTTTGGTGTCATCCTAACCATTGGCGTACTGCTACTGGTTGGCGCAACGGTTAGCAACTTCTTGGGTAAACGCCTTATCGGTTGGTGGGATGCCTTGCTGGGTCGTATTCCCGTGGTGCGCTCGATCTACTCTAGCGTCAAGCAGGTCTCAGACACTTTGTTCTCTGAGAACGGGAATGCGTTTCGCCAAGCCGTGCTCGTGGAGTGGCCACGAACGGGCGCGTGGACGATCGGCTTTGTCACAGGTGTGCCTAGCGGAGATGTGCTCGCGTCATTGCGTGATGGCAGTGCCGACGCGTACCTCAGCGTGTACGTGCCGACGACGCCCAACCCAACCAGTGGCTACATGATGATGTTTAAAAAATCAGATTGTCAAGAGCTCGCCATGAGTGTGGACGAAGCCTTGAAATATGTGGTGTCGATGGGTGTGGTTGCACCTAGCGGGAAAAATTGAAATTAGGAACTTAATAAAAATGAAAACAACAATGCGTACCTCTTATTGCGGCCTCGTTGACGAAGCGTTGACGGGCCAATCCGTTACTCTGTGCGGATGGGTGAATCGCCGCCGCGACCATGGCGGCGTGATCTTTGTTGATTTGCGCGACCGCGAAGGCTATGTGCAAGTGGTGTGTGACCCTGACCGCCCAGACATGTTCAAAGTGGCTGAAGGCTTGCGTAACGAGTTTTGCATCCAGATGACGGGCGTGGTACGCGCTCGCCCCGAAGGCACAGCAAATAAAGATTTGAAGAGTGGTGGCATCGAAATTTTGTGTCACGAACTTAAGGTTTTAAACCCATCTGTGACACCACCATTTTTGTTGGATGACGACAATCTCTCTGAGACAACGCGTCTCACGCACCGCGTGTTAGATCTGCGTCGCCCTGCCATGCAGCGCAACATGATGCTGCGCTACAAGGTTGCCATGACCGTGCGCAACTATTTGGACGCGCATGGTTTTATCGACATTGAAACCCCGATGCTGACCAAATCCACGCCTGAAGGTGCGCGTGATTATTTGGTGCCAAGCCGCGTGCAAGAAGGTCAGTTTTTTGCTTTGCCGCAAAGCCCTCAGCTCTTTAAGCAGCTCTTGATGGTGGCGGGCTACGACCGCTATTACCAAATCACCAAGTGCTTCCGCGATGAAGATTTGCGTGCCGATCGCCAACCAGAATTTACGCAAATTGATATTGAAACCTCCTTCCTCACTGAAGAAGAAATCCGCGACATGTTTGAAGGCATGATGGTCGAAGTGTTCCAAAAGGCAATCAATGTCAACTTGGGCGATGGCGCTCGTTTCCCTGTGATGACTTTTGCTGATGCGATGCATTTGTATGGTTCCGATAAGCCCGATCTGCGCGTCAAGATGCAGTTTGCCGAATTGACCGATGTCATGGGTGATGTGGACTTCAAAGTGTTTTCAGGTCCTGCTACAACCAAAGGCGGGCGCGTGGTCGCACTGTGCGTGCCAGGCGGCGCGGAGATGCCTCGTTCCGAGATTGATGCCTACACCGAGTTCGTCAAAATCTACGGCGCGAAAGGCCTTGCGTGGATTAAAGTCAATGACACAGCCGCAGGCCGCGATGGCTTGCAGTCCCCGATTGTCAAAAACATTCACGACAAAGCGTTGGCTGAAGTCATGTCTCGCACGGGCGCTAAAAATGGCGACATCATTTTCTTTGGTGCAGACAAAGCCAAAATCGTCAACGATGCCATTGGCGCGTTGCGCGTCAAGATTGGTCACAGCGAATTGGGCAAAAAGAACGGCCTGTTTGAAAACCGATGGGCACCAATGTGGGTGGTCGACTTCCCGATGTACGAGTTCGACGAAGAAAACCAGCGTTACACCGCCACGCATCACCCGTTCACTGCCCCCAAAGATGGCCACGAAGACTGGATGACTACCGCGCCCGAGAAGTGCCTCAGCAAGGGCTATGACATGGTTTTGAACGGTTGGGAAATGGGCGGCGGCTCGGTGCGTATCCATCAAGCGGATGTGCAGCGCAAAGTATTTGATGCACTCAAAATCAGTGAAGAAGAAGCGCAAGCAAAATTTGGCTTCCTTTTGGACGCCTTGCAATACGGGGCTCCGCCGCATGGCGGTCTCGCGTTTGGCCTAGACCGTATCGTCACTTTGATGACGGGCGCAGAGTCCATCCGCGATGTGATCGCCTTCCCGAAAACCCAGCGCGCGCAGTGCTTGCTCACCGAAGCGCCAAGCTTTGTGGATGAGAAACAATTACGCGAATTGCACATCAAACTGCGCAATCCTGATGTGGTCAAAGGGTAGTCACTTCATGGCTATCCCTGACTTTCAAACGTTAATGCTACCGCTGCTAAAGGTGGCAGGGGATGGCAAAGAGCATGACTTCCGAGATACTGTTGAAGTTATCAGCCAACAATTTAATTTGACCGAAGAAGAGCGAGCTGTGCTTTTGCCGAGCGGCAGAGCGCCACTTTTTTATAACCGCTTAGCTTGGGCAAAGACCTATCTTAAAAAAGCTGGTGCGTTAGATCAGCCTAGAAGAGGCGTTATAAAAATCACAGAGCGTGGTCGGCAAGTCTTGAGTTCAAACCCAATATCAATTGATCTCAAAATGTTGATGCAGAACACTGGATTTACACAGCTACGAGAGGCCGATTCAGGATTGGATAGCGATGAGGTAACGCTTCCTGTAGATACGCCGATAGGTATCTCGCCAGAAGAGTCCATAGAGCGTTCGCATGAGCTGATTAGACAAGAGCTGGCAAGCGAAGTTCTAAGCACAGTCAAAAAATGTTCGCCAGAATTTTTTGAGCGATTAGTGGTTCAACTTTTAATCACTATGGGCTACGGCGGAAGTCAACAAGAAGCTGGTAAAGCGGTTGGTCGCTCCGGCGATGGTGGTATCGACGGCATCATCAATGAAGATAGGTTGGGACTTGATGCTATCTATCTGCAAGCCAAGCGTTGGGAAGGTGTCGTTGGGCGACCAGAAATCATGAAATTTGTTGGCGCACTAGCTGGGCAACGCGCAACCAGAGGTGTTTTCATCACAACATCAGGTTATACAAAAGAAGCAAAAGAGTACGCGCTTACCAGCCAATACAAAATCGTTTTAATTGATGGCGTGCGTCTTGCAGACCTGATGATTGAACACAATCTTGGCGTTTCGGTTGCGGCTACTTACCATTTGAAGCGAATTGACTCTGACTTCTTTGCCGATGAATAATGGCTAAAATGGCTACTCTCCTTAGGAGTCGCCATGCAAGTCACCGCTACAGAAGCCAAAAACCGATTTGGCAGCATTTGTGCAGAGGCTAACGCGCCCCAATTACAGTATTCAAAGACGGGCGCCCCGATACTGTTATTTTGTCGTACGCAGATTTCAAAAGTTTGAGCCGTGTGCCTGCTAAAAGTCTCGTTGCGCGTCAAAAAGAATTCAACGAAACCTATAAAGATTGGATAGCTGACGAAAACGCTAGGTTTGAAACCTACGGCCATTGGAGTCAAGGTTTGGTGGCTTGGCGGGACGGCGTTTAATGGCTCTATACGATGTTTATCGCAATCCGCATGCGCCTTCGCGTGAGCTCATTCCGTTTATCGTCGATATTCAAAGCGATTTGATTGCTCAACTCCCTACGCGATTAGTCGCACCCTTGTCTACTCGGAAAGTAGATATCAAAGTGCCGCCTAATGCAACTGGCTAATCAAGCCCGCTCGCGCCACTTCGGCATGACGCTCGGACAGCGCAGCGGCTAGGTCGCCATTGCCGTCGTTAATCGCGTTTGCAATGGCGGCGTGTTCGTCCCAAATGCCGCTTCGGCTTGTGCTTCTTTGCAGCACAGCGCCCATCACGCGGCGCAGATGAATCCAGTGCAGCATGGCGTTGTCGATGATGAATGGATTCCCCGACGCTTCGTAAATCGCTTTGTGAAATGCCGTGTCCGCTTCTATCAGTGCATTCACGTCCGTACCAGCTGCCGCTTGTCTTCCAGCCTCGATGAGCGACATGGGAATCTTCGCGCCTCTACCTGCTGCAAGCCGCGCCGCAAGCGCATCGAGTGCCCCGCGCACGTGGTAGAGATGGCCAATTTGCACGGGGTTTAATTGGGCGACAACCAAACCGCGACCTGGTGCTTCTTCTAAAAGCCCATCTTTTTTAAGCAAACGCAGCGCCTGCAGCACGGGCGACCGCGAGACATTTAATTTCTCTGCCAAATCCTCCTGCGTGATGCGCTCGCCAGGTGCAAGATCGCCTGCACTGATGGCATCCAGCAATGTTTTGTAGACTTCATCAACGTAGTCGGTTCGGCTGGGGATTTTGGCTAAATTCATGGGGACTTTTATTTACGAAAACATATCGGGCTGCGTGGCCGCGATGTGATCATAAATGGGCTGAAAGTGCAGCCAGCCGATGTACTCTGAGCCTACGTGCTCTTTGCTATAGCGGGCGCGTTCGGGCGTCACTAACACGGGCTTGTGGCCACTGGCTTCCACCATCAATTGCTGTTTGCAGCAGCGTTCAAGCGCCATAAACCAGAAGGCCGCTGCCTCGATGCTGTGACGACTGGCAGAAAAGAGTCCGTGGTTTTGATGGATGGCCGCTTTCACGCCTTTAAACCAATCGCACACAGCGAGTCCTGCTTTTTCTTCTACGGCTACTTGTCCCGCTTCGTCTTTGATGACGATGTGGTCTTCAAAAAACGCGGCGGCATCTTGTGAGATGGGATCAAGTGGACGCCCTAGTGACGCAAACGCCGTACCGTAGACCGTGTGCGCATGGCACATGGCCAAGATATCGGGGTTGGCTTCGTGCGCGGCGGCGTGCAGCACAAAGCCAGCGCGGTTCACGGCGTAGTCGCCTTGGACGACGATGCCTTTGTGATCGACCAAGATCAGGTTGGAGAGCTTGACTTGCCTGAAGTGGACGCACATGGGGTTGGTCCAATAGAGCTCTGGATGCTCGGGATCGCGAATGGTCAGGTGACCCGCAAAGCCGTAGTCAAGGCCTTCTATCGCAAACGCTCTGCAAGCCGCGACTAGCCGCTCTTTGCGGTGCTGACGCTCGGATTCAAAGTTGTCAAACTCGGGCATTTGCGGGTAGAGCACGCCTTTTTGTGTAGGGTCATAAATGGAGACGTTTTTTTGAATAGAGGCTGCAGTGGTGATCTTCATGATGGTTTAGTTTTAAAAATGAAAATGAGGTTAGAGATCGATGCTTAGAGATCGATGGTGAGGCTGGTACTTTTGGCGCGGGATACGCACAGCGTCATGCATTGGGCTTTATCTGCATCGCTGAGGATGTAATCTCGGTGATCGACAACGCCTTCTAGGTAGTTGACTTTGCAAGCACCGCAGAGTCCTGAAAGACAAGACGTTGGGACGCGGTGACCCGCTAGTTCGATGGCGCGGACGATGCTTTGATCGGCAGCAACTTGCACGGTGATGCCTGTGCGTCTAAGGTGGACTTCAAATCCGTCGTCGCCACCAGCCACAGCAGCGCTTGAGATAGGTGAATCGGGCGCTTTGAAATGCTCGCAGTGCACAGAGCTGCTGGGCCAATGAGCCGTGGCTGCAGCACAGGCTTTCATAAACCCCGCGGGGCCGCAGTAATAAACGTGCGACGTAGAGCCACGCTGAATCTCTAATAACTTGGCAATATCCAATCCTTCTTTTGGATTGCCACCGTCAAAGTGCAGATGCAAACGATCTGCGGGAACGAGCGCCTTGAGTTCATTCGAAAATGCAGCGTGTTTGGCGCTTTTGACGCAATAGTGCAGATCGAACGATTCGCCCCGCGCTGCCAGCGTATGTGCCATCGCTTTGAGTGGCGTGATGCCGATGCCGCCCGCTAGCAAAAGGGTATGAACAGACGGGTCAGTTACCACATCGTGCAAAGCAAAGGCATTGCGCACAGCGCTCACACTCAGCAAATCCCCAACCCTGACTTGCTCGTACAAAGCAGCAGAGCCGCCAGTGCTGCGGGGATCGCGCAAGACACCCAGCATGTATCGGTCGCGGACGCTGGGGTCGCCTGAGATGGAATATGAGCGCACCAAACCATTTGGCAAATACACATCGATGTGTGCACCTGCGGTATAGGGCGGCAGGTCTCGCCCTGTGGGGTCTGCCAGCTCAAACGAGCAAATCCCGTCGGCCTCTAGCCGAATGGCGCGAAGCTGCAAGCGCATGGCAGCGTTGGTCAGTAGGGGCTTGGTGGTCATGCTGGCACTGTCTCGCTTAAATTTCGGCGTGGCGTTTGATCAGTACATCTTGCTGCAGCGCTTCCATTTTCTCTTTTACATAATGGGTACGCTCTGCGTCTTTGAGCTTATCGGCCTCAGTCAAAATCACCACCACTTGCTTGGCCAAGTGCCTGCGAAGCGTGACTTCCTCGTCGGTTGTGCGGCCCACGGGTAGATCGAACACATTGCCCGAGCAATAACTGTTGGGCGCGCCGCCGCAGTCCCGCAACCACTGGGCAAATTGCTCGGGACTCGCCTGCGGATTGCTACCACGCACGGCATCGCGCAACAGCTTTCGGAACATATAGAGTCCCGCATCAAATTTGGTCGGGTTCTCTAGCGCGTGAATCGCAATTGGGCGCTGGCTGATGATGGCCTCGTAATCACCTGGCGCGTATTGGCAATCTTTGTAATTGGCGCGTTCGCGGTGATGAGGTGGAATGGGTACGATGTCGTTAATCGAGTACTTGCCAAATCGCTCAGGGCGGCGCATGGCGACTTGGCCTTCTAAGAAGTCAATCGTCTCGTAGCCGACCATGCCCTTATCGCCCACGCCCCGCGTGTCGATGCCAGGACCCATCACGCGCCAGCCCATCATCTTGGTATTGGTGTCGTCCACGGGAACGGTCCAGCGGATCATGTGCATGCGGCTAAAGAGTTTTTTGGCTTTGCCGTCTTCTGATGTGTAGGCATGAAAGCTCAAATTGGGCAGCACTTGGTGCTGCACGCGGATGAACATGTGGCCGTCGTCGGCGCGGCGTGCGCCCGAGCAGGCAATGCCACGCCCACCGTGAATCGGTACAAACTGCATATCGGGCGGCACTTCCATAGAAGCTGCTCCGACTTCATCAAAAGTCGTGCCTTGATAATGCTCGCCCGTGACTTGGCGCTTGGCGTGTAGCGCCATGGTGTGGAAGTTGTCCACCGAGTTGTCGTGCACTTGCAACCAATTGCAGTGCTGGAAGTTGCTGTAGGGCACCAGCTCGTCGCCGTCCGCCACGGTGAAATTGCCTTCCCACTCGGGGAAAGGCGGTTCTTGCTCGGGCGGCCCCATATAGGCGAACACGAGGCCATGACGCTCAAACGCCTTGTACGCGCCTTGGCGAATCGAGCAGCGATAGCGCTCCCCTTCCTCTTCCTCGCCTTTGGGGAAAGGGACTCGCAGGCACGTGCCATCGATATCAAACACCATGCCGTGATAGCAGCAAGAGATGCCACGCTCTTCAATCTTGCCGTATTCCAGCGACGCGCCACGGTGGACGCAATGTGCATGCAACAAACCTACACGACCGAGACCATCGCGAAAAGCCACTAGCTCCTCGCCCAAAATTTTGAGGAAGCGCGGCGTGTCTGTCAGCTCCATCGACATACACACAGGATGCCAAAAACGGCGCATGTACTCGCCAGTGGGCGTTCCAGCTGTGATTTCGGTGAGCTCTGGATCGTGCCCTGGCTGGCGACTGGTGTAGTAGCCACCAAATGGGATGAATTTTTTTTCTGTTGTTGCTGTACTCATGGTTTTTTTTGCCTTTCTCGGATCGAACTCTGTATTCAGTATACAAATTATACGATGAGTAGAATCACTCCAATTGCATTTAAAAGAAACCAACTTATGAATATCTTGATTACTGGTGGCAGCGGATTTCTAGGCTCAAAATTGGCTCGTACGCTCCTTGCACGAGGTCATTTAGATGGCCGCAGCATCACGCATTTAACACTGGCCGATCAATTTCCGCTTCCTAGTGACCTTGCCGCTAAGCCAGATGTGACGGAGCTTGTAGGCTCGTTGCTATCCCAATGTGAGACGCTTAAAGATCAATCGTTTGATGCGGTGTTTCATTTGGCGTCCGCTGTCTCAGGAGAATGTGAGGCGGACTTTGATTTGGGGTTGCGCTCCAATCTTGATTCCACTCGTGCGCTCTTAGACGCGCTACGTCATCGCTTTAATAAGACGGGTCAAAAAGCAAAACTAATCTTCTCTAGCTCGGGCGGCATCTTTGGTTCTGACCCCGCACGGCGGATGCCTGCCGTCATCACGGACGATACCTATCCGATGCCGCAATCAAGCTATGGCACGCATAAATTTATGCTGGAGCAGTTGGTGGCGGATTACTCGCGCAAGGGCTATATCGAGGGGCGCAGTGTGCGGCTCATGACAGTCGCTGTGCGTCCTGGCAAGCCTAACGGCGCGGCATCCAGTTTTTTCTCGGGCATCATCCGCGAGCCCATAGCTGGCGTGGCTTCCAGCTACCCTGTGCCGATCTCGACACGCCACGGAATCTCTTCGCCCGATAACACCATTGATGGCATC
>Ga0228699_1001754_pt1 | contig 10193 bp, 10 predicted proteins | sample McNCre217_Aug_MG_FD_178016 | JGI IMG/M metagenome (GOLD analysis project Ga0228699, IMG submission 178016) | Freshwater microbial communities from McNutts Creek, Athens, Georgia, United States - 2-17_Aug_MG | ecosystem: Environmental > Aquatic > Freshwater > Creek | place: USA: Georgia...
TCGAACCAATGCTCGAACCAGCCCCTAGCGTGCTAACCATTCAGGAAGTAGTGGTGGGAGATGGTGCAGAAGCTCCAAAGGGTGCAACCGTGAAGGTGCATTACCTAGGCGTTGACTATGAATCCGGTGAAGAGTTTGACTCGTCCTGGTCGCGCGGCGAGGCAATCGAATTCCCGCTGAACCGCCTGATCAAGGGATGGCAAGAGGGCATCCCTGGCATGAAGGTCGGCGGTCGCCGCACCCTCATCTGCCCACCGGAAATGGCTTACGGGCCTGCCGGTGGCGGACACCGCCTCTCCGGCCGCACCCTGGTCTTCGTGATTGACCTGCTGGGTGTTGCCTAAACCTCCAAAGTCCGGGCATTTAAAAATGCAATCCGTGGGGTCACCGCAAGGTGGCCCCACTTTTCTTTCTATTCGGAGAATACTCCTGTAAATTACGATTTATAGTAAATCGTAATTATGAGGGTGGATTGAAAACGGAAACGTCAGTTCTGGTCGTCGATGAGGATGCATTTCTCAGCACTTTGCTATGCAGTGTTTTAAACAACCTCGGCTTCAAGGCTGCTCGCGTTTCCAGCCCGGAAGCCGCACTTGAGTACCTAAACAACTTCACCCCCGACGTGTTGATCACGGAATTCGAGTTTGTTTGCGGCTCAACTTTTCAGGAGCTGGCGTCTCGAGTTCAGCAACGAGTGACGAGCGTGGGTGTGGTAATCCTGACCACAGTGCCTCACCCCTCCTTACTGGGGTTTGAGGAGCGTGGAATCCCTAGAGAATACGCCTACTTGCACAAGGCGCGCATCGGGGACACCGGAGAAATTGCTCGGGCCATTAAGGCGGTCCAAAAAGGCTACGTAAATAAGTCAATGAGGCACGAAAAGAGCCATGAGTTTAGTGAAGTAAAACTTTCACGCACTCAGATTGACGCCATTCGTTTAGTTGCCGATGGTTGGTCAAATCAGCGGATTGCAGAGGAACGGCAGGTGGCGGAACGCACAGTTGAGAGTCTGTTGGGAAGGACGTATAAAGCGTTGGGCTTTACTTCGGGAGATTCGCACCAGAGGGTGCTCGCCGTTCGTGCCTATCTTCAGATGTGTGGAATTAGCCGAAGATAAACTCACAAGTTCTCTTGGCTAATGAGCCGAGACATTTTTCGCTCCAAAGCATCCACATTTTCAGGCGTGGAGAGGTCAGGTATGGGGTAGAACATGTTGCCAACAAGGACGCTCACTGCGTCTTGCCAGTCGGCACCCATGTACTTTCCCTCAAAAATCAGAGGCATAAGCACGTGGGTAGTTAGGTAGCCCGCTCCTCGCATGCCCACGCTGAAATTTTGGTCCTGCCTCAGAATGCCTAGGCGTTGCCCTTCAACGAGGTCTGACTCAATCTTCTTCATCAACTCCGCTGTGCTCACTAAACTGGCAAATTTGTCCAATAAATCCGATTGCCTCGAAGCCATGACTTTCTTCGCCAAGGGGTGCGATTCAACACTGGCTTGGTAGGTCTTCCAAAAATCACCGGTGAGCGAAGGGAGCGCCAAAGGAGCCAACTTTGCAAGTACCTCATGGTGGATCTCATCCACATCGAAAATCCAAGCTGCCTCGAATAGTTCTGATTTGTTAGCGAAGTATCGGTAAAAGGCTTGGGGGACCAAGCCAACGTCCTCGGCAATAGCCGCGAGTGAAACGTCCTTGAAATCGGCCGCGCTGAAGGCATGGATTGCGCTGCGAATGATGCGCACACGCGTGACCTGAGCTTTGGATGGCTTTGCTACACGGGTCACATTCAAATATTAGGGCGGTGGCGGAACCTTTTCTAATCAACCCGCTGCTCCCCACGCCGTGGGGATCGAACCGCCCTATTCGCTGCGCGAACAGGGTCCCGCGTGATTTCTTCACAACCACACCAACAAAACAAAATCCCCACCCATGAAGGGTGAGGATTTATGTTTGTAGGCCCCGTGGGGATCGAACCGCCCTATTCGCTGCGCGAACAGGGTCCCCCTCAGTTTCTCGCGCCTACGGCAACCAAAAACAAAAACCCCACTCTTCGAGTGAGGTTTTCATTTTTGGTAGGCCCCGTGGGGATCGAACCCACGACCCACGGATTAAAAGTCCGTTGCTCTAACCGACTGAGCTAGAGGCCCGCCGCCGCAAACTGCAGCCCAGCAAGTCTACCAAGAGCCTAGAAAGAACGCGTTGCGGCAACCGCCCGCAACCAGCGCGCATAACCCGCATCGGTGTTTTCAGAAGGTTCAAACCTTGCGGCAATCCTCTGATGCAAGTCAGCGCGAGACTTCCAAATTCCGGCACCCAAGCCCGCCAAATAGGCGACTCCAAGGCCGGTTGTTTCAAGATTCTCAGGCACATCAATCGGAACACCCAGTGCGTTGGCCTGCAGCTGCATCAACAGTGAACTGCGCGTTACTCCGCCATCCACTTTGAGGCGCGTAACCCCGGACCCCACTGCAATCGTCATCGACTCGATGAGGGCTCGCACCTGGAATGCCAAAGATTCCAGAGTGGCTCGTGCAATGTGGGCCTTGGTTGTGCCGCGATCTAGGCCCAGAATCGAACCCCGAACCTCGGAATCCCAGAACGGGGCACCTAGTCCGGTGAATGCCGGAACCACGCAAACCCCGCCGGAGTCGCTAACCGTGAGTGCCAGACGCTCCACATCGGCAGCCTGCTCCACCATCTCCAAGCCGTCGCGCAACCACTGAAGCGCCGCTCCCGCCACAAAAACGCTTCCCTCAAGCGCGTAGCTGGGGGAGCCATTGGGGTTCACCCAGGCGAGGGTGGCAATGAGCTCTGGATCGGACAAAATAGGCTTGTCACCCGTGTTGTAGAGCAGAAAAGCTCCCGTGCCATAGGTGCATTTTGCATCGCCTGGTTCAAAGGCAAGCTGGCCGAAGAGAGCCGCGTGCTGGTCACCCGCCATGCCGGTAATGGGGGCGTCGATGCCTAGAAACGCCGCGGGATCCGAGTGCGCCAGACTTCCCTGATTTGCAACCACCGATGGCAGGGCGACCAGAGGAACCTCGAAGAGTTCTAGAAGTTTGGCATCCCATTCCAGCGTGTGGAGGTTAAACAGCTGAGTGCGACTCGCGTTCGTGGCATCGGTGATGTGAGAGCGGGCACCGGAAATTCGGGCGGCAAGATAGCTATCGATGGTTCCCACCGAGTATCGGCCGGATTCCACACCCTCCCAAACTTCAGGCAGGTTGCGTTTTATCCAGAGCAGTTTGCTGCTGCTGAAATAGGGGTCGAGCGGCAGGCCGGTGGCTTCACGCACCCAGTCGCGGGCGGCGGTGAACTTGGCATCGGTGAGGAGTTGACTGGTGCGGCGGTCCTGCCAAACAATCGCGGGCGTGGGTGAAGAAAGCGTTTCGCGGTCCCATACTGCTACCGTCTCGCGCTGATTGGTGATCCCAATGGCGGTGATTTCAGCCGCGGCAAAGCCAGCCTGGGAAAGGGCATCGGAGACGGAGGCCAGCACCGCCTGCCAGATCTGTTCTGGTTGGTGCTCAACCCAGCCGGGCTGCGGAAAGTGCTGTGCGAACTCTCGGTAACCGCGTGCCAAAACCGATCCGGAGGCATCAACCAAAAGGGCGGTTACGCCCGTTGTGCCCGCATCAACCGCCAAGATCGCCATAGCAAAACCCTACTGGTTGAAGGCAAAGCCAAAGGCAAGGCCTGCTGCCGCAACACGTGGAACTTGCTAGTGGGGAAGGTTCTCCACCGGTAGTTCGGCAGCAGTAACGCGGGTTCGACTGGGCCACTCCACCACCAGCATGGCGGCGAGAATCAGACCGCCACCGATGATTGTGGCTACCTTCAACACTTCTTGGCCTACTGCAACGGCAATCAAGGCGCTGAATACCGTCTCGGAGGTTAGGTAGATGGCCACCCGAGAGGAGTCCATTACTCCCTGCGCCCAGGTCTGAACGAAGAAGGCAATGGCGGTGCTGAAGACCGCGGTGAACAGAATGGCAAACCAGCCGTAACCGCCAACCGGAGCGTGATAGCCGGCGATGCCCGCCCAAACAATGTTGATTAGGCCAACCACTGCTAGCTGCACAACGGTGAGCGCGTAGGCGTCTTGCTTGGGGCTCCACTTGGCCAGGCCGGCAATGTGCAGCGAGAAGAAAAAGGCGCACGCCACCAGCCACAACTGCGGCCATTCAAAGCTCAGGCTCTGCGGGTTTACGCTGATGAAACCCAAACCGAGGGTTGCCAGTGTCACGGCAATCCAGATCTTGCCAGTCACCTTGATCTTGAGAATCAACCAAATCAGGAGCGGTGAAATAACCACGTAAAGACCGGTCACAAAACCGGAAATAGCCGCTGTGGTTAGCTGCAGACCAACAGTTTGGGTCAGGTAGGCGATGGTCATCAGCACGCCAAGCACCAGCCCTTGCCAGAGCAACGGCCCGCGGATCTTTTTCAGCACCGATGGCTTGGCCGCAATCATCACGGCCGCCGCTATAACAAAGCGGGTGCCCAGAAAATCAACAATTGGCTGAGTCTCGATTGCCGGCTTCATAACCACGAACGCCCCACCCCAAACCAGTGCCACTGAGATCAGGGCTAGGGGAGCGAGGCGAAGGGCGCGGGACTTATTTGTCACCGAACCAGTCTAGGTGAAGGCTATTCGGCCACCACGGGTGCGTACTCTTCAATGGCAACGATGCGGCGCTTCTTGCCCTTCTGGGGGTAGGTGAGGTGAACCACCATCATGTGGCCGGGCTTGAGTGCCCTGCCCTCGTGAAGTTTGATTTCCTGCCCGGTTGTGCCGAAGGTTGCAAGCGCATCTAGAACGGTTGGGAGCGAAGGTCGGTGACTGCAAAGCACTGCCGGCTCTCCCAGTTCAACTAACTTCTCAACAACCTTCCTGGTGCGGGCTGGGCCGTTGGCGTTCCCGTGCTCACTGAGCGCAAGCCGTTCGATGATTGGTAGGCCGCGTTTGGTTGCATAGGGTTCAACTGTGGTGTGGCAGCGAACCCAGGGGCTGGTGACAATCCGCTTTACGCCGAAAGCCTCCAAAATAGGCACTACGGCCTTGGCCTGGACCAAGCCAACCGGAAGAAGGGGTCGCTTACCGTCCGGACCCTTCCAATCGGTGCGCGGTGTGGCCTTGGCGTGACGGAGCAGCACGAAGGGCTTGGTACGGAGTTCGCCACGCAGGTGAAGCGCAACTAGCACCTCTAGGAATGCCTTATCGGCCTCGTAGCTCAGCTTGGTTACGGCTTCCTCGGGCTTCATCCAAAGCACTTCGGCCACTTCTTCGTGGGGCACAAACTTGCTCTTCTTGAGTGCTTTGTCGCTAACCCTCGCCGCCCAGTAGTGAACCTCTTTGGGCTCGCCACTTGGAACTGTGTAGTGCTGCACTCCCAGGCTCACACCGAGGTTAATGCGAAGACCGGTCTCTTCCTCAATCTCGCGAACCGCGGTCTGTGGCAGCACCTCGCCCGGGTCTAGCTTGCCCTTGGCCCAGCCGTAGTCGTCGTAGCGACCCCGATGAACCATGGCGACTAGCAGTTCCCCATCCTGCTCTCGCCACAGAACGCAACCTGCGGCATAGATGGTCATTAGGCGCGAGCACCTCGCTTAGCCAGTACGTCCTTCATGAACTTGTCCTGTACGTCCATCAGTGGGGTGCCGTCGGCAGCCTGGTAGGAGCGAGTCCAGCTGCCGTCGCGGTTTAGATGCCACGATGCGACGGCATCGGACATGCAAAGATCGAATACGTTGTTCAATTCTTTGATTTGGTCTGGAGCAATGATGCGAACCAGAGCCTCAACGCGACGGTCCAGGTTACGGTGCATCATGTCGGCGGAACCGATGAAAACGGCTGGGTCACCGCCACCGGCGAAACTGAAGATGCGGCTGTGCTCTAGGTAGCGGCCCAGAACCGAGCGCACCTTGATGTTCTCGGAGAGTCCCGGAACTCCGGGGCGAAGCGCACACATTCCGCGAACCAGAACCTCAACCGGAACTCCGGCCTGGCTTGCCTCGTAGAGTGCGTCAACAATCTGCTCGTCCACCAGGGAGTTGACCTTTACGCGGATAAGGGCCGGCTTGCCGGCGCGGTGGTGCTCAATCTCACGGTGGATTCGCGCATTCAGGCCATCGCGAACGCCGTTTGGAGATACCAGTAGCGCCTTGAAACTTGAGTCCGGAGCGTAGCCGCTCAGGCGGTTGAACAACTTGGTTAGGTCTTCGCCAACCTGCTCGCGCGCGGTTAGTAGACCGTAGTCCTCGTAGAAGCGGGCGGTCTTTGGGTTGTAGTTACCGGTACCAACGTGGCAGTAGCGACGAAGAACATTGCCCTCTTGGCGGATCACCAGGCTGAGCTTGCAGTGAGTCTTGAGGCCCACAATGCCGTAAACCACGTGAACACCGGCCTGCTCTAACTTTCGAGCCCAGGCAATGTTGTTCTGCTCATCGAATCGAGCCTTGATCTCAACCAGCGCCAGCACCTGCTTGCCGGCTTGCGCCGCCTGAATCAGGGCATCGACGATGGGGGAGTCGCCGCTGGTGCGGTAAAGGGTCTGCTTGATTGCCAAAACGTTTGGGTCGGCCGCCGCCTGCTCCAGGAAGGCCTGGACGCTGGTGGTGAAGCTCTCGTAAGGGTGGTGCAGCAGAACCTCGCGCTCGCGAAGCACCGAGAAGATGTCGGCAACTTCGTCATCGCCGGCCTGGAGGTAGCGGTTGGTAACCACCTTGTGGGCCGGGTAGTGAAGTTCCGGGCGCTTCATGAAGGCAATCTCTGCCAGACCCTTTAGGTCTAGCGGTGCCGGAAGGTGGTAGACGTCCTGTGCCTCAATGTCCAGCTCGCTGATTAGCAACTCGAGCACCTGAGGGTTGATGTCGTCGGCAACTTCAAGGCGAACCGGAGGGCCAAAGCGACGACGCAGCAACTCCTTTTCGAGCGCAATCAGCAGGTTCTCGCCCTCATCCTCGTCAACCTCGAGGTCTTCGTTTCGGGTGACGCGGAAGGTGTGATGCTGCAGCACCTCCATGCCAGGGAATAGTAGGCCAAGGAATTCACCGATGATTTCCTCGAGCGCCACGAAGCGGGCATCGGCGACACCAGTGTTGCCGGGGACGCGAACAAAGCGAGGCAGCAGCGGTGGCACCTTCACGCGGGCGAAGTGCTCTGCCTTGGTTTCTGGGTTTAGAAGCACAACCGCAAGGTTCAGGCTCAGGCCGGAGATGTATGGGAACGGGTGAGCCGGGTCAACCGCAAGGGGGGTCAGCACCGGGAAGATCTGGTTCTGGAAGTAGGTCTTGAAGTCGGCCTTTTCCTCGGCGCTGAGCTCGGCCCACTTCTGAATGTGAATGCCGTTCTTTGCCAGTTCCGGCTCCAGCACATCGTGGAAGAGCCTGGCGTGGCGTTCCTGAAGCTGGTGTGCAGACTGAGACATTTCCAGCAGCTGCTGCTGCGGGGTCAGGCCCGCGGGGGTTGCAACGGCTAGTCCGGTGGCAATTCGGCGCTTGAGGCTGGCAACTCGAACCATGAAGAACTCGTCGAGGTTGCTGGCGAAGATGCTGGCGAAGTTGCAGCGGTCTAGGAGGTGCATGTCTGGGTCTTCGGCTAGTTCCAGAACCCGCTGGTTGAACGCCAGCCAGCTCAACTCGCGGTCGATGAAGCGTTCGGGGCCGAAATGGCCATCGGAATGGTCAGGAATTCTTACTGCCATGGTTTCTTCAGACATACATCAAATCCTGCCAGTGGTTGGTTGCCATTTGGTGAACAGTGAGCAGGTGGCTAGACGCCAACTTCCGCGTAGTCAAGGTCATCGGTGGATGGGTTGAAGCGGTAACCAACGTTGCGAACCGTGCCAATCAGACCCTCAAGGTCACCCAGTTTTGCGCGCAGACGACGAATGTGGACGTCAACGGTTCGGGTTCCGCCGAAGTAGTCGTAACCCCAAACCTCGCTCAGCAATTGCTCACGAGAGAACACCCGGCCGGGCGACTGCGCAAGGTAGCGCAGCAACTCAAATTCCTTGAAGGTGAGGTCCATCGGCTTGCCGTGAACCTTCGCCGAATACGCGGCCTCATCGATGACCACACCGCTGGAGCTGATGTGGCCGGACTGCTCGGCGGGTTTGGAGCGACCCAGGGCAACGCGAATTCGGGCGTCAATCTCGCCGGGACCAGCCGAATCAAGGATGATATCGGCGGCGCCCCACTCGGCCGTAATAGCGGGCAGTCCGCCCTCGGTAACGATCAGAATCAGGGGAGCGCTCATTCCGGTGGTCAGGAGCACCTTGGCCAGCGACTTGGAACCCACGAGGTCGCGCCGAGCATCGAGAAAAACGAGATCGGCAACCGGGGCGCTCACCAGACTGGCTGGTTCGGCTGGAATGTGACGTACTCGGTGGCTCAGCAAATCGAGCGCTGGAAGCGCAGCCCCCTCAGACGAGGCCGTGAGTAGCAGAATCTGTGCCATATGCCGCTCCCATGCTTTTCAACTATTTTAGGTTTGTTTGCATGGGAATAGCGGTGCTAAGGCAAGATTGAACCATGAATGCACGGTGGCTGCTGGTGAGCTTGCTTTGGGTTTCCACCCTGGCTTGCGCGCTGCTAACCATCGCTTTCATTCCGCACGAGCAGGCGCTGCAGTGGTTTGGTGCAATCCTGGCCGGTTCGGTTGCGGCCGTCTCCTTTGTGCACCTCATCAAGGCCAGCCCATCGGGATTCGTTCAAGAACTTATCTACGTTGGCGGCGGCTCCTACCTGATTCTGGCAATCGCCAGCATCTACCTGTTCGTTCGCGGCTAGCCAGAGGGTAAAATTTAGATATGAATCTTCCGCTCGACATGTTGTTCACCGGCCTCCTGGTTTTGGCTGGTTTGGCCATCGCCGGCATTTCGGCTCTGGTACTCGTAAAGCTTTTCAAGGGTCAGAAGTAGTTGTTTGTTCTTCCGGAGAATCTGCCGGTTGAGTTAACCCCGCTAGCCTTCCTCGTTGGCAGCTGGGAGGGCACCGGCGTAATCAGCTACACCCACCGCCGCGATGAAAACAACGAACCCATCAAGTACGAGTTCAGCCAACACGTGGAGTTCTTCCACAACGGCGAAAACTATCTGACCTACCAGTCAACCGCCAAGCTCCTAGATGAAGAGGGCACCATTCTTCCCAGCGAGCTCGGTTACTGGAAGCTGGCCCGTCCGGCTGAGGACGCCGACCACGGCCCAGGGCTACTGCCTGGCATCGGTGAAAAAAGCATTAAAACCCCCGATGATTTGGAGCGCCTGCGCAACTCCACCGGTGGCTTCGACATTGAAGCGTCAATCATTCACCCCAGCGGAATCAGCGAGCACTATTTGGGTCACGTCAAGCAGGCCCGAATCGATCTGGCCACCGCAAAGGGCTCGAGCCGCCCGGAGAACTCCAAAGACTACTCCGGAGCAAGCCGCATCTACGGACTGGTAGAGGGCGCACTGCTCTGGGCCTGGGACATCGCGGCTCTAGGGAATCCGCTGGTCTCCCACGCTTCCGCTCGCCTAGAGCGCGTGGCTTAGCCATGGCACAGATCACCAATCCAAACGTGGCCCAGCGCCAGCTTCTCGCGGGCAAGGCCCTGGTTGCTCAAAACCAGTTAGGTGTCATTGCCGTTGGTGGTGAGGGTCGGCTTGAGTGGCTGCACTCGCTAATTAGCCAGAATGTGCGCAACCTTCAGCCGGGTCAATCGGTGGAGGCTCTGGCCCTGGACATCAACGGTCACATCGAAAATATCTTGAGAATCACCGATGACGGTGAGCAGTCCTGGATTATCACCGAACGAAACACCGCCGATGCCCTGCTGCTTTGGCTCAAGAAGATGATTTTCCGCTCCAAGGTCACGGTCACCGATCACCTCGGCGACTTCCGAGTGGTTGCATCGTGGGGGAGCCCGATAGCGGAACCCGCGCCGCTTCTGACCTGGACCGACCCCTGGTTGAATCCCGCGCCCGGCGGCCACCGCTACGGCACCCAGCCAACCGAGCCCTGGTCGCTGGTTCTCAATGTATTCAACGCCGATCAGCTCACGCTGCTGCAGGCAAACCCAGCAATTGAGTGGGCTCCCGAGAGCGCCTTGGATGCACTTCGGATCGCAGCCCACCGGCCGTCCATTGCCGAGGTGGACGAAAAGACCATCCCGCACGAGCTAGACCTGCTCGCGAGCGCGGTTCATCTC
>Ga0228699_1001755_pt1 | contig 10193 bp, 7 predicted proteins | sample McNCre217_Aug_MG_FD_178016 | JGI IMG/M metagenome (GOLD analysis project Ga0228699, IMG submission 178016) | Freshwater microbial communities from McNutts Creek, Athens, Georgia, United States - 2-17_Aug_MG | ecosystem: Environmental > Aquatic > Freshwater > Creek | place: USA: Georgia...
TCGGCCAGAAGCAGCTCGCCAAAAGTTGGAGCGCTCACGTCAATCAGGTCCCAGTTATTGATTGACCCATCACGAACAGATGAGAGATAGAGCGCGAAGAGCTCCGCCTTCTCCACAACCGAGCGCGAGCGTCGAAAACGGTTGGTGAGAATGACCACACCGCACAGACGAACCTCGTGCTCGCGGGCGTGCAGGAGCTCCAGCACTTCGGCAGGAGGAAGGCTTCGAAACTCGCGCGCGACCTCTCGCGTTTGGGGGACGGTGAGCCCGATGAAAACATCGCCCTCGCCATACTCGCCGGGACCCGTCTTGAAAAAGCGCGCCGAGTGCTCCGCCCTGGAGGGGTCGGCCAATGCCAAAAGGGCCGTGACAACGTCAGATGCACTCACCTGACAATTATCCGTGAGCGTCGCAGGGAATAAATCCGAGGAGTAGTCTCTTTACATAAGCAATGCGCTCCGGGGTCAGTGAAAATCTGAGCCGGCGGTTAAAGTCCGCGACCCTGTGAAGGAAGCCTTCGGGCCAACAGATCAGGTTGATTCGGTGAAATTCCGAGACCGACGGTTAAAGTCCGGATGGGAGGATGCGCACGGCACGAATAGTGAAAAACCCTGAGCTTCGGCTTTGGGTTAGTCATGCTCGCGCCGAGGCTCAGTGTCGCCATGACACCGCCCACCCCGGAGACCCACATAGGTTGAGGTCCGGAGAATGAGCGAAGTACAGCCAAGCGGTTATGAGGCCGCCATGCGCCGTGCCATTGAGCTCGCTGCAAATGGCCCCGCCAAAGGTGTGAACCCACAGGTGGGATGCGTTGTACTCAATGCCGCAGGCGAGACGATTGCCGAAGGTTGGCACCGCGGCAGTGGCACGGCCCACGCCGAAATCGATGCTCTGAGCAAGCTCTCACTTGAGCAAGCAGCAGGAGCGACGTTCGTGGTTACGCTCGAGCCCTGCAACCACACAGGCAAGACAGGCCCCTGCGCTGTCGCCCTCGTCGAAGCTCGCGTCGGTCGCGTCGTTTACGCGGCGACCGACCCAGGTCATGCATCATCTGGTGGGGCACAGCGTCTGCGCGATGCCGGCATCGACGTAATCGGTGGCGTTCTCGAATCAGAGGTCGAGGAACTCCTCGAAGAGTGGATGCTCGCCGCGCGCCTGGGACGACCCCATGTCACCGTGAAGTGGGCATCGAGCTTGGATGGTCGCGCCGCGGCAGCTGATGGCTCAAGCCAGTGGATCTCGGGCCCCGAGTCGCGCAAGCTCGTGCACCTGCAGCGTGCGGCCGCCGATGCCATCGTGGTGGGTACGGGAACCCTTCTAGCCGACGATCCCTCGCTCACTGCGCGACAGGACGACGGAAGCCTCCACGCTGAGCAACCCGTTCCGGTCATCATCGGCAAGCGTCAGGTGCCCGCCTCAGCGCGCGTGTACCAGCACCCTCTCGAACCGATTGTGGTGGGACACAACGACCTGCACGCGGCACTGACCGAGCTCTTTGAGCAGGGCATCCGCACGGTTTATGTGGAGGGTGGCCCCACCCTGGCGAGCGCCTTCATCGCCGCAGGCCTGGCAGACCGCCTTTACATTTACCTCGCCCCCACCCTCCTAGGCGGCGACAAGCTTGCCCTGGGGGACCTCGGCATCTCCACGATTGCTGAGCGTATCGACCTGAGCATCACCTCCGTAGAAACCCTCGGCGATGACCTATTCATCACCGCCCGCCCTCGCCCAGGAAAGGACGCCTAAATGTTTACCGGACTGATTGAAGAGCGTGGCACCATCGTTGCCATCGAGCAGCTGCCCGACGCGGCCCGCTTCACCATCCAAGGCAGCAAAGCTCTCGCTGATGCCGAACGTGGCGACTCCATCTGCGTCAGCGGCGTGTGCCTCACGGTCCTCGAGCAAACCGCCGACACCTTCACGGCGGATGTGATGGAGCAGACCCTGGCCATGAGCACCATGCGCGGTGCGGCTGTGGGTCAGAACGTGAACCTGGAGCGTGCTGCTCGCGCCGGCGACCGCTTAGGCGGCCACATCGTGCAGGGCCACGTCGATGGCACCGGCACTGTGCTGGCTGTGACGCCCAGTCAAGACTGGACCGTCATCCGCTTCTCGCTCAGCAACGACCTTGCACCGCTCGTGGTCAATAAGGGCTCCATCACCATCGATGGCGTCTCGCTCACCGTGAGCACCATCAGCGATGCGTCCGAACCGCACCAGTGGTTTGAAGTCTCACTGATTCCCGAAACCTTGACCGTCACCACCCTGGGCCTTCGCCAGGTGGGCGACACCGTCAACCTCGAAACCGACATCGTGGCCCGCCACGTCGAGCGCATGCTCGCCTTCCAGAAAGCCGACGCCTCATGACTTTGACCCCTATCCCCGACGTACTGGATGCTCTGCGCGCCGGTCGCGTGATTCTGGTTGCCGACGACGAAGGTCGCGAGAACGAGGGCGACGCCATCATGGCTGCCGAGTTCGCCACGCAGGAGACGATTGCTTGGATAGTGCGTAACACGTCGGGATTACTCTGCGCACCCATGTCACGTGACGTGGCAGACCGCCTCAACCTCCCCATCATGGTTGAACGCAACGAAGACACCCGTAGCACCGCGTACACCATCTCTGTTGACGCCGCCGAGGGCATAACCACCGGCATCAGCGCTTTGGATCGTGCGCGCACGGCCCAGGTGCTCGCTGACCCCGCGGCCACCGCTCACGACCTCATTCGCCCCGGCCACGTGCTTCCTTTACGTGCCGTCGACGGTGGCGTGATGGAGCGCACAGGCCACACCGAAGCTGCCGTCGACCTGCTGCGCTTGGCGGGGCTGCAGCCGGTTGCCATCATCGCTGAAATTGTGGCTGAAGACGGCAACATGATGCGCATGCCCGGCCTCACCGAGCTGGCCGCCACAGAGAAGATGCCACTGACCACGGTGGCTGCACTCGTCGAATACCTGAAGTCGAACCCGTTGCCAGAGCGCAGCGATGCAGACCTCGACGAGTACCGTGTGGCTTTCGAAGTCGAGACCACTGTCCCCACCGAGAACGGCACCTTCCGCATGCGCGGCTATCGTGACCGCGCGACAGGCACCGACCACGTGGCTATCGTCTCGGGCAACCCCGGGCCTGAGGATGTTCTCGTGCGCGTGCACTCGGAATGCCTCACCGGTGAAGCACTGCACTCGCTCAAGTGCGAATGTGGACCCCAGCTCGATGAGGCCCTGCGCACCATCGAACGCGAGGGTGGCGTTGTGCTCTACATGCGCGGCCACGAGGGTCGCGGTATTGGCTTGGTTAACAAGTTCAAGGCCTACAAGCTGCAAGAGCAGGGGCTCGACACCCTCGACGCTAACCTCGCTCTGGGGCTGCCCGCAGATGCGCGCGATTACACCGCCGCTGCACGCATGCTCGACGATATGGGCATCCGATCGGTTCGCCTCTTGAGCAACAACCCCGAGAAGCAGCGTCAGCTGGAAGAGCACGGAATCCGCATCACCGGACTCGTTCCACTCGTCGTCGGCTTGGGCGAATTCAACGCCGGTTACCTCGGGGTCAAGCGCGACCGCATGGGCCACCAGTTGCCCGGAGAATTACCCGTCATTGAAGCCGGCAAACCCGGCACCGTTACCGCCTAGGAGAAACAGATGAGTGGAGCAGGTTCACCCACCATTACCGTTGACGGCCGTGGCCTCAACGTCGTCATCGTTGCTGGTCAGTGGCATGAGGTCATCACGAACGCCATGATCGCATCCGCCCAGCGCACCCTCACCGCCGCCGGAGCAACGCACTCGCTTGTGCGCGTTGCCGGCAGCTTTGAGCTGCCCGTGGTGAGCCAGGCCGTGCTCGAGGCTGGCGCTGACGCTGTGATTGCCCTGGGCGTGATCATCCGTGGTGGCACACCCCACTTTGAGTTCGTTTCGGATGCGGCCACCAGTGGCCTACTGCGCGTGAGCCTCGACACCGGAAAGCCCGTGGGCTTTGGGGTGCTCACGCTGGATGACGAGCAACAGGGTCTCGATCGTGCCGGCCTGCCCGGATCGAAAGAAGACAAGGGTGAAGAGGCAGCTATCGCGGCCCTCGAAGCCGCTGTCGCTCTGCGCGAAATCCGCGGCCAGAAGTAATCAGGCGCACGTAGGCTAGAAGCATGCAAATTCTCGCAACCGTACTGGTCATCCTTCACTTCATCGGTCTGGCATTCCTGCTGGGCTCCTTCCTGGTTCAGGTCAAGGACATTGCCGCCGGCAAGGGTCGCGTTCTGCGCGGCATGGTTGACGGTGCCCTCACGCAGCTGGTCACTGGTATCGCCCTGGTTGGCATTTACTCGGCACACCTCGTTGAAGACGAGACTGTCAACAACGCCAAGGTCGGCGTCAAGCTTGTTGTGCTGCTGGTTATCACCGCTCTGGTCTTCATCTTCCGCAAGCGCGAGGTAGCTCCATCGTGGGCGCTCTGGGCTATTGGTGGACTCACCACGCTCAACATCGTGCTCGCCGTAGCCTGGAAGTAGTCCACACACCGTGAGCTCTCCTCGGATGGGCCGCCGGTCGGCCTCTGCCCCCAGCGACCCATCTACGAAGGCACGCTTTAGCCAGCTGATGCCTTATCTGCTGGAGCACAAACGTGTGCTCTCGTTTGTGATTGTGCTCAGCATTCTGGGTGCAGGTGCATCGTTGGCACAGCCGCTGCTCGTCGGCCAGGTCATCAACCGCGTCAGCGCAGGCGAGCTATTGGGCAACCTGGTCTGGGTTCTCATTGGCCTGGTCGTCCTCTCGGCGCTGATCAGCGGATACCAGCACTACCTGTTGCAACGCACCGGTGAGGGAGTTGTGCTCTCGTCGCGCCGCCAGCTGGTGGCACGCATGCTGCACCTGCCCATCAGCGAATTCGATACCCGCCGCACCGGCGACCTCGTCTCGCGCGTCGGCAGCGACACCACGCTATTGCGTGCCGTGCTCACCCAGGGACTGGTCGAGGCTATCGGTGGATCGCTCACCTTCGTGGGCGCCATCATCGGTATGGCCATTCTCGACCCCGTTCTGCTCGGCCTCACCGTGCTCGTTGTCTTCACGGCGATCACGGTTGTCACTCTGCTTTCGCGTCGTATCCGTGTTGCCAGCCGCAAAGCGCAGGCCAAGGTGGGCGAGCTTGCTGCTTCTGTAGAACGCGCCATTTCTGCTGTGCGCACTGTACGCGCAGCCAACGCGACCGAGCGCGAAATTGAGACCGTCAACGCCGAGGCCGAAGGTGCCTGGCGCATGGGCATTAAGGTCGCGCGCATCTCGGCTCTCGTGGTGCCCGTCGCCGGTATCGCCATGCAGGTCGCCTTCCTCACCGTGCTCGGTGTGGGTGGCTTCCGTGTGGCCGATGGTGCCATTACGGTGGCGAACCTGGTCACGTTCATCCTGTTTTTGTTCATGATGATCATGCCGTTGGGTCAGGCGTTCGGAGCTATTACCTCGGTGAACTCAGCCCTGGGTGCGCTTGGCCGCATTCAGGAGATCATCACCTTGCCCAGTGAGGGTGAGAACGACCGCGAGCTGGCCCCTCTGGCCACGATTGATGGCGGAGCCCGCGAAGCCGTAGCAAGCTCAGCTGTGGCCATCGAGTTCGATGATGTGCGCTTCTCCTACCCCGCGGTGAAACTTGCCCCTGTTGAAGACGAGAGCACGAGCGATCGGGCGCCTCGCCTCACTCGTGCCGAGCGCACAGCTGCCGCCACCGAAGCCCGGGAGGAAGCAGCCGCCGCCAAGGCCGCCGCCGAAGCCGCGGATGTTCCCGAAATCCTCACTGGCGTCTCCTTCAGCGTCGCTCATGGCACCAGGGCTGCCCTCGTTGGCCCCTCGGGTGCCGGTAAGTCCACCATTCTGGGCCTGATCGAGCGCTTCTACGATGTCTCCGCTGGAACCATTCGCATCGGCGGAATCGACATCAAAGCCCTGAACCGCGAAGACCTGCGTGCCCAGATCGGCTACGTCGAACAGGATGCCCCCGTGCTGGCTGGCTCGTTGCGCGACAACCTTCTGCTGGGCTCCCCCTCCGCCACAGATGCCGACTGCATCGCTGTGCTGGCGGATGTGAACCTCACCGGCGTGCTCGAGCGCACCTCACTGGGCCTGGACGCTCCCGTGGGCGAAGAGGGCGTCATGCTCTCGGGTGGAGAACGTCAACGCTTGGCCATTGCTCGCGCGCTGCTGGCTGCCCCGCCCATCCTGCTGCTGGATGAGTCCACCTCAAGCCTGGACGGTGCCAACGAGCAACTCATGCGCGAGGCCATCGACCGGGTTGCCCAAGACCGCACGCTGCTGATCATCGCCCACCGCCTCTCGACGGTTGTCGACAGTGATCAGATCATCGTGCTGGAAAAGGGTGCTGTCGTGGGCACAGGAACGCACTCAGAGCTCGTCAAGAGCACACCGCTCTACAAAGAGCTGGCTAAGCACCAACTGCTCGTTTAGGCGCCGTGTAGCTCAGCGCCGTGCAGCTCAAAGCCGTGGCGTCGTGGCGTCGAGTGATTTACTCGGCAGCCTTCGCGAGCTTGCTGGGCCACCAAATCGCGCGACCGATGTCGTACGACAGGGCAGGTACCAGCAACGAACGCACGATGATCGTGTCGAGCATCACGCCGAACGAGACGATGAAGGCGAGCTGAACCAGGAACAGCAGCGGGATAACTCCCAGCGCTGCGAAGGTGGCTGCCAGCACGATACCGGCCGAGGTGATCACGCCACCGGTAACGGCAAGACCCTTGAGAATACCGGCACGTGTGCCGATCTTCAGGCTCTCTTCGCGCACACGCGTCATAAGGAAGATGTTGTAGTCGATACCCAGGGCAACCAAGAACACGAAGCCGAACAGGGGCACGCTGGCATCAGCACCGGGGAAGCCGAAGACGTTGTTGAACACAATCGCCGAGACACCCATCGCGGCCGCGAAGCTAATCACGACGGTACCGATCAGGATGAGCGGAGCCAGGATCGAGCGCAGCAGCAGCATGAGGATCACCAAGATCACCAGCAGCACGATGGGCACAATCTTGAGCAGGTCGGCCTGAGCCGTCTCATTGGTGTCGAGAGCAATCGCGGTCTCACCCCCGACAAGTACGGATGCGTCAACGCTGGGCAGATCTGCACGCAGCTGCTTCACAACAGCCTCAGCCTCAGCTGAGTCAGGCTGCGCCTTGAGGGTGGCGTTGATCAGAACCTTGCCGTTGACGACCACGGGGTCGGTGAGCACGGCAGGAGCTCCGAAGGCAGTGGGTGGGCCAGCGACCGCAGCGACGGCGGCGGGCTTGCGCTGAACATCCGCGACGGAAATACCGGCGGTAGACACTGCCTTCGCAATGATGGCCTTGTAGTTGGCCTCGTTGGCGATGATGACCACGGGCGAACCGGATCCGGCGTCAAAGTGCTTTGCGAGCACCTTTTGGCCGTCCACGGCCTGCGACTGCGTGAGCAGGAGGTCGGTCTGAGGTACACCGTTGGCCTTGAGCGTAGGCAGGAATGCCACAGCGATCATGAGCAGCAGGGCGGTCGAAATCCACGTGGTGCGAGGGTGACGACCAACAAGGGTACCGACGCGCTTCCAGATACCGCGCACACCCTCGAGGCCGGGCAGGGTGTTTGCCGTTGTGGCAGGAACCTTCTTGTTTCCGGGCTTGGGCATAAAGGGCCAGAACGCAGCTCGGCCAAAAATTGCCAGCAGAGCGGGGAGGAAGGTCACCGCAGCCAGGAAGGCGAATCCGATACCAAAGGCGGCGATGGGGCCCAGTGCCTTGTTTGAGTTGAGGTCTGAGAACAGCAGGCACAGCAGCGCGAGGATGACGGTACCGGCCGAGGCGAGAATGGGTTCGAAGGCACCCTTCATTGCGCGACCGATTGCGGCCCACTTCGACTGCACCTCGAATAGTGCCTCGCGGTAGCGGGCAACCAGTAGCAGGGCGTAGTCGGTGGCGGCACCAATGACCAGAATCGAAAGGATGCCCTGGCTCTGGCCAGAGACCTTGATGATGTCGTTGAGCGCGAGGTAGTAGATGCCGAGGATTGCACCGGAGAGGGCGAAGACCGACGTCAGTAGCACCAGCACGGGAAGTAGCAGCGAGCGGTAAACCACCAGCAAGATGACGAATACGGCGAGCAGCGCAACAATGAGCAGGATGCCGTCAATACCGGCGAAGCCATTGACGAAGTCGGCGAGCAGACCTGCTGGGCCTGCGACGTAGGCCGTGTAGCCCGTGGGGGTACCCTCAGCCACGACTGTTCGCAGGTGGGCAACCTTTTCCTTGAGTGCTTCACCCGAGGCGGTGAGGGGAACGATGTACTCCACAGCGGTGCCATCGGCGGCAGGAATCGGGCCAACCACGCTCGTCGTGGCTCCAGTGGCTGGAGCCGCAACACCAGGAACTCCGGCCATGGTGACCGACAGCTTGCCGAAGGCAGCAAAGTCAGCAGGTGTGAGCTTCGATCCGGTGTTGCTCTCGATCACAACGATCGCAGGCAAGTCCTTCGACGAGCGGAAGCCCGCCTGGAGGTTGTTGACCTCGGTGCTCTGTGCGCTCGTGGGCAGGAAGCCGGCCTGGTCATTGGTGGAAACACCAGAGATTTTGCCGAAGGTGGGACCGCCGAGACCGGCAATAGCAAACCAGACGATAACGAGAACGGTTGGCAACAGGATGCGCAACCACAGCTTGGGATTCCAGTCTTTCATGGTGCCTCCTCTTCGAGTGGGGCCGCCTGCGGGAATTGAACCCGCGACCTATTCATTACGAGTGAATCGCTCTACCGACTGAGCTAAGGCGGCGTGTACCGCGCGAGGCGGAACAGCTCACAAGCTTACCGGCGACGGCGGATGGCAACCAACACGGCGTCGTCGGTCACGCAGCCAGTAACCTCGGCAGACGCACACGCAGAACTAACAGCGAGGATCGCCTGCCGGCACCTTGCCCGAAACCAAGAAGCTGTCGACGGCGTTATTTACGCACGAGTTCGACTTGTTGTACGCCGTGTGACCGTCACCGTTGTAGGTGATGAGGTGACCGTTCGGAAGCTGTCCGGCCAGATTGACCGCCCACTGATAGGGGGTGGCAGGGTCGCCCGTGGTGCCAATCACGAGAATGTCGGGAGAGCCAACTGCCTTCACGGGCGCCGGTGTCCGGGCGGATTTTGCAGCCCAGGTTGCGCAGACGGCATCACCATAAGCAAGGTACGGACCCATCACCGGGGCTGCGGCCTGCAGTGCTGCGGCATCTTTCGCCCACTGTGCGCGATCGGCTGAGACGGGGTAGTCCAGACAGTTCACAGCGCTGAAGGCCTCGGTGGAATTGTCTTGGTAGACCCCATTGACGCGGTTGTAGTAGCTGTCGGCCGAGGCGAGTGCAGCATCCGCCGATCCGCCAGCAACCGCTTGGAAAACCTGCGTGAGCGCTGGCCACTGGCTCTTGCTGTACAGCGGCGCGATGATGGCCGTGAGCATGGTGTCGGAGCCGAGCTTGCGGTCGTCTTTGCCGGTCAGGGGTTTCTGCTCGAGTGCTGCGAGAAGCTTGCCGACGATGGTCATGGCGCCATCGACTTCAGCAGCCGTAGGTGCTGTGCCCGGATGCCCTGCTCCACCCTGAGCGAACGGGCACTGCTTTTGCTGCAGGCACCAGGTCAGGTAATTGCGCAGCGCGTTCTCGAAGCCTTTAGCTTGGTTGATCAAAACATCGATGTTGGACGAGGCCGGATCAAGCGCACCATCGAGAACCATGCGGCCCACGCGCGTGGGGAACAGGTCGGCATAAGTCGCACCCAGCAGGGTTCCGTACGAATAGCCGAGGTAGTTCAGCGAGCTGTCGCCAACGACCGCACGCAACATGTCGAGATCTTTCGCGGCGCTGACAGTGTCGACATGAGCCAGAAGATCCCCTGACTTCTTGGCACAGGCTGCGGCATAGGCAGCAGAGTCGGCCACGCGGGAATCAAGCCAGGCGGCGGATGGCCGGGGCAGCGTGTTCAGGTCAAAGATGAAGTGGTCCATCTCAGCTGAGGTGTCAAAACACTTCACCGCTGTCGAAGCCCCCACGCCTCGAGGGTCAAAACCAATCACGTCGTAGGCAGCCTGCACCTGAGCCTCAACGGCAAAGTTCAGCGACTCTTTGACGAAGTCCACGCCCGAGGCGCCAGGACCGCCAGGATTCACAAAGAGCGAGCCCAAAC
>Ga0228699_1001759_pt1 | contig 10161 bp, 8 predicted proteins | sample McNCre217_Aug_MG_FD_178016 | JGI IMG/M metagenome (GOLD analysis project Ga0228699, IMG submission 178016) | Freshwater microbial communities from McNutts Creek, Athens, Georgia, United States - 2-17_Aug_MG | ecosystem: Environmental > Aquatic > Freshwater > Creek | place: USA: Georgia...
CGAATCCATCTTCAAGCCGCAAGAGCGCTGGACCGCGCTCGACAAGTGGGTGAACTGGCGCAAGCAGGCCGTGGCCACGGAAAACGACATCGCCAACTACCTGGAGAAGACCACCGACAAGGGCTTCGAGGCCTACAACCCGGAGAACGTGGCCAAGTGGGAGGAGTACAAGCGCCTGCGTGCCGAGCTCAAGAAGTTCGATCACCTCAAGCCGGCCAAGGGCTCGCCTTACTACACGACCGCGCTGGAGCTCACCAGCAAGGAAGTGCCGCCCACACACGTGCGCTTTGGCGGCATCCACGAGCGTCCGCTGGAGGCGGTGAACCCGGCGATCCCGGCGCTGTGGGGGGGCAAGGGTGAGCTGGCGATCACGCCCACCGACACCTCTTCGGGCCGCCGCAGCGCGCTGGCCAAGTGGCTGAGCAGCGACAACAACCCGCTGACCGCGCGTGTCTACGCCAACCGCGTGTGGGCCCAGTACTTCGACAAGGGCATCGTGGCCACGGTGGCCGACTTCGGTCGCGCTGGTGCCAAGCCCACGCACCCCGAGCTGCTGGACCACCTGGCCAACCAGTTCGTGCAGAACGGCTGGAGCGTCAAGAAGCTGCACCGCGAGATCTTGTTGTCGGCGACCTACCGTCAGGCCTCTGACGAACGTGAGGACGTGGCCAAGGCCGATCCGGAGAACAAGCTGTTGGCGGTCTATCCCCGCAAGCGTGTTGAAGCCGAGGTGATCCGTGACTCGCTGCTGTATGCGTCGGGCCTGCTGGTCGACAAGGTGGGGGGGCCATCGGTGTTCCCGCCCATCTTGAAGAACGGCGGCAAGGTGGGTGGTGACACCAACTTCATCGAAGGCAGCGCCTGGGACGTCTCGGCCAACAAGGAAGACTGGTACCGCCGCAGCATCTATGTGTTCACCCGCCGCAGCTTCCCGTACCCGATCACCGAGAACTTCGATCCGGCCAACCCCAACCAGCCGCACCACAAGCGCGACGTGACGACCACCCCGCTGCAGGCGCTGACCTTGTTCAACAGCGACGTGGTGTACGACTGGTCGCAAGCCCTGGCAGGCCGCGTGATCAACGAAGCCGGCCAGAACGAGGATGCCGAGCTCAACCGCCTCTACCAGATCCTGTTCTCGCGTGAGCCGAACAAGACCGAGCGGGCTGCGCTCAAGAGCTTCCTGGCCGAGCAACAGATCCTGGTGCGCCAGAAGGCCGCCAACGGCAAGTTCGACGTGGCCGTGCCCACGGGCCTCAAGGACGTGAGCCGCTTCGATCCCGTCAAGTCGGCCGCCTTCGTGGACCTGGTGCACACCGTCTCGAACGCCAACGATTTCGCCTACCGCTTCTGACCCCACACACCTCAAGGATGAACAACATGACTGACCAACGTCGAGACTTCTTGCGCTACGCCGGCCTGGGCCTGGGGGGCGCTGCCCTGGGCGGCTTCCTGCCTGGATTCGAAGGGCTCAATGCGGCCATGGCCGCAGACCTGATCGATCCGCTGTCGCCCAAGCAGCCGCACTTCCCGGCCAAGATCAAGTCGGTGATCTGGCTCCACCAAGAGGGCGCACCCTCCACGCTGGACCTGTACGACTACAAGCCCGAGCTGGTGAAGCTGGCCGGCCAGCCCATCCCTGCCTCTTTCCTCAAGGGCATCAAGACCAGCACGCAAGGTGGCGTGGGCAAGCTGTTTGTTGCCAAAGACCGCACCTGGAAGCAGCATGGTGACAGCGGGGCCTGGTTCTCGAACCTGCTGCCCAACCTGGCACAGCATGCGGACAAGATCACCTTCATCAAGTCGAGCGTGACGGTGGGGGCCACCCACGACATCTCCATCCTCAAGCTCAACACGGGTGACCTCAACCCGGGCCGGCCGTCGCTGGGGGCGTGGATCTCGTATGCGCTGGGCTCGGCCAACCCCGATCTGCCGCCGTATGTGGTGCTCTACAACGGCGACCGCGAGCCGCGTGCTGGCTCGGCCAACTGGAACTCGGGCTTCCTGCCCGCTGTGTACCAGGGCACGCCGTTCCGCCCGGGCCCTAATCCCATCATCTACCTCAAGGGCCCGGATGCCCGCACCGACACCATGCAGCGCAAGTCGCTGGACCTGCTGCAGCACCTCAACCGCCTGGGTGCCGATCGCTACCCACACGACACCGAGCTGCGCGCCCGCATCCGCTCGTACGAGCTGGCCGACCGCATGCAGGTGGCCGCTCCGATCGCGGTGGACATCGGCCGCGAAAGCGAGGCCACCCGCGAGCTCTACGGCATCAACGACCCGGTGAGCAAGACCTACGGCGAGACCCTGCTGCGGGCGCGTCGTCTGGTGGAGCGCGGTGTGCGATTCATCCAGGTGGTGTCGAGCCTCCCCAAGGCCGTAGCCACAGACCGCCTCGACTGGGATGCCCACGACGGCCTCGAAGAGAACCACAAGCAAATGGCCCAGCTGGTGGACAAGCCCATTGCCGGCCTGTTGCACGACCTGAAGACGCTGGGCCTGCTCGACAGCACGCTGGTGGTGTGGACCTCGGAGTTTGGCCGCACCTCGTGGGGCGAGAGTGGCTCGGGCCGCGACCACAACCCCTGGGGCTACACCCAGTGGATGGCGGGTGGCGGCCTGAAGGCGGGCTACACCTATGGCGAGACCGACGACGTTGGCCTGCAGGTGGCCGACAAGGACAAGGCCGTGGACACCTACGACCTGCACGCCACCGTGCTGCAGCTGATGGGGCTGGACCACCTCAAGACCACCTTCGTCAACAACGGGCGCTCAGAGCGGCCCACGGTGGTTTACGGCAAGGTCATCAAAGACATCTTGGCCTGATGTTGCACGGCCCGGGCGAGGCGTCCGGGCCTTTTCAAGCAAGACACACAGCATGCACAAAAAGCTCATCATCGCCCTGGCCTTCGTGCCGGCCCTGATCGGCATCGTCCACGCGGCAGATGCCGATCTGGACATGGACCTGATGCAGACGATCGAGGACACGAACAAGAGCCTGTCGTCGAACATCGCGCTGCAAAACATCCCCGCCAGCACCGCCGATGCGCGCGAGCTGCAGACCCTGTTTGCGCAGGTGGAGGCTCACTTCGCCGCGAAGGGGGATGCGGCCGATGCGGTCGATCTGTCGCGCAAGAGCAAAGACCTCGCGGGCGCCATCATCAAGTCGGTGGGCAGCAAGGACTTCGGGGCTGCCACCGATGCCGCCACCGACCTGTCACGGGCCTGCCGCACGTGCCACACCTTCTACAAGAAGTCTTGAAGCGGAAGGCATGGCTGTGCAGGCATTCCACACACTTTGGTGCCGAGGGTTGATCGCCACCGCCGCCGCGGCTGCGGCCTTGGCCGCCATCGAGGCGGCTGCGGCAGGTCGTCCGGCTCGCGCCACGGCCAAGCCTGGCTTGAGCGCCCAGGTGGCATCGCTCCCTGCGGCCGGACAGCCCCCATCCAGCGGGCGCGCCGAACTGGGCCAAGACAAGGCCGATGCCGAGCGCTGTGTCGAGTGCCACGGCCTCCAGGGGCAGGGTGCAGGACACCCCAATGGCGCCGAAGCGCGGGTGGCCAAGCTGGCTGGCCAACGGGCCAGCTACATCGCCAAGCAGGTGCAGGACTTCCGCAGCGGGCGGCGCAAGCACGACCAGATGGCCATCGTGGCGCGCAACGTGGCCGACGAAGACCTGCACGACATCGCCGCCTGGTTCGCCAGCCTGCCACCCATGAACAGCGGCTCGACAGCCAGCGCCAACGCCGCGCAGGGTCAAGCCTTGTTTGAGCAGGGCGACCCGCAGCGGGGCATCGTGCCTTGCGGCAGTTGCCATGGCCCACAGGGCCGCGCCAGCGAGGGCAGCACAGCCGATGCGCCCCGTCTGGCCGGTCAGGAGTGGCGTTACCTCGACCAACAACTGCGGGCCTGGCGAGACGGCAGCCGCAGCAATGGCCCCACCCCGGTGATGAACCAAATCGCCCGATCGCTCACCGACAACGAGATCGAGGCCCTTGCCGAGTTCCTCTCTTCCCGATGAACCCTGATTGCTGATGCACACACCATGAACCTCCACCACTCATCCATTCGCCGCGCGTTCAGCGCCATGAGCCTGAGCCTGTTGACGCTGGGTGCCGCCCAGGCGGCCTTGCAAGAAGGCGACGTCGCGCCCAGCTTCGAGTTGCAGGCCTCACAAGCCGGGCAGGCGTTTTCGTACTCGCTCAAAGAGGCGCTGCAGCGCGGCCCGGTGGTGGTCTATTTCTACCCGTCAGCCTTCACCAACGGCTGCAACATCCAGGCCCACACCTTTGCCGTGCAAGCCGAGCGCTTCAAAGCAGCGGGCGCCTCCATCGTCGGGGTGTCGCTCGACAGCATCCAACGCTTGAATGCCTTCTCGGCCGATCCGCAGTACTGCGCCGGCAAGATCCCCGTGGCCTCGGACGCCCAGGGCCGTGTGGCCCGGGCCTTTGACCTGCCCATCAACGAGACCCCTGTGGGCCGCAAAGACACACGTGGTGTGGACATCGACCACGCGCGCACCGAGCGCACCACCTTCGTCGTCACCCCCGACGGCAAGGTTGCCGCCACGATCGGCGGCCTCTCGCCCGCCGCCAATGTTGAGAAGGCACTGGAGGCGGTGCAAGCCATCCAGCAGGCCCGCGCTGGCAAGTCTTGAAGGAGCCACGCCATGCGCCCCCCCCGTCAGACCGCCGCCGATTTCCACCCCGAGGTGCTGCGCCTCTTTGACCAGTATGTGCACGGCTTGCTGCCGCGCCGTGACTTCCTGCAGCGCGCAGCACGCTACGCCGTGGGTGCGGTGACGGCCGATGCCTTGCTGGCACAGCTGAGCCCCAACTTTGCCCACGCCCAGCAGGTCAAGACCGATGACCCACGGCTGAAGACCTCGCACGTCACCATCGACTCGCCGCAAGGCTACGGCCAGGTGCGGGCCTACGTGGCCCGTCCTGCTCAGGCCAGCGGCCCTTTGCCCACCGTGCTGGTGGTGCACGAAAACCGTGGTCTCAACCCGCACATCGAAGACATCGCCCGGCGCTTGGCGCTGGACGGCTTCCTGGCGTTGGCCCCTGATGCCTTGTTCCCCCTGGGCGGCTACCCCGGTGACGAAGACAAGGCCCGCGAACTCTTCCCCAAGCTGGACCAGACCAAAACGCGTGCCGATTTCGTGGCTGCTTTCCGATACCTGCGCAGCCTGCCTGCCGGCAACGGCAAGGTGGGGGTGGTGGGCTTTTGCTATGGCGGGGGGATGGCCAATTACCTGGCCACCCAGTTGCCCGACCTGGCCGCATCGGTGCCGTTTTATGGCGCACAGCCGCCAGATGCCGATGTGCCGCGCATCAAGGCGCCCTTGCTCATCCATTACGCGGGGGCCGACGAGCGCATCAATGCGGGCTGGCCTCGGTACGAAGCCGCGCTGAAGGCCAACGGCATCCGCCACGAGGCGCATGTGTACGACGGCGTGCAACACGGCTTCAACAACGACACCACCCCCCGGTACGACGCGGCCGCTGCCAAGTTGGCTTGGCAGCGCACCGTCGCCTTCTTCAAGGCCCAGCTGGCCACCTGACACCGCTTTCTTTGACCCACCACACCACAAGGAACACACCATGAACCTGATTTCCCCCAGCCGATGGCGCCTGGCGCTCGCGGCCGCGAGCATCCTGGGCGCCGCACTGGCTCCTCAAGCGCAGGCCCAGCAAGCCCCCAAGCCCGAGCAGCTCATCAAGTGGCGCCAGTCGGCTTACCAAGTGTTGGCCTGGAACACCGGCCGCATCAAGGCCAATGTGGATGGCACCTTCAACAAAGACGATGTCGTCAAGGCCGCCAACCTGATCGCCGCCATCGCCAACAGCAACCTGGGCCTGCTGTACGCACCGGGCACCGAAACCGGCAAGGGCTGGAAGGAAACCGCTGTCAAGCCCGAGCTGTGGACCGACAAGAAAGCCGCTGACGCGGCGGCCGCCTTCACCAAAGAGGCAAACGAGCTGGCCAAGGTGGCTGCCGTGGGCGATGTGGCTGTGGTGAAGACCCAGTTGGGCAAGCTGCAAGGCACTTGCAAGGGCTGCCACGATGACTTCCGCAAGAAGGACTGAAGCCATGCGCACACCTGCAGCACAACGCCTGGCCGCTGGCCTGCTGGCCATTTGGCTGGGGGCGCCGAGCGTCTGGGCCCAAACCGCCCCCACGCCGCCGGCCAACCGCGAGACCGGGCCGTTCAGCTTCTTTGTCACCAGCGTGGGCTCGGGCAAGGGCGCCGACCTGGGTGGTCTGGCCGGTGCCGATGCACACTGCCAGAAGCTGGCCACCAGCGTGGGCGCCGGGGGCAAGACCTGGCACGCCTACCTGAGCACCCAGTCGTGGGATGGCAAGCCGCCCGTCAACGCGCGCGACCGCATTGGCACGGGGCCTTGGTACAACGTCAAGGGCTCGCTGGTGGCCCGCAGCGTGAGTCACCTGCATGGTGACACCGTGGAAGATGCCCGCATTGGCAACGCCGTCAACTGGACCAACGCGCTCACTGAAAAGGGCGCTTTCGTCAAGCGCTCGGGCGACACGCCCAACGAGCACGACATCCTCACCGGCTCACAGCCGGACGGCCGCGCCTTCGCCAACGACACGTCCGACCGCACCTGCAAGAACTATTCGAGCAGCGCCGACGACGGGGCCGTGCAAGTGGGGCACTTCGACCGCACGGGCGGCGTGCACACCGCGCTGTCGTGGAACTCGGCGCACCCGAGCCGGGGCTGCAGCCAGGAGAAGCTGGTGAGCACCGGCGGCGCCGGCTACTTCTACTGCTTCGCCATCAACTGACGGCCTGAACCGGCCCATGCGAGGGGGCCTGCGCGGTGCGCAGTGCCCCTTGCTTTCGTCTCTCCGACCGCTGAACCATGTGGATCGTCCAAGTCGCGCTGCGGCGTCCTTACACCTTCGTCGTGGCAGCCTTGCTGCTGTTGCTGGCCTCGCCCTTCGTGCTGCGCCAGACGCCTGTGGACGTCTTTCCCAAGATCGACATCCCCGTGGTGGCGATCCTGATGGGCTACAACGGCCTCAGCGCCAAGGAGATGACCGACCGGATCATCACCCCCATCGAGCGCAACCTCGCCAACTCGGTGAGCGACATGGCGCACACCGAATCCCAAACCATGGGTGGCATGGGCATCATCAAGGTGTTCTTCCAGCCCCAGGTGGACCAGGCCACAGCCATCTCGCAGGTGGTGGCCAGCACACAGGCCTCGCTGCGTTCGCTGCCGCAAGGCGCCACACCTCCCACCATCGTCAAGTACAGCGCCACCGACCTGCCCATCCTGCAGTTGGGCTTCAGCTCGCCCCAGCGCAGCGAGCAAGAGCTCAACGAGCAGGCCTTCAACGTCTTGCGCACCAAGCTCATCACCGTGCCTGGTGTGGCGGTCACCGCGCCCTATGGCGGGCGCTTTCGCCAGGTGTCGATCGACATCAACGGCCCGGCGTTGGCCGCGCGTGGCCTGACGGCCATCGACGTGGTCAACGCTTTGAGCACGCAAAACCTCATGCTGCCCGCCGGCACGGCCAAACTGGGTGACCGTGAGGTCAACGTGGCGCTCAACGGCTCGCCCTCATCGCTGGCCGAACTCGGCAACATCCCCATCACCACACAACGCGGCGCCACGGTGTACGTGCGCGACGTGGCGCAGGTGCGAGATGGCTACCAGCCGCAGACCAACGTGGTGCGGCGTGATGGTGAACGCGGCCTGCTGATGACCGTGCTGAAGAACGGCGGCGCCTCGACGATGGACATCATCGACACCATCCGCGCACAGCTGCCCAAGTACCTGCTGGCCTTGCCGGAAGACATCACCGTCACGCCGCTGGCCGACCAGTCGGTGTTTGTCGGGGCCGCCATCCGCACGGTGCTGCACGAAGCCCTGATCGCTGCCTGCCTCACGGCGGCACTGTTGCTGCTGTTCCTGGGCAACTGGCGCACCACGGCCATCGTGGCCGTGTCCATCCCCTTGTCCATCCTCAGTGCGCTGCTGGCGCTGCACGTGCTGGGCGAGACGATCAACATCATGACGCTGGGTGGCCTGGCCTTGGCCGTCGGCATCTTGGTGGACGACGCCACCGTGGAGCTGGAGAACGTGGAGCGCCACCTGCACCAAGGCAAACGCGTGCACCAGGCCATCCTCGATGGCGCGCAAGAGATCGCCATGCCCGCGCTGGTGGCCACGCTGTGCATCTGCATGGCCTTCGTGCCCATGTTCTTCCTGCCTGGGGTGGCGGGGCAGCTGTTCTCGCCGCTCGCCAAGGCGGTGATCCTGGCGATGATGTCGTCGTACGTGCTGTCGCGCACCCTGGTGCCCACCTTGGTGATGGCCTTGATGCGGCACCGCCAGGGCATGCAGCCTGCACAGGGATGGTTGGGCCGCGTGCACCGGCGCTTTGACCGCGGCTTCGAGCGCTGGCGCGGGCACTACACCGCCGTTCTGGCGGGCCTGCTGCATCGGCCCATGCGGCATGCCGCGCTGTTCATGGGCTTTGCCCTGGCCTCGTCGGCGCTGTTCCTGGCTTTGGGGCGCGACTTCTTTCCCTCGGTGGATGCCGGGCAGATCAAACTCCATGTGCGCGCACCGCTGGGCACGCGCATCGAAGAGATGCCTGCGCTGGTCGACCGCATCGAAGCCCACATGCGCACGCGCATCCCTGCGGCAGAACGCGCCAGCATCATCGACATCGTGGGGGGGCCTTACACGCCCTACAACACGCTGTACAACAACAATGGCACCTACGACAGCAGCGACGTTGAGATCCTGGTGTCGCTGAAAGCCGGTCACGCCCCCACGGCCAACCACATCCGCACCTTGCGAGCTGAGCTGCCGCAGCGCTTCCCGGGCATCGAGTTCTACTTCCAGCCGGCCGACATGGTCAGCCAGACGCTGAACTTCGGATTGAGCGCACCGATCGACATCCAGATCCAGGGCCCCAAGACCGCAGAGAACCTGGAGGTCGCCAGTCGGCTGATCAACCAGATCAAGCGCGTGCCGGGGGCCGCCGACACGGTGCTGTACCAACGCTTCAACAAGCGCACCCTGCAGTTGGAGATGGACCGCTCGGCGATGGCCCAGAGCGGCCTGGTGGCGCGCGATGTGGCGCAAAACCTCATGGTGAGCCTGAGCTCCAGCTTCCAGACCGCGCCCACCTACTGGCTCAACGAGGCCAACGGCAGCGTCTACAACGTGGCCGTGCAAACGCCGCCGCTGGAGGTCGACAACCTTGGCGCGGTGCTCAGCATCCCCGTCAATGGCCCGGGCAGCGTGGTCGATGGCCAGCGGCGCTCGCAACTGCTGGGCAACGTCGTGCAGGTGAAATCAGGCAGCCAGCAGGGCATCGTCTCGCACTACAACATCGTGCCCGTCATTGACATCCTCACCAACGTGGACGGCCGCGATCTGGGGGGCACCTACGACGACATCGCGAGCCTGGTCGACGCCGCCCGGGCCGATCTGCCGCGGGGCTCGGAGATCACGGTGCGCGGCCAGATCGACACCCTGCAGACGGCCTATGTGGCCCTGGGTTGGGGGCTGCTGCTGGCGGTGGCACTCGTCTACCTGCTGTTGGTGGTGAACTTCCAGTCGTGGAGCGATGCCCTCATCATCGTCTCGGCCTTGCCTGCGGCGTTGGGAGGCATCGCCTGGATGCTGTTCCTGAGCGGTACCCCGCTGTCCGTGCCCGCGCTGACCGGCACCATCATGACCATGGGGGTGGCCACGGCCAACAGCATCCTGGTGGTGGCCTTTGCCCGCGAGCGTCTGGCCCAGGGCCTGTCCCCTGTGATGGCCGCGCTGGAAGCAGGCGCCACACGCCTGCGCCCCGTGCTGATGACGGCCTCCGCCATGATCGTGGGCATGTTGCCGATGGCACTGGGCCTGGGGGAGGGCGCCGAGCAGAACGCCCCGCTGGGCCGTGCGGTGATCGGTGGCTTGACGATGGCCACGGTGTCGACGGTGGTGCTGGTGCCCCTGGTGTTTGCGGGGGTGCACAGCTGGCTGGCGCGCCGCGCTGCGCTCACCCTGAGCCCTTCTTCTTTGACTTTGCGACAACAGGCCCACCATGAGCGCTGTGCCCCAACTCCTTCCCGATCCTGATGAGTCTGGCCTTGACCGCCATGCGCCCGCATCCCACGT
>Ga0228699_1001760_pt1 | contig 10160 bp, 7 predicted proteins | sample McNCre217_Aug_MG_FD_178016 | JGI IMG/M metagenome (GOLD analysis project Ga0228699, IMG submission 178016) | Freshwater microbial communities from McNutts Creek, Athens, Georgia, United States - 2-17_Aug_MG | ecosystem: Environmental > Aquatic > Freshwater > Creek | place: USA: Georgia...
TGGCGCTCGTGCCTCATGTTGTTGCGCCTTCCTTCTTGAACAGTTCGCGGAAGACCGGGTAGATCTGAGAGGCCTCGACGGCCTTGCGCATCGCGAAGTGGCGCATGTCCTCGCTGAGCTTCTGGTATTCCTCCCAGAGGTTCTGCTCGGGTTCGGCGACCTGCACATAGGCGAAGTAGCGGCACAGCGGCAGGATCTTGTCGGCCAGCAGCTCGCGGCAGCGGCCGCTGTCGTGGTGCCAGTTGTCACCGTCGCTGGCCTGCGCGCCGTAGATGTTCCACTCGGTGGGCGAGTAGCGCTCCTTGATGATCTGTTCCATCAGCACGAGGGCCGACGAGACCACGGTGCCGCCGGTCTCGGTGGCGTGGAAGAAGTTCTGTTCGTCCACTTCCTGCGCCTGCGTGTGGTGGCGGATGAAGACGACATCGATCTTCTCGTAGTGCCGCGTCAGGAACAGGTACAGCAGGATGAAGAAGCGCTTGGCGAGGTCCTTGCGGCCTTCGTCCATCGAGCCCGACACGTCCATCAGGCAGAACATGACGGCGCGCGTCGTCGGCACCGGGATGCGGGTGCGGGCGCGAAAGCGCAGGTCGATGGGGTCGAGGAAGGGGATCGCGTTGATGCGTTCACGCAGATGCTGGATGCGCTCGCGCGTCTCGGCCAGCAGGCGCGGTGTCTCCGGGCGGTCTTCCTTCAGCAGCTCCTGCTCGCGGGCTTCGAGCTCGTGCAGCTCGCGGCGTTTGTCCATGCCCAGCGCGATGCGCCGGCCCAAAGCGCCGCGCATGGAGCGCACGACATGCAGGTTGGTGGGCGTGCCGTCGGAGACGAAGCCGGCGCGCTGGCTGCGCCACTCGGGCGTGTCGGCCAGCGTCGTGCGCGCGAGGTTGGGCAGGGCCAGGTCGTCGAAGAAGACCTGCATGAACTCTTCCTTGCTGAGATGGAAGACGAAGTCGTCCTCCCCCTCGCCGGAGTCGCTGGCCTCGCCCACGCCGCTGCCGCCGCCTTGCCCACCCTTGGGCTTGGGCACGCGGTCGCCTTTCACGTACTCCTGGTTGCCGGGCCGCACGACTTCGCGCACGCCGCCGTCGCCGTGGCCGAAGACGGGCTCGCTCAGGTCCTTTTTAGGGATCTTCACGTCCTCGCCACGCTCCATGTCGCGGATGCCGCGGCCATCCACCGCGCGCTTCACCGCTTCGCGGATCTGGTCCTTGTGGCGACGCAGGAAGCGCTCGCGGTTGCCAATCGACTTGTTCTTGCCGGAGAGGCGTCGATCAATGATCTGCTGGAGGGACATGCCTCACCGCCTTGTTCAGCTGGACTTGCGCACCCTCAAGTACCACTCGCACAGCAACCGCACCTGCTTGGCCGTGTAGCCCTTGTCCACCATGCGCTGCACGAAGTTCTCGTGCTTCTTGGCGTCTTCGGCGCTGGCCTTGGCGTTGAAGCTGATGACGGGCAGCAGCTCCTCGGTGTTGGAGAACATCTTCTTCTCGATGACGGTGCGCAGCTTCTCGTAGCTGGTCCACAGCGGGTTCTTGCCCGCGTTGTTGGCGCGCGCGCGCAGCACGAAGTTGACGATCTCGTTGCGAAAGTCCTTGGGGTTGGAGATGCCGGCCGGCTTCTCGATCTTTTCCAGCTCCGCGTTCAGCGACGCGCGGTCGAAGACCTCGCCGGTGTCGGTGTCGCGGTACTCCTGGTCCTGGATCCAGTAGTCGGCGTACGTCACGTAGCGGTCGAAGATGTTCTGGCCGTATTCGCTGTAGCTCTCGAGGTAGGCGGTCTGGATCTCCTTGCCGATGAACTCGGCATAGCGCGGCGACAGCTGCTCCTTGATGAAGCCGACGTACTTCTCCTCCAGCTCCTTGGGGAACTGCTCGCGCTCGATCTGCTGCTCCAGCACGTACATCAGGTGCACCGGATTCGCGGCCACCTCGGCCGAGTCGAAGTTGAAGACGCGCGACAGGATCTTGTACGCGAAGCGCGTGCTGATGCCGCTCATGCCCTCGTCGACACCGGCGTAGTCGCGGTACTCCTGGAAGCTCTTCGCGCGCGGGTCGGTGTCCTTCAGGTTCTCGCCGTCGTAGATCTGCATCTTGGAATACAGCGACGAGTTCTCAGGCTCCTTCAGCCGTGTCAGCACGGCGAACTGGCTCATCATCTTCAGCGTGCCGGGGGCGCACTTGGCCTCGGCCAGCGACGAGCCGCGGATGAGCTTCTCGTAGATCTTGACCTCTTCGCTGACGCGCAGGCAGTACGGCACCTTGACGATGTAGACGCGGTCGAGGAAGGCCTCGTTGTTCTTGTTGTTGCGGAAGGTCTTCCACTCGCTCTCGTTGCTGTGCGCCAGCACGATGCCGTCGAAGGGAATCGCGCCGAAGCCTTCCGTGCCCTTGTAGTTGCCTTCCTGCGTGGCCGTCAGCAGCGGGTGCAGCACCTTGATCGGCGCCTTGAACATCTCCACGAACTCCAGCAGGCCCTGGTTCGCGAGGCACAGGCCGCCGGAGTAGCTGTAGGCATCGGGGTCGTCCTGCGCGAAGGTCTCGAGCTTGCGGATGTCGACCTTGCCGACCAGCGAGCTGATGTCCTGGTTGTTCTCGTCACCCGGCTCGGTCTTGGCCACGCCCAGCTGCTTGAGCACACTGGGGTAGCGCTTGACGACCTTGAACTTGCGGATGTCGCCGCCGAACTCGTCCAGCCGCTTGACGGCCCAGGGCGACAGGATGCGGTTCAGGTAGCGGCGCGGGATGCCGAAGTCGCGCTCCAGCAGCGGGCCGTCCTCGACGGGGTCGAACAGGCCCAGCGGCGACTCGTTCACCGGCGAGCCGGCCAGCGCGTAGAACGGCACCTGCTCCATCAACACCTTCAGCCGCTCGGCGATGGAGCTCTTGCCGCCGCCCACCGGTCCCAGCAGATAGAGGATCTGCTTTTTTTCTTCCAGCCCCTGTGCGGCGTGGCGGAAGTACGAGACCACCTGCTCGATGGCTTCCTCCAGCCCGTAGAACTCCGCGAAGGCCGGATAGATCTTGATGGTCTTGTTGGCAAACAGGCGCGACAGGCGCGGGTCGTTGCGCGTGTCGAGCATCTGCGGCTCGCCAATGGCCTGCAGCATCCGCTCTGCAGCGGTGGCGTAGGCAAGGGGGTTTCGCCTGCACTCGGCAAGGTACTCCTCCAGCGTGAGTTCCTCGACCTTCGTGCGCTCGTAGCGAGCTGCGAAATGGCTGATGACGTCCATGCCGATCTCCTGCGGTGTGAACCCACAGGGCCGCGTGCACGAGTCGTGTTCGCGGGAACTGGGGGGTTCTGATCGCGCCTCAACTGCAAGGCGTCATCAGAACTCTCCACTCGACGTATCGACAGCCTGAGCTTGCTGTCGCGGCGGGCCGGTCAATCGCAAGAATAAGCCGCCGGGCGCCCGTCAACAACGCGGTTGACGCTCACGCGGCAGTGCGAGCCAGCATACGCCCGCTGTCGGGACAAGACCCGACACTTTTGCAAGGAATTACGCTTTGTATGGACAAGGCTCTTGGCGAGTTGCACAAAGCGGGTTCAACAGTGGGACCGGCAATATGGCGGCGACATTTGTCCGCCCCCGATGGGCTGCGCGGCAGACGGCGGAGGGTGGCGGTGTGCGCCGATGCGGCCGTGCGAAGCCACCTGTGGCGGCCTCGCCGCAGCTCAACCGCGCAGTTTCTCGAGCAGGCCCGACAGCGCGTCCAGCGAATCGAAATGGATGGCCAGCTCGCCGCTCTGGCCGCCCTTCTTGGTGCGCTTCTTCACGCGCACTTCGACGGTCGCGCCGAGCGCGTCGGCCAGCTCTTCCTCCAGCCGCAGCACGTCGCGGCTCTTGTCGCTCTTGACGCGCAACAGTGGTGTCTGGCGTGCCGCCCCCTGGTTCTTCGCGACGAGCTTTTCGGCCTCGCGCACGCTGAGCTTCTTCGCGGCGATCTCGCTGGCCGTGGTGATCTGCGTGGCGCCGTCCAGCGGCAGCAGCGCGCGCGCGTGGCCCATGTCCAGGTCGCCGGCCATCAGCATGTTCTGCACCGGCGCTACAAGGTTCAGCAGCCGCAGCAGATTGCTCGCCGCGCTGCGCGAGCGCCCCACGGCCTGGGCGGCCTGCTCGTGCGTGAGCCCGAACTCGTCGGTCAGGCGCTTCAGGCCCTGGGCCTCTTCGAGCGGGTTGAGGTCTTCACGCTGGATGTTCTCGATCAGCGCCATCGCGGCGGCCGACTCGTCGGGCACGGCCTTCACGAGCACCGGCACTTCGCGCAGGCCCGCGAGCCTGGCCGCGCGGAAGCGCCGCTCGCCGGCGATGATCTCGAAGCTGACGGCACCGTTGGGCGTGATGGGCCGCACGAGGATGGGCTGCATGATGCCCTGGCCCTTGATGCTCTCGGCCAGCTCGTACAGCGAGCCCTCGTCCATGCGCGTGCGCGGCTGGTACTTGCCGGCCTGCAGCTGTTCCAGCTTCAAGGTGCTGGGCATGCCGTCGCGCTCGGGGGCGGGGGTGTCGCTGACCTTGGGGCCCAGCAGGGCTTCCAGGCCGAGGCCGAGGCCTTTGGGTTTCTTCGTTGCCATGGGCGCGGATTGTCGCGGATGAAGCCCCCAGACCTGCCCAGTCCTGCCACTTCGCGTCTGCGCCCCGACCGCGCGCGTGGCGCCCCTACAGGCTCCTCAGCAGTTCCCGCCCCTGCGCCCAGTCGCCTAGGCTCGACTCGGCGTTCAGATGGCCGCGGGGCCCGGCCATGACGACGCTGGCGCCCCAGTCCGCCGCCATCTGCGTGCTGCGCTCGGCGGCGCCGAAGGGGTCGTCGCTGCTGATGACGGCGATGCTCGGGAAGGGCAGGCGTTGGCGGCGGATGGGGCGCCAGTTGTGCAGTTGCGGCGGCGTGTCCTCGCGCTCGGTGTCGGGCGGGGCGACGAGCAGGGCGCCCTTCACGCGCGCCGTGTGTTTTGAGTGCTCGGCCCAGCTGGCCACCAGCTGGCAGCCCAGCGAGTGCGCCACCAGCAGCGCCGGGGTGTCGCTGGCCATCAGCACTTCGTCCAGCCGCGCCATCCAGTCGCCGCGGCGTGGCCAGTGCCAGTCGTGCTGCTCGACGCGCTCGTCACCGTAGATCGCCTCCCAGCGGGTCTGCCAGTGGCCGGGGCCGGAGTTCTGCCAGCCGGGGAGCAGCAGTACACGCTCAGTTTTCATGGTTTGCCCTTATCCTGCACAGTTCGATTTTCAGCGGGTTGGAGCAGCGGCGATGACGTTCAAGGTGTTTGTGGATGGGCAAGAGGGCACGACGGGCCTGCGGATTCACGAGTACCTCGCCGCTCGAACGGACATCGAGGTCCTGAAGATCGATGCCGACAAGCGCAAGGACCCCGCCGAGCGCTCGCGCCTGCTGAATGCGGCCGACGTGGCCTTCCTGTGCCTGCCGGATGCCGCGTCGCGCGAGGCGGCGTTCATGGTCAACAACGACCGCACCTGCCTCATCGACGCCAGCACCGCCCACCGCACGGCGCCGGGCTGGGTGTTCGGCCTGCCGGAGCTGGCGCGCGGCCAGCGCGGCGCGATCCAGGCCGGCAAGCGCATTGCCAACCCGGGTTGCCACGCCAGCGCCTTCATCCTGGCGGTGCGCCCGCTGGTGGACGCGGGGCTGCTGCCCAAGGACGCGGCGGTCAGCGCCACGTCCATCACGGGCTACTCGGGCGGTGGCAAGAGCATGATCGCCGAGTACGAGCAGCAGCCGCTGCCGGCCCATCTGCAGGCACCGCGCCCCTACGCGCTGGGCCTCAAGCACAAGCACCTGCCCGAGATGATGGCGCACACCGGCCTGGCCACGCCGCCGGTGTTCATGCCCATTGTCAGCAGCTTCTACAAGGGCCTGGCCGTCAGCGTGCCGCTGCAGCTGAGCCAGCTGAAGGCCGGCACGACGCCGGAGCAGCTGCATGCGGCGTTGGCGGCGCACTACGAGGGCGAGCGCTTCATCCGCGTGATGCCGCTGCGTGATGCGGCCACGCTGGAGGGCGGCTTCTTCGACGTGCAGGCCTGCAACGACACCAACCGCGTGGACATCTTCGTGTTCGCCAGCGACACGCAGGCCCTGGTCATGGCGCGGCTTGACAACCTGGGCAAGGGCGCCAGCGGCGCGGCCGTGCAGAGCATGAACGTGCACCTGGGCCTGGAAGAAAGCCTGGGTCTGGTCTAGGGACTGTTAACGCGACGGGTGGCGGCCTGCTCCCGTAGTGGTAACAGGCCCTAACCCGGTATTGCGGCGGGCTGCCGCATCGCGATACTGCGGGCCTTCTTGATGAGGAGGCCCGACCGTGAGCACATCCGGCAGAGCGCAGAGGAAACGCCGCCCGCCGCCCGAGCATGAGCAGTTGCTGGAGGCCGTGCACATCGCGCGGCCTGGCGATGCGCTGGGCCTGCCGCTCGCCAGTGTGGACGTGCGTTCGCGCCAGAGCATGGCGCAGCAGGCCTTGCGCTGGACCTATCTGCTGCGGTCACGCCAGCGCTGGCTGCGCGACGCCAAGGTGCGCGAGCAGCACCAGGACGAGGCCGCCCAGACGCTGAGGACGCTGGGCCTGGGCGCGGCGGAGCTGCGGGCGCTGGGAGATGCCCAGACGCTGGTCGTGCGCGTGCCCTACCAGCACGAGGCGGTGTGCTGGGAAGGGCGCGTGTTCCCGTGGGAGTACGTGCTGGCTGCGGCCACGCGCGAGGCGCGCCGCGGCGCGGTCGACGGGCCCCGGCCGCTGACGGTCATCCGCGAGCTGCAGGTGCAGCACGAGGTGGAAGGCGCGTGGCGCCCGGTGCCGCGCGAGGTGGTCGTCTTTCCTGCGCTGAAGGACTTCCGCGTGCTGTTCGTCAATGCGCTGCCGACCGAACTGAACGACGCGTGGACGGTGGACGCGGAGTTGAAGAACCTCGCCGCCGCCTTGCCGGCGGGCGTGCCGGCGCCGCGCGTGCTGAACTGGCCCAGCCTCGACGAGCTGGTGGCCGAGCTGCGCGCGCGCCCGCCTCATCTGCTGCACATCGCCGGCATGGACAGCCACCAGGGCCTGCGCGAGCTGCAGGCGGCCAAGGGCGACGCGGCGCTGGTGGAGCCGGTGAGCTGGGATGCCGTGTCGCAGCGCCTGGTGGGGCTGGAGAACCTGTGCCGCGTGGCCGACGTGATGGCCGACCGGCGGCGCATGGTGGACGGGCTGCTGCTGCGCGGCAGCCACGGCGTGCCGCAGCTGGTGCCGGCGCAGATGCTGGCGGTGCGGCTCGCGGGCGCGGCGGCGCCCAGCTACCTGACGACGTTCAACGTGTGGAACAGCGCGGCCCGGCTGGCGCCGATGATGGTGGCCGAAGGGGCGACGCGCGCCGCGCTGGGCTTCCAGGATGCGTTCGACGACTCGCTCGCCGAGTACGCGCTGGTGCAGCTGTTGCGCCAGTTGTTCGCCGGCGGCTTTGACCTGCCGAAAGCGTTCGCGGCCGTGTGGGGGGAGGTGCGGGCCTTGCCCGAGTCGGTGGATGCGACCGGCGTGACGCTGTGGCTGGACGGGCCCGTGTTCGTGGACAGTGCCACCAGCGCGGCCCACGCCGCGCAGCGCCTGGCGCTGGCCACGCCCGCGCCGGCTTCGGCCGAGGTGCGCTGCGCCATCGACCCGTATCCGGAGCTGAACTACGCCGTGCTGCACAACGCGCAGCCGCTGTTCCGCCGCTTCGTGCTGAGCTGCGAAGCGCCCGAGCGCGCCGAGCCGGTGGACGTGGAGGTGGCCGTGCACCTGGGCGACGAGCAGGCCCGTTATGCGCGGCGCGTCGTCATGCGGCACGAGCGGGAGAACCTCACCGCGGACATCCACGTGCCGCTGACGGCCGATGTCGCGCGCGGCGTGCACGAGGCCATCAACACCAGCCTGCAGGTGCGGGTGCGCCAGGGCGATCGCGTGCTGTACCACGACAGCCACCGCCTGCGCCTGCTGCCGGTGGACCAGTGGCGCGACAACCGCCGCGACGGCCGCTGGCTGCCGTCGTTCGTGCTGCCGCGCGACCCGGCCGTCGTTCGCGCGGTGTCACAGGCGCAGCGCTACAACCGCGTGCTGCGTGACGACCCGACCGCCGGCTTCGAGGGCTACCAGTGCGTGCCCGATGTCGCTGTGCGCGCCGATGGGCGCATCGACGAAGACCTGCTGCGCGGCGTGGACCGGCAGGTCGAGGCCATCTGGGCGACGCTGCTGCACGACTGGCAGCTGGGCTACATCAACCCGCCGCCCAGCTACAGCAAGCAGCTGGACTCGCAGCGCCTGCGCATGCCGTCCGCCGTGCTGGCCGAGCGGGCGGGCACCTGCATCGACCTGGCGCTGCTGTTCGCTGCGTGCCTGGAGCTGGTGGACATCTACCCGGTCGTGTTCCTGCTCGAAGGGCATGCGCTGCCGGGCTGGTGGCGGCATTCGTCGTTCCGCGAGGAGTACATGCAGATGACCGGCAGCTACAGCGGCGTGCTGCAGGCCGACGAGAACGGCAGCTCGGCGGCGAACGCGCAGGTCGTGCCCTGGCAGGCCGGCCGCGCCAGCTGGGACGAGGTGCGCGAGCTGGTCAGGCAGCGCAAGCTCGTGCCCATCGAGACGGTGCGGCTGACCGAGCACAGCGGCTTCATCGAGGCCATCGAGGCCGGCATCGACGCGCTCGGTGAGCGCGCCGACTACGACTCGATGCTCGACGTCATCACGGCACGCCAGCGGCGCATCACGCCGTTGCCCTTGCTGATGGATGCGGGGGGCGCGCGATGAGCGTCACCCGCCGGGCCTTGTGGGCGGCCGTGGGCGAACGGCTGGACGTGCCGGTGCCGGCCGCCGAGGCGGCCCGCGCGCCCATCCAGCTGCGCCGCCGCCGGGGTTTCGAGGCGCAGGCCGGCGATGGCCGTGCGGCCGTGCGCCTGGTGCGTACCGACGAAGGCGATGGCCTGCTGCGCTGGGTGTACGAGCCGCCGGCGCGGTCGCTGGCCAGCGCCGGCCGGCGCAGCTGGCGCGCCTTTGGCCGCGACCCGCGCGAGACCGTGCAGCGCATCGCCTTCCCCGAGCTGGGCGTCAACCAGCTGACGGCCGCGCTGCAGCGGCTGGACGGCCGCCTGAACCCCGTGCTGGGCGAGCTGAGCCGGCCGGCCCAGGGCCTGCGCCGCTGGAACGGGCAGGCCTGGGCGCTCGTGGCCGACGACGAGCTGGCCGCACTGGCGGGCCGCGTGCTGGTGCTGGTGCATGGCACCTTCAGCGCCAGCGCGATGTACGCACGCGAGCTCACGGCCACGGCCGAGGGCCAGGCCTTGCTGCAGCGCCTGGCCGATGCGCGCGGCAGTTATGCCGCCGTGCTGGCGTTCGACCACCCGACGCTGTCGGTCGCGCCATGGCTCAACGCGCTGGCGTTGCGCGACGCGCTCGCCCCCTGCGCGGCGGAGTTCGACTTCGTCGGCCACAGCCGCGGCGGGCTCGTCATCTCGTGGCTGCTGCGGCTGGCGCCGGGCCTGCGGGCACGGCAGGCGCTGTTCGTGGGCTCACCGCTGGCGGGCACCTCGCTGGCCGCACCCGACAAGCTGCGCCAGGCGCTGGACACGCTCGCCAGCTTTGCCGACGCCGTGGCCGAGGCGGCGCTGCGCACCGGCACGCTCGCGCCGCCGGGCCTGGATGCGCTGGCCATGGGCGTTGGCGGGCTGGCCTGCGTGCTGGGCCGGGTGTTGCAGCTCGGCGCGCACGCCCCGCTGGCCGACGCCGCCGTGGGCCTGGTGCCCGGGCTGCTGGCGCAGGGGCGTGTGGAGAACAACCTGGAGCTCGCGCAGCTGTGGCCGCTGCCGGTGGGCACGGACGTGCGCGCCATCGGCGGCAGCTTCATGCCGGCCGAGTCCAACGAGCCCCTGTGGAAGTTCTGGAAGCGCATGACGAACCTGAAGGGCCAGTTGTTGCATGCGGGTGCCGACCTGATCTTCGACCAGCCCAACGACCTCGTCGTGGACAGCGCCTCCATGAACCGCCTGGGCGACTTCACGCTGGCCGCGCCGCAGTGGGAGGACCTTGGCGTGAGTGCGCAGACGCACCACACGAACTACTTCCAGGACGGTCGGGTGCTGGCCTGGCTGGACGGGCGACTGCGGTGACGCGCCGCCGGCTTCGCAGCGCGGCGGCGTGTGGGGCGTCAATGC
>Ga0228699_1001764_pt1 | contig 10147 bp, 9 predicted proteins | sample McNCre217_Aug_MG_FD_178016 | JGI IMG/M metagenome (GOLD analysis project Ga0228699, IMG submission 178016) | Freshwater microbial communities from McNutts Creek, Athens, Georgia, United States - 2-17_Aug_MG | ecosystem: Environmental > Aquatic > Freshwater > Creek | place: USA: Georgia...
GTGATCAGCAGCGAAGCACTGGGCTTGCGAACGGCCTGCTGGCCGGTGGCGCCTTCGCGCTGCACCTTGAGGCTGCGGGTGACGACGGTGTCATCAGGCACCAGGGCATCGACCAGGTTGCCTTCGGTGACCGACTTGCCCTTGAGCACGGTGGTGGTGGCGGCGGCCGGGGCAGCTTGGGCCATCGACAAAACGGGCGCCAGGGCCAGGGCCGACAGCACGGCCACGCGGCTCAGGGGGGACAGACGGCGGGATGCTTGCGCGTGCGACATGACGGCTCCTCAAAGGTGATCAAGAAGGTGCGGCCGTGGGCCTGGCACCGAATGGGATGAACTGTAGCGCGCGCCCTGCGGCAGAGACATCGACTTTTGTCACCTGCGGCCGACACCCCAGGCTCAGGCCCCGATGCGGGTGACCTCGTGCGGGTTGCCCACCCACAGGGCGATGGCGGTGTAGTTGTCTTGGTTGGGGGCCTGGGCGGCCTGGATCTGGCCGGCCATGCGGTCGAGCCAGGCCTGGGCGCTGCCCGACTGGTCGAGCGTGCGGGCGATGTCTTCGGGGGTGAGCTCGTCCCACCAGCCGTCGCAGCACAACAAAAAGGCATCGCCCTCTTGCAGCGGCTCGGGCGCCAGAGGGATGTGCACCTGCAGCGGCTCTTCGCTGCCCATGGCGGCCAGGAGCTGATTTTTGCGCGGGTGGTGGCGGGCGTCTTCGGGCTTGATGAAGCCGGCGTTGACCATCTGCTGCACCACCGAGTCGTCTTGGGTGAGCTGCTCGGCCACGCCCTGGCGCACGCGGTAGAGCCGCGAGTCGCCCACGTGGGCCCACACCACCTGGCGCTGCGCGGTGTCCATCCACAGGGCCACCACGGTGGCATGCATGCGCTGGTGGGCCTTGAGGCCTTGCTGTCCGGCGTTGAGCGTGTCTTGCGCGAGGTGGATGGCCTGGGCCAGCACCGGGCCCGCGAGCTGGTGCGGCCAGTCGGCGCTGCGCTGCAGCTGCAGGGCCACGGTGCGCACCACGATGTCGGAGGCGGTGGCGCCATGGCTGTGGCCACCCGCGCCGTCAGACAGCACGGCGAACACCAGCGGGCCGTTGCGGCCCTCGCGCAGGTCGTCTTCGTTGTAGGGACGGGCACCGGGCTCGGTGCGGCTGGCAACTTCGATGGGGATCATGCGGGGGTGGGGCTCAGGCGACGGTCAGGCGGACATCAGGCAAGCATCAGGCGGACTTGCGCGCGCGGCGCTCGGCATCGAGCCGGTCGAGCTGCTCTTCGTAGGCCTGCAAGAAGGCGCGGCCAAAGAGGTTGTGGAAGTCTTCCTGGGCCTCGGTGCGCACGCCATCGTAGTGCTGCAGGTACAGCTCCCAGAGCTTGGCACGGCGGTTCATGGGCAGCAGGCTGTCCATGACGCTGCGGCCCACGAGCTTGGCTTCGAGCTGCTCGGGCTCGAAGCGCTGCAGCACGCCTTCGAGCGCGGCGCGCGTGCCCACCATGGTGCCGATCACGTGGCCGAGCAGGTCGTCCATCACGTCGGCCACGGCATCGGGCCCGGCCATGAAGCCACGCAGCGGCGGCTGCAGCAGCTGCTCGAGCGCGCTTTGCGCATCAGGCGAGAACTTCAGCGGGTTGTTGCCCTTGGCCTGGATGACGGTGACCTCGGCGCGCAGCTCTTGCTTGGTGGCCGCGCGGGCCGCCACGAGCTTGACCGTGCCGTCGATCGACTGGCGCAGCAGCATGCCGATGACGCGCATCAGCTCGGGATTGAGGCCTTGCGGCGGGGTGAAGTTGACGCCCGCCCCCTGGCAGAAGGCCGACCACAGCGCGAGCGTGTCGGCATGGGCCACCTCGGCGGCCGTGGTGGGCATCAGGGGGGCCATGGCGGCCGGGGCCGTGGCAGGGGTGACAGGAGCGACAGGCGCAGCGACGGGTGCCACCAGCGGGGCGCCGAAGTCGAGCAACGGGTCCACGTGATCGGCATGGCCATGGGCATGGGCCTGCGCTGCCTTGGCAGTGGACGCATGCGGCAGCAGGTCATCGAAGGGCGATGGGTCAGACAGCGACAGCTCGCCCGATGGCGACAGCAGCGGATCGCTGGCCACGGCTGCGCCCAGCGGTGCGGCATGCCCCTCGGGCTCGGTGTGCACCACCACGCGGCCGGGTGCGGCCAGCACGGTGCGCTCGTGCTGGGCCAGGGCGCTCACGGCGGGCAGCTCGACCGCCTGCACGGTCAAGGGGCCCGGCTGGGTGACGGGCGACTCGCCTGCCGGCACCGAAGCGGCGAGGCCCGCGAGCAGGTCGTCGAAGCTGGCGGGGTCGGAGGCCGCAGCAGCCGTGGCGGTGGTGGTGGGTGTGGCCGTTGATGTGGCCGCAGAGGTGCCGAGCTGCGCGGTCACCGTCGCCGGGCTGTCGCCCAGCGGCTTGAGTGCATCGAAGGCGGCCGGCAAGGGCATCAGGCCTTCGATCTCGGGGACGTGGTCGGGCAGCGCGGCCGGGCTGTGGGCCAGCGAGGCCAGGGCTTGGGCGTGCCCAGCCACAGCGGTCACCTCGGGCGATGCCTCGGGTGATGCCGAAGTCGCCGAGGCGGCCGTGTCAGCCACAACGGGCGCAGGGGGCGTGGCGATCAGCGCCAGCGGGTCGAGGCTGGAGGGCGCACCGACCGCCGCCTGTGCGGGCTCGGCCGGGGCCGTGCTGGCCATGAAGGCCGCCAGCGGATCGGCCGACGACACGCCGCCCGACAGGCCAAACATCTGGTCGAGCGAAGAGGTGGCGCCACCTTGCACACCACCGCCCTGCCCACCCATGAAATCGAAGCCCTGCAGGCCACCCGCCGGCGCGGCCGGGCTGGGTGCCGCGGTGAAGCCACCGCCTCCGCCCGCGTCGAAGCCGCGCAGGCCATCGAAGGGCGAGGACGAGGTCGATGTCGGGGCCGATGCAGGCATCAGGTCGGCAAAGGGGTCGAAGTCATCGGGCAACTTGGCCGGGGCCGATGCGGCAGCGGGGGCGCTGGCCCGCACGGGCGTGGCGGGCGTGCCCAGCAGGTCGGCAAACGGGTCGGCGGACGACGCGGATGCGGGCGCGGCCACAGCGGCCGGGCTGCCGAACGCGGCCCAGCTGTCGGCCGGGGCTGCGCCGGTCGAGGCTGCGCTGGCCGGGCTGGGCGAGAGCAGGTCGTCGAACGGCGAACGGGGCGCGGCCGCAGGCGGCGGCACCTGGGGCGCCAGCGTGAGGGTGGGCGAGGTGGCAGGCATCGGGGGCGCCACATGAGGCGCCATCTGCGTGCCCTCGGCGCGGGCCGCCATGGCTGAGGTGGCTGCGCCCATGCCGGTGACCAGGCGCGTGGCGCCATCGCCAGCCGGGGCCATTTGGGTGGGCAGGTTTTGCGTGGGCAGGTGCGCCACCATGCTCACCTGGGCTTGCGCCATGCGGCTGGGGTCGGTGCGGGCCTCCAGGCCCGAGCCCACGATGACGGTGCGCGCATCGGCGGCCGGGCGCCCCCGGGTGATGGTGCGCGCAGCCGGGTCGTTGGCGGCGTGGCTCACGTGCAGCGAGTAGGTGCCCACTTGCAGCTCGTCGCCCTCATCCAGCAGCACGGCTTCGCCCGGGGCCACGGCCTTGTTGTTGTGCCAGATGGGGTTGGCGTTGCCCACGTTGATGAGCTTCCAGCCTTCGGGCACGCGGCTGACTTCGGCCTGCAGGCGCGAGATGCGGCGCTCGGGATCGGGCAAGGCCAGGGTGTTGGTGTCCGAGCGGCCCATGGTGCCACCTCGTTCGTCGAAGTAGGCAGAAATGGCCTGCGTCAAAGGCTGACCAGCCAGACTGACGGCGCGGATGAGCAAGTGCATGCGGGCTCCAGTGCCCCTTATGGGTATCGGTGATGGCCTGCGGCAGGCCAGATGGGGCGATGCTGACATGCTCGCCGCTGGGGCTGACCTTGGTCAATCAACGAAAGTCATGCCGCGGCGGCGCGCGGTCAGCAGGCCTGGCGTCAAAACAAGGGTGGTGGGGCAGACACCATGCGGCCCGCCAGCGCCGCGCGCGCGGCCACGTCCCAACGGGCAGACAGGTCGAGCTGCCACAACACGCTGGCCGAGACCGCGCCATCGAGGCAATGGCCTGCACACCAGCGCAGACCGGCCTGCCAGCGCTCGCCATGCTGGGCCAGCAGCTGCGCCGCGCGCGCGGCATCGGGCATCCACACATCGGGCGCCATCTCGCGGGTGAAGTCGTCGGCGTCGTCGGGCACGGGCAGGCGCCGGCGTTCGCCACGGATGTCCCACGCGGTGATGCGGCTGTAGGCCTCGCCCGCTGCCACGGCGAGCGGCACGTCGGCGGTCTCCATCCAGCGCACCAGTGCGTGCAAGGCCGTGGGGTGGCCCCAGCGGGCCAGCAGCGCGCAACGGGCCTGGGGATCGGGCTGTGCCTGCACCGCCTGCTGGATCAGCGGCACGTCGTCGGCCCCACCCAGCACGGCCAGCCAGTGCCAGGCCACCGGGTCGGCCGCGGTGGCCCGCTGCCGCAAGGCCGCCAGGGTGTGGGCCGGTGCGGTCCAGGCGGCGGCATGCCAGGCGGCATGGCGCACCACGGGCGAGGCATGGCCCACGCCTGCGGGCAGCGGGCGCACCGGCGCAAAACCTGGTGCGGCGGCTTGTGCCCGCACATCGGCAAGGTGCACCGCGCGCCAGGCCCAGGCCGCTTGCTCGGCGTCTTCGCTGCGCAGCAAGGCCGGCAGCCGGCTGGTCTGGGCATCGAGCATGCGGTGGTTGGCCAGCACCACGGCAGCGGCCACCGCCACCTCGGGCTTGGCCTGCATCAAGGCGGCATGCAAGGGCGCGGCGGTGTGCACGGGCGGCGCCAGGCTCAAGGCATCACGCAAGCCGGCCAGCCGGGGCCCCACCGCCTGGGCAAACGCCACGAGCACGGCATGGGCGGCGGTTTCATCGTCCAAACGCAGCAGGCCATAGGCGGCGGCAAACACCTCGTCGCGGTCGGCCTCGTTCAGCAGGCCCGACAACCAGGGCAGCAGGTGCGCGCGCGGGGCCACCAGCAGGCCCTGGACATGGGCCTCCAGGCGCTCGTTGAGCTCGCCAAAGGTCTTGAGCGTGTGCGCGGGCGAGCCCAGGGCCTGGCGGCGCTGCGCCCCCAGGAAGGCGAGGTCGTCCAGGTGCGTGGGCAGCAGGTCGGCGATGAAACGGGCACGGGCCATGCGAACAACCGGTGCCCTGCTCAGTTGATGGCCACGGTGCCCGCGCGGATGCGCTGGGTGCCCTTGGCATGGATGGCCACGTCTTCGCCCTTGAGCAGCACGCGGCCATCGGCACGGATCTCCAGGGCGGCATCGCCACTGCGCAGGCTCACGCCGCCCGGGGCGTTGATCTGCAGCACGCCGGCGCCCGGTTGCGGGTGGCGCCCCACCCGGCCCAGGATCACGGGCGGTGCGTCGCCCTCGGCCGGTAGCACCAGCACCTCGTCGTCCACATGCAGCGGGCTCAGCAAGGCCAGGTGCTCCAGCATCAGGCAAGACCACATGTGCGCGCCCACCGCCACCACCACCCAGCCATCGTCACGCACCTCGCGCACCGTGGCGCGGCAGGGGCCACTGGGCACGGGGTCGGTGGCCCGGGAGGTGCGCCGCACAGCGACCACTTTGGCTTTGCTCATGGTTTTGCTCCTCAACCCACCCACTGCTCGGGCGGCAAGAAAGTGAGGGTGTCGATGCCGGCGGCCTCGATGGCCTGCTTGACGCGATCGTGCACCACCACGCCGGTGACGGCTTCGGCCAGGCGGAACATCAAGGCGCCCTGGGCCTTGGCCTCGTCGAGCGCCAGGCTGTCGAAGTCCACAGAGATCACCGGGCCGTCGAGCGCCTGGTAGACCGAGCGACCCAGATCGGCTGCAGCCACCACGCCGATGAGGTTGAAGGCCAGGTGATCGCGGTGCACCTCGCCCGTCTCGAAGTCTTCGACCACGGCCTCGTAGAACTCGATGTTGCTCACGCCAGCCTGCACCAACGCCTGGGCCAGGCGGCGCGACATCAAAGCCACGGTCGCATCGTTGTACTCTTTGAGCCAGCCCGACTCGCCTTCGTCGATCCAGACCTTCACCGGCTGGGGTGGCGGGCTCGCAAAGCGCTTGCCCGTCTTCCAGGTGCGCAGCCGACCATCCGGCAGCTCATCGGGATCGTAAGACAGCAAGGCCGGCTCCACATCGAGAGGGGACTGGCACATGAGCATGTGGTACATCGCGGTGGGTGGTCGTGTCGTCATCATTCTTCCAGCGGGATCGGCGAGTTGCTCGACACCATGTGCATGCCCTCCAGGTGGGCGCCCTTGCCCCAGCTGGAGGTGTAGATCACGGGGTGCCCCCGCTTGCCGATGAGGTAGCGCGAGAAGCGCTCGGACACGGCATTGAGGCGGTGCGCCAGCGCAAACGGAGTGGGCGAGCCCTCGTCCTTGACCTTGGCCAGGCGCTCCTTGCACTTCGGGCACGGCGGCTCGGTGTCGTACTTGCGCTCTTGGTAGAGCGTGCCGAGCTTGTCGAGTGCCTGCGTCACGATGTCGCTGTATTCACCGTGGCTGTCGTGGAACTGGGCGTTGTACAGGTAGGTCGCCCCCATCACGTACTGGCCCTTGCGGTTGGCATCGAAGAAGGTGTGGCGGTTGCCCGTGAGCTTGCGGCTGTCGGCCGGTGTGGGCGGGGCGGGCTTGGCGCTGGCCTTTTCGTTGTCCAGGGCACTGGGGGCCGAGGTCCATTCGCCGGTGCCGCCTGCACCACCACCCACAGCGTAGTTGCCAGGCAGCCAGACGCCGTTCTCGGTGCCATTGATGTCATAGCCCACATCGGCCCACACCACGCCCGAGGCCGGCCCCCCGCCCGCGCCGCCCAAAGGCTCGGTCTGCTTTTTGTAGACCATGAACTTGTGCAGCACCTTGGCCTTCTTGAGCGAGGCCTGCGCCGGGATGATGTGGTGGGCCGCGCACGTGACCGGGTAGAAGTGGCCATCGACCTCGACCGGCCAGTCCTCATCGGCCGCCGACGTCGGGTAGGGGCGCTTCTCGCCCGGCCCGCTGCGGTTGGGCGCGTAGGTGATGGTGCTGGTGCCCGCCTTCATGTTGTCGCCCAGGGTGCCGCCATCGCCGATGAAGTTGTTGGTGCTCTGGATGGGCGTGAGGTTGTCGTGGTCGAGCGGGCACGGGGGCACGGCGGGGTCGTTGATCACGCCGATGGCGACGGCTTCTCCGATTTGCGTCATGGTGTCACCCGCAGATGTTCTTCTTGTTGTGCCACAGGGGGTCACCCATGCGGCAGACGTTCTTGCCTTCGAGCATCACGTTGAACGAGTACATCATGAACTCGCATTCCTGCTTGATGGTGCCGCTGATGACGCCGCCCACGCTGCCCGGCTCGTCGCCCGCGCTCATCATGTACTTGGCCCCCTTGACCATCACCATCTCACCATCGGCCTTGACCTGGGTGGTGCCTTGCGAGGTGTCCGCCGACTTGCCGATGTTGGGATAGGGGATGGGGATGGGCGGCGCCGGTGGGGCCGGCGTCTGGCAGACGTCGGGGAAGACCATGCTCAGGCCGCCGCTGCCCTTGTGGGCAAAGCCGGTGATGTTGTGAACGGTGCAAGGCATCGGGGTCCTCCGGGATCAGGCAACGGGGGTGAGCAGCGCGGCCGCGCGGTCACCGTGGTCGGACGAGGCGCAGACCAGGCACGGTGGCGAGCGGTAGCCCCGCGCCAGGCCGTGGGCCGCCAAGGCCACCAGCGCCGGGCCGTGGGCGGCGCCGAGGTCGCCAAAGCATTCGGCGGGGTGTTCCATGGCGTGCTCGCCATGGAAGGCCTGGGTCTGGCGCAAGCGGGCCACGCCGAACTCGCGGGCCCAGTAGCGCTCGCCATTGAAGCTGATGTACACGGTCTGGATGGGCGCGGGCGGCGGGGCCTCTTGCAGCAGGCCGCTCAGCGTGGCGGCCAGGCCTTCGCCCAGGTAAGGGGCCTCGGCGTAGAGGTGCCCGGGCTCTTGCCCGATGGCCGCGCCCTGCAAGGTGGCCAGCGGTTGCAGGCCGCGCTGCCAGGCCACCTCTGCGGTGGTGAGCAGCACAAAGGCGGCGCCCTCGGCCGGGCTGAAGCCGTCGCTGTTGACCTCGTTGCGGATGCGGCCCTGCAGGTCGAGCGTGCCCAGCACATACAGGTCGAGCAGGCTGTCGACCCCGCCCACCAGCACGGCGCCAACGTCGCCGCGCAGCAGGCGGGCACGGGCCTCGCGCAAGGCCATCACCCCGGCGGCACGCCCCCGGGGCACGGCCAGGCTGTGCGGCACATCGATCAGCTGCGGGCATTGCACGGCCAGCCGCGCGAGGAACTCGGTGGGCTGCAGCGGCACGGTGGTGTGGTGCTCGGGCAGCCCCAGCAGCACGGGCACGGGGCCGCCCCGGGCCTGCACCCACGGCGCCAAGGCCTCTTCCAGCGCGGCGTGCGCCAGGCGCAGCATGCGGGCCTCGCGGGCTTGCAAGGGCAAGGGGGCGAGCGCCTCGGCCAGCTCGGGCAGGCCGTCGTCGGGCACACGGCCCACGATGAAGGGCTCGAAGCGGCGGTCCAGCCAGGGGATCTCGCGCAGGCGGGCCACCCGGGCGCGCGCCGACGCGGCGGTTTCGGGCAGGCTCAGGCCAATGGGGCTGACGAGGCCGGCGCTGGCGATGACGATGTCGCTCACCTCAGGCCTCCGCTGCCGCGTACGCGGCCGGCAGGTGGCCCAGACCACCCAGGGGGCTGGCCGGTCGCCCGTCTGCCGCCCAGCGCTCGCTGAGCACGGTCACGGCGCTGAGCTGGGCCAGGTGTTTATCGACCGGCAACGCACAACGCCAGAGCATCTGCAGGCGGGCGGCATCGGGCTCGATCAGCACGGTCTCAAGCTGCGGCTGCCCTGCCACCTCGCGCCCCCGGAAGTGGAACTGCACCTGCAACCCGCACTGCGGCAGCGCGAAGGCCGTGGGCAAGTGAGGGTTGAAGCCCAACAGGCGCACCGACTCGCCCCCCTGCAGGAAACCCGGCGCCACCAGCTCGGGCGGGGCCACCTGGAAGTAGCGCGGATCGAAATCCAGCGGCAGGTAGGGTGCACGGCCGGCCATCCAGGCCTCGTCGTAGGTACCGGCGTACTGGCGGCGGGGCATCCACGTGGGGGCGATGGGCCCCAGGCCCGCAGGCACGGGCCGGTCGTCGGGCGAGGCGATGGGCTGTGCCGCGTCTTCGATGCGCGGCAGGCGCTGACCCTCCAGCGGCTCCTGGCCGGGCGCCAGGTAGCCCAGGCCGACCGGGTTGCGTGGCTCGTAAGCGGGCACGGCCTGGCCAGGCTGCAGCGGCGCCACGCCACCGTAGGCCAGCTCCCAGCTCAACGCCAGCTGCTGCCAGGGCTCTGGGTCGGTGAGGTGCCAGCCCAGCAGGCCCCGCGTCCAGCGGCGCTCGCCGAACACGCGCAGCACACGCCGCACCGGCCCCACCAGCAGGCCAACGTCGGCCACACGGGTATCGGGGGCCGGCGCCACCGCGGTGCCGCTCAGCAGCACATCGGTGGCGGTCTTGAGCAAGGCGATCTCGCCAGCGGCACGCAGGCTGCTGCGGTCGGGCTCGGCGAGGTAGACGTCAGCCGCCAGCAGGGGCAGCGCGGGCACCTGAGGCATCAGCCCGTCTTGCGTGAAGCGGAAGGTGGCTTTGACCACGGCATAAGCGGTCTCCACGCCCTGCGGGCAGGGGAAGACCGTCAGCGAGGCGGCAAAGGGGGTGTGGTTGTGGACCTGCAGCATGGCGCGATGGCACCCGCATCAGTTCTGGGCGATCTTGGAGCCCTTGAGCACCATGTCGCCGCTGGCCTTGACGTTGACCTTGCCACTGCCCGAGATGGTGATGTCCTTGCCCTTGAGCTCGATGGTGCCGTCTTTCTTCAGGGTGATGCTGGCATCGCCCGACTTCAGGGTGATCTCGTCGGCCGCCTCCAGGTAGTACTTCTTGCCGACCTGCAGCTTGTCGTCCTTGCCGATCGAGGTGGCGCGGGCCTCAGAGACGGTGCGCGCCTCTTCGCCGCCCACGGTCACGCTGAGCTTCTTGGCCACGTCCAGCGTCTGGTTGGCCCCCACGTTGATGAGGTGGTCCGC
>Ga0228699_1001767_pt1 | contig 10142 bp, 1 predicted proteins | sample McNCre217_Aug_MG_FD_178016 | JGI IMG/M metagenome (GOLD analysis project Ga0228699, IMG submission 178016) | Freshwater microbial communities from McNutts Creek, Athens, Georgia, United States - 2-17_Aug_MG | ecosystem: Environmental > Aquatic > Freshwater > Creek | place: USA: Georgia...
GTCTTGCCCATCGGCCACGATCACCGTGCCCACATCGCCCACATCACGCGTGTCGATGAGGTAGGTGTCGGCACCCGCGCCGCCGATCAGCGTGTCGTTGGCGCCGTAGGCATCCAGCGTGTCGTTGCCCGCGCCACCGTCCAGGCGGTTGGCCGCGTCGGTGCCCTGGATGTACTCGCGGCCGGCGCCGCCAGTCGCCTCAGCGGCACCCGGCATCGGCGACAGGTCGGTCTGCTGCGAGAGCAGCAGTTGGTCGAGCGTGCGCACATCGCTGCCGCTTTGCACCTTGAGCGCACCCAAGCCCGCCATGTTGTCCACCATCAGCACGCCCGTGGGGTTGCTGGTGGCGCTGCGGGCCATGTAGGTGATGCGCAAGGCATCGCCCTGGCGGCTGAAGCTGATGTCATCCAGGCTGATGGGGCCTTGGAACTGCAGGGTGTCGCTGGCATCCAGCACGAGGGTGTCGACGCCGTCGGCTTGCGCGGCGTTGGCGTTGCCGAAGACGAAGGTGTCGGCACCCAAGCCACCGTTGAGGGTGTCGTTGCCCATCCCGCCAAACAGCGTATCGTCGCCACCCAGACCGATCAATTGATCGTTGCCATCCTGGCCATTGATGCCGTCGGCAGCTTCAGTGCCCACCAACGGAGAGGGCGGCAAAGAATTTGGCGGCACCAGATCTCGAAACAACTTGCTTGCGCCGTCGCCAAAGATCACGCGGTTGAGGCCTTGCGTCGAACCGTAGAACGTTGTGATGCTGCCTCTGCCTGCGAGGTCGATCAGCACCCTGCCCGTGTTCAAGTTGGTGAAGGTCACATTGCTGAGCGTCAGGCCTTCGCCCAAGATCAAGGTGTCTAACACATCACCCTGGATGGTGTCGTTCCCCTGGCCAGCCAGCACGCGATAGGTGTCGTAGCCATTGCCACCGCTCATCCAATCGTCGCCTGCATCGCCGCGCAACAGGTCATCGCCATCGCCGCCAGTCAAGGTGTCGTTGCCTGCCCCGCCTAGCAAGGTGTCGGCCTGCCCACCGCCCGTCAAACTGTCGTCGCCCAAGCCGCCCCTCAGCTTGCCGAAGCCCGTGGTCGACGTGAAGCCCAAACTGTCATTGCCCTCTGTCCCCAAGCGAGATTCGTATCCGCTTCGGCTGGCGTTGGCGATCTTTTCTCCCGCCAAGACTGAGCCATCGCTGTTGAATTGCAAGGACACGTACGTGTTGAGCGCGAGGACTTGGTCGCCGGCATCGTCGGCATAGAGCGTGCGATGCGACGTGTTCGGGTCAGGGCTACGGGTGATGTCCTCCGGGTACAGGGATGCATCGACATTGATCGTCAAGCTTGAGTTGTAATCAAATTCAGTGAAGTGGACCGTGTCTTGGCCAGAACCCGGGCTCAAGACAACCGTGCTCACCCCCCCCGAACCGTCCAACTCGTAAACGTCGTTACCAGCCCCCCCATCCAAGACATCCGAACCCCTGCCACCCCAGAGCAGGTCATTGCCCGCGCCACCGCTCAAGGTGTCATTGCCCGGCGTGCCCAAGAGCACATCGGCTTGGGCACCGCCCTGCAAGGCGGTCTGACCCGGCGTGCCGATCAAGGTCTGGCCATCGTGCAGCAACCATGCCTGAATGGCTGCCCCGGTCAGGCTCCCACCACCACCGAAATGCACCACGAAATTGGGTATCGACGCGATGTTGCGCAACGTGACGCTGTCGCTGAAGCCAGCAAACCTCATCAGCACGTCATCGCCCATGCGCGTCAAACTCAAGCCCTGAGTGCTCAGGTCCGCAGACAGCATCAAGCTGCCACCGTCCGATGCGATGATGGTGTCTTGACCCCAGCCCACCTTGAAGCGAAACAGGTCCTCGCCCCCGCGGCCATCCAACAGGTCATTGCCCAAGCCGCCGCGAAGGGTGTCACTCCCCGAGGTACCCTGCAGCACGTCATCGCCAGCCGTGCCGTCGATGGGGGAGCGGTTCCCGAGCAAGGCGCCGCTATAGTTGTAGTAGCGACCGTCCGACAGTGACCAGATCTTCCAGCTCTGGCTGTCATAGTTGACAGAGGCCGTGCCTGACCGCAACTTCAGCGTGTTGTAGGTCAGCGTCACGCTGTTGATGTCACCGTTGTTGATGATCAAATCCTCAATGTCCAGTCGGGCATCCAGCACGATATCCCCCATGCCGGACAGGCTGTCGTTGCCACCGCCTGGGGTCAACACATAGCGGGAACCCTTTCCAGTGAGTTGGATGTGGTCGTCACCAGCTCCCCCGTCGGCCATGGCCCCATCGGTCGGTGTGCACAAATCGTCGTTGCCGGCGCCGCCCCGCAGGTCCACGCCCCCGAGCAGGATGTCGTCGCCATCGCCCCCTTGCAAGGTGTCACCCCCAGACTCTGACAGCGAACCGTACGACCACGAGGTGATGCTTTGACGGAGCGTCGCGTCGCCACCGCCAGCGATGAGCAGGTCATTGCCCAGGCCGCCCGACAACTGATCGGCACCAGTCGAACCCACGATGGTGTCGTTGCCCAGCCCACCATCGATCACATCGGCCTGGCTGCTGCCCACGATTTGATCGTCGTACACGGTGGGGAGGTTGGTTGCCGCCAACAAGGCCTGGCGATCGAGGACTTCGCCGGTGGACAACCTGACCGACAAGGCCGAACTGGCCGGCGATCCGGTCACGTAGAACCCTTGGACAGTGACCGACTGGCTGTCGCTGGCGCGCAGCACCAAGTCGTCGGCCCGACGCAGGGTGCGCAAGCTGGTGCGCGTCACCGCGGGATCAAGGAACACCACTTCACTGGCCTCAGCCGCCCGGATCGTGTCGTGGCCCGCATCGGATTCAAACTGGAACGTGCCTGATGCGATCAACAGGTCATTGCCCGCACTGCTGAGGATCAAGTCATCGCCAGCGACGCCCACAACCATGTCGTCGGCAGCGCTGCCGCGCAAGGTGTCTCGGCCCTGGGTGCCGCCCACCCAGTTGTTGACCAAGTTGACGTCACGCACCGTCACCAAGCCACCGAACTGGAGATTCACCTGTTCGGCTGGGTTACCCACCAGGATGCGTGTGCTGCTGTTGGCCACGTTCAGCCACAGGCCATCGCTGCCTCGCTGGAGGGTGAGGTCGGCCGGTGCGATGCCGTCAGCAAAGAAGAGGGTGTCTGGTGACTTGCTGGGGCTATCACCGGGGACCAAAGATACGGACCGGTAGGCAGCCCGCGGGGCGATGGTGTCTTGGCCACTGCTGCGATTGAACTGGTAGGTGACGGCGCCCACATCGGCGCTTTGCAACCAGTCATTGCCCTCGCCCCCATCCAGCGTGCTGCCGTTGTAGGCCGTGAGCGTGTCATTGCCCGCGCCCCCCAGCAAGGTCGAACCTGGGCCACCGGCAAGGACGTCGTCCCCCTCGCCCCCATCGAGTGAACTCCTTGCGCCATTGGTCATCCCCGCATCCGTGCCCGCACGCAAGGTGTCATTGCCCTGACCGCCTTGGAGCACCACGGCGCCGCTGCCCACCAGGCGATCGCGCCCCAGCCCCCCGACCAAGGTGTCACCCGCCACACCCGTCAAGTAGTCGTCGCCCTGCCCGCCATCCAAGCGGGCTGCGACCGTGTCTTGATGCATGTAGACATCGTCGTCATCGCCCAGGGTCATGGGCAAGACCTGCGCCAAGGTTTGGTCCAGCGTCCAGGTGGTGCCATCGGTGAACTGGAACTGGAGCGGCCAGGGTAAATGGTTGTTGGCCCCTGGCAGGAGGACAAGCCCATCGGTCGTGCCATTGAGCCGCAGCATCAGATCGCCTGAGGCCGCCCGATACACCTTCACATCACCCGGCTGGATGCCCTCACCCCACTGGACTTTGAGGTCGAAGCCGTAGGACGACACGGTGGCGGAAGCGGGGTAGTCATACGCACCCCGAAGGGTGTCAAACCCATCGCCACGCCCAAACTGGTACGTGATCTTGCCGCCATAGGGAACCGCCAAGTAATCGTCGCCCGCGCCACCGTTGACGATGGCCGTGGGGGAGATGTACAAGCTGGGCCTTCGATATGGGTACTCGCCCATGTAAGTCTGGAAGCCACTTGCCTTGATCACGTCATCGCCTGCACCACCGTACACAGTCGTCGGGGAATCGGCCGCCCCTTCGTAATCGATGTAATCCCTGCCATCGCCTCCTCTCAGCTCGCTGGCGTTGTCCAGCACGGTGCGAACACCGGTCGTGAGGTCTTTCGTGAATCCTGACTGTGGCATCTCTGTTTCCCCCTGTTGGTTGGGGCCCGAACTGAGGGCCCCCTGTGTTGATCGTGTTCCGTGTCATCAGGCGCCCCTGCGATCGAGGGGCGCCGCCATCACGCTGGCGTCCAGCTGCTGTTGATCAGCTTGGTGACCGTGCTGGGCACGCCTGCGCCCAAGTCGGTGCCTGACATGGCCTGGTTGGTGAAGCCGCTCATGGCGGACACCAGGGCGCTGACCTTGGTGGCGCTCAGCGCCTTGCCATCGCTCGCGGTGAACTTCTCGATGCGGTTGTTGGCACTCAGGAACCAGTCCTGGATGGTGACCTTGTCGGTCGTGCCGATGATGGCCACATCCAGGTTGTTGCCTGATTTGGTGAACCACAGCTGCGTGGACTTGGCGCTGCTGAACTTGAGCAGGTCGCTGTTGAACAGCGTGCTGTCTTTGTCAACGATCAGGTCTTGGCCGTCGCCACGGGCAAACAGGTAGGTGTCGTTGCCCTTGTCACCGATGAGCGTGTCTTTGCCCAGCCCACCTTGCAGCGTGTCGGCGCCCAGGCCACCGTTGAGGCTGTCGTTGCCGGCACCACCCACCAGGCTGTCGTTGCCGGCCAGGCCATTGAGGGTGTCGTTGCCGGCGCCGCCGTTGAGCTTGTCGGCGCCGGTGGTGCCGTTGAGCGTGAGGTTGGCAGGTGGCAGGGGCTTGGTCGCCTCGGCCAGCACGTCCTTCCACAGCATCGTGCTGCCATCGCTGAACTGCAGCGTGAAGCTGTCGATGCCCGTGGGCGCCGCCACCTTGAAGCTGGCTGCCGGCGCGGTGGCCGTGCCGCCGAAGTTCACCGTCACCGCGCCATCGGCCGCCTGGCGCTGGATGGCCATCTGCGACTTGGTGAAGGCCAGCTTCACGGTGTCTTGCCCATCGGCCACGATCACCGTGCCCACATCGCCCACATCACGCGTGTCGATGAGGTAGGTGTCGGCACCCGCGCCGCCGATCAGCGTGTCGTTGGCGCCATAGGCATCCAGCGTGTCGTTGCCCGCGCCACCGTCCAGGCGGTTGGCCGCGTCGGTGCCCTGGATGTACTCGCGGCCGGCGCCGCCAGTCGCCTCAGCGGCACCCGGCATCGGCGACAGGTAGGTCTGCTGCGAGAGCAGCAGTTGGTCGAGCGTGCGCACATCGCTGCCGCTTTGCACCTTGAGCGCGCCCAGGCCCACCGCGTTGTCGATCATCAGCAACCCTGTGGGTTGGCTGGTGACGCTGCGGGCCATGTAGGTGAGCCACACCGAGTCACCCTGGCGGTTGAAGCTGATGTCGTCCAGGCTGATGGGGCCTTGGAACTGCAGGGTGTCGCTGGCATCCAGCACCAGCGTGTCGGCGCCATCCGACTGCGCCGCGTTGGCATTGCCAAAGACGAAAGTGTCGGCACCCAAGCCACCGTTGAGGGTGTCGTTGCCCAGGCCTCCCGTCAAGGTGTCGCTGAGGTCTGCGCCCGTCAACACATCCGCCCCCTCGGTACCGGTCAGCACGAGGTTGGTTGGCTTGGCAGCAACGGCCATCACGTCACGCCACAGCATCCGGCTGCCGTCGCTGAACTTCAGCGTGAAGCTGTCGATGCCCGTGGGATTGAGCACCTTGAAGCTGGTGAAGAAATCGGTCGCCGTGTCGCCAAAGTTCACCGTCACCGAGCCATCGGGCGCCTGATGCTGGATGGCCATGTCTGCGCGCGTGTAGCTCTCCAATTTCACCGTGTCTTGGGCGTCAGCCACGATGACCACCCCCTGGTCTGTGGACCACAGCGAGTACGTGTCCGCGCCGGCATCGCCTTGCAGGGTGTCTGCGCCACTGCTCGGCCGCAAGGTGTCGTTGCCCGCGCCGCCATACAGCTTGTCAGCACCTCGGCCACCGTCCAGATGGTCGTCACCCTTGCCTCCCACCAAGGTATCGGCGCCATCGTAGCCATACAGGCCGTCGTTGCCATCACCGCCCACCAGCGAATCGGCGACGCTGTCGGTGCCGGAGAGCGAGCGCCCCATCGGCAGCATCGCCTCCACCATCACGTCCTTCCACAGCATCGTGCTGCCGTCGTTGAACTGCAGCGCAAAGGTGTCGATGCCCTGCGGGGCTGCGACCTTGAAGCTGGCCGCTACGCTGGTGGCAGAGGCCCCGAGCTTCACGGTGACCGAGCCATCTGCGGCCAGTGGCTGGATGAACATTTGCGAGCGTACAAAGTCCAGTAGCACGCGGTCCTGTCCATCGGCCACGATCGTCGTGCCCAAGTCGCCTGAGGCCAGCACATAGGTGTCGGCACCGGCATCGCCTTGCAGCCAGTCTGCGCCACGTTGGGCCACCAGGCGGTCGTTGCCCGCACCACCCAACAGGGTGTCATTGCCCGCACCACCATTGAGGGTGTCGTTGCCAGCCCCACCGGTGAGCTTCTCGGCCGCGGCCGTGCCCATGAGGTTCAGGTCACTGTTGCTCTGGGTCAAGGTCAGGATCTCGGCGCCCGTCAGGGTGCGGCCATCGCCAAAGCTCACCTTGAACGTGGGCAGGCTCGACAGCTTGCTCAGCGTGACGGTGTCGCCACTGTCCACGATGCTCATCAACACATCGGCGCCGACCTGCTGGAACCGCACCTGATCGAGCGTGATGTCCGCCCCCATGGAGAGCGTCTCGCCGCCTTGGCCCACGACCGTGTCGTTGCCCCAGCCGCGCTGGAAGCTGTAGCTGTCCATGCCGGGGCCACCGTCCAGCAGGTCATTGCCTTTGCCGCCGATCAGGGTGTCATTGCCCACGCCGCCTGTGAGCCTGTCGTCGCCGCCGTACCCGACGATCAAACCAGTGGCATTGCCGGCGGTGGAGCTCCGTCCACCGTAACTCTTGAGGGTGTACCAGTTGATGACACTGCCATCGGCCTTCGAGACAATGCGCCAGTTCCCACCAGCAAAGGTCACGCTGTCGCCGGTGACCGCATTCAGCAGCATGTTGGCATAAGGCACACCTGTGCCGGCAGCAGAGCCATCCCAGTAGCGGAGGTCTGAGGTGTTGATGCCCGCATCCACCTCGATCACGTCGTCGCCAGAGCTGTTGCCCACCCGATCGTGGCCCCCGCCGACCGCGAAGACCACGGTGGCCGCCGTGTTGCTGCCAAAGGAGATCAGGTCATCGCCCGCGCCACCGTCGAAGCGCGCGACCGAGCTGTTGGACGACAGCTGGTCGCTGCCCGCCCCGCCACGCAGGTCGGTGCCACCCACCAACACGTCATCGCCATCGCCCCCATCCAGGGTGTCGGCCTCGCCCACGACGCCTGTCGTGTCGCGGCCGTACAGGGTGTCACGGCCCGCGCCACCTCGCAGCAGGTCAGGGCCCTCGCCGCCCACGATCAGGTCGTCGCCCAAGCCACCGTCAATGGTGTCGCCAGTGGACGTGCCGATCAGTTGGTCGTTGAATGCACTGGGGGTGTTGGCCAAGGCGGCCAGGTCACTGCGGCTCAGCGTGTCACCGGACAGCAAGCTCACCGTCAGCGCTGGGCTGCTTTGTGTGGTGGCCAGGAAGAAGCCCTCGAGCGTGATGCTCTGGCTGGCACTGGGGCGCAGCACGAGGTCGTTGCCCTTGCGCTGGGCGGTGAGGCTGTCGCGGCTCACGCTGGGATCTTGGATGACCAGCTGGCCACTGGCGCCTGCGGCCAAGGTGTCGTTGCCCGCATCGCTCTTGAAGTAGAAGGTGCCCGAGCCCACCAACAGGTCATTGCCCGTGCTGCTGGCGAACTGGTCTTGGCCACCCGCGCCCACGATCAGGTCCTGGCCCGCAGAGCCCAACAGCGTGTCCCCCCCCGTCGTGCCCGCCTGCCAGTTGCGGGTCAGCTCGACGTTGCGGATCACCTGGCCGGTGGCGTTGAACAGCAGGTTGACCACCTGCGGGCCCAGTTCGGTGTGGGCCACAAAGACCCGGGTGTCGCCATTGGCCACGCTCACCCACACCCCTCCGTCCACCGCCTGCATGGTGAGGTCCTGGGGCAGGATGTCGTCGCCAAAGCTCAGCGTGTCTGCCATGACCGTGCTGTCGTAGCCGGCCGGGCTGGCGTAAATCGGCGTCAAAGGGGTCAGGGACGGGGCGGCAATGGTGTCTTGGCCGCTGTTGCGGTCGAACCGGTAGGTCACCGCGCCGACGTCCGTGGTTTGCAGCAGGTCGTTGCCCTGGCCGCCTTCCAGGGTGCTGCCGCCATAGGCCCGCAAGGTGTCGTTGCCGCTGCCGCCCAGCAAGGTGCCGTTGTAGCTGCCCACCAGCAAGTCGTCACCTGCCCCCCCATCCAGCGTGGCGCCCACGCCGCCGACCACCCACTCGTCCGCGCCGGCCCTCAGGGTGTCATTGCCTTGTCCGCCCTGCAGCAGCGAGGCGCCACCAGCCACCAGGCGATCGTGGCCCTCGCCACCCACCAGGGTGTCGTTGTCCACACCGATCAGGATGTCGTCGCCCAGCCCACCCTGGTAGCTCGATGCCGGGCTGCCCGCGTGCATGAAAACGTCGCTGCCATCGGTCAACACCATGGGGCGTGCCAACGCATCCACCTGCCCCGGGGTCCAGAAGCTGCCATCGGCAAACTGCACGGCGTAGGTGGTCGGCTTGATCAGCAGGCTGTCGTTGGTGCCCGCGATGCGCAAGAGCATGGCACCACCGTCCACCCTGTAGACCTGCAGGTCGGCGGCGGTGAGACCCGCATCCATGACCACGGTGATGTCCATCGCTGGACCCGGGCTGCTCATACCGAAGTTGTATCGCTGGGTCCCCCCTTCCAGGGTGTCGGCACCGCTGCCCCGGCCGAACTGGTATTGGACAACGCCACCATAGGGATTGCTGAGGTAATCGTCACCAGCCCCGCCGTTGACCAACGCGTCGGCAAAGAAATAGTTGTAGGTGCGCGTGTAGGTCCGGGACAGTTCAATCACGTCGTCACCCGCGCCCCCTGACACCGTGGTCTGCGGCCCGCCAAATGCCGGCCAGGGTGAGGCCTCGATGTAGTCGCGCCCATCGCCCCCGGACAGGTTGGTGCCGTAAGACGACAAGGTGTCGTCACCGGCACCGCCGGATTCGGCCACGCCACGCAGGAAATCGGCACCAGGCGTGGCCATGCGCTGCATCACGTCGAGCTCGGAGAGCACCGTGCCATCGGCAAAGTAGAAGAACTGGTTTGGCTGGGGTGTCTGAGGGGCCGCCCCCTGATAGACCGTATAGCCAAAAGCATCGCTGAAGGGCACCACGAGCGAGTCGCTGGTGCCAGCGATGCTGATCAGCAAGCCAGAAGCACCTGCCCCCGCCAGCGCTGCATCACGAAAGATCAGGTCAGACGGCTTGATGTCTGGGCCGAACCTGACGTCAACCAACTCGTATGGATAGCGTTGGGCGACCACGGTGTCTTGACCCGACCCACGGCCAAAGACGTAAAGGTTTCGGCCCTCGAAGCCGATGAGGCTGTCATTGCCTGCGGTGCCGTACAGGGTGTCATTGCCCTGGGTGCCAATGATGATGGACATGTTCACCTTCCTGAGTTTTGATGTTGGTATGGGTGAGGAGCGAGGTCACCGTGTTCAGCGCGGCTCGGTGACGGCCACGGGCAGGCTGACGCACCCCATCACTGCTTGGGCTGCGTGGCCTTGCGACCGACCGTCATTTCCAGACAAGTTCAGACTAGCGCCCTGGTTTCGTTTGCCCAACACGGGCTTTCACCAAGCACATCGGTTGGGGTGTCGCGCCGCTTACCTGCAAGGAAATTTTCGAGACACTGGCGCCCCCTGACGCCTCAACGCAGGGGGCATCTCGTGCCATCACGCTGGCGTCCAGCTGCTGTTGATCAGCTTGGTGACCGTGCTGGGCACGCCTGCGCCCAAGTCGGTGCCGGCCATGGCCTGGTTGGT
>Ga0228699_1001769_pt1 | contig 10110 bp, 15 predicted proteins | sample McNCre217_Aug_MG_FD_178016 | JGI IMG/M metagenome (GOLD analysis project Ga0228699, IMG submission 178016) | Freshwater microbial communities from McNutts Creek, Athens, Georgia, United States - 2-17_Aug_MG | ecosystem: Environmental > Aquatic > Freshwater > Creek | place: USA: Georgia...
CTACACAGATCTGGGTTCGGGTGTACTCAACACCCGCGTTGCGCACCTCTGCCACGGCGGTGTTGTTGATCACCGAGGCATACTTCTGGTGCGAGTGGCCGCCGAATACCGCTGCTACGCCCTTGAGCTTTGCCGAGTAGTCGATCAGTGGGCCAACGGCGTTTGCGCCGAGGTCCATGTTCCAACCGTTGTGGAGAGCAACCACGACAACGTTTGCACCGGCCTTCTTGGCTGCGTCAACCGCCTTCTGAACGGGCTCAATCTTGTCGGTGATGAGGGTCGAAACCTTCTTACCCTTGGCATCTGTGAAGTCGAGGTTTCCAGGGAATACCTCGTCGAGAGTGTCTGTGGTGTTTACGCCAACTACACCAATCTTCACGCCACCACGGTTGATGATTTCAAAGCTCTTTACTGGGTTTGCAGTAACCTGAACGCCCTCAAGGGTCGAGTAGTTCGAAACCGTCCACTTGAACTTCGAGTTGGAGATCATTGTCTTTAGGTGTGCCAGTGGGCGGTCGTGCTCGTGGTTTCCAAAGGTTGCCACGTCAATACCAATGTTGTTCATGGCTAGGACGGAAGGGAGTTCCTCGAACTGGCTGGAGATTGGTGGAGCCGCACCGAACATGTCGCCAGATGAGATTGCAACGGTAGCCGGAACCTTGGCACGCTCGGCCTTGAATGCAGTGGCCAGGACCGGGGCACCGATGTTGGTGCTGGTGGTTTCGAGCGCTCCGTGGAAGTCGCTGAGCTGAAGAATCTGAACGTCTTTGTAGGTCTTTGGGGCATAGCCTGCGCTGATTGAAACAGTTGGGGCGGTGTCCTTGGCTGAATAGCCGTAGGCGTTCACTGCCTGAACCGACGCGGTCACTGAAGTGGTACCGGCAAGTACCGGAACGATAGCCGAGGTTGCAGTGGCTGGGACAGTGACGCTGCAAGTGCCTGGGCCACCCGAAATTACGTAGTTGGTTACAGCAGGGTTGGCGGTAACTGGCGACCAAGTTACCTTCAGTCCCTTTGCCGCTGCGCTCGCATCTACGAAAGACGGTGCATCTGGAGCGGCATATGTGTTGGTGTCGGCGAAGCTTGCTGGTGCGATCAGCGCCGAAGCCAGGAGTGCGGTTGCTGCGGCAGTTGCGACAGCGATTCTGCGGATTAGCTTAGTGTTTTCCATGGTCGCAACGCTAAGTTCACGGGATAAACGCAAGCCGTGTGGCACACAAACCTTCGGTAAATGCAGTGGAAACTTTGAAGACCTTGCTAAAGCAAAAAGAGTTCTGCTGTTGCAGAACTCTTTTTATGGTGGTCGATACTGGGATCGAAATAGCAAAGGCGCGACCGAGCGGCTTTGAAGTCACCAGTTTCGGGCACTGGTTCATCTCCAGTATCTGTTAAATGGAAAATGCCTCCGTTAGGAGGCATTTCTCTGTGGTCGATACTGGGATCGAATCAGAGAGAGTCCTAACTTAGACATCCGCTAGATGACGCGGCTAAATGCCCCTTTTGCCTTGTATTTACGGGGTTGTCACCCTTTTTTCATTTGCACTCGAATGGAAACGCATACCCAATGGTTTACTCTGACTATTGCACGATGTTGCACGAAATAGCCCGGAAACTGGGTCAGCGTTATTGCATACGGAGGTAATGAAATGGCTACACCGAAGAGGAAATCGCGTCGCGAGTTTGGTCGGCTGCGCACCCTGCCAAGCGGCAAACACCAAGCCTCGTACCTGTCGCCGGATGGTGTGATCATAAACGCACCTCACACCTTCCAGACCTTGGAGCAGGCTAAGGCGTGGCTCGCAAAGCAACAGGCTGCAATCGTTACAGGCGAATGGTCGGCGGTTACGGTTGAACGCGATGAGGCTGCAAAAGAGGGTCGCAACCTGACTTTGGGTGAGTTGGCCAAGACCTGGCGTGAGACTCGAATCAACCGCAGTGGCGAGCACCTGGCACTAACCACAGTCAGGGAGTACGAACGGCTAATTGAGATCGTCGCGAAGGACTTGGCCAGGAAGCCCATTCGTTCAATTACCGCTAGAGATGTTGAGCTTTGGCACGCTCCCCTAAAACGAGCAACTCCTAATCAGGCAGCGAAGGCCTACGGTCATTTGTCGACCCTGATGAAGTATGCGGTGCGCCGCAAACTAATTGCCGATAACCCCTGCGACATTGAAAATGGGGCTCGCCACGATAACGTCCAATCCCCTATTCCGACACTTGAGCAGGTTGAGTCGATGATTGCCATGGCACCTGGGCAATTTAAAGTGCTGTTGACGTTAGCAGCCTGGGGTGGATTCCGTAAAGGCGAACTTCTCGAACTTAGACGCAAAGACTTAGCGATTCTCCGGCCGAGTCCCGATGAGGTCGTTATCGATGTGGACATTTCAAAGACCGCAATCTATGTGGATGGTGAATGGGTTGTCAAGGCACCAAAAACTAAAAGCTCGATCAGGCACGTGCTTCTCCCCCAGCGTGCCAATGAGGTTGTGCTAGACCACCTGAAGAGCATCCCTATTCAACCGGACGCGATGCTTTTCCCTTACAAAGGTGTGCAGGGTCAGCACATTCCGACCAACGCTTTCCATCTCATGTGGGACGAGGTTCGCAAAGCTGTGAATTTCACTGGAACCTTCCATTCGTTGCGAGCCTTCCACCTGACTTGGTTTGCTAGGGAGGCTAATCCAACCAATAAAGAACTTAGAGATCGTGGCGGGCATACTACCGACGCGATGGCTAACAGATACCAGAGAAACACTGGCCGGGAACTCGATCTTGTTCGCAGGCTCGGATAACAAAAAACAAAAATAAATGAGGGGTAAAAAATGGAACTAGCAACAGCGCAAGAAATCAATTGTCCAGAGTGGTGCACAGCTCACTTCGGTGGCAACGGTCACAGTGAGGCTTTGGCGGGTGAGAAATACTTGCCGGGTGTAATCGGCAAGCACACAGCTCTGCTACTGAAGGAACGTCGGTATGACTTTTCCCCTTGTTCGGCTGTTCGGGTTGAACAGAGCGAGACACTAGATGGCCGTAGCCTGCCCAAAATCGAGTTTTGGCATGGAAACCCCTACGTGCGAAACCTGCCCGCTAGTGAGGTTCCTAGGGCCCCTCAGACTCACCATCCGATCACTGCTCTTGAAGCTCGACGCCTGGCTGAGGCTCTTTTGAAAGCTGCTGAAATGATTGAGGCCTTGTTGCCTGGGCGTTGTGGTTGTGGCGAGCCTGTTGCGCTGGTTGGTGCCGAGTGTGAACAGTGTTCCGTCAGGCGTGAGATTGCCGAAGAAAAGGCAGCTCGACCTGTTTTGAGGGTTGTCTAATGGTCGGTGATGAGTGGTTGGACCCTGGGCAGATTCAAAGTGCTTTTGGTTGTTCGAGAGCATACGTCCATGTGCTTGCCTCGCGTAATCACTGGCGCAAGTTGAAGATTGGCCACTCTTCCTATTTCCGGACGGACGATGTTGCTCGAACGATAGTTAGGCGCCAAGCAATGGGCTTTGATCTTCCAGATGTGGCGCTTATTTTTGGAGCGTATTGGTGGGATGGCGTTTTGCGTGCAGTCCAAGAAATGGGCGTTGAGCGCGTAATCCAAGAAATGGATAAAAGAACAATCAACGACACGCCTGATAACACAAATGCAAGGAAATAGACATTGAAACTGGCATATTCGTAAGCATATGCTGGGAGTGCTTTAGCTCATAGATAACCCCGATCAATCGGTCGGGGTTTTCTTTTACCGAGTTTGCGCGACACGCCTGCATACGCAAATGCAAGAAATTGCACGAAATCACTGATACGTTGCGATATGTAAGTTGGGTAACTTGCATCTTCGACCTTCCCTCGCCTTTGGCGGGGGTTTTCTTTTACCCCGGCAAAATGCCCCTCAAACGCGCGGTCGCAATCCGATGAAAAAAATGCGCACCCTCAGCCAGTCGGCCGGGGGTTTTTCTATTTAAAGGAGATTCCATGACTGAGCCACAGGTTCAAACCCCTGGACTGTCTGTAAAGGAGTGTGCTGCCCTTGCACACGTTCACCCAAGCACAATCCGCAAACACATCAAGGCAGGTTTGTTGCCGGCATACCGTATTGGGTCGCTAATACGAGTAAAGCGCGATGACTTCAATTTGTTGTGGTCGCTTGTACCCAATCAAGCCATCGAGGAATCGAGTGTGATCCGATGACTGCTATTGATTCCGAAACTGGGCTGACTATTAGTGAAGTAGCTCAGTGCCTCAAGGTCAGTGAAAAAACGGTTCGCTCGATGATTGCTTCCGGCGAACTCGCCGCCTACAGGATTGGCTCTCGCCTAATACGTATCCGAGTAGAGGATTTTGAATCGCTTTGGAAGCCAGTGTTAGGCGGTGGCCAGCTTGTTCGACGATAAAAAAGAACCCGGTGTTGTCCATCAACACACCGGGCCCCAGGAAAAACTTTCCGCGTCTTCCATTTTCAATTCTATTGGAAATCTAATTTCTATGGACGGCGATGAATTGGTGTCGCAGTCTGCGCCATCGAACCCTATCCCAGACCTAACTGAGTATGACCTTGGCTACACTGACGCCCTTGCCAAGTGCAGGGAAAAGGTTGAGGCACTAAATCTGCAGCTTGAGGGTTTGCGCTATGAGTTGGCGAGCCAAAAGGAAACAGTCGCGCGGCTTCGGAAAACCTTTACCGAGTGGAACTATCGCATGTCTGGGGGTAAATAGATGCCCTGGTTCAAAGTAGATGACAACTTCGTAGTATCCAGAAAAGTCTTTGCAATCCCGCGTGCAGATCGTTTACTGGCAATTGGCCTGTGGACTTACGCGGGTAACCATGCCGCCAGGTTGCTAACCAACGGGCACATTCCAAAGGACATACTCGATGAGATCGAGCCACCAACGCAAATAGTGGAGACACTAATTCGCGTAGGACTTTGGGATGTTGATTCCGATGGCGAGTATTGGTTCCATGACTGGGGCGATTACCAGCCCAGCGCACAGGCTTACATCGAGAAGCAGGCGGCAATCCGTGAAAAGCGTTCCCAAGATGGCAAACTCGGCGCAGCCAAACGGTGGGGCAACCGTAATCTTGGCAACCCTAATGGGGTACCCATTGGCAACCCTAATGGGGTACCCATTGGCAAAGGTCTGGGTAGCGATAGCCCCGAACCCGAACCCGAACCCGAACCAAGAGATAAATACCGGGGCTCAAGAATCACTGAGGGCTTTGAGGTCACCGAATCAATGTTCGATTGGTTCGAGAAACAGTCCTTCACTATCGACCTGGACGAAGAGACTTCCAAGTTTGTAGACCACTACTTGGCAGCACCTGGAGACAAAGGCATAAGAGCCGACTGGATAGCGACTTGGCGTTCGTGGATGAAGCGAGCCCAAAGTTACCGCAAGGACTCCCAAGACCTTGACCCTTGGGCTGGCAAAGAACACCTGGGGTTTGCAGAATGACCCCATTCCAGCCAGCCAGTGACCCCGAATGGGCACTCCACCTAATAGCCCTACTCAAAGCGATGAATGAGGAGCTTGCCAACTATGCAAATACTCACTGGCTATGAGACCGAACTCGAACGCACCGAAATCTTCCGGAAGAACTGGGAAAAAAGGGCAAAACGAGCCTACAGAGTAATGCTCCAGGTCCATGCAGCTCTTGAAGATGACGACATCGACGAGGCAATCCAAATCCTGGAGTCGGCACTCTATGGCTAAAGACAAATCACCCCAACGGATAGCAAAAGAACTTGCAGAAACTACGGCTCTGCAAACGCTCTACAAGGCAATCGAAAACCTTGCAGACGAAAACATCTCCACGCCTTGCTTCGGCAACGAACTCTTCACCATGGACTTTATCCACGGTGACGACATAGGAGACATCTGCACACCCTGCCCAGTGTTTACGCTCTGCAAAAACTATGCAGTGATCGCACGCCCGGAAGCCGGGGTTTGGGCTGGACGCAGATGGAACTCAACACATGAAAAACCCATAATCACAGAAAGTGAATCAAATGACTAGACCCGAACCAACCGAACAACAGCTAGAAATCGCATTTGCGAACGGCCTAACAGCCCAGCAAGCGAAATTCATTGAGGGCACAACACCCGAAGAGATGACCGCAAGCGTTTCAGCAATCAAGGAAGAGTTCAACCTGACCCACCCACCCACCTGGGGAGATATCGGCCAAGGTGTTCGAGGCACAGTGAACACTATGACCCCGAAAGAAAAGGCAGCCAATTTTCAGTATTGGCTCAAAAACAAAAACGAAATCCAAAGCATGCTCAACGACCCCTACTACAAGCACCAGTTCTAAAGAAAGCAAAACAAAATGTATAACGAAAACGTAATCGCAACAAACCTTCTAGCACTGTCTTGGCTCCCATGGGAAGCCGCAGGACAAGAGATCAAAGAAATTGTTGATTCTCTGGCCACCATCCAGGAAAACATTATCGACGCAGAAGTCGCATTCAACAGCGCAACCCACAAACTTGCCAGGGCCGAAGCAAACTACAAAGCAGACAGCATCGAACACTATGCCAAAACACGCGAAGTCCTAGACAAGAGTCACCTAGATGAAATGCAGCTCGAAATAGGACTCGCAAGCCGAAACCTTGAAAACCTGCGACTCGACTACCAAGAGGTCGAATACAAGGGCGTAGCTTTGCTCACCAACCCAGAATTTCGCGACCTGTTCCTTGACCAGCTGGGCGACCAAATAACCAAACTCAAAACCTACTTCGAAGGCCGAGCCTTGGCGGACAGCGAAAAAGCAAACGGCCTATACACAGCCATCTCACTAAGCCACCTACTCGGCCAATGGGGAAACCATGTCATGCTGCCAGAACTTGGCGTCGTAAATGTGACAGCCGCACACCTGGAAGCAGCAGCACTCGAACCCTACGCGAAACCATCCGCACTCAAAATCAACCCATCGAAACAGCCAGACACATCCGGAGAAATAGTTATCTTCCGCAACGGCGAACTTGACCGATACAACAACGAAACATTCAACCGAATCAAATACAAGTCCGACTGGAAACTAGCAACCAAAGAGCAGATCAAACGAGCTGAAGCCCTATGGCGCAGCCGCCACCCAGAACAGGCCGACAGCGAATAGGAAAACAGTAAGGAACTTCCACATGCCAAGAGCATCCAGAATCTGCGCCAAGCAAGGTTGCGGCGAAATAGCCGACCAAGGAAACTACTGCACACCGCACACACTCCCACAAAACAATTGGGGAAACAGCAAACGCGAACGTGTACCCGGGTGGGCAAAACTCCGAACGCATGTCATGTGGCGAGACAAGAACACCTGCCAAACCTGCGGCAAACCAGCGCAAGAGGTCGACCACATCATCCCACTAAGCAGAGGCGGCAACTCCAAGCCAGACAACCTCCAAGCCCTATGCAAAGCCTGCAACGCATCCAAGAACTATAAGGAACGCAAACAATGAGATCAACAGTCGTTGGATTGCAGAGAGACGCACGAGGCGTTCCCTTAGGAATGTTGAGCAACACCCAGAAGCCGAAAATAACCATCATCGCCGGACCACCCGCCGCAGGAAAAACAACATACGTCCAAGACCATAAAGGTCCAACAGATGTAGTCATAGACCTGGATGCGTTAGCCCAAGCAATAGGTTCAGAGAACACTCACGGCCACAACAAAGCACTAATGAAGTTCGCGTGGGAAGCAAGAGACGCACTCATAAACAAAGCCCAACAAGCCAGTGAGACATCTGAAGTGTGGATCATACGCATGGCACCAACCGTCGAAGAACGCCGCAACATCCCCGGTGCCAAAGTCATCGTCCTAGAAACAAACCCAAACGAATGCAAGACCCAAGCACGAGCCACCCAAAGACCCCCAGCCTGGAGCCAATACATAGACGAATGGTGGAACCAATACGAACCAGACCCCCGCGACATCATCGTCAGGCGTTAAGCACCCCCCCCCACCCAGGGCTAGGCACCCCCTAGAGGCCTTTACGCCCGTAGAGGGGGCTGGACCTCATTGGTGCGACTATCCATACACCTTTTTTTCAACTTCAAGGAAAGGGCCAGTCATGGCTAAATCAACAACTAAAAAGACGCGTGGAGCGTTGTTTTTCAACTCCACAAAAGAGACATTCGACCTATCTGAGGCCGAGTTGGAAATCCTTGAGACTTGCGCCAAGACTCTAGATGAGATTGACGAGCTGCAAAAGTCTATTGATCAGGAGGGGCTCACTGTGAAGGGCTCTACAGGGCAGACAAGGGTCCATCCGGCTGTTTCTGAGTTGCGCCAGCATCGGCTTGCTTTGGGGCGTTTGTTGGCTCAGTTGCAGCTTCCTGATGTTGATGGTGAGAAGTTGGCTACTCCGGCGCAGGCTAGGAGTCGCCAGGCGAATCTGACTAGGTGGGCTAACCGTGGCTAAACGTAAGCCAGTTGTTTCCCAGGGTGGAGATAATGTCATGCCGCAAGAGTTGGTCAATACTTGGAGTTTCAGAGACATTGGCAAGGTTTACGATTCCCCTTGGTTTGACCCAGAAGATTTAGCGCATGCTTTTTGCGAAGGTAAATCACCTGACGAAGTTGCCTATTGGTGTTTTCGTTGGGCCAAAAAGCGTCAGGCGGAGGCGCGTGAAACATACTTGGCTAGTTGCCCGGTTAGGCCAGAAAATGTGAGTGTTTGGGATTTTCTGAGAGCACATGGCTTCCGTGACCCCGTGGGTTTGCGTGCACCTAAGAATCGCAACCGAACTTTTTACGAGGAGCTTGGTCTGAAGCCACCTACGGCTAAATAGGGGCTTGCCGTAGCGGTTTGTTTGTGGAGAGGGCTGTCATTGGTTCTGTTATGAACCTTGGGCGGCCTTTTTCGCGTTTAAGGCTTACCTGGTACATGACACGCCCGAATCAGAAAAAGACCCGAAATTTCTTCGAGTCTTTATTCTCAAACCCAGTATTTGGGTTTTGAACACCGGGTCCGCCTGTTGCACGCTTGTTGCACGATGCTACCCTGTTCACCGCAAACCCTTTGTTTATAAGGGTTTTTTGGTGGTCGATACTGGGATCGAACCAGTGACCCCTTCCATGTCAAGGAAGTGCGCTACCGCTGCGCCAATCGACCATTTAGTTTGGAGGTGGAGACGGGATTTGAACCCGTGGGTTTACAGCTTTGCAGGCTGTTGCTTTGGGCCGCTCAGCCACTCCACCATGCTTTGCGAGGCTTACGCCCTACTGCGAGCGGATGACGAGATTCGAACTCGCGACCCCAACCTTGGCAAGGTTGTGCTCTACCAACTGAGCCACATCCGCGTTGTGTTCGCTTCCGAACACTCGTATTACATTACCCAAAACTTGAACTTTGTGCAAACTCATTCAGGGTGTTTTGGGATGTAAACGAACTCCCCTACCTGTCGGTGCGGCCCCAAGTCCAACGCGGGTCAGCCTCGTTGTAGGCGCTCTCACCGTGGATAACGTTGTCCACTCCGGCAATCTCATCGGTGGTGGTAATTCTGAATCCGACGGTCTTTTGCAGCACCCAGCCGATGGCGTAGGAAACCGCAAAGGCGTACACGCCAACCACAACTGCACCGATGCTCTGGCGCCCCAACTGCTCCGGGCCAAAGCCCAAAAGCAGGCCAACACCGCGGCCGAAAAGTCCGATCCAAAGGGTTCCAACCAGACCTGCTACCAGGTGCACACCAACAACATCTAGCGAGTCATCGAAGCCTAGCTTCCACTTCAGTTCGATGGCCAGTGCGCAGACTACGCCGACCACGGCACCGAGTGCCAGCGCCCACAGTGGGTCCAGGAATGCACAAGACGGTGTGATCGCCACCATACCCGCAACTGCGCCAGAAGCCGCGCCAACCGCTGTTGCCTTGCCCAGGTGTAGGCGCTCGTAGAGGCTCCACGACAGCAGTCCACCCATGCCGGCAACTCCGGTGTTCAGAAACGCAATTGAAGCGGTGCCATCCGCGGTCAGCTCGCTACCGGCATTGAAGCCGAACCAGCCAAACCAGAGGATACCGGCACCAATCAGAACCAGCGGAATGCTGTGCGGTGCGTGCATGCCTTTGGCGAATCCAAAACGCTTACCCACTACTAGTGCCAGTGCCAATGCCGAGGCGCCTGATGC
>Ga0228699_1001771_pt1 | contig 10107 bp, 6 predicted proteins | sample McNCre217_Aug_MG_FD_178016 | JGI IMG/M metagenome (GOLD analysis project Ga0228699, IMG submission 178016) | Freshwater microbial communities from McNutts Creek, Athens, Georgia, United States - 2-17_Aug_MG | ecosystem: Environmental > Aquatic > Freshwater > Creek | place: USA: Georgia...
TGGACCGCGCCTTGTTCAACGAGGCCTACCTGATGCACACCTCGACCTCGCCACAGTACGCGATCATCGCCAGCTGCGACGTGGCCGCCGCGATGATGGAGCCGCCGGGCGGCACCGCGCTGGTGGAAGAGTCGATCAAGGAGGCACTCGACTTCCGCCGTGCCATGCGCAAGGTCGACAAGGAGTACGGCAAGGACTGGTGGTTCAAGGTGTGGGGGCCGGACAAGCTCGTCACCGAAGACATCGGCAAGCCGGCGGACTGGGTGCTCAAGGCCAACGAGAAGTGGCACGGCTTTGGCAACCTGGCCGACGGCTTCAACATGCTCGACCCCATCAAGTCGACCATCATCACCCCGGGCATGGACGTCTCTGGCAAGTTCGCCAAGACCGGCATCCCGGCGAGCATCGTCACCAAGTACCTGGCCGAGCACGGCGTGGTGGTCGAGAAGACGGGCCTCTACAGCTTCTTCATCATGTTCACCATCGGCATCACCAAGGGCCGCTGGAACACCATGCTGACGGCGCTGCAGCAGTTCAAGGACGATTACGACAAGAACCAGCCGCTGTGGCGCGTGGTGCCCGAGTTCTGCCAAAAGTACCCGCGCTACGAGCGCATGGGCCTGCGTGACCTGTGCCAGAGCATCCACGAGGCCTATGCCAAGGGTGACATCGCCCGCCTGACGACGGACGTGTACCTGTCGGGCCTGGAGCCGGCGATGAAGCCGTCGGATGCCTATGCCTGCATCGCGCGCCGTCAGACCGAGCGCGTGGAGATCAATGCGCTGGAAGGCCGCATCACCACCGCGCTGCTGACGCCGTACCCGCCGGGCATCCCGCTGCTGATCCCGGGCGAGCGCTTCAACAAGAAGATCGTCGACTTCCTGCGCTTCACCCAGCAGTTCAACATCGACTTCCCGGGCTTCGCGACCGACGTGCACGGCCTGGTGGCCGAGACCGATGCCGAGGGCAAGACGCGCTACTACGTGGATTGCGTGGGCCAAGCGGCCATGCCGAAGGCGGATTGAGGCGTCAGTCGACCAGGGCTTCGGCGTGCGGCTCGGCCGTGGCTTCTGGTGTGGCGTCTGGTGCGGCCTCAGTTGCAGGCTCGGTCTCTGGCTCGTGCAGAGGCTGCGCGTCTGCCGCTTGGGCGACCGGCTCGGCCTCAGGCTGAGTTGGTGCGGCCACAGCAGCGGGCGCTGGCTGCGGGCTGGGCGTTGGTGCCACCGCTGGAGCGGGCAGGGCATCGCCTTGCAAGGCCTGCACCAGGCGGGGCAGGTCCAGCGTCTGCATGCTGCGGCGCTGATCGTCTTGCCCCAAGAACAGCAGGCTGCGCGTGTGCAGCGCCTGCTGCAACCTGCTGCCTTGGCTGGCCTGCTGCTTGTGCAGGGGCGGGTGGGTGCCCTGTGCGGGCTCGATGCCCATCACCTGTTCCACCTCCAGGGCGATCGGGCCCTGCGGCCCTTCGATCAGCAGCAAGCGGGTGTCGGCCGAGCGTGAGGGCGCGTGCTGGCCGCACAGCGTGGCCAGGTTGAAGATGGGCACCACCTCGTCGCGGTGGCGCATCAGCCCGACGCGCGCATCGCCAGCCCGGTCGATCGGGGTGAACTGGCTGGGGAAGGGCAAGATCTCGCGGATGCTGCGCAGCGACGAGGCCAGCTCTTGCCCCACGCGGTAGAGCAGGTAGACATCGCTGCCGGCGTGCGTGGCGCGCTGCCCGGCTTGGGTGGCGCTGCCGTGGATGCTGGCCATGTTCCGCACGGGTTCCAGCGCGCACAGGCGCTCGCCGTCGATCTTGAGGAAGTCGCCCAGACCCTCCAGGGGCAGCAGGCCGGCAAACAGCTCGGGGCGATCAAAAGCCAGGGCGGGCACCGGGCGAAGGGTGCGGTCATCTTGCCGGGCGATGCGGTTGACCTCGCGCACCAGCAGGCCCACGCTGCGGCCTTGCACCTTGAGCACCAGCACCTGCCGGTTGTCGCGCAAGGTGGTGTGGCCCAGGCCAAGCAGGTCCAGCGCATCGAGCACCGCGAGCTTGCGTGTGTCGTTGGCCAGCACGCCGATGCAGCCACGGCTGGGTGTGAAGCGCGAGCCCAGGCTGTCGAGGTGGATCACCGTGTCCACCAAATCGGCATGGATGCACAACCGGGTGTGGCCGGCCTCGAACATCAGGTAAGGGCTCCACTGCTGGTGCACGCGGCGCAGCGCGAGCTCGGCTTGGCGGTCGGCCGCCTGCGTGAGGGGCGTGCCACTGAGCTGCACGATCCCGTCGAGGCACAGCACACTGAGCACGCGCTGGCCCTCATCCAGCGAGAAGATCTCGCGGACAAGGGGCGGGCCATCGGGCTGCAGCACCTTCACGGGCTGGCAGTCTTGGGCGCGCACCTGCACCACCTCGCCCAGGCGATCGGCGCTCAAGCCGAACACCAGGCCCTGATGCTCGATGATCACGATGCGCTGGGGCTGATGGGGGGGCGCAGCGGGCAGGTTCAAGGCGGGGCGCAGGTCGAGCACGGTGATCAGCTCGCGCCTGACGTCCACGCCGCCCAGCACATGCCGAGAGGGCGTGGGCATGCGGCTGAGCGTGGCAGGCATGTCCACCGCTTCGCGCAGGTACTGCACCGGGATGGCCAGGGCCATCGGGCCGATGTGCAGCAGGCCCATGGTCACCATGGCAGGGCTGGTCGCGCCGCTGCTCATGCGTCAACTCCGGTTGCCATCGTCACGGCGCGTGGCTTGCAACAGCCCTGTCACCACCGACTCCACCTGCTGGGAGGCCGCCGACTGGCCCTGGCAGGCCTGGTGCACGCGCCCGATGGCCTCGCCGATTTGCATCACCGCCTGCACCATGGCCTCGTAGGCCTTGCCGCTGGCTTGCACGGAGTCCGAGCCATGCGCCACCCGCTCGGTGGTCTGCTCGATGAGGCGGGTCACGTCGCGGGCCGATGTGGCAGAGCGCTCGGCCAGCTTGCGCACCTCGGCGGCCACCACGGCAAAGCCCAGGCCGTGCTCGCCCGCCCGCGCCGCTTCGATCGCGGCGTTGAAGGCCAACAGGTTGGTCTGGCTGGCGATGTCACCGATCAACCCGACGATGGCGCGCACCTCCTCCGACGATTGGCGCACCCGCTCCATGGTCTGGATGGACGTGTCGAGGGTGTGCCGGCCGTGGTCGGTCTGCTGGTTGGCTTCGCGGATCAGGGCATGCGCCTGCTCGGTGCTGCGGGTGATGGTGCCGATGTTGTCGAACAGCGCATGCATGGCCCGTTCCATGGTGTCGGTCTGCGTGGTGATGCGCTGCTCCAACTCCACCTGCGCGGTGATGTCGGTGGCGTACTTGACGATGCGGATGATCTGGCCCTTGGGGTCGAGGATCGGGTTGTAGGACGCTAGCAGCCACACCGTGCGACCGTACTTGCCCAGGCGCTGGAAGCGTCCCTTGATGAACTCGCCCTTGTTGAGCCGGTTCCAGAAGTCGCGGTAGGCCACCGACACCACGTGCTCGGGCGAGCAGAACATCGAGTGGTGCTTGCCCTCGATTTCGCGCAGGGCGTAGCCCATCGTCTCCAGGAAGTTCTCGTTGGCGGCAATCACATTGCCATCGATGTCGAACTCGATGACCGCTTGCGCCCGGTTGATCGCCGCAATCCGGCCGGCGTTCTCGGCCGTCTGGCGTTTCGAGTCGGTGATGTCGCTGGCAAACTTCACCACCTTGAAGGGGCGCCCCTGCAGGTTGAGGATGGGGTTGTAGTTCGCCGTGATCCAGATCTCGCGGCCGCCTTGCGCCAGGCGCTTGTATTCGCCCGTGTGGAACTCGCCCCGGCCCAGGCGCTCCCAGAACTCGTTGTAGGCCGGGCTGGTGACGGTGGCCTCGTCGCAGAACATGCGGTGGTGGCGCCCCACCAGTTCTTCGAGCTTGTAGCCCATGAGCCGCAGGAAGTTCTCGTTGGCATGGAGCACGCGCCCTTCTAGGTCAAACTCGATCATGGCCTGCGAGCGGCTGACGGCCTTGATCAGCCCCTCGAACTCGACATTGCGCAGCTTGCTTTCGGTGATGTCCTGCGCGTACTCCACCACCTTCACGGGGCGGCCGCCTGCATCCAGAATGGGGTTGTAGCTGGCCTGGATCCACACATCTCGGCCGTGCTTGGTCAGCCGTCTGAATTCGCCGCTGACGGGCTCGCCGCGCGCCAGGGCTTGCCAGAACTCACCGTAAGCCTCGCTCTTGACGTGGCCGGGGTCGCAAAACACCATGTGGTGCTGGCCGATCGCCTCGCCCTCGGTGTGCTGCATCAGTTGCAGGAAGTTGGTGTTGGCTGACAGGACGTGGCCGCGCAGGTCGTACTCCGCCACGGCTTGCGAGCGGCCAATGGCCTCGACCTTGCCCTGGAAGTCGCTGTTGCGCAGCTTGGTGGCGGTGATGTCGGTGGCGAACTTCACCACCTTGATGATCTTGCCGTCGATGTCGGTGATGGGGTTGTAGGTCGCCTGGATCCAGATCTCGCGGCGGTCTTTGCCCAAGCGCTTGAACTCGCCCGTTTGGTGTTGGCCTTGCTCCAGGCGCAACCAGAACTCGCGGTACTCGGCTTGGTTGGCGAAGGCGGGCTCGCAAAACAGGCGGTGGTGCTGGCCCACCAGGTCGTCCAGCCCGTAGCCAAACAGGCTCAGGAAGTTGTCGTTGGCCGTGAGGATGGTGCCATCGGTTGCGAACTCGATCACGGCCTGTGCGCGGTTGAGCGCCTTGACCTTGCCTTCATGATCGGCGTGTCGCAGGCGCTCAGCAGTGACGTCGTAGGCGAACTTGACCACCTTTACCGGCTGGCCATACATGTCGAGGATGGGCGTGTACGACGACCAGATCCAGAAGGGATCGCCGTTACGCCGCAGCCGGCGGAACTCGCCGGCGAATTGCTTGCCGGCCTTGAGGTCGCGCCAGAACTGTTGGTAGGCCTGGCTGGCCCGCCATGTGGCATCGCACAGGATGGCGTGCTTTTGGCCCACCAGCAGCTCTTTGGGGTAGCCCGTGAGCTCACAAAACTTCTCGTTGGCATCGAGGATGGTGCCATCCATCGCGAACTCGATGGTGGCTTGCACCCGCTTGATGGCCTGCAGCTGGGCGTGTGCCTCGTGCAGCTCGGATGAGCGCCCCGAGATGTTGGCGGCGATCGCCTGGATGCGCGGCTCCGCTCCCTCGATGTCCAGAGGGCACAGCACCACCTTGAGCTTGGCGGGGGGGATGCCTTCGCGGCTGATCGCGCACTCGAAGGTGACGGTCTGGCCTTCACGCACACCATTGAGTGCCACGGCCAGGCCATCGCGGCTGGCTTCGTCGTGCATGAGCTCTGCCAGAGGCATGGGCTCGATCGGGGCCTGGGCATCGAGCCTCAGGGCCTTGCGCAAGCCTGAATTGCCGGCCAGCAGTTGGCCACTGAGGTCCATCAGGAACGACACGTTCATGATGCCGGCCGTCTGCATGCCCTGCCAGATGGCGCGCAGTTGGTCCTCGCTGAAGTCCATGTCGTGGGGGGCGTCGGTCTGGTTGCGCATGGGGTGGCTGCCGGTTCGAAGAGGCGAGGGGAGCGCACCACCAGCGCGAGGGCTGCAGCCAGTGGGCCATGGCTGACGATGATGCGAGCACACGGGCGCTTGTGGCGCAGTGCAGGTGCGTTCTCTCGGGACAAATCCACGCGGCCGTGGATCTTGTGCAGACTCAAGGCAGGGTCAGCCGGAACTCGGCGCCACCCTGCGGATGGTTGTGCAGGTGGGCCTGGCCGGCCACGCCTTGCAACACGTGGGCTTGTGCCACGGCCTGGGCCAGCGCTTGGCCCAAGTGGGTGCTCATGTGGGTGCTCAGGTGCGTGCTCAGGTGGGCATCGGTCTCGCCCTGGCCCAGCCCAGGGCCGTCGTCGCGCACCGTGAACTGCAGCCCATCTGCGGCCTGCTGCACCCCAACCCAGATGTGGCCGCGTGCAAAGCGCGAGGCGTTGTGCATGGCCGCATCCAGCGCGAGCGTCACCAGCCGGCGATCAAAGTACCAGAAGGCGGGCGGCAACACCGCGGGCTCGGCCAGCACCTGCACGGCGCGGCCTTCACGCGCGAGGCGGCCGCGCCATCGCGTGAGCAGTGACTGCAGCAGCGCACCCGGGTCTTCGTCTTCGCACAAGGCCTGGAGCTGGCCCTGCTGGGCGCCATACAGCGTCAGGAACTGCACGAACTGCTGCAGCAACTCTTGCCCTTGGGCATGGGCTTCGGCCGCATGGTGGGCGTGCTCAGCGCCGGTGTGCGGCGCAGCGGCGGCCTCATCTGCCAGCCTGGCCAGCATGGCCACCAGGCTGCCCAGGCCGTTTTTGAGGTCGTGGGCGATCAGGGCCAGGGGGGCGCTCATGGGGACGGTGGTTGCTCAGTGCGCCATGGCCTCCAGGCTGGCCATGGTCTCGCGGAAGTAACGGCGCATCGCGTTGACCCGGTCATGGCCCGGCAGCAGCTTCTCGAGGCGGGTGAGGTAGCTGCGCACGCGCTCGATCATGTCGCGGTTGTATTCCTTCTTCAGCCGCAATGCCATGCAGTTGATCTGCGCGGCCTGCAGCAGCACACCAGTGTTTTCGGGGTACTCGCGCACGGCCGCTTCGATGGCGGCCACAGCCTGGTCAATCTCGCTGTTGCGCAACAGCTTGCGGGCATCGCTCACCTTGGTCTCCAGCCCGGCCGCAGCCGATTCAACCACCTGGGCGATGTGATCATCGTGACCGGTGTCGCGCAAGGCCTTGGTGATGAGTTGCTTGACGCGCTGGTTCTCGTGGTCCGCGCTGACGGCTGACTCCATCAGCTTGAGCCCGGCCTCGGTGTTGCCCGAGACGATCTCGGCTTTGGCGAGCGCCACGGTGGCGAAATCGGCCTTGCCTTTGCGCATGGTCTCGCGCGCCCGCGCCAGGGTCTTCATGGCCTGGGCGGTTTGTCCGGTGGCCACCTCGGCCTGAGCCTGGATGGCCAGCGCCACGTTGCTGAAGGCCGGGGTGTTTTTGAATGCGGCTTGGCCTTCGCCCAGCGCGGCCAGCGCGCCTTGCGCATCGCCCAGGTCAACCAGGGTCTGCGCCAGCAGCAGGCTGTCTTGCGGTTGGGCCACGATGGAACCCTTGGAGGCCTTGGTGGCCTTGCTCAACGACTCCTTGGCGGCGTCCAGGTCGCCATTGCGGTAGGCGCTTTCGCCCAGCAGGCGGTAGCGTCGGGCCGAGGGGATCACCTCGGCGGCCTCGCGCAGCACCCACATGGCGCCTTGCGGGTCGCCCAGGGCTTCGAGCGATTCGGCCACGATGTCGAAAGCGGCCATGTTCTTGCCACCATCGCGCGAGTCGAGGATGTCTTGCGCCACCTGCCGCGCCTGATCAAACTGCCCGGCCGCCTTGTGGGCGCGCGCCAGCCCCAGCTGGGCCCAGACCAAATCGGCGCGTTGCTCCAGCGCGGCACGGTAGACCGCCTTGGCATCTTCATGGCGCCCCAGCTTGAGCAGCGCCTGGCCCTTGAGCTGCAAAGCGCTCATGTACCAGCGGTTCTTGCTGGCAAGCACCTTGTCGCACTCGGCCAGTGCGGTGGCGTGGTCGTCGCGCTGCACGGCGGTGTGGATGGGCATCAGCACATCCCGCTTGTCGAGCAAGGCCTTGAGCCGCTCTTCGATGTCGTTGGGCGTGATGGGCTTGAGCAGGTAGGCGTCGGGGTTGTGCTCGGTGGCAGCGGCCACCGCAGCGTAGGTGCTCTCGGCCGTGATCATGAAGAACAGGCAGTCGGGCGACAGCAACTGGTTCTCGCGCAGGTACTCGAAGAGCTGTTGGCCGTCGCTCTTGGCGTTGAGGTTGTAGTCGCACAGCACCAGGCCGTACTTCTTGGCCTTGAGCTGCCGGATGGCATCTTCGGCATTGGCCACGCCGTCGGTCTTGGTGATCCCCAGCAGTTGGAGGTGCCCCCGCAGGGTGCTGAGCTGGGTGGCCATGTCATCGATGACCAGGGCCTGCAAGTTGGAATACGGCGTGACGGTGGTGGCCATGGAGGTCCCTCACGGTGAGTTCGGCTCGGGCAGACCTGTGTGTGCCCGGTCTGCGGTGGTGGCCAGCTGCTTGTGCGGTGACGCACCTTGCTGGCTCATTGGCCATTTCGGCAGGTGGGGCTTGAACTTGAGTCGTGGGACGGCGAGCGGTTGCCACAGCATGAAAAAAGCCAGCGCTCCCGAGGGAGGGCTGGCAGTGCAGGCCAGGCGGCGCGCTGGTGAGGCCCAGCGCGTGCCGCGTCACTTGAAGATGTTCTTCACGCGATCGGTCCAGCTCTTGGCGTTGGGCGAGTGCTTTTCGCCACCCTTCTTGAACGACTCATCGAGCTCCTTGAGCAGCTTGCGCTGGTGCTCGGTGAGCTTGACGGGCGTCTCGACGGCGATGTGGCAGTACAGGTCGCCCGGGTACGACGAGCGGATGCCCTTGATGCCCTTGCCGCGCAGGCGGAAGGTCTTGCCGTGCTGGGTACCTTCGGGGATGTCGATCTCGGCCTTGCCCCCAAGCGTCGGCACCTCGATGTTGCCGCCCAGTGCGGCCGAGGTCAGCGGCACCGGCACCGTGCAGTGCAGGTCGTCGCCGTCGCGCTCGAAGATCTCGTGCGGCTTGATGCGGATCTCGATGTACAGGTCACCCGGCGGGCCGCCATTGGTGCCCGGCTCGCCGTTGCCGGCCGAGCGGATGCGCATGCCTTCGTTGATGCCCGCGGGGATCTTGACTTCCAGCGTCTTGGTCTTCTTGACGCGGCCCTGGCCGTGGCACGAGGTGCAGGGGTCAGGGATGACCTTGCCGGTGCCGTGGCAGTGCGGGCAGGTCTGCTGCACGCTGAAGAAGCCCTGGCGCATGTGCACCGTGCCCGAGCCATTGCAGGTCGGGCAGGTCTTGGCGCTGGTGCCCGGCTTGGCTCCGCTGCCGTGGCAGACGTTGCAGTCTTCCCAGGCGGGGATGCGGATCTGGGTGTCCTTGCCCGCGGCGGCTTCTTCGAGCGTGATCTCCATGGCGTACGACAGGTCGCTGCCCCGGTAGACCTGCGGGCCACCGCCTCGGCGGCCACCTTGCTGGCCGAAGATGTCGCCAAAGATGTCGCCAAAGGCATCGGCGAAACCGCCAAAGCCCTCGGGGCCACCACGGCCACCCATGTTCGGGTCCACGCCGGCGTGGCCGTACTGGTCATAGGCGGCCTTCTTCTTCGGATCCGAGAGCATCTCGTAGGCCTCTTTGACCTCCTTGAACTTCTCTTCGGCTTCCTTGGCCTTCTCACCCTGGTTGCGGTCAGGGTGGTACTTCATGGCCGCCTTGCGGTAGGCCTTCTTGATCTCGTCGTCCGTGGCGCCTTTGGCGACGCCCAGGACTTCGTAAAAGTCACGTTTTGCCATGTCGGTTCCCGTCAGGGCTGGATGAGGTCATTGCACTGCAGATTCGACAAAGGCACAGGGCGCAGGCTGGCTGCCCGCACGACCTGTGCCTCCGCCTCGGCGGTCAGGTTGATCATCGAAGCGCAACCTGACTGCCGCATGACGCCATCAGTCCTTCTTGACTTCCTTGAACTCGGCGTCGACCACGTTGTCGTCAGCAGGCTTGGCACCGGCAGCAGCGTCCGCACCCGGGGCGGCACCCGCGGCGCCGGCAGCACCTTGGGCCGCCTGCATGTCGGCGTACATCTTCTCACCCAGCTTCTGCGAAGCGGTCATCAGGGCGTTGGTCTTGGCCTCGATGTCGTCCTTGTCCTCGCCCTTGAGCGATTCCTCGACGTCCTTGATCGCGGCCTCGATCTTGTCCTTCTCGCCCGCGTCCAGCTTGTCGCCGTACTCGGTCAGCGATTTGCGCACGCTGTGCACCAGACCGTCGCCCTGGTTCTTGGCCTGCACCAGTTCGAGTTTCTTCTTGTCTTCGGCGGCGTTGAGCTCGGCGTCCTTGACCATCTTCTGGATCTCGTCTTCCGACAGACCCGAGTTGGCCTTGATGGTGATCTTGTTTTCCTTGCCGGTGCCCTTGTCCTTGGCGCCCACGTGCAGGATGCCGTTGGCATCGATGTCGAACGACACTTCGATCTGCGGCACGCCACGCGGTGCGGGCGGGA
>Ga0228699_1001772_pt1 | contig 10103 bp, 12 predicted proteins | sample McNCre217_Aug_MG_FD_178016 | JGI IMG/M metagenome (GOLD analysis project Ga0228699, IMG submission 178016) | Freshwater microbial communities from McNutts Creek, Athens, Georgia, United States - 2-17_Aug_MG | ecosystem: Environmental > Aquatic > Freshwater > Creek | place: USA: Georgia...
ACGGCCTTTGCCGCGCGCCGCATGGACGCCAGCATCCGCCGCGCGCTGTCGGGCCGCACGCTCGACGCCATCGCCTGACTTCACCTGGGGCTTGTCCATGCCTGTCGTCACCGTCTTGCCGCACCCGGAGCTGTGCCCCGAGGGCACCCGCTTTGACATGAAGAAGGGCCAATCGCTGTGCGAAGGCCTGCTCAAGCACCACGTGGCCATCGAGCACGCCTGCGACATGGTGGCCGCTTGCGCCACCTGCCATGTGCTGGTGCGCGAGGGTGGCGATTCGCTCGATGAGCCTGACGACGACGAAAACGATCAGCTGGACCACGCCTGGGGGCTGGAGCCCAGCTCGCGTTTGGCCTGCTGTGTGCGCCTGGGCACGGCAGACATCACCATTGCCTTGCCCAAGCACACGCGCAACCATGCGCGGGAGCAGTGAGCGCCTGCGCGCGGCCCCAGTGCAGCCACTCAACGCTGGGGCTGCAGCACGGCCTTCATGGCCCGCGCGATCCAGGATTCCGGGTAGCGGTGCACGCCATGCGCCAAGGCCACGCAGGCCCCGATGACACCCCAGAACAGCAGGTGCACATCGAACGCCGTGGCCAGGTGGTTGAACGCCATGAAGCTGATGTTCTGGTGCAGCAGGTACAGGGGATAGGTCAATGCGCCCAGTGCGGCCCAACGCTTGTGCCTCAACGCACCCGTGGCCCTGCACGCCACCGCCACCAGGGTGGCGAAGCCGGCCGTCACCAAGCCGCCCACGATGCGCGCATCCATGTCGACGTGATAGTGCTGCGCCAGGTCCGCCATTCGATGGAGCGACTGGTGCAGCGCCAGCGCCCAGGCACCCAGCACCATGCCGCCGCGGGCCCAACTCCACCCACGTTGCCAGATCAGGTAGCAGGTGGCACCGGCCACAAAGTAAGCCGCGTAGTCGCTGATCAAGAGCGTGGGCAGCCCCCGCACCGGCACAAACTCCAGCGCGATGCAGGTGGCCAACCAGCCTGCCGCCAACCACTGGGCATGGCGGATCGCCCCCAAGACCAGCACCAGGGCGACCAAGGCATAGAACCTCAGCTCCACGAACAGCGACCAGTACACCCCATCGACCGGGGGCACGCCCATGAACTCGCTGAGCATGGTCATGTTGACCAGGTACTGCGGCCATGTGACCTGGAAGCGCGCACCGCCCCAGGCCAAGGTGCAGAGGAAGGTGAACGTGCAGCACACCCAAAACGCCGGGTACAGCCGCACCAACCTCGACACCACGAACGCGCGCAAGCTGCCCTGCTGCGCCGTCATCAAGATCACGAAGCCGCTGATCATGAAGAACAGGTCCACGCCCAGGTAGCCGTACTTGGCCACCGGCTCCAGCCAGGGGTAGGACAACACCGACAGGTCGTCGGCCGCATGCCCGCGGAACGCCAGGTGGAAGAACACGACCGCAAGTGCCGCCAAAAAGCGAAGCAGATCGATCTCGTTGACTCGGGTGTTCTTCATACGCCGCGCATGTTGCGAAGCGGCGGATTATGCCGCTTGCGCACCACCGCAACACCCGCCCCGTTCGCGGCCCGCGATCAGGGCCGCCGTCAGGCTCAGCGCGGTATCAGCAAGACCGGCCGCAAGCGGCTCGTGCTGGTGGTCACCGACAGCGCGTCCATCCACACCAGCAGCTGCCCCTTGGTGTTCACATCGCCCACCTCCACGAAGGTGTAACCCGAGGGCGGCGTGGCCAGGGTGTTGAGGTCGATCAGTTGCCCATTGCGCCACACGGCGGCGCGGTTGCGGCCATAGCGGGGCAAGTTCTGCACATTGGCAAACGGGGCCGCACCCACCACATCGCCGTTGTCGGCCACGATGTTCAAACCATTGGATGGGTACTCCTGCACCTCTTCCGGCAGGGCCACAGGCGCACTGCCCTGACGCCACAGGTAGCGGCGCATGCGCACCATTTGCCCCACGAGGGTGTACTCGCTCAGCAGCACCTGCCCGTTGTTGTTGAGGCTGCGCACCGCCAAGTTGTTGTCGCCCGGCCAGGTGCCACCATCGGGCCCCGGGATCTCCAACCACGTTTGGCCATTCCAGAACCAAGCCCGTGCATTGAGCCGACCAGTGCCGTAGAAGTCGGGGTTGTCGTCGGTGGTGACCAGGGCGATCTGGCCCAGGTCGTTGAGCGTGAGCATGAAGCCAGACGCGGACGTCTCCATCTTGACCTTGCCCTGGCCTGTCACCACATTGGGCGGCGGCGGTACGTTCACGGTGCCAGTCGGACCGGCGATCACGATGTTGGACGCCTCGCCCGTGGGGTACTTGGGCGACAGCGCCACCTGGCCCTGCGCATTGACGCCATCGGTGATGAAGTAGCGCACCGGGTCATACAGCAAGGGCCAGTTGATGCGCTGCGAGCCTGAATAGGTGACCGTGGCGGTGATCGAGCCCCGGCTGGTGGGCTCCATCGACGCCGCCACACGCCCCTGCGCATCGATGCCGTGGATGTAGTAAGCCGACTGCCCCGACGGCACCGACAACGTGGTGGGACTGCTGCTGCCTGCGCGCCACACCACGGGGCGGTACTGCACCAGCCTGACGGGGAAGCCCGACTGGAACACCACCCCCAAGACCGTGCTGCAGCGCCCCGCCACGTCGCCGTTGTCAGCGATGAACTCGGCGCCGCAGTTCGACCAACTGCCCGTGAATGGCGGGTTGATCACCTTGACGGTGTAGCCGGCTGTTTGCGCGGCTGCCGTTGACACCAGCAGCGCAGTGGCGGCACCACCGAGTGCGCAACGCGCAAGGTGGGCGAACGAGTGAGGGCGGTGGGCTGGCAGCAAGTTTGACATGGCATTTGGCGGCATGGCGGCGGTGGCCAGCGCGCCTCCTCTGGGCTTGTGGGTTGATGCCCAGCAGGCTATCGGTGGCCCTGGTGCGGGTCAATGGCAGAAGGCGCCGCTTTCAGGCCGAGCGGGCCTGGGCTCGCCAAATGCGCCCTCAAGGGGCATCAGATGCTGCCCCTCGCTGGTACCTCTGCGGATCCGGGTGTTGCGCCCACATCAAGGGATACGACGCGGCAGCACGGCGTGCGTCCAAATCATCGGCTTGCATGGGGCGCAAGGTCATGGTGGTGCCGAGCAAGGTCGGCTGCGGGTCGAAGATCAACGGTCAAGCGCGGACTGCCACCTCGATTTCCGCCAAATTGATTTTCTGTTGCCTCATCATCGCCGCGATGGCTTTGGCCGCCACCTGCCGGTCGGCCTTCAAGGTCAGCTCGGTCAAGCGCTTGGGAAAGACTGCCACGAACGGCCGTCGCCGTTGCTGAAGCACAGGCAAGTGCGGATGGATGAGCTCATGGGCCCCAGCATGGCGTCAGTCGCCGCCACCACCGCAACCACCGCCGCCGCAGCCACTGCTGCCGCCGCCATCGCCATCGCCGCCACCACTGCCCCCACCGTCGCCGTGGCTGCTGCCGTGGCCGTGTCCGTGGCTGCCGCCGTCGCTGCTGCTGGCATCGCCAAAGCCGGCGGTGCCGCCGTCGTAGGCATCGCTTGAAAAATCGCCCCCGCAATACGACGGGCCCGAGCCTGCGCCCGCATCGGTGCGCCGCACGCCCGAGCAATCAGGCACGTAGGTGAAGCCATCGGCGATGTGCAGCTTGGCATCGAGCGCAAACAGCAGCGGCAGGCGGCTGGGCGAGCGCGGGTCGATGTTTTCATCGCGGCAAACGTGCCACCAGCAGCGGCGCAGGCCCTCGTTTTGGGCCTTCTTGCTGGACGACAGCACCACGGCGGGCGTGTGGTGCATGAAGCGGCCAAAGGCCTGCTGGCAAAACAACTCGTAGTGCCGGGTGCAGAGGATGAACTCGTGCCACAGGTCGTCCACCACCTGGCTGGGCATGGCGACGAACTGGCGACCGCTGTGCAGGTGCGCCAGGAAGAACTGCCGCAGGCCCTGGGCCACCAGCTGGCAATCTTTGCGCGAGAGCTGGGGGTGCCGTTTGATCAGCTTTTCGAACAGGCCCTTGGGCAGCTCAGCGTGGCGGATGTGGTGGTCGCGCCGGAGCTTGAGGTGGCGTTGCCACAGCACCAGCGCGAAGCAGGTGCTGGCGATGGCGATGGCGAGGATGGCGACGAGCATGGGCATGAGGGAGTTGGCGCTCAGGGTATGCCGTCAGGGCTCATCTGTCGATGAATGGGTGCGGGCGCGCAGAGACCGAAGGAGCAATGGGGCGCGTTTGATCAGCATGGCGGCGCCGGAGAAGACCACCCTGAGGGCGCACGCGGAGCCATACAAGCCCCAAAGCATGAGGAAGAACAATGCTGCGCCGAAGCCGTCGGGGCCATCCATGGGCTCGCTGGCCATGAGCCCTGCATTGATGCCAAAAATCAACACGAAGATCGCCGAGCAGGTCCAGAACCAGCGCCAGCTGCGTGCGAGCGCAGGAAGCACGGCGGCTACAAATGATCCGAAAAACAATGCTTCGTACACGAGAGGTACTGGGGGCGGGGGATGCATGTGTTTGTAGTTTGTACCTAGCGCCAAGGTTAACCGGCGCCGGAGCACGAAGTGCGGAGGGTACCAACATAGGCCATGAAAATGCCGGAGGCATGGCCTATGTTGGCGTCCGCGTTGAACCGCCAGTTAGACCTCGACGCGGCGCTATTTTGCGTTTAAAAATCACGTCGATCTTGGTTGAGCTTTTTAACAAAGCCCGGGAGGTATACCGAACCATAAAACGTAAATACATCCTCTTGAGCTTTGAGGGGTGCCTGCGCACCAATTTCAACAAGTTGATGCATGGCATTTTCCCACCCCTCCAGAACCCATGTGGGAATTGGGGATTTGGTGCCTAATTTTTTGTGTAGCGCCCAAAATCGATCGATAGATTTTGGATGGGTTTCTGATGTCGCCGCACTTTTTAATCCGATGAGAGGCCTGATTTCATCAAGGTAGCTTATGAAAATCAATGCCTGAAGCCCTCCATTTGCTATTCCGTTAAATTTTTCTCTGTATGCTTTTGCATTGTTTACGGAATGAAAATCAGCATCAAACTCGGCCGTGTGGCTATACGAGTAAAAAACCTCTTTGTTGCTCATTCCTGAGCCTGATGTTGAAGTTTGCTCTGTCTCTGGCGCTGCTAAGTGATCAAGAAGGTAGTGTGCGTATTCATGCCCATAAGTGAACATCATTTGAAAATTGACGAGAGCTCTGATCTTCCGTTCTGTATCTGAGGGAAGTTGGCCCCTGGAATCGATGTCAAAATCGAGCGCCTCTGCACCATTCATTATTCGTGCAGCTATCAGCAGTGCATGGGCTCTATCTCGGAAGTCAATGTCGAAGTTTTCTCCAAAGAACCCGATTGTCATGAAGTAATAGAAGTGCTCCAGGCTTTCCGATACAACAACAATATCGCCCACAAACGACCTTATGCACATTGCGTTTGGCTCTAGAAGTGGGGCAATGCCTGCTGGTACTGAGGCCAGCTTTTTGAATGCTGCTTTGGGCAGCAATGATAAGTAACTCTTGTGAAAATGATCGTGGCTTTGATAGTACTCCGTTAGTGACCAAGGTCGATTTGTTTGTTCAAATTTTGATCGCCTTGAATTCATCACTCTTACTGCTCTTGCTGAGTCAACGATTGCCATTGCTCTAATTCTGAGGAGGTAATCGTGGGGATTTTTTAGGCTGCGTAGTCTGATTATCTCTTTTTTGGAGCAAAATGCAGTGAAAAATTGTTCCTCCTGTGTCAGTCCTTCGGTTTCACTCAAAGGGCGCACATTGAAAATATGGAATTGAGATCCGTTCTCTCCTTCCAGTATTACGCCGTCAGCTGCTCGCTTTGCCCCTGGTATCTCTCTTAGGAGTCTGGCTTGTGTTTCTTCATCCATTTCGCTACCGCTTATGATTTTGCATGCGAGGTCTAACGCCCAGGTTAACCGGCGCCGGAGCGCGTAGCGCGCAGGGCACCAATACTGGCCATAAAAATGGCGAAGCCATGGCCAGTGTTGGCGCCCGCGTTGAACCGACAGTTAGCCTGGTGAAAAGAGCAATGAAGGTGCCTGTCAATCATTTGTTTCAGGAAACAGACAAACCAAAAGGCCAATTGTTGTGTCCATGAAGATATGGAGCGAGGCAAATAAAATAAAAAATGAAGAGCACTCAATGGCTTGAGCGCTCAAAATTTCTAATTTCGACTTCGACACTGCAGATAGGGCTAAGGCCAACAAAACTAGAGCGCCTTGCTCATAAAACGCAAGGCCAAACTCTTTAATTGATTTTGAAAAGTCTGTCCCGTGCTTGTCGGCTAACTCTCTAAGCTTGACCGCTATTACTGCTGTGGTTTGAACATTAATTGCAAGCAGTGCGGTGACGATTGCGGTCAGATTGAGCAATACGGCGTCGTTCACCACGGAGGACTCAATCCAGCGTGATAGTGCTGTTGCCGCAACGGCGCATATGAGGTATGCGGCGATATTTCTTAGCCAAACGATCATCTTAGAGTAGGCGCTTGAGTATGTTTATCAATTGTTCGTTTGGGGATTTTATTAGAAGTTCATCTATCTCAACGGACTTGACCGTTGTTGATGTTCGAACTTCTTTTTTTATTCCTCGTATTTTGATAGCAATGTCGCCACCACCTTGAGAGGCGTATTCCACACAGCCGTCCACGAGCTCATTGTCTGGCTTGATCTCTAATGCGGCCCCAGGCAGCGCCTCAAGTTCTAGGTTGGCCTTTTGGCAGTTGGAGTCCCGGTTGAGCTGTTTGAAATCAATTTTGAGCGTGCGCGAGATATTTGCCATGTTAGGAGCAACCATCTCGAACCTCACTCTAGCCACCTTCCCTGGGTGGCTATTTACGACAGACCAAAAATTATGTTTCTCGAATTGCTCTCTCACTTGAACTGTGAGGCCATATGAGCGTAACGCTGACGTCAGTGCGTGCTCGAAAAGCTTTGAAACTATTGTTGTGGATGAGAAGGCTTTAATATTTCTTGAGATGGCAATAATTTGCGTGTCAGGATCATTGTGAACAATGACTGTGATGTTGGGCCAACTCTCAATGCGCTCACGCCGAAAGTCCTCTGTATCGCGGTCAACGCTTTTATGTGCGCCGATTTTGAACATAAACCACGGCCCATCGTGAAGTTCAACCTTGTGCTTTATCTCTAAGCCACGATGGCGAAAATGCAAGTGCTCTCCAAGCACGGCGTCTAAGAATTCATTCTTGCGCTCCCTGATCTGATCAGCAGAAAGCATCGTTTGAAAGAGGTCTTGCTGCTGTTGGGACGAGGGTAGCAGTTGATACCTGAAGAGCTCAAAGGTTGACATCGCTGAATTTATGGTTGTTACTCAAGAAGGCTAACGCCAAAGGTAAGCTGCGCCGAAAGGAGCGAAGCGAGTGGAGGGGACCGACAAGGGCCATGAAAATGCCGAAGGCATGGCCCTTGTTGGCGTCAGCTTGACCACCCTGTTAGGCCACGATTTTTGGCGTTGGTGATGCACTTCAAGCTTGAAGCGACGCTGAGACTATCGCTTAATTTTTGCGGGCTTTCCTTGGGTCTCCATCAGTTCGGCGAACTTGGCCCAATTTAGTCGATGCTTGTTCACGGAGTTTCCGGATGGCAACCATTCGATGTTTCCTTTGCTTATGAGTAAGGTTCCAAGTTTCCTGCCATCTGTTTTCACTTCAACTTGAACGTCCTTGTGTAAAACAAATTTACTATTAATGTCCAGCGTGACTTCGTTTGCCATTCTTTCTCCTTGCTGGGTGTGGGTTAGATCGCTGAATTAGACCGTCTTTTGGTTTTTCTTGGGGCGCTAATAATTTGCTGTCTGCAGTGAAAGGAGAAGCCATCTATCGGTAGTTCTGGCTGGTGGTCAACATCCCACTCAACGGATCCGCGTTCTGAGTCGCTTTCATACACCGCAATCGATTCAAGCGAGTGGATCTCAAGCCAAACCTCCAAGCTCGAGTTGCGTGACTCTTGAATGAGAAGGTTGAAGTGTTCAGGGGATAGGCTTAAAAATGCTGAGAATGTTGAATGCAGCGCTAGTTCGAGGCGCATCCAATCGCCATTCCACCTCAGTTTCCCTGCATTAGGCTTTTTCTTTGACTTTGATTTTTTCTTTGAGTCTGTCCGGGCTGTAATGCTGAGGCTTCCGGTGCGTGAAAAGCCTTTAGGCAAGCCAAGTTTAATATGCCCGGCATCGGATAGTTTTGCTGAGAATTCCAAAGATTCCATCGGCTCGTGCGTGCCTTCTTGGATAACGAGCCTTCTGTCTGAGAGTTCAAGGGTGGCGAGCGTCATGTTGGTTTGTCGGTATCAATAAAAATGCAGCGGATTTTATTTTTTGTGACCAGTCGGGTCCGCAGCGATAACGCGATTGTTTCGTGTGGCCTAACGCAATTTAGGCATTACGTCTGATGCTCGAGCAGAAGCAATGCTTCAATGTTGACGTATAACCCAACCCAAGCAGAGTTATCCGACATCCCTCTAAAACTCAAGCCACTAGGCATATCCATGCATCCACCCGTAATCCTTTGTATGTAACGCCCAGCCTACTGAGCCACCTCTCCCCGGTCAATGGCTCAGACGCAACTCCAACCCCGTCTCACCCACTCCAGGGATCAATCCCCCAGCCCTGATCTCCACCCACGCAGTCCCCTGCCGCACTGCTGCAGCCCCACACCCCACCGCTGCACGTCAAGGCCGCACCACCGCAGCCCCAACACCCATCCCTGCAGCCCAAAACAAAACGCCCGCACCTCCAAGGCGCGGGCGTTCAGTTCAACGCTTCAAGCGTGCAGCGTCATCACTCGGTGGTGGACTTCTGAGCCTCAACGCTGGGCTTCTTGGCAAAGCGCGCGCCCATTTCTTTGCGCAGTGCCTCCAAGCCCGAGCCTTTGCCCAGCACCTTCAGCAGGGCATAGCCATCCAGCGAGGCGCTCATCACGTCGCTGCCCAGGGCCAGCTCGGTGTCTTCCACGCGGCCCATCAGCTGGCGCAGGCGCGAGCTGCGGCTGCGCAGGGCGTCCAGCGCAAGCAGGTCGCGCTGGGCTTCGGCCAGGTCCAGGCTGGGCGGCACCAGCTGGGGGTTTTGTTGCAGCACGTTCAGGGTCTGGCGGCAAAAGGCTTCTGATTTGTCGCCCATCTTGGGCAAGGCGCGGCGTTGTTCCACGCTCAGGTCGATCAGGCCGGTCAGCTGGCCTTCCAGCGCCTCCAAGGCTTGGTCGATGGTGGTCAATGCGGTGTCGTCAAAGCTGATCGAGATGATGTTCTGGCTCATGGGGCTTCCTGGTTGATGGGTGTGTTGCGCGCTCTTGGCGGCGGCGCACACCTTAGCCACGGCGCAGCCGCCGCACGATCCCCCTGATGGGCTCGCCCTGTGGGGTGGCCACTCTCAAGGGTGTGTGGGTTTTGACGCAAACCCCACAGTCCCCCACACCCACCCCACACAAGCCACCCACGCGCCCTGCCCCATTTGAATCAAGCACTTACAGCGCAAACCAGGCCGCCCAGCCACTGGCACACCGATTGCAAAAACAGGCTCAGACGCCACCGCGTCACCCACACCGAGGGCCACCTGCCATGCAACGCGCCACCATCAACGACACCACCTTGCGCGACGGCGAACAGACCGCAGGCGTGGCGTTCACGTTGGCTGAAAAGTGCGCCATCGCCCAGGCCTTGTCGGATGCCGGCGTGCCCGAGCTGGAGGTGGGCATCCCCGCCATGGGGCAGGCCGAGGTCGACAGCATCAACACCCTGGCCGCCCTGCCTTTGCGCAGCCGCCTGATGGTGTGGGGCCGCATGTGCGCCGACGACATCGCCGCCGCGCTGCGTTGCGATGCCGACATCATCCACCTGTCCATCCCCGCCTCCGACATCCAGCTGCAGCACAAGCTGGGCCGCAGCCGCGATTGGGCCGTGGGCATGATCCACAGCCATGTGGCGCCACTGGTGGCGCAAGGCCGCACGGTGTCTGTGGGCCTGGAAGACGCCAGCCGCGCCGAGCGCCAGGGCTTGCTGCAACTGGCTCACGCCGCGCAGATGGCCGGCGCCAGCCGCGTGCGCATCGCCGACACGCTGGGCGTGCTCGATCCCTTCACCACC
>Ga0228699_1001773_pt1 | contig 10095 bp, 10 predicted proteins | sample McNCre217_Aug_MG_FD_178016 | JGI IMG/M metagenome (GOLD analysis project Ga0228699, IMG submission 178016) | Freshwater microbial communities from McNutts Creek, Athens, Georgia, United States - 2-17_Aug_MG | ecosystem: Environmental > Aquatic > Freshwater > Creek | place: USA: Georgia...
CGCACAGCGCGCTCACGGACCTCAGGCGAAAACTTTGCGGACTTCTTCATGGCTCCATTCTCCAGTGTTGGAGCCTCCGCGAAACCCGGGGCGCTTCAAGATGGCCTGACGCAACTGATGGCTTCAAGGCTGGGCAAAGTGGCGCACCTGACCGTGGTGCAGTTACGAGAGAGTTCAGACCGATCGTTGTGGTCAGTGGGCGGGCGCCCCTTGGCTGACGATGAATGGTGCGCCAGCTTGCATGTGGCCATCACCGAAGGCACCAACACCCTGACCCAGCACAGCGAGTTTCTGGCGGCCACGCATGAGCTGCTGCAAACGACGATGGCCCGCCCACCGTCGGCACCGCTCTACATCTTGTTGAACAACGTGCCTGCGGCACACTGGGGTTACGGAGGCCGCACGCAAGCCAGCCGACAGGTCGCTGCCGCATCGTCCCACTGAGAACCACCTGCGATGGCTCAAATCAAGAGCTACGCCCGACGCAGCTTGCTGCATCCCCCGTAACACCAGCCAACTTCACCCGTCTATCTACCCTTTTGATTCGAAATCTCAGCGCACCTGTTCCCGCGCGATTTAGTAGTTGGCGAAAGCGATGCCTTGTTGCTCAACGTACGGCACGGATTTCCTCTCCTCCAAGACCTCGGCAAGGATGCGAGATGTGACCTTACGCTTGTAAAGACTCCATTCCCGACGTTCAGCATCGGACGCTCGTAGTTCGTCGAAAAAAGACACGGAATGCAGGCTGCGCAGTTCGTCCAAGCACGCCGTTGGCACGTCAGGAGCTGCCACGAGCATACGCTCCAGCGGTTCCAACTCAGACACCCCCCAGCGAGCGGACCGACCACGCATCCAATCCCTACTACCACCACACTCAAACATCACTAGACCATTCGCGGAGCTGGAGCATCCCTCGAAAATAGAGAGCACACGCTTATCGACGAGGAAATGGTGCAGCTGGCCAAGGCTTTGGAACTGCGACCATTCAGCGTCAACCCACACCACAAACGTGTGGTCAAACCATCCGATGATCGTCGCGGTCTCTTCGATTGCACGCAGCCACACGAGAGCTGAACTCAGTGCTTGTGCATTGAATTGTTGACGCAACGCTGCGTGACGCGCAGCCGACTCTAGGCGCTGGATCTGCCGCGCCTCTTGCCAAGAGTTCGTCTTCGGAGGCTCGCCCGTCTCCACGGGTTGGCCACGCACCTTTACAGGGATCGGGCACAACGGACCACAACCCATAAAAGTCCGATTGGCCTCTAAGAATGCTTCGACATCGCCGTACACAGCCCCGTCGAACCACTCCGTATAGCCATCGCCACGGTGTGGCCTTGGGCGCACATGCTCTTTAAATAGGACGTGGCAAAGCTTCTCCACGCGGTTAGCAAGAAGCGCGTTGGGCACAAGAATGTGGCGTGATCGACTCATGTCAATTGGGTCTGGAAGGCTACGCATACGCGCCCAGACATCATTCGCCTTCCCGATCTTGAACACCCCAGCTGTCTCGTGCCAGAGGAGATAGATATACGTGGGTTCTAACGCTGCCACAGAGAAGCTCCGGTTGCCATGGTCGAAGTTAACCACCCCTGGTTTCGGACGAGCATCTATCGATAGACGCCCCCCCCCAGAGCCAATCCTAGTACCGAACCGTTTGGAAAGAGCTCCCCTCCTTGCCCCAGCAGTTTCCTTGGCGGCAGTCACGTTAGAGCACAAGCTGAACGAGGCCCATGGGGCAACAGATCCATCTTTCGCCGGGTGGTTGCGCTACTTTCCACAGTGGCTTGACTGCCGGAGCCCGATACGCATTTGGGCACCGAGAGGCCAGCGATTGATTCTCAATTTGTTTCAAATCGCAACCGCATTTTGACCAACCCAAACAAGGATGCAGGGTGAAGAGGGTGACCGCCTCGGCTCTCCATGAAGAGTGGAGGAACGCCAGAAGCTCCACTCAACGCGAAACCAGCCGCATCGACCCGGAACACACGGGGGCTGGATGAGAACACCTCTCACACGAGCCCGCCTGGGGTGATTTCGCGCCACCCCTCCAAATTGAGACACAATTTGCCCAGAGTGATGAAAGGCGCTACACTCATCGAAAATTGAGGAGCGCGACATGGACGCTTGGCATCTGTACGATGAATTGTTGAGAGAGATCGAACGCGATGAGGCTGCGCTTCGCCTGAAAAAGCTTACGGCTGAATTTCTCTCGAGCAAACTCGGTAAGAGGTTGGCGCCCTCTCAGCAAGATCAAAACCGCCAGTTGGATGAATCAAAAGATCAGCTGGAGCCGAGAAGGAAGACCCTTATCCAGTTCGTCCAGGATGTCATCCCGTCCTTCGGACGCGATGAATTTTCGGTGGGCGATGTTTATGACAGGCTCGCAACACTTGATGGGTACACAGCGTCCGACTCGCCCAAATCTCGCATCACGACAGTCCTGGCTCGGCTCACAGAGCGAGGCGAACTGGTACAGACTTTTCGCGGTGGCGGGAATGTTCCCAACCGATACCGGAACCCGAACGCATTCGCCCCTGCAAGCGCCGCCTCGCCCAATCTCGCATCATGAAAGGAATGCCACTCTAGGCGCCTCATAACGAACAAAGCCCCCGTTTATGAGGCGGAGGCTTAGTTCTGGTTCAGGGCACACTACCCAAAACCGCGTCTTGGCGGACATCCCCAGTTTAACCGCTGCGGAGGTAATGGACAAGTGCGCCCTGTGTCTTTAACCGACACATAAGGGTCTTGAATCATGCACATCTGCATGCATCCCAAATCCGTGCGTGTGCGCCCCTACTCTCGCCTCCGTTTCGGAAAGTGGGAATCGGTTTGCGAGCATTGCCGCTCGTGCCCGGGCCAGGGCGACCTCTTCAGGTAACCATGCCTGAAGGCACGCCGTAGTAATTGAAGCGCGCCCCGGCCTCAACCGCCGGGGCATTTTTTTGTCTGTTTAGACAGCCGGGACGATAGAAGCAAGCTCTGCATGCCAGTCGAGCAACAGTTGGCCCAAACATAAACTGACTGCGGAACGTACCATTGTTATCCCGCCTCACCTACGTGTCCTGACAGTCAATTGCGCGTGAACTCCAACCACAATTGCCGTCTCGACGCTTTACTGCGCCTAGTGACGACTGAGTACGCCCTCCAACTCCCGCACCCTCTCCGCCAGCCTCTGCGCATCCTTCAGCAGCTTCGCCACGGCATACCAGTACGCATAGCCCAGGTCGCCCTCCTCCTGCGCGAGCTCGTGCAACTTCTTCAGCGCGATCGTTAGATCCAGCGGTTCGTTCATCACACGCCTCCTGATCGCGACTCGGGACCAGATCTCCCGGCCGATTGACAGACACGCCTCGATATGTACACTAATTCACACACACGTGAGAAGTACTGTCGTGTCGGTCAACGCCACATGCAGGAGCCGCGTCATATGCCAACGACCAAGACAAAGTTTTGGCGATCGCTCAGCCCCCCGTTCATCACGGGCTTCAGGCAAGGATTCGATCGGATGCTGGCGCCGGCACGCCTGCTACGACGGATGTTCTGGATCAAGGGCTGAGCTTGCCTACCCCGACCTTGCGCGGGGCAGATGGCAGAGGACTCCGCACAGCACGTTGCCGAGTTGCTCTAACTGACGGACCAACGGTCCGTGCAGTTTCACATTCCCGCGCACCGCGGGATCCATCCAGAACAACCTCTCACGCAGGAGCGATAGGTCATGCCTGTCCGAAAAATTCCGCGCAACCACATGTGCGTCACTGGCAGCTTTGCCACCACCAAAGCCGACAGATCGGCCCCCTTTGAATCCCTCCTTGAGCGCGACTACATGCTGCTCCTGGAGTTCGACCCCAGTGTGGCATCCATCGAGGAGCAACCCGTCCGGATCCCAGTCCCTGGCGTCGCGAATGGCTATGTCCCCGATGTCTTGGTTCACTACCACCCAGCCACCCCAGGCGCGGCGGCGCCCGTCCACCTGGTGGAGGTCAAGCACACGTCGGATCTCGCCAAGAACGGCGACAAGTACGGGCCCAAATTCGAAGCTGCGCGAAGGTACGCAGCCCAGCGCAATTGGCAGTTTGTCGTCATCACGGAGCAGGAAATCCGCACCCAACGCTTGAACAACCTGGCGTACCTGCGAGCCTTCCGGCGCAATCCGGTGCCGGTCGACCATGCCGCCGTCTTTCAAAGCTGCATGCATGCCGACAAAGAGATGACGCTCAGCGAACTGTTGGCACAGGCGCACCAATCGTCAGGGATTGAGGTTCCGATCTTGACCAACGCAGCTTGGACCTTGATCGCCCATCAGCGCATCAAAGCTGATCTGGACTCGCCCCTCGGCATGGCCACCAAGGTCACGACAGGAGATCAAGCATGACTTCAACACGCACCAACCGATTCGTCCTGGATCTGCGCAAAGGCGCCGTCATCGAGCAGAACGATCAGCGCTACGTCATCACCCACACGCTCAGCATGAGCCAGATGATGGTCAAGCACACGACAACGGGTGAATCCATGATCCTCGACGTGTCCACCCTGGAGCCACCCAAACACGCCACTGCGGCCGCCATGCCGCGACAGGACCGAGATCTGGCCGCCGTCGATCAGGAAGAGTGGGCCTACGCCGAGCTCATTCGAGATGCCGTCGAACAGAGCTTGGTGGCCGAGCACGGATCAGCCTCTTACGAACAGCTCGCCGACTCTGTGGCGCTTTCCCGCGCCAAGTTCTACAAGCTCAGAAGGCGATACCTGGAGAGCGGCAAGCTGCTGTCGAGCTTGCTGCACCCCAAGCGCGTTGGCGGCAGGGGCAAGACCAGGCTGAATGAGGCGGTCGCAGCCATCATCAAAGAGCAGATAGACACCTTCTACCTCACCAAGCAACATCCGTCAGACGCCAAGCTGATCCAAGAAGTCCGGCGCCTTTGCACCAACGCCGCGTTGCCTCTGCCAGCGCGGACCACCGTCCTTCGCCACCTCAACTGGCTGGACCACAAGAAACGCGTCAGCCGGCGAGAAGGCGCTTACGCAGCGGACCAACGCTTTGAGCCGAACGAAGGCAGTGTGCCCCGCACCGACTGGCCCCTGGCCGTGGTTCAGATGGACCACACGGCACTCCCCGTCCTCATCGTCGACGACAAATATCGCAAGCCCATCAACCGGGCGTGGATCACCTTGGCGATCGACTGTTTCAGCCGGGTGGTGCTGGGTCTGTACGTCACGCTCGACGCGCCATCCTCCATGTCCGCAGGGCTGTGCATGGCCAACTGCATCTTGCCCAAGGAAAAGTGGTTGTCGGACATCCTGCCCGACGCGGGCATTTCATGGCCTTACTACGGCGTCCCAGACCGGCTTCACATGGACAACGCCAAGGAGTTCCGCGGCAACATGCTTCGTCTCGCCAGCCAGGAATACCAGTTTGATTTGGAGTTTCGCCCTGTCAAAAAGCCCAACTACGGCGCCCACATCGAACGCCTGATGGGCACGATCTCTGAAGAACTGAAAATCGCCCCTGGCGCGACCTTTGCCAACCCGGATCAACGCTACGAATATGACTCGGAAGGCAATGCCTGCATGACCCTGGCAGAGCTTGAGCGCTGGCTGGTCATCACCTTCTCGGCCTATCACCTGAAAACGCACGGCGGCTTGGGCACCTCGCCAGCGGAGAAATGGCGCCAAGGCATCTTTGGAACCAAAGACAAGCCTGGTCGTGGCATTCCTCAGCGCCATGTGGACGAAGAGCGGGTCCGCATCGACTTCATGCCGGTCTATGAGCGCACGATTCAAGACTATGGCGTTTCAATCGATGTTCGCTACTTTCACGATGTTCTGCGCAGCCGCATCGGTTTAACCAAGCCAGGACGCGACAAATCTTCTCCGGTCTACAGGTTCCGCAGAGATCCACGAGACATCAGTCACATCTACTTCTTTGACGACGACACGGGCCAGTACGTTGCCATCCCATACAGGGACTGCAGCCTGCCACCCGCCAGCATCTGGGAATGGCGCGCGGCAGCCAAGCTGGCCGCCGAAGCGGGCATCTCCGTAGACAACGAACCAGAGGTGTTCAGGCTGCTCACGCTGCAGCGTGAACTGGCGCAGGACAGTGCCGAGAAAACCAAATCTGCCCGAAGGACGCAACAGAAGCTGGTTGAGCATCAAAAGGCCCGACAGCGCAAACCCAAAGAGCTGCCAAAGGCCATGGCCGCCGTTGACGACCTGCCCACGACCCCGGTGGTTCCAACACCAGCGGACATGGACGACGACGAGATCATCCTGCCATTCACCGACGACTAAGGAGACCGCATGCTGCAACACCTTGCACCATCGGTGCACCACGTCATGGACCTTCCACGGGAAGAACGCATCCGTCAAATTCAACAGGGCAGCTGGCTGCCACTGGACGACACCAAGAAGGCGCTCGAGCAAATGGAGAACATGCTCAGCCAACCCAAGGTGCTCCGCATGCCCAACCTGTTGTTGGTCGGACCGTCTTTCAGTGGCAAAACCACGATCTTGAACAAGTTCATGGACCTGCATCCGCCAGACATGGATCCAGAGAACTCGGTCACGACCTGCCCTGTGCTCTTGGTGGAGTCGCCACCCAAGCCTGACATCAGCGACTTCTACAGCCGGATTCTCGATGCCACGTTCTCGCCATTCCGGCACACGGCACCCGCCCACCAGAAGTACCTCCAGATCAAGCGGCTGTTCAAAGACATGAGCGTGCGCATGCTGATGATCGACGAGATCCATCACCTGATCGCCGGCGGCGCCAACCGTCAGAGGGAGTTCAGAAACGCGATCAAGAGCCTGGGCAATGAGATGGGAGTCTCCATCGTGGTTGCAGGCATTGAAGAGGCCTACAACGCCCTGAACCTGGATCCGCAGATGGCCAGTCGATTCCCGCCCTTGGCGCTGACTTCACGATGGCAGGGCAGCGATGCGCGGCGGCTGCTCAAGTCGCTGGAGATGCAACTGCCTTTGGCCAAGCAGTCCGATTTGTCGAGCTCAAAGATGAGTCAAACAATCTCGAGCATGGCGGAGGGCTCTTTGGGCAACATCTGCGACCTGTGCAAATCGGCAGCCATCGACGCCATCCAGTGCGGTACCGAGCAAATCACGCTGGACCAGATCATGAGGTTGGACTGGGTCCCGCCATCGGCAAGACGGAAGTATCGTCCGATCCTCTGAGGGGGGCGCCATGCGCGGCATCACCCAGCCTCTTTGGCCAGTTCGCTACAAGCCCATGCCTGACGAACTGCTCTCATCTTGGCTGATGCGGCTGGCGCATGGTCACGGCTTGAAGGTGCAAACCTTTTGCAACCTCATCTACGGCAACAAGCGGCAGGTCTGGAACCGGGACATCGACCGGCTCGGACCGGCCTGGCTTGTTGAGTCGCTGGCAAGTTCCACCGGCGTGCCGTTGGAGCGCGCTTGGGGCACCACGCTGCGCGGCTTTGAAGGGCAGCTGTTTCGCGCCTTCAAGCCTTCTGGCCACTTGCCTTGGATCCAGACGCTGCACATGTACCACCGTAAGCGCGAAGGGTTCGGGCAACAGTTTTGCCCACTTTGCCTGGCTTCCAGCAACACACCCTACTTCCGCCGGAGCTGGCGGGTGTCGTTCAAGACCGTGTGCCTGATTCACCGCGTGTCGATGCAGGACCGGTGCCCATCCTGCCAGCGGTCAGTGGCGTTTCACCGGGTAGAGATGGGCAAGGCTGATGAGGCTCGTGTGCCGTCCATGCGGCATTGCCACGCCTGCGCATTCGATCTCGCGCAGTCCCCCACGTCACCACCTTCGGCGTTTGAAAGTCCGGAAGCGCTGACATGGCTGTGCAGCCTTGTCGGCGCCCTCGATGGCGCGCCGGCGCGATCCCCAGATGAACTCGACATTGACGACCTGACGGTCTACCGCTATCTGACCTCCCTGATGCTCAGCAAACGCGGTGCCGGCATGAACACGCTGACCGCCTCTGAAATCGGGGTGGAGCCCATCAACTTCCCGCGGGGCAAGCGCCTCTCCATCGAAGGGCTGCCGCTGGACCAACGGCACCAACTGCTGATGCAAGCCGGATGGCTGATGGTGGATCCGTCCCACCGCATTGTTTCCGCGTGGCAGGCCAAGGCCATCCGCTACAACCAACTGATCAAGGACTTCGACGACATGCCCGGCTGGTATCAGCGCAACGTGATCGATCTGATCGACAGGCGGCCCTACACCCACCTCAAACCGCGTACATCTGGCTCTGCTAGAGTTCGCGCCAAATAAAAGTAGCGAGGACTCATGAGTCGCCCCTTCATCGTGTTGGGTGACCGGACCGATCACGGGGGAACCGTGATCGAGGCGTCGGTCATGTCTGACACCCACGGCAAAGGCATCGCCCGTGTTGGCGATCGCGTCACCTGCCCTCGGCCTGGACATGGCACCACGGTCATCGTTTCGGGCGCCCCCACCATGATCATTGACGGCCAGCCTGCAGCCAGGCATGGCGACAAGTGCGCGTGTGGGGCCACGCTGATCTCGGGCCAGGCGGTGAGCACCGTTGGTGGCAGTGGCGGCGGCGGTCACAGCGCCCCCACCGGCACGCCCGCCCCCAACCCAAGGGCTGGCTCCGCCGGCAGCACCGCCGCAGCGCCTACCCACGACACCGCTGACGGCTCGACCTCGGCTGTGGGGGATGGGCCTGCCTCCCATGACCAACGCTTCCTCTTGCTGGACGAACACACTGGCGTCCCGTTGATCGAGCAACCGTACGTGATTCATGTGAACGGTCAGGCCATCCGTGGCGTCACCGACGAGACGGGCCACACGCAGAAGGTCGCCACCGGCGCCGCCGCCCAAGACATCGAAATTGAGATCATTGGCGAGGTGTTCCATGGGTGATGCGGCCACCACCACGCTGACTGCTGTCACGCGCACAGCGGCCAAGTCGACACCCACCACGGATACCCGCCCCGTCATGGTCAAGTCGAATGAACTGGCCGACGCGCTGCAGGGGCTGCAAAGCGATGCGTATGCGTTCGCCCAGCGCTTCATCACCGATGAGAAGGTGCGCGCCGACTACAAGGCACGAAGCGCTGCTGCAGCACGCGAGATCGCTGCGGAGGTTCAAGCGGGGCGGATGACGGCTCATGAAGGCGCCAAAGCGGCGAACGCGCTGCGCAACAGCATCCTGGACATGTCCCGCACCAAGTTGTCGGACCTCGGGCTGGTGATCTCGGAGAACGCCAAGAAGGCGGGTAAGACCCTGGAGTACCTGCAGACAGAGTATGCGCGCCTGAAGTTCGGCACCACGTTTGAGTCGCTGGGCAGCAGCCAGCGCGAAGCCGTGTGGCGAGAGATCGTGGATGCCGCAGGCCGCGGCAACAAGAAGTTCAACCTGGGCGCCCGCATCGCTGGCTCGGCAGGGCGCGGCTTTCTGGTGTTTGGTCTGGCCGTCACGGTTTGGCACATTGCAGAGGCCGAGGACAAGGGCCGAGCTGTGGCCAAAGAGGTCACCGCCACGGCAGGCGCGGGTGCCGGCGCGGCCGTGGGCGTAGGATTGGTGGGCCTTGCGCTGGCCACGCCACCTGGCTGGGTTGTTGGCCTGGCCATCTTTGTGGGGGCAGCATGCGGCGGCATCGCCAGCAGCGATGCATTCGACTACTTCATCCCATCGCACCCCAAACGATGAAAGCCATTCTGATCCTCGCCTGCTTCGCGGTCACAGGCTGGCTGGCCTTCAGCCCGGTCTTGCGCGCCATGCATGACGAGACCGACGATTCATCGACCTGGACGATGGGGCAGCGCGCGAGGCTGGTCATCCCGGTGGTGGCCTACCTGGCCGCACTGGCCGGGTTCTTTGCCTACGTCATTTGGTCGCAGGGTGGATCGGCCGGCCACTGACGAGCGCGGAAGTTTTCGGCGAGCGAGAAGGGCCTTTCTTGCTCGCCAGGGGCTCAGCGGTGTCAACGCTGAGCCCCACCCCGCCGCTGCCCACACGATGGCAGTGCGCGCAACACGAAATCAGGTGAATGCAGATGGTGATGGAAGATCGGAGCGGCAAGAAGCGCCCTCTGGAGATCAAAGTGTTCCCGAAAGGGAGCGCCCGATGGCACCTC
>Ga0228699_1001774_pt1 | contig 10085 bp, 7 predicted proteins | sample McNCre217_Aug_MG_FD_178016 | JGI IMG/M metagenome (GOLD analysis project Ga0228699, IMG submission 178016) | Freshwater microbial communities from McNutts Creek, Athens, Georgia, United States - 2-17_Aug_MG | ecosystem: Environmental > Aquatic > Freshwater > Creek | place: USA: Georgia...
AAGCCAATCAAAAAACGGGGCATGACGCCCCGTCCTCATCCGAGCCTCACCAGCCTCAGATCTTCATCTCCCACCGCAGCTGCCACTGCGTATAGCTCGGCCCGCCACTGCGGCTCGTCGCGACCAGTGTGTCGGTCGTGCTGACGCTGCCCGTGTAGTAGTTCAGCGGCGCCAGGTTGCTGGCCGACAGGCGCAGCGATTGTTCGAGCGAGAGGTTCCACGTCGCGAATGCGTCGGCCACCAGTTTGCGGTCGGCGGTCACGGCCGTCTCCAGGCTCTGCTGGATGGTCGACGACGGCGTCCAGTTCACCGATGCCCCCACCGACACCGGCACCGAACGCAGCCGGTAGTCGAAGCCGAGGTTGGCGGTCGCCTTGGGCTGGCTTTCGATGCGGTTGTTGGGCCCGGGCAGATCGTTCACCTTGGACGTGAAGACACTCAGGTTGCTGCGCACATTGATGGGCAGCGCGCTGTCGAAGTATTCGTCCAGGCGGAACTTGGCTTCCAGCTCCAGCCCCATCGTGCTGGCCTTGCCGAGGTTGCGCGGCCGCGAGACCCAGCGCGGAGTCGCACTCCAGGACACGGCCTCCAGTTGCGTCACGTTGCGCATCACGTTGCTGATGTTGCGCGCGAAGAAATTGGCGCCCAGCATGCCGCCCTTGCTGAGGTACTTCTCGTAGCCGATCTCGACGCCAGTGGCCAGCTCGGGCTTCAGCAGCGGGTTGCCGGCGCGGTCGGGCGTCGTGATGTCGTGGACGGGGTCGGTGTTGATGCTGGGCCGCGCGACGAGGTCGTTGAGCTGCGGGCTGCGGTAGCTGCGCGTCAGGCTCATGCGGATGGCTTCCTTGCCGGCCGGGTCCAGCTTGTAGCGGGCGTGCGCCAGCGGCGTGAACACGCTGGAGGTGTTGTTCACCGCGTAGTTGGCCGCGCTGCTCTCGGTCTTGATGCCTTCCCAGCGCAGGCCGGCGTAGAAGTCCCACTGCTTGCCGACGTTCCACTCGTCCTGCGCATAGGCGGCGAAGCGCGTCGTGGACGCGTCCAGGTCATCGCCGAAATCGCCCAGGCCTTCCTGCGACTTACCGTTGATCAGCGTCACGCGGTGCGAGTCCCGGGTGTTGCCTTCGCCTTCGAAGCCGAACACCAGGTTGTTGTCGCTCTCCAGGCTGCGCGAATACTTGCCCACGAAGTTCCAGCTGCGGTCGCGGCTGTTGGTGGTGTCGTCCTGCACCACTTCGCGCTCCGTGGCGGGGCGGCTGGGGTAGTTCTCGCGGCGCACGCTGTGGCTGTTGCCGCTGGCGCCGCCCACACCACCGCGCAGGTCTACGCGCGTGTCGGCGTCCGGGCGCAGCTGCCACTGCGCATTCAGCCGCGCCATCGTGAAGCGGCTGTTGCTGTCGGTCTGCACGCGGTCGTAGTCGTCCGCCGGTGTCGGCGTGATCGTGCGCGAGATGTCGGAATGGCCGTCCGACTTGTTGAAGACGATGAAGGGCTGGATGGACAGGCTGTCCTGCCCGTCCAGCTTGAACTGCACGCGGCCGTTCAGGTTCAGACTCTCGCGTGTGCCCTCGTTCTGGCCGCGCGTGGCTTGAACTGATTCGCTGCCGGTCTTGCGGTCCTGGCGCACGATGTCGGTGTAGACGTCGTCCACCCGTTCGCCGCGCATCGCGTTCACGCCGATGTTGTACGTGTGGCCGGCGCCGAAGCTGTCGTTGCGGCTCCAGCTGATGTTGGGGGCGAGCTTGCCGCGCTCCAGGCCTACGCCAGCGCGGAACTCGTTGAGCTTTTTCTTCATCGGCTCGCGCAGCACCACGTTGATGGTGCCGGCGATGGCCCGCGTGCCGTACTCGGCCGTCGGTGCACGCAGCACTTCGATGCGCTCGACCTGCTCGGGCGGCAACTGGTCCAGCGAGAAGCCCGGTGGCATGCGCTCGCCGTCGACGAGGATCTGCGTGAAGCCGGCGCCCATGCCGCGCATGCGCACGTCGCCGCCGCGGCCTGGGCGGCCGCCGGTGGTCACACCGGGCAGGCGCTTGAGCACCTCGCCGACCGTCGAGTCGCCGAACTTCTCGATCTCCTCGCGGCTGATGACGATCTTGCTGGCCGTCGAGGCGCGGCGGACCGAGTCGTCGCTGGCCGTGCCGTTGATCTCGACGCGCTGCAGCTGTTGATTCTTGGTTTCCGGCGGGCGGGTTTCGGGCTGGGCGGTGCGCGCGGCGGCGGAGGCCGCAGCGTCCGGCGGTGTCGGCCCGGTCTGGGCAAAAGCGGTCGCGCAGCTGCCGCAGGCCACCAGTGCGGCGGCGGTCGTGTGGCGGAGACGATGGATTGACATGGCGGGCAGTTTGCCCGGGGGCGATGCGCCGCTTGTGGCGCGTCGGTAAACGAAAGACTTCTTTACAGTGCCAGCGAGCATCGTTCGGCGGTGCGAGTGCTCACGGTGACCACTGGGCCGACAGGTAGGCGCCGCGCTGACGCCGTGGTTGCACGGCGGGGGCGATGCGTCCGAGGTCCACCCAGGCGGCTGTGATGGAGAAGTGCTTGCTGGGCGCCCAGGCGACGAAGACATCCTTCCAGGCGTCTTCCGCCAGCGCGCCCGGGCCGAGAGCCGACGGGTTCAGGTTGTCCGGCTTGGCGCGGTATTCCGCACCCACGGCCACGCCCTTGGCCAGCAGTTGCACGATGGACACCTCCGGCAGCAGCCGGGTGCCAGTGTGCTGCGCGCCGCCGAAGCCGAGCAGGCCGTTCTGGTTGGCGCGGGTCGCGCGCAGCGTCACATTCGCCAGCACGCCGCGCGCCAGGAAGAGCTTGGTGAGGCTGACGTAGGCATCCGTGCCGTGGGCTTTCGCGCCCAGCGCGCCGAACAGCGTCGGGCCCAGCCGGCCGGCATGCGTGCGCTTGTGTTCCAGGCCGACGGCGACTTGCGGCCATGGCGTGTCGGCGTTCAGCACGGCATCGCCGGCGAGGCGCAGCTTGACGGCCAGGATGTCCTGCTTCAGATGCAGGCCACCCAGGCCCAGCGGCGCCAGGTTCTGCTGGGTGTCCAGATCCTGACGCGCCAGGCTGAGCTCGACGCGGTCGTCGACGGAGAGCGCGGCGCCGAACGCCCACAGCTTGTAGTCGCTGGTGACGATGCGCGTGGCGAAGGCCGTGGCGCCGTACTCCCCCGCAGTCGCCTGGCTACCCGTCAAGGCCCACGGTGTCAGCCCGCCGCCGGCGGCGCCATCGATGCTGGTCACGCCGCCGGTCAGCAGCAGCTTGCCCTGGCCGGGGGAGGCCAGCGCCGTGGCGCCGGACAGCATGGTGGCAAGCATCAGGGCAGGGCGTCGCATGCGTGGAGCTCCGGTGTCGGATGTCACACGGCACTCTACGCACAAACCCCGCATCGGGCGCCGGCGAGTGGGCGCAGCTAGACTGCCCGGCTGGAATTTCTGTGAGCCTTTGCCTGCCATGACCGCCATTTCTGAAGCTGCGCTTCAACCCCTGTTGCAAGCTGTGATCGACCCCGGCTGCGGGCGCGCATTGGGCGAGTCGCGGGCGATCCGGGCGGTCCAGATCGCGGGCGACGATGTCACGGTGGAGATCGAATTGGGCTACCCGGCGGCCAGCCAGCATGCGGCGCTGCGCAGTGCCGTCATCACGGCGGCCCGAACTCTGCCCGGTGTGGGCAATGTCAGCGTGAGCATTGCGACCAAGGTGGTTGCGCACGCGGTGCAGCGCGGCGTGCAGCTGCTGCCTGGCGTGAAGAACATCATTGCCGTGGCCTCCGGCAAGGGCGGCGTGGGCAAGAGCACCACGGCCGTCAACCTGGCGCTGGCGCTGGCTGCCGAAGGCGCCAAGGTCGGCATGCTGGATGCCGACATCTACGGGCCCAGCCAACCCACCATGCTGGGCGCCAGCGGCCGGCCCGAGACGCTGGACGGCCAGACGATGGAGCCGCACATCGCCCACGGGCTGCAGGTGAACTCCATCGGTTTCCTGGTCGACGACGACCAGGCCATGATCTGGCGCGGCCCCATGGCCACGCAGGCGCTGGAGCAGTTGTTGCGCCAGACGCGCTGGCAGGAACTCGACTACCTGATCGTCGACATGCCGCCGGGCACCGGCGACATTCAGCTGACGCTGTCGCAGCGCGTGCCGGTGACCGGCGCCGTCATCGTGACCACGCCGCAGGACATCGCCCTCATCGATGCCAAGAAGGGCCTGAAGATGTTCGAGAAGGTGGGCGTGCCCATCCTCGGCATCGTGGAGAACATGGCCGTGCATGTGTGCTCCAACTGCGGCCATGCCGAGCACATCTTCGGCGCGGAAGGCGGCCAGAGGATGGCGGCGGAGTACGGCACGGAGCTGCTCGGGTCGCTGCCGCTGGCGATGAGCATCCGGGCCCAGGCTGACTCGGGCAACCCCACCGTCGTGGCGGCACCGACGAGCGACGCGGCCATGCTTTACAAGGCGCTGGCCCGCCGCGTGGCGGCGAAGATTTCAGCGCAAGGTAAAGATTATTCTTCTCGTTTCCCAAATATTTCCATTTCCAAGTCAACCTGACAAAATGCTGACACCGAGGGAATGTCCCAGTGCGGAGCTCGCCCTGGGATGCCCTTGATGGACAAGGGGTTGCGTTTATGACGCAATCACGACTGGGATGCCGCGTGACGGCTCGTTTTCCGATGCTCAACGAGCGGACAACGACGTCCGCAGGAGACTCCCGAATGGACATGAACCGGAGGCAATTCTTCCGGGTGAGCGGTGCGGGGCTGGCGGCGTCCAGCCTTGTCGCATTGGGTTTTTCGCCGACGGCGGCTCTCGCCGAGGCTCGCAACTTCAAGCTCTCCCGGGCCACAGAAACCCGCAACACCTGCCCGTACTGCTCGGTGGGTTGCGGCATCATCATGTACAGCCTTGGCGACAAGGCCAAAAACGTCACCTCGTCGATCATCCACATCGAAGGCGACCCGGACCACCCGGTCAATCGCGGCACGCTGTGCCCGAAGGGTGCCGGCCTGCTGGACTTCGTCCACAGCCCCAACCGCCTGAAGTTCCCGGAGATCCGGGAGCCTGGCAGCAAGGAATGGAAGCGCGTCGGCTGGGATGAAGCGATGGACCGCCTCGTCAAGCTGATGAAGGCCGACCGTGACGCCAACTTCCAGGCCACCAACGCCGACGGCAAGACCGTCAACCGCTGGCTGACAACCGGCATGCTCTGCGCGAGCGCATCGTCCAACGAAGCGGGCTACATCACCCACAAGGCGATGCGTTCGTTGGGCATGCTCGTCTTCGACAACCAGGCGCGCGTTTGACACGCCCCGACGGTGGCCAGTCTGGCCCCGACGTTTGGGCGCGGTGCGATGACCAACCATTGGGTGGACATCAAGAACGCCGACCTCGTGCTGATCATGGGCGGCAATGCCGCCGAGGCCCACCCCTGCGGGTTCAAGTGGGTCATCGAAGCCAAGCACCACAACAAGGCCAAGCTGGTCGTCGTCGATCCGCGTTTCACGCGCTCGGCCGCGATGAGCGACTACTACGCGCCGATTCGCGCCGGGTCTGACATCGCCTTCCTGGGCGGCGTCATCAACTACCTGCTGTCCAACGACAAGATCCAGCACGAGTACGTCAAGGCCTACACCAACGCCAGCTTCATCGTCGGCGAGGACTACAAGTTCGAGGACGGGCTGTTCAGCGGCTACGACGAGGCCAAGCGTCGCTACGACCCCAAGAGCTGGGGCTACGAGCTCGACGAGAAGGGTTTCGCGAAGGTCGACCCGACGATGCAGCATCCGCGTTGCGTGCTCAACGTGATGAAGACGCACTTCTCGCGTTACACGCCCGAGCAGGTCAGCAAGATCACGGGCACGCCCCAGGACAAGTTCCTGAAGGTGTGCGAAATGATCGCGGAGACCTCCAAGCCCAACAAGGTCATGACCATCATGTACGCCTTGGGCTGGACGCAGCACAGCCAGGGCTCGCAGATGATCCGCACCGGCGCCATCATGCAGCTGCTGCTGGGCAACATCGGCCTGCCGGGCGGCGGCATGAACGCGCTGCGTGGTCACTCCAACATCCAGGGCCTGACGGACCTGGGCCTGCTGTCCACCTCGCTGACGGGCTACATGAGCCTGCCGCGCGAGACCGAGCAGGATCTGGAGACCTACTACAAGCCGCGTGCCACCAAGCCGCTGCGCCCGGGCCAGATGAGCTTCTGGCAGAACTACCCCAAGTTCTTCGTGAGCCAGCAGAAGGCCTGGTGGGGCAAGGCCGCCACTGCCGAGAACCAATGGGCCTTCCACTATCTGCCGAAGTGGGACAAGTCTTATGACGTGCTGCAGGCGTTCGAGCTGATGAACCAGGGCAAGCTCAACGGCTACATCTGCCAGGGCTTCAACCCCGTGGGGTCCTTCCCCAACAAGAAGAAGATCGTCGCGGGCCTGTCCAAGCTGAAGTACCTCGTCATCATCGACCCGCTCACCACCGAGACCGCTGAGTTCTGGAAGAACTACGGCGAGCACAACGACGTGAACAGCGAGGAGATCCAGACGACGGTGTTCCGCTTCCCGAGCACCTGCTTTGCCGAGGAAGAGGGTTCGCTCACGAACTCCGGCCGCTGGCTGCAGTGGCACTGGAAGGGCGCCGAGCCTCCGGGCGAAGCCAAGGGCGACCCGGAGATCGTGGCTCAGCTCTTCACGCGCCTGAAGGCGGCCTACGCCAAGGACGGCGGCGCCTTCCCGGACCCCATCCTGAACCTGTCGTGGCCGTATCTGCAGCCGACCAACCCGTCGGCCGAGGAACTTGCGAAGGAATACAACGGCAAGGCGCTGACCGACCTGGTCGACCCCAAGGACCCGACCAAGGTGCTGGCCAAGGCCGGCGAACAGCTGGCCGGCTTCGGCCTGCTGCGCGATGACGGCTCGACCTCTTCGGGTTGCTGGGTCTATGCCGGCGCCTGGACGCAGGCCGGCAACCAGATGGCTCGCCGCGACAACGCCGACCCCTACGGCATCGGCCAGACGCTGAACTGGGCCTGGGCCTGGCCGGCGAATCGGCGCGTGCTCTACAACGCCGCGTCCTGCGACACGACCGGCAAGCCCTGGAATGCCAAGCGTCGCCTGGTCGGCTGGACGGGCGAGAAGTGGGCGGGTTCCGACGTGCCCGACATCCGTCCGGATGCCAATCCGATGGATGCCGACGCCGTGCGGCCGTTCATCATGACGGCCGAGGGCGTGGCCCGACTGTTCGCGCCCACGGGCATGGCCGAAGGGCCGCTGCCCGAGCACTACGAGCCGTTCGAGACGCCGCTGGCGGCCAACCCCATGCACCCCAAGAACGCGAAGGCCAAGTCCAACCCGGCCGCCCGCGTCTTCAAGGGAGACATGGAGGCCTTCGGCACGCCCAAGGACTTCCCGTACGTGGCCACCAGCTACCGGCTGACTGAGCACTTCCACTACTGGACCAAGAACGTGCGCACGTCGGCCGTCGTGCAGCCGCAGCAGTTTGTCGAGATCGGAGAGGAACTCGCGAAGGAGAAGGGTGTTGCCAACGGCGACTGGGTCAAGGTGAGCAGCAACCGCGGCTTCATCAAGGCGGTGGCGGTGGTGACCAAGCGCATCGCGTCGCTGGACGTGGACGGCAAGCGGGTGCACACCGTGGGCCTGCCCAACCACTGGGGCTTTGTCGGCGTTGCCAAGCCCGGGTATCTCGTGAACACGCTGACCCCCTTCGTGGGCGACGCCAACACGCAGACGCCCGAGTTCAAGAGCTTCACCGTCAACCTGGAAAAGGCCTGAGGAGTCCGGCATGTCATCACTTCAATCCCTGGACATCGCCAAGCGCTCCGCCACGACGACGCCGAGCACCCAGGCCCGCAAGACGATCGAGGTCGCCAAGCTCATCGACGTGTCCTCCTGCATCGGCTGCAAGGCCTGTCAGGTGGCCTGCATGCAGTGGAACGACCTGCGCGACGAGGTGGGCGAGAACCACGGCACCTACGACAACCCGCGTGACCTGTCGGCCCAGAGCTGGACGGTCATGCGCTACTCGGAGGTCGAGGTCGAAAAGGACAAGCTCGAGTGGCTGATCCGCAAGGACGGCTGCATGCACTGCGACGACCCCGGCTGCCTGAAGAGCTGCCCCGCGCCCGGTGCCATCGTGAAATACACGAACGGCATCGTGGACTTCATCTCCGAGCACTGCGTGGGCTGTGGCAACTGCGTGACCGGCTGCCCGTTCGATGTGCCGCGCATCTCCAAGGTCGACAGCAAGGCCTACAAGTGCTCGCTCTGTTCCGATCGCGTCGGCGTCGGCCTGGAGCCGGCCTGCGCCAAGGCCTGCCCCACGGGGGCGATCCGCTTCGGCACCAAGGAGGACATGTTGGACTTCGGCGCCGAACGCGTGACGGACCTGAAGGAGCGCGGCTACGCCAACGCGGGTGTCTACGACCCGGCAGGCGTTGGCGGCACCCACGTCGTCTACGTGCTGCAGCACGCCGACAAGCCGGAGCTCTACCACGGACTGCCGGCTGATCCTAAGATCAGCCCGCTGGTTTCGCTGTGGAAGGGCGTGGCCAAGCCGCTGGCGGTGGCCGCCATGATCGGCGCGGCCGTGGCCGGTTTCTTCCATTACACCCGTGTCGGTCCCATCGAGTCCAAGGACGAGACGCCCGACAGCGAACCCGCCGAAAAGGTCTGAGGAGTACGCATCATGGGTATCCGCTACCTGCCGCGCTACAGCGCGAGCGAGCGCACCAACCATTGGTTGATCGTGCTCTTCTTCACCGTCGCAGCCCTGTCGGGCCTGGCCTTCTTCCACCCGAGCCTGTTCTTCCTGTCGGCTTTTGTCGGCGGCGGCACCTGGGCACGCATCCTGCACCCCTTCATGGGGCTGCTGATGTCGCTGTGCTTCCTCGTCATGTTCGTGCGCCTGTGGCGCCACAACGTGATCACGGCGGCCGACCGGGAATGGCTGAAGCACAGCGCGCAGATGCTGCGTGGCGACAAGAGCGGCATGCCGCCCGCAGGCCGCTACAACGGTGGCCAGAAACAGGTGTTCTGGGTCATGGCCGTCAGCCTGGCCGTGCTGGTGGTGACCGGCTTCATGTTCTGGCAGCCCTGGTTCGCGAATGCCTTCCCGATCCTGCTGCGCCGCATCGCCGTGCTGCTGCACGCGCTGTCGGCGACGGTGCTGGTGCTGTCGGTCATCGTCCACGTGTATGCGGCGATCTGGGTCAAGGGCACCATCCGCGCGATGACGCGTGGCACGGTGACCGAAGGCTGGGCGCGTCAGAATCACCCCCTGTGGCACCGTGAGATGACAGGCAAGCAGTGACTTCCACGAGCTCCCAGAAGGTTCTCAGCCCCGAAGAGATCGCCGTCCGTGCGGGCGAGCAGCTGACGTTCCTGCACCTGCCCGAACCCGGCGTGTTCGCCGCTCGGGCGGTGCGGTTGCGACAGCTGGCGGCCGGCCATGCGATGCGCGATTTCCTGCTGTTCGCGGCCGAACTGGCCGACGCCCAGCACCGGGCCTTGACGGCCGGTGTCGCGGTGCCGCTGCCCACGGGCGAAGAGGTCGAAGCCGCTGCCATGGCGGGCCGCCCGCTGCTGCCGGCCGAGACCTGGCCGCGTGCACCGGTCTGGCGTGAGTCCTTGCGCACGCTGCTGCAAGACCTGGCCAGGCACCTGGCAGAAGGCCCGGCGCGCGCCGCCGCCCTGCAACTGGCTGCCGCCAGCGACGAGCACCTGGAGACCCAGGCCGGCCGGTTGCTGACCGGCGTCATGCTGGGGCTGGACATGGCTGCCGCGCCGCTGCTCGCTGCCGGCCTGCAGCTGCACTGGGTTCGCCTGGCGCAGCAGACGTCGGCGGCGCATGCCGGCGGCGCGGTGGCGCCGTTCGGCCGTGTCGACGACCCGACCGTCTGCCCCTGCTGTGCTTCTCGCCCGGTGGCCTCCGTCGAGCGGCTGGGCGGTGAAGGCGCGCGCTACCTGGCCTGCGGCCTGTGCGCGACGCAATGGCATTACGTGCGCATCAAGTGCACGCATTGCCAGAGCACCAAGGGCATCTCGCTGCAAAACCTCGTGGCGGCGGACGCCACGGCCGCAGAA
>Ga0228699_1001776_pt1 | contig 10073 bp, 7 predicted proteins | sample McNCre217_Aug_MG_FD_178016 | JGI IMG/M metagenome (GOLD analysis project Ga0228699, IMG submission 178016) | Freshwater microbial communities from McNutts Creek, Athens, Georgia, United States - 2-17_Aug_MG | ecosystem: Environmental > Aquatic > Freshwater > Creek | place: USA: Georgia...
CCACGCTCCCGGTTGCCGAAATTGCCCAGCTCAGTGGCTATGCCAGCCAGCGCCGTTTTCACACCGCGTTTCTGGCGCATTACCGGCTCCAGCCCACGGCCTTGCGCAAGCAGGCGGCAGGCAGCGCGGTACAGGCCGCCCACGCGGCCGGCGAGCCCCAAAGCGGATTCACCCTGCACGCGGCCTACCGCCCGCCGCTGGACCACGACAGCCTGCTCCGGTTTTTTCAGCAGCGGGCGCTTGCCGGGCTGGAACTGGTGGACCCCGCCGCCGGCACCATGGCCCGCACCCTGGCGTTGCGACACCGCGGCAGCACCTTGCGCGGGGTGGTAGCAGCCCGCTGGCAACCGGCACACCACCGGGTGGAGTTGCACATCAGCGCCGCACTGGCCCCGGCCTTGCCCGGCGTGCTAGCGCGCATGCGCGCCTGGTTGGACCTGGATGCCGACCCGACGAACCTGGAGCCTTTGCTGGCCGCAGACTTTCCTGAGGCCATCGGTGTGCGGGTTCCCGGCAGCCTGGATGGTTTTGAGCTCGGCGTGCGCGCCATTCTGGGTCAGCAAATCACGGTGCAAGCCGCACGCACCTTGACGCAGCGCCTGCTGGAGCCTTGGGGTGCCCCCCTGGAGTCCGCATGGCCCGGACTGCAGCGATGTTTTCCGGATGCTGCCACCGTGGCCAGCATCCCGCCGGACGCGCTGGGTGCCCTGGGCATTGTCAAATCCCGGCAACAGGCCCTGATTGCACTGGCACGCGCCGTAGACAGCGGCACGTTGGCCTTGCACCCGGGTGCCCCGCTGGAGGCCACCCTGCAAGGGCTGCTGGCACTGCCGGGCGTTGGCCCGTGGACGGCACATTACATTGCCATGCGTGCCTTGCGTTGGCCGGACGCCTTTCCCGCCGGGGACGTGGTGGTGCAGCAAGTGCTCGGTGTGCGCGACACGCCCCACCCCGCCCGCGCAGCCGAGGCACGCTCACAGGCGTGGCGCCCGTGGCGGGCCTACGCCACAGTGCGAGCCTGGCACAGCGCCAAGTAAACATTCCTACATGCTATTAAATTCATAGCTACTCGCGCAACAATTTCAAGCACCAAAGGCCTGTTTCATGAAAATCCCCATGTCTGCCACTATCTCCCGAGGCCACAGCCCCTGGGGCGATCTGGTGTTCGCCGCGCACGATGCAGGACTCCTCGGCATCTGGTTCGACGGGCAAAAGCACCAACCCGACCTTTCCCGCCACCACCATGCTGTGCATCCGATTGCCACTGCGGCGCAACGCCAGCTGGATGCGTATTTCGCCGGCGAATTGACCGACTTTGATGTGCCCCTGGACCTCTCCACCGGCACCGAATTTCAACAATCCGTATGGCGCGCCCTGTTGGGTGTGCCCCATGGCCTTACCATCAGCTACGGGGCATTGAGCACCCGCGTGGGCAAACCCAGCGCAGTGCGCGCGGTGGCCGGAGCCGTGGGCCGCAACCCGGTCACCGTGATCGTGCCCTGCCACCGCATCATTAGCAGCAATGGCGCACTCACCGGCTATGCCGGTGGCCTGCACCGCAAAGTCGCCCTTCTGGAACTTGAAACACGAAAGCACTGAGTGAGCACCTCCGCATCAGCCCCCGCCTCCGCCCCGCGTACCTGGGTGATCGACTTCATCGTACTGGCCGCCATCTGGGGCGCCTCCTTCCTGTTCATGCGCACCAGCGGCAAGGCCTTTGGTGCCCTGCCCACCGCCGGTCTGCGGGTGATGATTGCCAGTCTGTTTTTACTGCCCCTGCTGGCGGCGCGCGGTCAGCTCCCCGCCTTGCGCCAACACTGGAAGCTCAGCTTTACCGTGGGCGTGCTGAACTCCGCCATTCCTTTTGCCTGCCTGTCCTGGGCCTTGCTTTCGATCTCCACCGGTTTGTCCGCGCTCATCAATGCCACGGTCCCGCTGTTCGGTGCGGCCATTGCCTGGTGGTGGCTGGGTGACAAATTGCAGGGCTCACGGGTGTTGGGCCTGGTCATCGGGTTTGCGGGCGTGGCCTTGTTGGCTTTGTTCCGCGACACTGGCGCCGGCCATGCAGAGGGTGCCAGCGGCTGGCTGGCCATTCTGGCTTGCCTGACCGCCTGCTTCTTCTATGGGTTGTCTGCCAGCTTCACTCGGCGCTTTCTGCCCGGGGTACCCTCGCTGGTGCTCGCGACCGGCAGCCAACTGGGCGCATCGCTGGCGCTGCTGCCTCTCACCTGGTGGGCGTGGCCTGCAGAGGCCGCGCCTGCGCAAGCCTGGGGCGCCGTCATCGCGCTCGGCGTGGTCTGCACCGGTTTGGCCTATGTGATTTTCTTTCGCCTGATTGAGCGCACCGGCCCTTCCCGTGCCCTGTCGGTTACCTACGCCATTCCGATGTTTGCCATCCTGTACGGGGTGCTGCTTCTGGGGGAGTCTGTCACGCTGTGGATGGGCATATGCGGCGCCATCATCATGCTAGGCACCTCACTCTCCACCGGCCTGATTGCGTGGGGAAAGGCACCCGCCGGGCGCAAGCCCTAGAGCGACTGGCCACGAAACAAAAAAGCCGATGCATTTACATGCATCGGCTTCGGAATTTGGCGGAGTGGACGGGACTCGAACCCGCGACCCCCGGCGTGACAGGCCGGTATTCTAACCAACTGAACTACCACTCCTGGTAGAGATAACCATTCGCCCATCGTCTTTCGACTCTGAGCCAAGTCGCTTCCTTGCAGAAGCTGTTACCGACTTGTTGCCGTTTACCTTGCGGTAAAACCTGGCGACCCTACGGGGATTCGAACCCCGGTACTCACCGTGAAAGGGTGATGTCCTAGGCCTCTAGACGATAGGGTCAAAACCTAGAAAACTCTTCAAGAAAAAAGCCGTTGAATGCTCAACGGCTTTTTACAAATTTGGCGGAGTGGACGGGACTCGAACCCGCGACCCCCGGCGTGACAGGCCGGTATTCTAACCAACTGAACTACCACTCCTGGTAGATAGCTTTTACCTGCATTTCTCAACACAGGCCAAGCGCTACAACTTGGCGACCCTACGGGGATTCGAACCCCGGTACTCACCGTGAAAGGGTGATGTCCTAGGCCTCTAGACGATAGGGTCAAAACCTTGGAACGTATCCGTTTCAGAAGAATTGGTGGAGGTAAGCGGGATCGAACCGCTGACCTCTTGCATGCCATGCAAGCGCTCTCCCAGCTGAGCTATACCCCCAATTTCTTAAACACATTGCTAAATTTTGTTTAGCTTTGCATTCAACTTCCGAGCCTCAAATTATATACAAGTTTTTCAGGCTTTAGCAAGTCGAGCCAAAACTTTTGTTTTTCCACTGAGTTCGAGCACGGCATCCAGCGAAGGGGTCTGGGCAGTGCCCATCACCAGCACACGCACGGGCATGGCCAACTGGGGCATCTTGAGGCTGTGCGCGGCCAACACTTCTTTGATCACCGCCGCAATCGAGGCTTTGTCCCATGTGCACGCCGTCAGCTTGTCTGCCAATGTGGCAATGGCCGGCTTGACGGCATCGGTCACATGCTGGGCCAGCTCTGCGGCATCGACTTCCACCTCAGCATAAAACTTCGCCGCCCATTGGGCCAGTGCCACTGTGGTATCGCAGCGGTCCTTAAGCAAAGCGCACACCTGCGGCAAATGGGTTTCGACCACATCAGCCGACAAGTCCACACCCAGTTTGGCCAGTTGCACAACCACCAAGGAAGCCAAACGGTTGTTGTCCGCGTGCTTGATGTAGTGGGCGTTGACCCACAGCAGCTTGGCAGGGTCCCACTGCGCGGGACTCTTGTTCAAATGGCTGCCATCGAACCAGCTCACAAGCTGATCGCGGGAGAACAATTCATCATCGCCATGGCTCCAGCCCAAACGGGCCAAATAGTTCAACATGGCTTCGGGCAGGTAGCCGCCCTCTTCGTAGGCAGTCACGCTCACTGCGCCACGGCGCTTGGAGAGCTTCTGGCCATCGTCGCCCAAGATCACCGGGCAATGGCCGAAATGCGGCAAGGGGGCGCCCAATGCTTGAAAGATGTTGATCTGCCAGGGCGTGTTGTTAATGTGCTCGTCACCCCGGAATACGTGGCTGATTTGCATATCCCAGTCGTCTACCACCACCGCGAAGTTGTAGGTGGGGATGCCATCGGTACGCACGATGATGAGGTCGTCAATTTCGCGGTTGCTGATAGTGATGGGGCCTTTGACCAGGTCGTTCCAGGTCACGTCGCCATCCGGTGGGTTGCAGAAACGCACCACGGGTTTGACGCCCTCGGGAATGGCCGGCAAGGTTTTGCCGGGCGCGGGGCGCCAAGTGCCGTCATACAACGCCTTTTCGCCACGGGCCTTCTTGGCTTCGCGCACAGCATCCAGTTCTTCGGGGGTGCTGTAACAGTAGTAGGCCTTGCCTTCCGCAATCAGCTGCTCCACCACGGCCTTGTAGCGCTCCAGGCGCTGCATTTGGTACACCGGGCCTTCGTCGTACTCCAGCCCCAGCCAGCGCATGGATTCCAAAATCTGGTTCACCGAATCCTGGGTGGAGCGGGCTACGTCGGTGTCTTCAATGCGCAGCACAAACTCGCCACCGAAGTGGCGGGCATAAGCCCAAGAATACAGCGCGGTGCGGGCGGTGCCCAGGTGCAGAAAGCCGGTGGGCGAAGGGGCAATACGAGTACGAATTTTGCTCATGTCAGATAGTTTGCAAACCACGCGCCAGATCGGCGGTGATGTCGTTGATATGGTCCAGGCCGACGGCCACGCGAATCAGGCCTTGGCCAATGCCGGCCGCCTGACGCTGCACTTCCGACAAGCGGCCGTGCGAGGTGCTGGCAGGATGTGCAGCCAACGTTTTGGTGTCGCCGAGGTTCGTGCACAGCGAGAGCACTTGCATGCTGTCAAGCACATGGAATGCGTTTTTGCGCGCGGTCTCTACGTCAGGTGCCTTCACCTCGAACGACAACACGGCGCCACCACAACCGGATTGCTGGCGCATGGCCAAGGCATGCTGCGGGTGGCTGGTCAAGCCGGGGTAATACACGCGAGCCACTTGCGGCTGGGCTTCCAACCAATGGGCCAGCGCTAGGGTGGTCTCCGACTGCGCTTTCACACGCAAGGCCAGGGTTTCCATGCCCTTGAGCAGCACCCAGGCATTGAAGGGAGCCAGCACCATGCCGCAGGTGCGGATCACAGGCAAAAACATGTCGTCGCGTTGCTTCTGGGTGCAGCAAATCGCACCCGCCATGACGCGGCCCTGACCATCCAAAAACTTGGTGCCGGAATGGATGATGAAATCGGCCCCCAAGCTGGCCGGACGCTGCAACACGGGTGTGGCAAAACAGTTGTCCACGGCCAGGAATGCGCCTGCGCTATGTGCAATGTCGGCCAGTGCTTGGATGTCGCACACCTCGGTGAGCGGGTTGGTCGGCGTCTCGGCGAACAGCAGCTTGGTGGTGGGGCGAACAGCAGCCTTCCAGGCTTCCACATCGGTTTGCGACACGAAGGTGGTTTCCACACCGAACTTGGCAAACTCGCGGCTGAACATCGGAATGACCGAGCCGAACACCGATTGCGAACAAATGACATGGTCGCCCGCTTTCAGCAGCGCCATGCCCAGCAACAAAATGGCCGACATGCCGGACGAGGTGGCAATCGCCGCTTCGGTGCCTTCCAAAGCCGCCAACCGGATTTCCATGCTGGTGACCGTGGGGTTGCTCACGCGGGAGTAGGTAAACCCATCCTCCTCCATGGCAAAACGCGCCGCACTGGAAGCAGCGCTGTGTTGCACATAGCCGCTGGTGAGATACAGAGCTTCGGAGTTTTCGCCGTATTGGCTGCGCTCCAGGGCCGCACGCACCGCCAGGGTGTCGTTGTGCAGGCCTTCGGGTAAGTGGCTTTGCTTCATGGTGTCAGTCAGCGTGGTTGGGCAGCGCGAGGCGTGAGGTGTCTTCCTGGCCTTCTTCAGCGCCTACGCGGTTTTCATTCAAGCGAGCGATATCGTCGGAAGAAATGTCCCCGGTGACGTACACACCGTCAAAGCAGGAGGCATCAAAACCCGCTAGGTTCTTGCTCAGAGCACCGATGGCTTTTTTCATGCCGTCCACGTCTTGGTAAATCAACGCGTCGCAGCCGATGATTTCGCGCACTTCTTCCACCGTACGGTTGTGGGCGACCAGCTCCTTGCTGGTAGGCATGTCGATGCCGTACACATTGGGATAGCGCACAGGTGGTGCAGCGCTGGCCATGTAGACCTTGCGGGCACCGGCGTCGCGCGCCATTTGCACGATTTCCTTGGACGTCGTGCCGCGGACGATGGAGTCGTCCACCAACAGCACATTGCGGCCCTTGAACTCGCTGGCAATCACGTTGAGCTTTTGGCGCACCGATTTCTTGCGAACGCCTTGGCCGGGCATGATGAAGGTCCGACCCACATAGCGGTTTTTCACAAAGCCTTCGCGGTAGGGCAAGCCCAGCAACTGGGCCAGTTGCGCGGCGCTGGGGCGGCTGGATTCGGGGATGGGAATGACCACATCGATTTCGTTTGGCGGCACGGTGGAGATCACGCGCTTGGCCAAGGTTTCGCCCAGGTTCAAACGCGCTTGGTACACCGAGATACCGTCCATCACTGAATCGGGGCGGGCTAGGTACACGAACTCAAAAATGCAGGGCATGAGCTGCGGATTCACTGCGCACTGTTGGCTGTGCACCGTGCCGTCCAGCGCAATGAACACAGCCTCACCCGGCTGCACATCGCGCACAAACTGGTGGCTGGTGCCTTCCAGCACCACGGATTCGCTGGCCACCATGTGGGTGCCGTCTGCCCCCTTGCCAATGCACAGCGGGCGGATGCCGAAGGGATCGCGGAAGGCCAACAAACCGTGGCCGGCGATGTGGCAGATCACCGCATACGAGCCCTTGATGCGTTGGTGCACACGGGACACGGCAGTAAACAAGTCCTGCGGCTGCAGAGGCAGGCCACGGGTGGAGACTTCTATTTCGTGGGCCAGCACGTTGAGCAGGACTTCGGAGTCGCTCTCGGTGTTGATGTGGCGGTGGTCCAGATTGAACAGCTCTGCCTTCAGGGCCTTGGCGTTGGTCAGGTTGCCGTTGTGCACCAGCACGATGCCAAAAGGCGCGTTCACGTAAAAAGGCTGCGCCTCTTCTTCGCTAAAGGCATTGCCTGCCGTGGGGTAGCGCACCTGGCCCAAGCCAGAGTTGCCGAGCAGCGCGCGCATGTTGCGGGTGCGGAACACGTCCTTCACCATGCCCTTGGCCTTGTGCATGAAGAACTTACGATCCTGCTGGGTGACGATGCCGGCTGCGTCCTGCCCGCGGTGCTGCAAAAGCAGCAGCGCGTCATAGATCAACTGGTTTACGGGTGCGTTACTGACAACGCCAACAATTCCACACATAGGGTTTCACTCACTCAGGTAAATACTTGCCAAAATCTTGCGGTAACAGGGGCTTCAAACCCTTGAGCACGGCGCTGCTCAGGTGCGGCCCGGTGGCCTCAGTCCACCACGCGCTGGAGTGCAGCGGCGTCATGCCCACCACCACGGTCACGGCCAACAGCAGCAACACGCCGCGCACCAAGCCGAAACCGGCCCCCAACAAACGGTCTGCGGGGCCCAGGCCCACCGAAGCGACCAGCTTCTTGACGAGGAAGGCCACCAGCCCGCCTGCAAAGATGGACGCCACAAACACGATCACAAATCCTGCGGCGTAGCGGATAGGTTCGCCCGCACTCGACATGGAGAGGTGGGCCGCCACATCCGGCGCAAACCACTGGGCCAGCACAAACGCAGCCGCCCAGCTCAGCACCGACAACACCTCAAACACAAGTCCGCGCCACGCCCCGACGATCAGGGACACCAGCAAAACCGCCAGAAAAATCCAGTCCACAGTGGGCATGGCGGGCTCGCTTTACAGCTCCAGAATGGCAGCGGGCAGGTTCAGCTTCTTGAGCTTGTCAGCGGCTTTTTGCGCTTCTGCCTTGCTGGCAAACGGCCCAATGCGTACCCGCGTGCGCTGGTTGTCCTTGGCGCCTACTACCTGGGTGTAGGTCTTGAAGCCGGCCTTTTCCACCTTGCTGCGCGCCTCCTGCAATTTGGCATGTTCGTTGTACGCACCTACTTGCACCACAAAACGGCCTGCATCTGCAGCCGGCTTTTTCTCCGCCTTCTTGTCAGCCGCCTTGGCTTCCGGCGCGGCTTTGCCATCCAGCAAGGCCTGCGCTTTGGCAGCATCAGCAGACTTGCCCGCTGGGTGGGCTTCTGCCGCCTTTTCAGTGATGATTTTTTCAGCCGGCTTGGTCTCAGGCTTCGCCTCTGCCTTGGTAGGCACTTTGGCGTCGGCCTTGGTCTCTGCTTTGGGCTCCGGCTTGGCCTCGGGCTTTGCAGCCGCTACCTTGGTTTCAGCCAAGGCCACTTTGGGCTGGGAGGCGGCTGCCGCAGCAGGTGCGGACTCCTCGCGCTCCTCGATCACCACCCCGCTGGCTTGTGTGGCCGCAGGCAGCGCAGGTGCGCCCAAGGGGCGTACTTTGCCTTTGTCCGGAATTTCGATCGGAATGTCCACCGCAATCGGGCGCGGCTGGCTGTCAAACAGCAGTGGGAAGCCGACCACGCCGATCAGCACCAGCACGGCAGCACCCACCAGACGGTGGCGTGCGCGCCTGCGCATGGCCTCTAAGCTCTCTGACGCGGTGGGCGGGGTGGGCTGCTCGTCGCCACCTTTGCGAAACTTGAAAAAGGCCATGTGGGGAAGACTTAAGGGTTCAGATGTTTGGCTTGCAGGCGTGGTGTGCCCTGTTGCAGAACGCCGCCCACGGTGTAGAACGACCCAAAGACCACAATTCTATCAGCGGGGTCTGCCTGGCGAATAGCCGCCTCCAGCGCCTGCATGGGGTCGGCATGGGCCGTGGCGGATGCGTCTTTGCGGGTGTTTTGGGCTTGCCACTGCGCCCGCAGGCTGGCGCTGCTGGCGGCGCGCGGGCTGGGCAGGTCGGTGAAGTACCAGCGGTCGATCATGGGGCCGACCTTGGCCAGCATGGGCGCCAGGTCTTTGTCGGCCATGGCGCCAAAAATGGCGTGGGTGGTGGGGAAAAAGCCCATGGCATCCAGGTTGGCCGCCAGTGCCGCCACCGAGTGCGGGTTGTGCGCCACATCCAGCACCAGGCTGGGCTGACCGGGAATGATCTGGAAGCGCCCGGGCAGCTCCACAAAAGCCAAGCCGTTGCGCACCGCCTGCGCGGTGACCGGCAGGCGCTCGCGCATGGCCGTCAGCGCGGCCAGCACGCCCGCTGCGTTGACCAGCTGGTTCGCGCCCCGCAGCGCCGGATAGGCCAGCCCGCTGTAGCGGCGCCCGCGCCCGGCCCAACCCCACTGCTGCTTGTCGCCGGACACATTGAAATCAGTGCCCACCTGCCACAGGTCTGCGCCGATCTCCAGCGCGCGGTCCAGCACGCTTTGGGGCGGCACCGGGTCGCTCACCACCACAGCCCGGCCGGTGCGCATGATGCCGGCTTTCTCAAAGCCAATCGTCTCGCGGTCGTTGCCCAGCAGCTCCATGTGGTCCAGGTCAATGCTGGTGATGATGGCGCAGTCGGTGTCGATGATGTTGACCGCGTCCAGCCGCCCGCCCAGGCCCACTTCGAGAATGACGGCATCCAGCCCCTCTTGGGACAACGCCCACAGAATGGCCAGTGTGGTGAACTCAAAGTAAGTAAGCGCGATTTCAGAGCCTTTTTGGCACCTGGCGCTCTCCACCTCAGCGAAAGCAGCTACAAATTTAATAGCAGACGCTGCCTCGCCCAAGAGCCGCATGCGCTCTTCAAAGTGCACCAGGTGGGGCGAGGTGTACACACCGGTCTTGTAGCCAGCCTGCCCGAGGATGCTTTCCAGCATGGCGCAGGTGGAACCCTTGCCGTTGGTGCCCGCCACGGTAAACACCGGGCAGTCAAACCGCAGGCCCAGGCGCTGAGCGACCGCTTGCACCTTGCCCAGCCCCAGCTCAATGCCGTTAATGCCCTTGGGATGCATGGACTCGATGTAGGCCAGCCAGTCGGCCAGGGAGGA
>Ga0228699_1001779_pt1 | contig 10057 bp, 8 predicted proteins | sample McNCre217_Aug_MG_FD_178016 | JGI IMG/M metagenome (GOLD analysis project Ga0228699, IMG submission 178016) | Freshwater microbial communities from McNutts Creek, Athens, Georgia, United States - 2-17_Aug_MG | ecosystem: Environmental > Aquatic > Freshwater > Creek | place: USA: Georgia...
ACGACCGAAATTGCGGTGAGACCAAGAACCACGATGATGGCCACCCATGGCCAAACAATTGGCTGGGTTGGCTGTGGTGCGGTGTCGGTAAGCGTGGCAATCTCGGTGGTTCGGTCAGAAACCTGTTTGATCTGTTGGATCAACTCGGTTGCGGCCTGTGAACGCGGTGCGGTTGGCAGCAGCGCCTCGGCGCGCTGAGCCAGAACCAGAGCGTTTTCTGGTCTGCCGCTTGCCTTTTTGGCGAGGCAAGACATAACCAACTTTCGAACGCGCTCGTCAATCTCGGCTGGCAACGCCGGCGGCATGTCATTGATTTGAGCCATTGCGATGATCATTTGTGAGTCACCGGTGAATGGGCGCTTGCCGGCAAGGCATTCATAGGCCACGATGCCAAGCGAGTAAATATCGGTTGACGGGGTTGCCGGTTTGCCGGTGGCTTGCTCTGGTGCAAGGTATTGAACCGTGCCCATCACCTGACCGGTTGCGGTTAGGCCAACCTGATCGGCAACGCGCGCGATGCCGAAGTCGGTTATTTTTACTCGACCATCTGGAGTGATCAGCAGGTTTCCCGGCTTAATGTCTCGGTGCACCAGACCAGCCTCATGTGCCGCATAAAGTGCGCGGGCGGTTTGGCCAACGATGTCCATAACCTTGGTTTCAGGCAAGACTTTGTCGCGCTCGAGGATTCGGGCAAGTGAATCGCCCGGCACATATTCCATCACCAGGTAGGCCCAGCCAGAGTCCTCGCCATAGTCGAAAACGTTGGCAATGCCCTCGTGGTTCACCATCGCCGCATGCTTTGCCTCGATGCGGAAACGCTCGATGAAGCTTGGGTCACCCATGTATTCTTGCTTCAAAATTTTGATGGCGACCTGGCGGAGAATTACTTCATCCTCGGCTAGCCAAACTTCACCCATACCGCCAACGGCGATGCGGCTAATCAACTTATAGCGACCGCCGTAAATCTGTTCTGCCTCTGGCTTCACTTCTTCAACACCGCCTCCATGACCTTGCGTGCAATTGGGGCAGCCAGTGAGTTGCCTCGGCCAGACTGACCCATTCCGCCACCGTTTGCAACAACCACCGCGACGGCAACCTGAGGGTTGTCGGCCGGTGCAAAACCGGTAAACCAAAGCGTGTATGGCTCGCCCTGGCCGTTTTGAGCGGTTCCGGTTTTACCGGCGACCGAGACTCCCTTGATTTGCCCGTTGGAGCTAACGCCTCGAGCAACCGCACCAATCATCATGTCGCGCACCTTCGCCGCAGTCTCTGGGCTCATCACCGTGGAAAGTTGGCTAGGCACCGGGGTGTTTAGCGCGGCAAGGTTTGAAGACAAAACCACCTGAACCAGGTTCGGTTTCATCAAGATTCCGCCGTTAGCAACTGCAGCCGACATCATGGCAACCTGCATCGGGGTGACGCGGTCATCAAACTGGCCGAAGGCCGAAAGGCCGGTTTGGGCATCATCCATGCCGGTTGGGTAGACGCTTGGGGTGATGGTTAGTGGCACCTTGATTTGTGTGCCAAAGCCAAACTTTTCGGCCTGGGCACGGATGGCGTCTTGGCCAAGCAGGATGCCGAGCTGGGCCATCGGCACGTTGCACGAGAAACGCAGGGCGTCTGCGATTGAAACCGTAGCCTTGCCACCGCACTTGCCTTCACCCGAGTTCTGGACGAAAACATTGGTGCCTGGCAGTTGGAATTTGACCGGGTTAGGCAGGGTGCTTTCGGGCGTGTATTTGCCGCTCTCGAGTGCTGCCGTGGCCACCAAGATTTTGAAGACCGAGCCAGGGGCAAACAGCTCTGTGGTGGCACGATTTTTTAGTGGTTCGCTCTTGTCGTTTAGCAAGGCGGTGTAGTTGCTGGTTGAGGTCACGCCATCGTGCACCGCAAGTTTGTTGGCATCAAAGCCCGGTTTTGAAACCAGGGCAAGGATGTTGCCGGTCTTCGGCTCAATGGCCACCACCGCACCGGTCATATTGCCGAGGGCATCCCAGGCGGCCTTTTGGGCGGCCTTATTAATGGTCAATTGAACCGAGGCGCCGGTCACCGGGTTGCCCGAGAATAGTGCGCTGATCTGCTCAAAGAATTGGGCCGAGTTCTGCCCGGTCAGGTATGAGTTCATCGCCGATTCAAGCCCGGTTGCACCCTGATAGTTGCTAAAGAAGCCGGTGATTCCCGAATACATCGGGTCTGCATAGGTGCGGATGTAGTGGTAGACATCGTCGGATGGTTTCGAGAATGCAATCGGCTCGCCATCGATGAGAATCGAACCGCGCTGCTTTTTATAGCTGTCATAAACCGAGCGAACATTGCGCTGGTCTTGCGAATAGGTTTCGGCTTGAATCACCTGAATTGAGGTTGAGGCCACAAAGAGTGACAAGAACATCAAGAAGATGACGATGCTGACTCGGCGAAGTTCTTTTTGCATTAGCTCACCCCACCAAAAGACCGCTGGCCGCTGCCCATCGAATCAGAAATGCGCAAAAGCACACCGATGATTATCCAGTTGGCAATCAAGGATGAACCACCTGCGGCGAGCAGCGGTGTGGTCAGACCGGTTAGTGGCACCACGCGGGTGACACCGCCGACCACGATGAAGAGTTGAAGTGCGATGACGAAAGATAAACCGACGGCCAAAAGCTTCGAGAAATCATCGTTGTGGTTGAAGGCAATGCGAACCCCGCGGGCAACCAACAACAAGTAGAGAACCAGAATTGCAAACATGCCGACCAGGCCAAGTTCTTCACCAAGTGAGGCAATGATGAAGTCGCTCTCGGCCAGAGGAACCAGCTGCGGCAAACCGCCACCGAGGCCAGCGCCAAGCAGGTTGCCGTGCGCCAAACCGAAGATGCCCTGCACCAATTGATAGCTGCCACCAACGGCGTCATAGTGTGCTTGGTCAAAGGGGTTTAGCCAGGCGTCAAAACGGTTTGTCACATAATCGGCAACGCGGCTGGCAACCAGCGCACCCGAGAAGAACATGGTTAGGCCAACCACCACATAGATGGAGCGGCCGGTGGCCACGTAGATCATCACGATGAAAAGGCCGAAGTACAGCAACGATGTGCCGAGGTCGTGCTGCAGCACCAAAACCATCAGGCTGGCCACCCAGATAGTGATGATTGGCCCAAGCTCGCGGGCTCGTGGAATTCGAACGCCGAAAATCTTGCGGCCAACGATGGCCAGTGAATCACGGCGCGTAACAAGATAGCCGGCGAAGAAAACCGTAAGGGCAATTTTTGCGAGCTCACCCGGCTGGAAGGTCAAATTGCCAACGCCAATCCAAAGCCTTGCGCCATTGATGCTGCGGCCCAGAAATGGCAGCATCGGTGACAGCAAGAGACCAACACCGATGAACATCGAAAGGTAAACATAGCGACGCAAGAACAGGTGGCTTGGCACAAAAATGACCACGATAGCTGCAATCGCAATTGCCAAACAGGTCCAGGCAATTTGCTTGCCGGCGAACAATTCGCCTGCCTTCAAAGTGGCCGAATGCAGGTCGAGGCGGTAAATCTCTGCGATGCCCAAACCATTCAAGACCACGCCGATTGGCAAAATTAGTGAATCTGCCTCGCTGGCCCGCAACCGCAAGACAAAGTGAATTGCAATAACAGCGGCAGAAAAAGGCAGGAAGTAAAGCCAAAAATCAGGCCGCAAAATTTGCAAAACCGAGAGCTGAATTTGAGCTAACTCGAAAGCGAAAAGACCCAGGGCAAAGACCAACAACCAGGCCTCGATGTTGCGGTTGCGCGGAATGATCTTGATGATCTTTGGGATGTTGATTGCATCAGTTAGGTTCGAAAAACTCATTTCTTCGGCACCACCTTGAACAACTCGGTCAAGATTCGGTTGGCGTCAGCAAGGTTGGTTGCAGTGATCGAACGCTGAACCAGGTATTGCTGATATGGCGGCAAGTCTGCGACCAGAACATTGGTCTCGCGGTAGACCACCGAGAATTTCAATGGGCCGAGAGATTCTCGGATGCCCTTATAAATGGTCACGTGGTTGTCGAATTCGGCAACGTAATAACGGTTCTGGCTCCAGTTATAGACACCAATTACCGATAGGACGATGCCCGCCAAAATCACCAGCACGGTTGCTAATTGGCGAATGTGACGCCAGCGAATTCGGCTTCGGGTTTCGAGCAGAATCTTCTCAAGGTACTCGTCCGATTCAGGCACGTAATCGGTTGGGTCCTCGGTGCGACCAAGGATCAAGTCTGGCAAATTCAGTGGGTTCAGAATCTTGAGAATTCGGCGACCCTTGCGGTCATCGATGACCACGTCATTTGCACCCGAGCCAACAAATCTGGCCACCGGCATGAAGTCGGTTTGGGTTTTGGCGTTCACGATGTCAACCACAACCACTGTCACGTTGTCAGGCGCACCAAATTCGAGTGCCTCGCCGACCAAAAGTTCGGTGGTTTCATCCGAGTCAATCTTTGAAAGCATCAGGCGATCCATGACGCTTTCGGGCACCACTCCCGAGAGGCCGTCAGAGCAGATCATCCATCGGTCACCCGGCTTCAGATCATAGGTCTCGATGTCGATCTCGGGGAATTCATCCATGTCACCAAGCACGCGCATCAGCACACTGCGGCGGGGGTGAACCAGGGCCTCTTCAGGCGTGATGCGTCCAGTTTCAACCAGGCGCTGAACAAAGGTGTGGTCTGCGGTGATCTGTTTAACCTCGCCGCCGCGGGCCCGATAAATTCTTGAGTCACCGATGTGCGCAATCGTGACTTTGTCACCGACCACGATCATGCCCGAGAAAGTGGTTCCCATTCCCGAAAGCTCTGGGTGCTCAATGCAAGATTGGCGCAACATCGCGTTGGCCTGCCAGATGGTTTCTTTGAGAATTGCACCGGCTTGCTCGGGGTTCTCATAGATGTCATCTGCCTGCGCAACCCGCTGGGCGACTAGGGCCGAGGCAATGTCTCCGCCGGCGTGACCACCCATGCCATCGGCAACGAAGAACAAGTTATAGCCGGCATAACCAGAGTCTTGGTTGCTTGAGCGAACGCGGCCGATGTCAGAAGCCGCATAGCTGATGGTCTTGATTGCCATGTCGAGCTTAGGTTCGAAGCTCGAAGACGGTCTTGCCCACCCGAACCGGGGTGTTCAATTTGACCACGGCTGGGGTGCCAACTCGGCCGCCATCGAGGTAGGTGCCATTGGTTGAGTTCAAGTCTTGAATCAGCCAGTCGTTGTTGATTAGAACCAACTTGGCGTGATGGGTCGAGGCGTATTCATCATCGACAATTAGGTCTGAGTCGGGGCTGCGACCGATGGTGATTTCACGGCGGTCGAGGCGAACCATCTGGCCAGATTTGTCACCCTCGAGAATGACAAGTTTTGTTGCGGTGCTGCCGGTTGGCTCACTCACCAATGATGGCGAACCGCCAAAGGGTGCGGCATTGGCAATTGGCGCCGAAACCACCTCTGGCGCATTTGCGGCGGCCACGCGGCTGACCACCTTTTGACCAAATAAATCGGCCCTAATCACCGAGATGATGCTGAACACGAAAACCCAAAGCACGGCAACGAAACCGAGTCGAATGATGAAGAGGGCTAACTCACTCACTGATTGTCCTCGCGATCACTCTGAAGACAAAGTCGCTTCGGCCTGCCTGAATATGAGTGTTGTCGGCGAGGCCAACTTCGTCTATTTTTTTGCCGTTCACGGTTGTGCCGTTGGTGCTTTTCAAATCGTGAATCGCGGCGTTCTTGCCATCCCAGATGATTTCAAAGTGCTTGCGGCTGAGCCCGTTGTCATCAATTTGAATGTCAGCGCTGGCATCGCGGCCAACCGAGGTGCGCGCCTTGTTGAGCAAGAAGCGCTTGCCGGCAACATCGAGGGTCGGCATCCATTCGACCGAAGTGTTTTGGCTGGTTGAGCGAACTGTGACCTGGCCCAAATTGAGGGTGTCGTCTTCAGCCAGCTTGATGGCCAAAGCGGCGCCAAATTGGAAGCCCTGCTTTTGGGCATGACGTGTGGTTAGGTCGGTCAGTTCGGCAATCAAGGCGTCACCCAAAGTGGCCATGCGCTTGAAGTCTGGGGTTGATAAACCAACGGTGAAAGTGTTCGGGGCCAAGATGCGGTCGCGGCTGAGAATGCTCGCTTTTGAATCCATTTCTGCACGGATGGCGGAAGCAATTTCGACAGGCTGAATTTCAGATTTGAAGGTCTTGGAGAATGCGCCGTTGACCAAGCGCTCCAAGCCCTTCTCGAAATTCTCTAGAAAGCCCAATTTGTCCTTTTCCTGTTGCCCTGCCCTAGTTTATCGACACCCCTTGACAAGATGTATGAGGCTAGTCTTATTCTGGCTTATGACAATAATTCAGAATAAGGGTCGAGTTAGTCAAGGTTAGGAGGCGGCGATGACAATTTGGCCGGCTCACACCTTCCAGACCCGCAATTATCGCCAAGCTACGCGAGGCGGGTCCAAACAAGATCGCACGCTCACCAAGATCGAGGTTTCACTGCCTCCCTTGATTGGCCACCTGCCTTATCAGGCAAGCCCGAACTTGGTTTCACCGCTAGAGACGGCGGTGGCTGACTTGCGTGAGGTAGATAGCGGCAGCCGCGCACTGCTCACCACTATGTCAAGTTTCATGGTGCGCACAGATTCGGTGGCTTCGTCAAAAATTGAATCCATCGAGGCTTCGACCGAGGACTTTGCCCGCGCTATCGCCGGTTCAAGAGCAAACCAAAGTGCTTCTTTGATGGCAGCCGGGGTTAGCGCAATCGTGAGTTTGATTGACTCAGTTGGGGCAAGTGGCGAGTTCACTACTGCCTCGATTCTTGAAGCCCATCAAAATCTTTTTCGCGATGATGAAACTGAGTCTCGCTTTGCCGGTCAGTTTCGCGAGGTTCAAAACTGGATTGGCGGAAGCAATTATTCGCCATACCTAGCCGATTACATTCCACCGCCCCCGGAGTTAGTTGGCGAATATATTGAGGATCTCCTGATTTTTCTGAACCGGGATGACATACCTGCTGTTGCGCAGGCAGCCATTGGGCATGCGCAGTTCGAATCAATTCACCCATTCACCGATGGCAACGGCAGGATTGGCCGGGCCATCATCAACGCGGTCTTCAGACGAAGGGGTGTTAGCCGGCGAGTGGTCACGCCGGTGGCCTCGGCCTTGGTTGCCAATCAGGCAAGGTACTTCAAGACTCTGATTGATTACCGAGCGGGCGAGGTTGATGACTTGATTCTCAATCTGGCTTTGGCCGCCCAAATTAGCGGGCGTGAATCTTTGATTTCAGAACTGAACCTTGAAACCTTGCCCGTGGCGTGGCTGCAGTTGGCCAAACCCAGAGCGGGCAGTGCGGCTGACCGGCTGATTCATCTGTTGGTGGAAAATCCAGTTTTATCTGCAGAACAGGCCGAACGCCTTATTTCTGCAAGCACCCAAAGCATTTATGAAGCCATGGATGCCCTTGAACGCGCCGGGGTCGTGCACGAACTAACTAACCGGCAACGAAATAAGGTTTGGGGCGCCACGGCGGTGCTTGCTGAACTTGAATCACTAAATTTACGAATCGCTCATGCGGTTTCGCGAACCTGAGAAGTACCTGTCAAGACCCACACAGCATCCTGAATTTGGCCCCACGCGCTCTCTAAGTTGTCTACATTCAATCTTGGATCCGCAATCCAATGAAAGGAACCACCAAATGGAAAACAAGACTAAGAAGCTAACTGCTATTGCAGCTGGTGCCGTAGTTCTAACTGGTGCGGCTTTTGCTGCCCCATCATTTGCATCTGTAAAGCACCACACTTTCAAGGCTGCGTCATCTTCAACCGCTGCAGCATCAACCCCGACAACCGCTCCAACCTGGGGTGGCGCTTCTGGTGATGCTCAGGATGGCCACAAGGCTTTCGGTCTGTCGGCATCGTTGCCAGCAACCGTAACCGCAGTGCCTGCAACTGTCACCGATGCTGAGGTTGCCGAACACGGCGCAACCTTCATCGTCTACCAGTACACCGGCACCGCTCCAACCACCCAGCCAACCACCGGTGGCCGCCCAGCTCACTTTGAAGCAACGGCAATCACCGGAACAACGGCAACTGGAACTATAGAGCTTCGCGTTCCAAAGACTGCGGGCACCTACACCTTCGCAATTTACAACTCGAAGACTTCAACCACCCCGGTTCTTGTCAGCGTTGTTGTTGATGCAACCCTTACCGCAAAGATCGCTGACACCTCGGTGACCGTGACCTCCGTCTACGACGCAACTGCTCAGCAGAAGTTCGCAGGACGTGGCCCTGGAAACTCAGACTTCGGTCACAGCCACAACCCAAACCGTAAGGGTGCAAAGAATTTCAAGACCCACGGTGACAACGACGGCGACGGACCTGCCGCTGGTTGGACTCCTTCAACCACCGCAACCCCAGCCCCAACAACTGGCACCACTACCAACGGCTAACTTTTTCTCTTCGTTGAGTTAGTCGTTCTCCCAAAAAAAGAAATCACCCTCCCGGATTGAGTCCCCGGGAGGGTGATTCTTTTTGCTCTATTGCTTAGTGGTAAACCTTGATTCCAAGTGCAGCAGACTTTGCTTTTGCCTTGTTCACAACCACGGCAACTGTTGCCTTGGTTAGGTTTGCATACGCACCGGTTGCATAGTCGCAGGCGGCCTGGGCGCGGGCGGTTGCCAGTGCCACATCCGACTTAGATGCCGCATAGCCGTTACAGACGATTGAGGTTGCCTTGTGGTCAACCTGAGCCGCATACAAGATCGATGCAGCAAGTGCACCGGTGACCTTAGTTGACTTCTTGGTGAAGCCCGCAAGAGTTGACTCAGGCACTGAAGCTACGTCGGTTGGTGCCACATACTTGATGCCATCCTGAATAACCATTGAGCCACCCGCAAAGGTAACCACTAGGTCTGCCGAGGTTCCGGCTTTGCCTGCTGGAACCGGGATAAAAACATCACCCTTAGCGTCCGTTGAAAATACAACAGGCTTTCCACCAATGGTCACAGACTTCAAGCTAGAGAAGTCTCCATCAGTAAGCGCCACCTTGCCACCATCGGTGTTCAAGGTCTTGCTAAGTGAAGGAACCTGCTTCAAGATTGGGGCTGCCCAAACTGGAAGTGGTTTTGATTCTTCGGCTACTGGGGTTGGGGTAGTCGGTGCAACTACTGGAACTGTTGCGCCAGCAATCATCTGAGGCGTCATAGAAATAACTGGAGAAAGCGACTGCCCTGTTGAATTCACAGCCCAGACTTCTGCGCGAACGCATTTGCCCGATTCCGAGTTTGTTACTACGAAAGTTTGCGCGGTAGCGCCCGTTATATCCGCAAAGGTTCCGCCACATGAAGCAGAAACTTGCCACTGGTAAACCCAGCTCGATGGTGAGTTAAGCCACGCACCTGTGCCGATTCGGAGTGTGTCCCCACTAGCGATTGTCATTCCCATCCCAAGTTTGGTGATCATAGGAGCAGGCTGAGAGATATTTACAATTGGCAGTGGATACGCAACTGCGCTGGTTGTAATTACCCAGACTGGTGTTGCGTTGCCGCTGGTGTTTCCTACCGTGACAAGAGCGCCGATAAAGCTACCGATATCGCCAATAATTGGCGAGTATGTTGTTGTTCCAGCTATGATCGTGCCTCCTCCAGGGTTTGGAGAAATTGCAGTACAACCGCTTCCAACCACAGAAGTAGCGGAAACGCATTTGTACCAAACGTGTGTTTCTACTGTGATACTTCCGGTCCAAGTTCCGGTCCGAACGGTAAGGGTGCCAAGTGGTTCAGGTGTACCTGTAATTGCCGGACCCATGCCGGCACCAGTTGCCACGACTGGTACAGCAGCAGAAGCAGGCTGCGCAGCAACAAGGCTGCCGCCAACAGCAAGCAGCATTGCGGCGCCAATGGATACAAGTTTTTTTAGAGTGTTTGAGCTAGTCATAGGGACTAGGAAACCAAACGCTAACTACAAGAATCTTCTAAACGAGGGGGTTACCCCTGACAGTTGCGACACGTTGTTCGCCTAGGAGAACTTAACCAACTTCCTGAGCGTGACGCTTTCCACGGGTGTGGG
>Ga0228699_1001782_pt1 | contig 10054 bp, 9 predicted proteins | sample McNCre217_Aug_MG_FD_178016 | JGI IMG/M metagenome (GOLD analysis project Ga0228699, IMG submission 178016) | Freshwater microbial communities from McNutts Creek, Athens, Georgia, United States - 2-17_Aug_MG | ecosystem: Environmental > Aquatic > Freshwater > Creek | place: USA: Georgia...
CAGCCTTACCAAAGGGGGTGCGAACGCCGTCAACGAAAACGACTCGATTTCCTGCAGTCATGATGACCTTTCTCGGCTTTGAGGTTCTATCGAAGACTATGAGTTTCGGGTGCGGATCAGGAAGTGGCTGTAGCGTCCGATGAAGAGTTCTCGGCCTCTTCGGCTGATTTTTGGTCGGCCTCAACAAAAGACTGAGAAATCAGTTCCGCAACAAGCGCAATCTGCCAGTTTCGGGCACCTTTATCGGCGAGCGCAGATCGGATGCTCGAATCGGTGATCTCTGCTGGGGGAGCCCATGCGAGCTCTCGCAGAACAGAGGGAGTCAGCAAGTTTTCGACCGGCATTGACACGGTTTCGGCGACGGTGAGTAGGGCATCCCGGGCCGTTTGTAGGCGTTCTAATGCTTCGGGGCGCCTGTCGGCCCATGCGCGCGGTGGTGGCAGTTGATCGCTGGGCACGCGCATCACAGGAAGATTCTGATCGTTCAGACCGGCAAGAACGGCGTTCCACCACGTATCGATGAGCGATCGACTGGCGCGGCCATGAAATTCCTTCATTGAGGCCAGTTCACTCTTATTGGTGAGAGGCCCGCGGGCAGCGGCAACAATCGAGGCGTCAGGAATGAGTCGCCCTGGTGCTGTGTCGCGGTTTCTGGCTACTTCGTCGCGCGCTTCCCACAGTGACCGAGCAACGCATAATTGCCTCGGTGTGCGCAGCGTGTGAAGACCAGAAATCCGGCGCCATGGCTCGGCCGCAGCAGGCTTCTCGGGCTTGTCGAGGGTCGCTTGGAACTCCTCGTGCGCCCACTCGAGCTTGTCGGCAGACACGAGCAGTGCTTCCATGGCATCACGGAGGTCAACGAGCAACTCAACGTCTAGTGCGGCGTATGTCAGCCAGGGGTCTGGCAGTGGGCGAGTTGACCAGTCCACTGCACTGTGCTCTTTGGCCAAGTGGATGCCGAGCAACTCTTCAACGACGGCGCCCAGTCCCACGCGATCCATCCCGAGCAGGCGTGCGCTGAGTTCGGTGTCGAAAATGCGACGAGGGCCGATTCCCACTTCCCTGAGGCAAGCAAGATCCTGGCTAGCGGCGTGAAGAACCCATTCTTCGTCTGAGTTCTGCTCAAAAAGTGCACTCATGTCGCCGATGGCTGGCGGATCAAAGAGGAATGTTCCCGCTTCGCGTCGATACACCTGGATGAGGAATGCGCGTTGTGAATACGTGAAGCCTGAAGCCCGCTCAGCGTCTATCGCGAGGGGGCCGGTTCCGGCGGCAATGGCGCTGCAGGCAGAAGCAAAATCTGCAGCGGTAGAGATGACCTGAACTCTAACCACGCTCCCGGCGGTGGGCGGTCAAGCTAACGGCGTCAGCTGTGGGAGGAAGGCCGGCGAGCATGCAGAGCAGCTCACCCCAGGCCTCTGCTTGCCCTGCCATTGACGTGTCTGCTGGCGACCAGGAGGCACGCAATTCAATCTGCGCTCCATCACCGGCGTCGGCCAGTTCGCCGAATCCGGTGGAGAGGATGCGCGTCGCCGTGCCTGAGGGGTTGAAATAGTTGGCATCGCGAATCTTGAGCGCATCTACCAGCCATGACCATGCAACGTCAGCCAGGAAAGGATCTAGCCCGATGTCTGCCTCTAACGGCGCTTGCGCATAGGCAACGACGCGGAAGGGGCCACCCCAAGCGTCGGGTTCGGCGGGGTCGTAGAGCAAGATGAAGCGGCCGGTGCCGTGCTGAGACTCGTGCTCATGTTCGGCGATAAGGACCTCGGCAGCGAGGGCGAAACTGTAGGGCGCAACGCCTGACGGTGAGGCTATCTCTCGAACCGTGAGTTCCTCGCGAAATGTGACGGATTTGATGCTCTCCACGGCACTCTGAAATGCCGCAGGTGCGGATGGAGCAGTAGCGTCGTCGGTCACAGTTCGACCTTATTCGCGACGTGTTTAGGCGTGAGTAGCGGCTCGCCGCCAAAGTGAGAATGTTGCAACCGGGGCGTCATCGGTGAGCTCATGCACGAGCACGAAGTCTTTTTCATTGACCTTGAGCGGAGCCAATGAAGGGGCAGCATTGATTGTTGTCAGTGCAATGGAGTCAAAGCCATGCCCCTGCGAAACGAGTTGCGCAAGACGAAGACCGCCTTCGCAGAGAATTCGCCCGTCGGTCTCCCGAAGATAGTGATTTAACTGGCTCTGAGAGCTCAGAACGCGAACGCGAGCTCGATCCGGGCAGCTGTCCCAGGGAATGTCTCCCGATGCTGAAACGACCACGAGGGTTCCCCGGGGCGGGAGATGCCATCCTTCTGAACGAATGGATGCTGCTCCGGAAAGTACGACGTCTGCTTCAGCTCGAAGGAGGCGAAGTAGTCTGCGGTCTTGGCGGGAAGTAATCGTGGCTGAGGTGCCGTCATTTCCCGCCGCTGCACCATGAGCAGAAAGCACCATGTTGAGACGGACATGGTCTGTTTCGTCCCACCCATAAAGATCACGGAGTTCACCGTCCGTCAGGGATGAAATTGCGCGAGGGGAGTCTTGAGCCACCTAGGCCGCCGACTTCTCGCGAATCTGGCGCTTCATGCGTCCAAGCATTCCGGTCATTCCGCGCACCCGCAGTGGCGAAATGAGAGCGTTGAGGCCCAAGGTGCTGGGGAAGTCATCGGGGATGTCGAGCGCTTCTGCCACAGTCAAGCCCGTCAGTCCCTGGACCAGGATTGACGCGAACCCGCGCGTGGTCGGGGCTTGCTCGGGAGCGGTTGCGAAAACGCTCACCGTGCCATCAACGACTTCAACGAAAATGTAAACGGGGGACTGGCACTCTTCGACTTTTTCGAAAAGCTCCGGATGATCTGCATAGCGCTCAGGCAAATCAGGCAGCTCTTGCGAAAACTCAATGAGGAGCTGAATTTTGTCCTTGTCGCCCAGCTCAGTGAAATCTTCTTGAGTGGCTGCCAGCGCCGGAGGTAGTTGCGTCATAGTGACTACAGGCTACCGGGCGCAGCTCCCGTCACGATGGGGACGCGAACAGCCGAACCCCACTCGGTCCATGATCCGTCGTAGTTTCGAACGCCGGTGAAACCCAGCAAGTAGTTGAGGACAAACCACGTGTGGCTCGAACGCTCACCAATTCGGCAGTAGGCAATGACATCGTCACCGGGCTTCAGCCCAGCGCCATCGAGGTAAATAGCCTCGAGCTCAGCACGGGTCTTGAACGAGCCATCCTCGTTTGCGGCACGAGACCAGGGCACGCTGGCCGCTCCAGGAATGTGTCCACCACGCAATGCACCTTCTTCGGGGTATGCAGGCATGTGTGTGCGCTCACCGGTGTACTCCTCGGGGCTGCGCACATCAATAAGGGGCTTCCCGATGTGAGCCAGCGTGTCAGCAATGTAAGCCCGGATGGGTGCGTCGTTGCGCTCAATGACGGGGTAGTCAACAGCGGCGGGTGTTTCCTGAACAGTCGTCAGCTCACGACCCTCAGCAATCCATTTGTCGCGTCCACCGTCGAGCAGTCGAACGTCAGGGTGACCGAAGAGCTTGAATACCCAGAGGGCGTAGGCAGCCCACCAGTTGCTCTTGTCGCCATAAATAACAACGGTTGTATCGCGAGAGATTCCCTTGGAGCCCAGCAGCTGAGCAAACGCAGGGCCCTGGATGTAATCGCGTACGACGGGGTCGTTGAGATCGGTGTGCCAGTCAATTTTGACGGCGCCAGGAATGTGGCCGATTTCGTAGAGCAGAACATCTTCGTCGGATTCGACAACAACCAGACCCTCAGTACCGAGGTTTTCTTCCAGCCATGCAGTGCTGACAAGTGCCTCAGGGAACGCGTAGTCGGCAAACTTGGGGTCGGTATCGCGAGAAATGCTCATAGCTCCAGTTTCGGTAAAGGGAATGGCTGCGCCTGTGCAGCAGTGGCCAGCCAATAGGCTTGAAGGGCACCTTCGACATTACGGATGTTGCGAACGTGTGCCAACCCTTTCAGCCTATCTCGGCCCTTTGTTGAGGAATGTTTCAGCCCATGGCGTCCACCACCATTACGCTCACCTCGCGTCATCCAAGCCTTGACGGAAGCTCGATCGTTTCTTCGCTGGTTCCACCTCCTCAGTTCGCCACGGCTTCTTTCGAAAGCTACGTTCCCAACGCTGACTTCCCGTCTCAAGCGGGCGCGCGTGACACTCTCGCCGCATTTGCAGCAACCGACACCTCGGTTATCCGCCCGGGCAAACTATTTGGTCGGGCCAAGAAAACAGACGATGTTCGTCCCGGTGTTTATCTCGATGGTGGATTCGGTGTTGGCAAGACCCACCTTCTCGCCGCAGCATGGCATGCGGCTGGTGGGCGAAAAAAGTACTTCGGCACATTCCTGCAGTACACCTCTCTCGTTGGTGCGCTGGGATACGCCAACGCTGTTGAAGCGTTGCGTGGGGCATCCGTTATTTGTATCGATGAGTTTGAGCTCGACGATCCAGGCGACACCATGATGATGACCCGCATGTTGGGTGAGCTCGTTGAGTCGGGTACGCGAATTGCGGCAACAAGTAACACTCCACCCGCTGCTCTCGGCGAAGGGCGCTTTGCTGCAGCTGACTTCCTTCGCGAGATCCAGTCGCTCGCAGCTCGATTTGAGACCATTCGCATCGATGGCACCGACTACCGTCAGCGTGCGGCTGAAGGTGTTGCTCGCACTGTGACGCAGCCTGAGGCCGAAACGTTGATTGAGGCACGACTGGCGGCAGGGGAGACAGTCTCGCTTGACTCCTTTGCCGACGTGCTTTCCCACTTGGCCACCGTTCACCCGTCGGTCTACGTTCAGATCTTTAGTGGCGTTGATGCCATCGTCCTCACGGACGTCGACGTGATTCACAATCAAACGGATGCTCTGCGCCTGGTTGCTTTCATCGACCGCGTTTATGACGCGCAGGTCCCCATCATTGCCACGGGTGTCCCTCTCAGTGATGTGTTCGGCGGCGACATGATCAATGGCGGGTACCGCAAGAAATACCTGCGCTGCATTTCTCGCATGATTGCCTTGACGAATTCCTAGCAACGTCTCGTGGTTTCGTAACGCAAACGAAACCTAATCGCGCATCTTGTAACACCAGCGTCACGAATACGCGCCCTCGGGGAAACTTCGCCAGCGCAAACTCTTCATATCGACGGTTCGCTGCCTGTGAAATTCAGGTGGTTCGTCACAACACGTGAAAGAGGTTGACATGGATCAAGGCAACACAGCCTTTGTGCTCATCAGCGCAGCGCTAGTGCTTCTGATGACACCCGCACTGGCGTTCTTCTATGGAGGACTCGTCAAGGCAAAGTCGGTAGTGAGCATGATGATGCTCAGCTTCGGCTCGCTCGCACTGATCGGCGTTCTGTGGGTTATCTACGGTTACGCGATCGCGTTCAACTCCAACGGAACGGGAGAGACCTACTACGGTATTCCTCACGTCCTCGGAATTGACACCGCAAACATTAACCTCGAGGGCATTCTGACCGCCCCCGAAGGTGCAGTATTCCCTCCGCTGGCATTCGCTAGCTTCCAGGCAACCTTTGCCATCATCACTGTTGCTCTGATTTCGGGCGCTATCGCAGACCGTGCCAAGTTCGGCGCATGGTTGCTGTTCGCTGGTATCTGGGCAACCGTTGTTTACTTCCCCGTAGCTTCGTGGGTCTTCAACTTCACTCTCGGCACTAACGATGAAGGTGCAACTGTCGTCACCGACGGTGGATGGATCGCCTACAACCTTGGCGCGATTGACTTCGCTGGTGGCACCGCTGTTCACATCAACGCTGGTGCTGCTGGTCTGGCTCTGGCAATCATCCTCGGAAAGCGCATTGGCTTCGCCAAGGGCGTAGACAAGCCACACAACGTTCCTCTGGTCATGCTTGGTGCTGGTCTGCTGTGGTTCGGTTGGTTCGGCTTCAACGCTGGTTCGGAGCTCGCTGCTGACGGTATTGCATCGCTCGCCTTCATCAACACGATTGCTGCTCCTGCAGCTGCTGTTCTCGGATGGCTCTTCGTTGAGCGCATCAAGGAGGGCAAGGCCACCTCGGTTGGTGCTGCTTCCGGTGCTGTAGCCGGTCTGGTTGCCATCACCCCAGCCTGTGCTGCTCTGACTCCTATCTGGGCAATCGTTCTCGGTCTGGTTGCTGGTGTGCTCTGTGCGCTGGCTATCGAGCTCAAGTTCAAGTTCGGCTTCGATGACTCGCTCGACGTTGTGGGTATCCACCTCGCCGGTGGTCTGATCGGAACGCTCTTCATCGGTTTCTTTGCAACCGGTGTTGGCCTCCTCGAGTCGGGCTCGTTCGACCAGCTGGGCAAGCAGGCAATCGCTGCCTTCACCGTCCTGATCTTCTCCTTCGTATTGAGCCTCATCATCGGTTTCATCATCGAGAAGACCATGGGCTTCCGCATCAAGAACGAGGACGAACTTGCTGGTATCGACACTGTCGTACACGGCGAGGAAGGCTACTCGCTCCAGGCTTAGTCCCTGATTCACAACTGAATAATCACGCGCCGGGCCCTGCAGAGAACTGCAGGGCTTGGTTGCGTTAATCTGTACGAAACATAACGGTATTGCTGACGAAATCAACCGGCGATGTACTTTCCCAACGGAAATACACGGAGGTACACGTTGGACACTGGCAATACCGGATTCCTGATCATCTGCACGGCGCTCGTGCTCATGATGACTCCTGCACTGGCCTTCTTCTACGGCGGCCTGGTGCGCGCCAAGAGCGTGATCTCCATGATGATGCTCAGCTTCGGCTCGATGGCGCTGATCGGTGTCATGTGGATTATCTACGGCTATGCCATCACATTCTCCGCTCCAGGTAACCCCGGATATGTGGGCATCCCCGGCGTAATCGGTATCGATCTTGGTCACATTGGCCTCGAGCACTTGCTCGAAGTTCCCGATGGGGCGAGCGTTCCACCGCTGGTCTTCGCTGCTTTCCAGGCGACCTTTGCCATCATCACCGTGGCGCTCATTTCAGGTGCCATAGCTGACCGCGCCAAGTTCGGCGCGTGGCTCGTTTTCGCTGGTATCTGGGCGACCGTGGTCTATTTCCCTGTGGCCTCCTGGGTGTTCAACTATCAAGTTGATCCATCCACTCACAAGATCACCTCGGGTGGTTGGATTGTCGCCAATCTGGGCGCCATCGACTTCGCTGGTGGAACCGCGGTTGAAATCAACTCCGGTGCCGCTGCGTTAGCGCTCGCGCTTGTTCTGGGCAAGCGCATCGGTTTTGCGAAGGGGCTGCACAAGCCGCACAACGTGCCATTCGTTCTTCTTGGTGCTGGCCTCCTTTGGTTCGGCTGGTTCGGATTCAACGCAGGATCGGAACTCGCTGCTGACGGCGTTGCCGGCATCGCACTGATCAACACGATGGCTGCAGGTGCCTCGGGCATCCTGGGTTGGCTCATCGTTGAACGCCTGAAGGACGGCAAGGGAACGTCGGTTGGTGCCGCCTCAGGAGCGGTTGCTGGTCTGGTTGCCATCACTCCTTCATGCGCGAGCTTGACTCCCATGTGGGCTGTCGTTGTCGGCGCCATCACAGGCGTTGTTTGTGCACTTGCTGTCGAGCTGAAATTCCACTTCGGTTTCGATGACTCGCTCGACGTTGTGGGTATCCACCTCGTGGGTGGATTGATCGGCATGCTCGCCATTGGCTTCTTCGGTATGGAAGTTGGACTCATCTACACTGGCTCATTTGAGCAGCTGGGTAAGCAGGCCCTCGCCTCGATTGTCGTCCTGATCTTCTCCTTCGGAATGACCTACCTCATCGGTTGGGTCATTGAAAAGACCATGGGATTCCGTGTGCGCAACGAAGATGAGCTCGCGGGTATCGACACCGTCATTCACGGTGAAGAGGGATACGCCATCGACGGTTACTAAGGCGCCTGAATTGATCCAGAAGAGCGTGTTCGGTTTTGCGTTCACAATGACTTCTGGGTAAAGTTCAGGGGTACTCGCAAGAGTGCAACGCGGATGTGGCGCAGTGGTAGCGCATAACCTTGCCAAGGTTAGGGTCGCGAGTTCGAATCTCGTCATCCGCTCGAGTGTGGTCAGTCTTTCGGCCATCTCATTGATAGCGTGGGCAACCACCTACGGTGGATTGGCCGAGAGGCGAGGCAGCGGCCTGCAAAGCCGTCCACACCGGTTCGAATCCGGTATCCACCTCCAAAACCCAATGCAATTTGTTGGATTTTGAGCGATTGGCGCAGCGGTAGCGCGCTTCCCTGACACTGAAGAGGTCGCTGGTTCGATCCCAGTATCGCTCACGATAGGCCCCCGGAATCCCGGGGGCTTTTCTTTTGTAGGCTAGAGGTCTTGTAGTTGATCTCCTCAGGAAGTTACTCAGACGTGTCAGAACCCATCGCTCCCGTGAACGTTCTCGCTCCCAGCGATGGCTTTGCCCTCTTTACTGACCGCAGCGTCGTCGCAATGCGCGTCAACGGCGAACTGCGCGACCTCGCTCACGTGCTTTCTGCGGGGGACGTTGTCGAGGCTGTCACCATCGATTCGCCAGATGGCCTGAGCATCCTTCGTCACTCGGCCGCACACGTCTTGGCCCAAGCAGTTCAGCAGGTAAACCCTGATGCCAAGCTGGGTATTGGGCCTCCTGTGACCGATGGTTTCTACTACGACTTTGATGTCGCCGAAGCTTTTACTCCTGAAGACATGAAGGCCCTCGAGAAGGCCATGTCTCGCATCGTTCGCTCTGGTCAGCGATTCATGCGCCGTGTCGTGACGGATGACCAGGCACGCGAAGAGCTGGCAAACGAGCCCTACAAGCTCGAGCTCATCGGTCTCAAGGGTGGAAACACGGGCGATGACAATGAGAGCGTCGAGGTTGGTGGAGCTGAGCTCACCATCTACGACAACGTCGATCCTGCAACGGGGGAGACGGTTTGGAAAGACCTCTGCCGCGGCCCTCACCTACCCAACACGCGCATGATCGGTGAAGGTTTTGCCCTCACCCGCCTGGCCGCTGCGTACTGGCGTGGCAGCGAACACAACCCTCAGCTTCAGCGCATCTACGGAACCGCCTGGCCGAGCAAGCAAGAACTCCGTGAATATCAGGAGCGTCTCGAGGAGGCTGCCAAGCGCGACCACCGCCGCATCGGTTCTGAACTCGACCTGTTCTCTTTCCCCGACGAGATCGGCTCGGGCCTTCCGGTGTTCCATCCCAAGGGTGGTGTCATCCGCCGGGTGATGGAGGACTACAGTCGCCGCCGTCATGAGGCAGCCGGATACGAATTCGTCTACTCGCCTCACATCACCAAGTCGAACCTGTTCGAAACCAGTGGCCACCTGGCGTGGTACGCCGACGGCATGTTCCCACCCATGAAGCTCGATGAGGTTGTGAACGAAGCCGGTGAGGTTACCAAGCCAGGCGTTGAGTACTACCTCAAGCCCATGAACTGCCCCTTCCACATCCTGATCTTCCGCTCGCGCTCAAAGAGCTATCGCGAACTTCCACTGCGTCTATTCGAATTCGGTTCGGTTTATCGCTACGAGAAGTCCGGCGTAGTTCACGGGCTCACGCGTGTGCGCGGTATGACCCAAGATGATGCGCACATCTTCACCACACGCGAGAACATGCGCGATGAGCTCAGCAAGCTCCTCACCTTCGTTATTTCGCTTCTTCGTGATTACGGTCTCGACGACTTCTATCTCGAGCTCTCGACGAAAGACCCCAAGAAGTACGTTGGCGACGACGCTGTCTGGGAAGATGCGACAGAAACCCTGCGTTCGGTTGCCGAAGAGTCAGGTCTTTCGCTCGTGCCAGATCCGGGTGGAGCCGCGTTCTATGGTCCCAAGATTTCGGTTCAGGCCAAGGATGCCATCGGTCGAACCTGGCAGATGTCGACGATTCAGCTCGACTTCAACCTGCCCGAACGTTTTGACCTGGAATACACAGGCCCAGATGGCAACCGTCATCGTCCCGTGATGATTCACCGCGCACTCTTTGGTTCCATCGAGCGGTTCTTTGGCGTATTGACCGAGCACTATGCCGGTGCCTTCCCGCTGTGGCTTGCCCCCGTCCAGGTGGT
>Ga0228699_1001785_pt1 | contig 10044 bp, 11 predicted proteins | sample McNCre217_Aug_MG_FD_178016 | JGI IMG/M metagenome (GOLD analysis project Ga0228699, IMG submission 178016) | Freshwater microbial communities from McNutts Creek, Athens, Georgia, United States - 2-17_Aug_MG | ecosystem: Environmental > Aquatic > Freshwater > Creek | place: USA: Georgia...
GGCGCCACCGCCGTGGTCGATGCCGCCGGCCGCCTGCTGGGCGTGTTCACCGACGGTGACCTGCGCCGCAAGATCGAAGCCGGGGTGGACCTGCGCACCCTGGATGCCCAACAGCTGATGACCGCTTGCCCCCGCACCATCCGCGACGACGTGCTGGCCGCCGAGGCCGTGGCCCTGATGGAAGCCCACCGCATCAACACCCTGCTGGTGACCGATGCCGCCGGCACGCTGGTGGGTGCCGTCAACACCAACGACCTGATGCGCGCCAAGGTGATCTGAGCCATGTCTGAACCGATCACGCTGCAAGCCACCCTGCGTTTTGACGAGGCCCTGCGCGCCCGCGCCCGCCACATCCGCGCCGCCATCTTCGACGTCGACGGTGTGCTGACCGACGGCACGCTCTACATCTCCGAGGTCGGCGAGACGCTCAAGGCCTTCCACGCGCTCGATGGCCACGGCCTCAAGCTGCTGGCCCAAGCGGGCATCACGCCCATCGTGATCACTGGGCGCGACTCGCCCGCCGTGCGCCGCCGCCTGGCCGACCTGGGCGTGAAAGAAGCCGTTTTTGGTGCCCACGACAAGCTGGGCGTGGCCCAACCGCTGCTGGCGCGCCTGGGCCTGGACTGGTCGCAGCTGGCCGTGATGGGCGACGACTGGCCGGACCTGCCGCTGCTCACCCGCGCGGGCCTGGCCATCGCCCCGGCCAACGCCCACCCCGAGGTGCGCGCCATCGCCCACCACCTGAGCGGCCTGCAAGGCGGCCACGGTGCGGCCCGCGAGGCCTGCGACCTCATCTTGTGGGCCACCGGCCACTACGAGCGCCTGCTGCAGGGCCACCTGCAGACGCTGGACACCACCGCCGACGGCCCCCGCGCATGAACCCCCGGCTGATCTGGCTGCTCGATCGCCTGCAGGCGGCCTTGCCCCTGGCGGCGGCGGCCGGCCTGGCCGGCTTCACCTGGTGGCTGGTGCAGTCGTCGCCCAAAGACGGCGGCCCGCTGTCGCCGCGTGCGCCCAGCAGCGAGCCCGACTACCAGCTGGAGCAGGCCCGCGTGGCGCGGTTTGACGCCCAAGGGCGCATCGTCGCCGTGGTCGATGGCCACGTGATGCTGCACCGCCCCGACCGCGACGTGCTGGAGATCGACCGCATGCAGCTGTCGGCGCGCGACGCCCAGGGCCGTGGCCTGCTGGCCACCGCCCGCAATGGCCTGGCCGACCCGAACGCCCACCAGGTCACGCTGCAAGGGCAGGCCCACGTCACCGCGTGGCCCGCGCTGGGCGGCACGGCCAGCCAGCTGCCCGCGCCCATCGCTTTTGATGGCGAGAACCTGCAGATCGACACCGGCCGCAAGACGGTGGTGTCCAGCCAGCCCGTGGTGCTCACGCGCAGCGGCAGCCGCCTGGACGGCCGCGCGCTGCGCTACGACCACGCCAGCGGCATCACCGAGGTCGACGGCCGGGTGCACGGCAGCTTCACGGCCGGCCCGGTGCTGGCCCCGCGCCCCGCGCCGTTGGCGGCGGCGCCTGACACGCCGGACGCGCCATGACCACCGCCCAGCGCCCGCTGGTCTTCATCACCGGGGCCTCGAGCGGCATCGGCCAGGCCCTCGCGGCCGAGGCCCATGCGCGAGGCTGGCGGCTGGCGCTGCTGGCGCGCCGTGGCGAGGCCTTGGCGCAGTGGTGCACGCAGCACGGCTGGGCCCGCGATCGCTGGGCCGTCTACGCCGCCGATGTGCGGGACCTCACCGCCTTGGGCGCCGCCTGTGCGCAGGTGCTGGCCGACCAGGGCCTGCCCGATGTGGTGGTGGCCAACGCCGGCATCAGCGTGGGGGTGGATTTGAGCCTGGCCGAAGACCTGGCCGTGGTGCGCGACGTGTTCGACACCAACGTGCTGGGCCTGGCGGCCACCTTCCAGCCCTTCATCGCCCCGATGCGGGCGCGGGGCCGTGGCACCTTGGTGGGCGTGGCCAGCGTGGCGGCCATGCGCGGCTTGCCAGGCCATGCGGCCTACTGCGGCGCCAAGGCGGCGGTGGTCAACCTGTGCGAGACCTTGCGCGGCGAGCTGCGCCCGCACGGCGTCCAGGTGGTGACGATCGCCCCGGGCTATGTGGACACCCCGCTCACGCAGGGCAACGACTACCCGATGCCGTTTTTGATGGCCCCGGCCGATTTCGCCCGTCAGGCCTGGGACAGCATCTTGCGCGGCGAGGCCTGGCGCGTGATCCCCTGGCCCATGGGCGTGGTGGCGCGGGTGCTCAAGGCGCTGCCCCGGGGCCTGTTCGACCGCCTGGTCGGGGCCCAAAAGCACCGCAAGAAGCGCCGCCGCGATCAGTGACGGCCGTGGCCGTGGCCCCGGCCTTTGCCTTCATGGCGGTCGTGGTCGTGGTCATCGCCATGGTCGTGCCGCTCACCGCGCGGCTCATCGCGCACGAAGTACACGGGCCGGCCGCAGGCGTTGTAGGCGCGGCAGTGCTTGGCCCAGTTGCGCTCGTGGCCGGGTGGCACGCGCATGTAGATCGGGGCTTCGCGCACGCTGCGGCGCTCGATGACCACCGGCTGGGTGTAGATCACCGGTGGCGGCGGCATGTTGCCGATGTCGATGCGGCCATAGACGCCAGGCTGGTTGACGCTGACCGACACCCCGACATTGGTGCTGGCCTGGGCCAGTGCAGCGGTGGCCAGCAGCGGCATGAGGATCAAGGTACGGCGGAGGCAGGCGGTCATGGGTACTCCAAGGTGAACGCGGGCCACCATTGTGGGCATGACCGCTGCCGGCCGTGTGTCTGGATGTGCTGACCCTGATGCGGGCAGGGCGCTGCCGAGGGCGGTGTCTGAGGCGGCGTGGAGTCCACAAAGCAAAACAGGCGAGGCCCGTGGGGGGCATCGCCTGTCGTGTGATCCAGCCCGGCGGGGTCACCGGGCCTGTGCCTCAGGGCAGATCAGTAGCCGTAGCCACCGTTGCCGCCGTCGCCACCACGGCCACCGCCGTAGCCGCCACGGCCGCCGCCGCCGTAACCACCACCGCCGCCTTCGCGACGGCCACCACCGTAGCCACCGCCGCCGCCTTCGCGGCCACCGCCGTAGCCACCACCGCCGCCTTCACGACGGCCGCCGCCGAAGCCGCCACCACCGCCGTTGCCACCACCGTAGGGGCTGCGGAAGCCAGCGGGACGCTCTTCACGGGGGCGAGCTTCGTTCACAACCACGGCGCGGCCGGCCACGGGCTGACCGTTCAGGCCGTTGATGGCGGCTTGCGCTTCAGCGTCCGAGCCCATTTCCACGAAGCCGAAGCCCTTGGAGCGGCCGGTTTCGCGGTCCATCATGACCTTGGCCGAGCTGACGACGCCGAATTGAGAGAAAGCGTCGTTCAGATCCTGATCGCGCACCGAGTAGGCCAGGTTGCCCACATAAAGTTTGTTGCCCACGAGAGAGCCCCTTTCCAAGTAACGAAGTAACCATGTGGAGCTTCAACCCATCCGGACCCATTCCATTGACGGTGCCGCTACCAGACACAGACCAAAACATTATGGGTGATGCATCCACAATCGGCCAGGGTTTTCAACCCTTAATTGATTCGTCCTGTCAACCGTCAGGCTGGGGTGTTGCCTCCAGGCTTCAGGATCGCCCCCGGGCTAGCCCCTATGATCGTCCGGCGCGCAATGCCGAAGGAACACCGTTGCCTGCGGCGCCCCGCCTTCCGATCGGGCTAACCATTTCAGGTGGCGCCCGGAAGGGGTAAAAAACGACACAAGCGATGCAAGCCCAAGAAAACATCCCCGAAATCACCCGATTTGACTGGTGGCAGGCCCTGGTTCGCGTGCTCTCCAGCATCGAGGCCATCCGCCATGGCCGCGCGCTCTACCTGATGCTGCTGGTGTACTGCGGGGCAGGCCTGGCACTGGCGTCGGCGCGGGCGTCGGTGGGGCGTGGCGAGGTCAATTGGGCGATCGGGCAGGGGGCCATCGCCCTGTTCATCGCGTTCTATGGCGCCAATGCCGTGGGCCTGCTGGCCATGGACCGGGCCCTGGGGCGCGCCTCGCGCGAACTGTGGACGGCCGTTGAAGACGCACTGGGCATCGGCCACCGCGTGCTGTTCACCCTGGTGGTGATGTTGGCTTTGGTGGGCGGCGTGGGTGGGGCGCTGGCCGGCCTGTACTGGGCCTGCAGCCTGCCCAAAGCTGGGCCCTGGTTGTTCGTGGTGGTGGCGCCGGCCACCGTCATCGTCATTGGTTTGTGCCTGGTTGCCGTGGCGGCCGTGGTGGCGCCACTGACCGGCCCCACCATCTGGGCTGGGGCCACGACTTGGGTCTGCATCCGCAACCTGTTGCGCCTGATGCGCGAGCGGCTGCTGCAGGCGGCGGTGCTGTTCGCCGGCCTGACCTTGGCCACGGGCCTCACGGGCTTGGCGTGCACCGCCTTCGTGTTCGTGGGCGGCAAGGTGATGGCTTATGCCTCGGTGTACATGCTGGGTGTGGACGTGCAGCCTGAGGTCTTGATGATGGGCCTGTTCGGCTACGGCCTGGGCAACATCGACGCCAAAGGCATCCCTGACGAGGCCGTGCCCTACATCCAGTCGGCCACGATCGGCGGCGGCATGGTGTTCGCGCTGGCCCTGGTGCTGCCCACCTTGGTGTACCTGCGCGGCGTGTGCGAGATCTACCTGTCGCTGATCGCGGCCGATGCGCTGGAGGTGATGCAGGCCCTGCGCCCCCAGCCGACGGCCGAGGGCGAGCCAGCGCCCATGACCCTGCGTGAGGCCCTGGCCGCCCAGGGCCTGCGCCCGGAAGACCTGGAGGAAGGCGCATGAAGCGCCCGGCCATTTTGGCCAACGCCTCGGCCAGCACCCCGGCCGAGGCCTGCCCCTGCGGCAGTGGCCGCACGCTGGTGGCGTGCTGTGGCCGCTGGCACGCCGGTGAGCTGGCCGACACGCCCGAGGCGCTGATGCGCTCGCGCTACGCGGCCTTCGTGCTGGACGTGCGCCCCTACCTGCTGGCCACCTGGCACCCTGACCACCGCCCCGCCGAGATCGAGCCGCCCGAGCCTGGCCTGAAGTGGCTGGGCCTGAGCGTGCAGCACAGCGCCGTCCACCCGCTGGGGGTGGGCGAGGCGGTGCCGCATTGGGCGCAGGGCCTCTCAGGTGGGCCGCTGCAGGCCTGGGGCGAGGTGGCCTTCGTGGCGCGCTACAAGATCGGCGGCCGCGCCCACCGGCTGGTGGAGCACAGTGTGTTCGCCCGCCAGGGCGATGCGTGGCGCTACGTGGCGGCCTCCCCCGACGGGGCAGGCAGGGCAGCTGCCGATTGACCTGCCGCAAACGCCCGACAGAATGTGACGTTTTGGGGCCCCCATGCGTGGGGTTCAACGTGTGGCGAGAGGGGTTCCCCGAACGACAGGCCGTGCGTGGCACGGGATGATCCTGTCCACGGGCCTGTTGCGCCCGCACCCGCTGACGAGAAATGCCTGAGATGTTCAATGACGTTGTGACCAAGGTGGCCGACCACATCGCCCACCTCGGTGCGGTGCAGACCATGATGCTGATCCTGGGCCTGCTGGCGGTGACCTTCACCGCCATGGAAGGCTGGGCCATCGGCAGGAAGGGCGACCGCTCCGGCGAGCCCTACGACTGGAAGGCCTTCTGGACGACCGTGCGCATCAACCTGTGGCGCGCCGTGGCCGAGTCCATCCCCATGGGGGCCGTGCTGGGCGTGGCCCTGCCGTTTGGCGCCTGGTGCTACGAGCACCGCCTGTGGACGGTGCCGATGGACTCCTGGTGGGGCTGGGTGGCGATGTTCTTCACCCTCGAGTTCTTCTACTACTGGCTGCACCGCGCCGGCCACCGCATCCGCTGGTACTGGGCCTCGCATGCCATCCACCACAGCGGCAACCAGTACAACCTGGCGGCGGCCTTCCGCCAGTCCATCACCGGCAAGGTCTCGGGCGGCTTCGTGTTCTTCGCGCCGCAGTGCTTTTTCGGCTTCAAGCCCGACACGGTGCTGATCGCCTATGGCATCAACCTGGCCTACCAGTTCTGGATCCACACCGACATGGTGTCCAAGCTGGGCTGGATGGAGGGCATCTTCAACACGCCCTCGGCGCACCGCGTGCACCACGCCGCCAACGTCGAGTACCTCGACTGCAACTACGGCGGCACGATCATGCTGTTCGACCGCATCTTCGGCACCTACGTGGCCGAGAAGGACGGCGTGCCCATCCGCTACGGCCTGGTCAAGCCCATCACCTCGTACAACGCGCTGTACATCTGCATGTTCGAGTGGATCAACATCTTCAAGGACGTGTGGGGTGACCTTAAACGTGGCCGCGTGGGCGCCGCCTTGGGCCACATGTTCGGCCCGCCGGGCTGGGCGCCCGATGGCCAGGGGCTGACCACCGACCAGCTGCGCGCGCAGATGCAGGCGCTGACCGGCTCGCCCACCGGGGTGCCACCCGAAGACCTGATCGACGGCAAGATGCCGCGCGCCGTGACCTGAGTCTGGCGTTGCTGCCCACGAAAAAAGGCCCTGCAGTGCAGGGCCTTTGTTTTGGGCGGGTGCACGGGGGTGTGCGGCGTGTGCGGGGCTCAGTGGCTGCGGCGGCGGGCCACCAGGCCCACGCCCACCAGGCCCAGGCCCATCAGGGCGTAGGTGCTGGGTTCGGGCACGGCAGCCTGCAGGGTGCCCACGACGATGCCGGGCTCGCGGAAGGCCATGGCGCTGTCGAGCAGCTTCAGGGTGCCGTCGGCTTGGGCCTGGAAGTGGGCCCAGCCAAAGCTTGTGCGCGTGGTGCTCGCAGTGGCCCATGTGAACTCTGGGTCGGTGGTCGCGATGGTGGCGGCGCCCAGGTAGAAGTCCTTGCCGACCTGCAAGGGCGATGCGACGAGCACGGGCGGCTGGGGGCTGGACAGGGCTTGCCAGTTGGCCGTGCCGATGACCTGGCCCGGCGTGACGACAAACAGGCTGGCTGGTGCGCCCACCGTGGGGGTGCCCAGTGACAAGGTGCCAGCCTTGGCGTCGTAGGTGGTTTGCACGCCGTAAGCGTTCAGGCCATCGGGTCGCTGTTCAACCGACAGGACATGGTTGCCGTTGACCAGCGGGCCGTAGGTCCAGTGGCCGGATTCAACGACGGCGTGGGCGACGGGTGACAGGCTGGCCGCGAACACGGCGGCGGCGGCGATGTGAAAGCGCATCTGGATCCTCCCTCTGGTGTGTGATGCTTGCGCCCGCTGGTTGCGGGTTGCTGTCATTCTCGGACAAGTCTTGGCTGGACGGCCGTTGGTGTTTCCGCGTGGAGGCCCTTGGATCAGGGATGTCGTCGCACCTCGCACACACCCTGCGTGGGTGAGGTGCTGCGTTCCATGTGACCCAGCCACAGCATGGCCTGCTCGCGGCTGTCGCCACACATCTCGGCCGAGGGCTGCAGCGAGCCGCACACGGCCGGGCGCTCGGGCTGGCCAAAGATGCGGCAGCGCAGGGCCTCGTCGAGGTGGGGGCAGGGCACGCCCGCCGGTTTGCCTTGGGGCAGGCCGGGCAGGGGGGAGCTGATGGAGGGGGCGATGCAGCAGGCGGCGCAGGCGGGACGGCAATCCATGGCGGGCGATGTTGCCACGCCCGGGCGCGGGCTGGTGGCCGGGATCGCCCCGAACACGCGGGTGTCGCCACGCCAGGTGGCGCGGGTGTGACGATTTCCCTCGTTGCAGCGGGGTGGGTGAGGGCCCCAAAGGGATGCCTTCTCGATAGAATCCCGGGTTGCTCAAAAAAGTGGCAACCTGGCGGGCTTCACGGGAGGTGAAGGGGCTGGGTCCACGCAGACTTTGGAAGCGGGTGTTCCCCATGCTGTATCCCCAGGAATTTGACGTGATCGTGGTCGGTGGTGGCCATGCCGGCACCGAGGCCGCGCTGGCCGCTGCGCGCATGGGTTGCGCCACGCTGCTCTTGTCCCACAACATCGAGACGCTGGGGCAGATGAGCTGCAACCCGTCGATCGGCGGCATCGGCAAGGGCCACCTGGTCAAAGAGGTGGACGCGCTGGGCGGCGCCATGGCCCTGGCCACCGACGAGGGCGGCATCCAGTTCCGCATCCTCAACAGCAGCAAGGGCCCGGCCGTGCGCGCCACCCGCGCCCAGGCCGACCGCATCCTCTACAAGGCCGCCATCCGCAAGCGCCTGGAGAACCAGCCCAACCTGTGGCTGTTCCAGCAGGCGGTGGATGACCTGATGGTCGAGGGCGATGGCGACGGGGCCCGCGTGGTCGGCGCCGTCACCCAGGTGGGCATCCAGTTCCGCGCGCGCGCTGTGGTGCTGACGGCGGGCACCTTCTTGGACGGCAAGATCCACGTGGGCCTGAACAACCACAGCGGTGGCCGTGCGGGCGACCCGCCCGCGGTGACGCTGTCGGCGCGCCTGAAAGAGCTCAAGCTGCCGCAAGGCCGCCTGAAGACCGGCACGCCGCCGCGCATCGACGGCCGCAGCATCGACTTCAGCCAGCTCACCGAGCAGCCGGGCGACGGCGTGGGCCTGGTGGGCGGCTGGGGCGAGCCGGGCGCACCGCTGTCGGCGCCCACGGGGCCTGCGGTGCCGGTGTTCAGCTTCCTGGGCTCGGCGGCCATGCACCCGCGCCAGCTGCCGTGCTGGATCACGCACACCAACGCGCAGACGCACGACATCATCCGCTCGGGCTTCGACCGCAGCCCGATGTTCACCGGGGTGATCGAAGGGGTGGGGCCGCGCTACTGCCCCAGCATCGAAGACAAGATCAACCGCTTTGCCGACAAGGACTCGCACCAGATCTTCCTGGAGCCGGAAGGCCTGACGACCAACGAGTTCTACCCGAATGGCATCAGCACCTCGCTGCCGTTCGACATCCAGCTGGCCGCGTTGCGCACCATGCCTGGCCTGCAAAACGCCTATGTGCTGCGCCCGGGCTACGCCATCGAGTACGACTACTTCGACCCGCGCGAGCTGAAATCCACCTTCGAGACCAAGTCCATCCACGGGCTGTTCTTTGCCGGGCAGATCAACGGCACGACGGGCTACGAAGAGGCTGCGGCCCAGGGCTTGTTCGCCGGGGCCAATGCCGCGCTGCAGGCCCAGGGCCGCGAGCCACTCACCCTGGGTCGCGAGCAGGCCTACCTGGGCGTGCTGGTGGACGACCTGATCACCAAGGGTGTGACCGAGCCGTACCGCATGTTCACCAGCCGCGCCGAGTTCCGCCTGCAGCTGCGCGAGGACAACGCCGACATGCGCCTGACCGAGCTGGGCCGCACCGTGGGCCTGGTGGACGACGTGCGCTGGGACGCTTTCAACCGCAAGCGCGACGCTGTTTCACGTGAAACAGAGCGGCTGCGGACGACCTGGGTGCGCCCGGCGACGCTGCCGGCACCTGAGGCTGAGCGGCTGGTGGGCAAGGCCCTGGAGCGCGAGTACAACCTGGCCGACCTGCTGCGCCGACCGGGCGTGGGCCATGCGACGGTGTGCGAGGCGGGCGATTTGGCAGCGCGCAAGCAGGCGGAGTTGAGGGGTGAGGCGGCAGCGCAGGGGCAGGGCGCCCGTGCAGCGCTGGATGAGGCGCTGGGCGCCGACCTGGCTGCGGCGGTGGTGGAGCAGGTGGAGATCTCGATCAAGTACGCCGGCTACATCGACAAGCAGCTCGATGAGGTGGCGCGGGCGGCGGCGTTTGAGCACCTGCGTTTGCCGGAGGAGCTGGACTACATGGCGGTGTCGGCGCTGAGCATCGAGGTGCGGCAGAAGTTGTCGAAGCACCGGCCGGAGACGCTGGGGCAGGCGTCGCGGATGTCGGGGGTGACGCCGGCGGCGATTTCGCTGCTGCTGATCCACCTGAAGAAGGGGCGCTTCAAGGGCTTCGGTGGGGAGACCGCGGCGGTGGCGTCGAACGACGAGGGGCGGATGGCGTTTTGACGGCGGGGGGCGGGTTGCGGCCCGCTGTGCTGGGAAAAGGGGGCTCGGGTGGGGCCCCTTTTTCTTTTGGAGCCTTGGGGTTGTTTGGCGCTGTTTCGGGCTGGGGGCGCTGCGGACACAGCGCGGGGGGCGGCGG
>Ga0228699_1001787_pt1 | contig 10040 bp, 10 predicted proteins | sample McNCre217_Aug_MG_FD_178016 | JGI IMG/M metagenome (GOLD analysis project Ga0228699, IMG submission 178016) | Freshwater microbial communities from McNutts Creek, Athens, Georgia, United States - 2-17_Aug_MG | ecosystem: Environmental > Aquatic > Freshwater > Creek | place: USA: Georgia...
TTACAAGGATATTTTTATGAGTTTGAAATGCGGCATCGTGGGTTTGCCCAACGTTGGCAAATCCACCCTGTTCAACGCCCTGACCAAAGCGGGCATCGCGGCTGAGAATTACCCCCAAGGCTGGACGATTTAACGGACGTAGAGGCCACAACGGTTTCAAGCATTTCATACAAATTCGGCGACTGATACAGGACAAAAAATCCGCTGACAGAACCGCCAACGGACAAGGCCATCTTAGGATGGCCTTTGTTTTTTGTGGCTGAATTTTGGTTATGCAGCGAAAGGCGACATTGGCGTTTTGCCATGCAGCCAATGAAGCCGACTACTTGCTGACATTCGACAATACCTCTCAAAGCCGGACCTTCACACCCCATCCTTCTCCATACTGGACGCTCGGTCCAATGATGGCGCCAGCGATGCCAGCGATGCCAGCGATGCCTGCGGTGTTCGCAATGCTGTCGTCACCCCGGTGTCGATGAACTTCCTGGATCCAGCCATCAGCTGCAATTGGCGAGTGGTCGGTAACTGGAAGCCAAATGTGGTCTGCTCATCGGTTAAGAATAAAGTGAGAATTCGACTTTGATTGTGGCAAGATTGTCATATTGAGTAAGTTTGAGAGGACTGACGTGGGACGAAGCAAGAGTGTGATTCTCAGTTCATTGAGTTTCGATAACCAAAGCCAAGCGAAGGCCTTCTTCAAGGCGATGCTCAATCGCTATATTCCAGGAGAAAAAATATCGTCGGAAGACTCACCGCATCTTCGTTCTCTCTTCGAGCGACACCCTGAGTACGAGGCCATGATCGGCGTGGGCATAAGTCACTTTGAGGTTATGCCTGCGGATTACGGAACGCAATGCTTCTGTGCCATCCGGGCCGATGGAAGCAAGGAGGGTTTCTCCTACATCAAGTGCGTGACGCAGAAGATCGATTGAAATTCACAAGGAAAACGCTCGATGGACTTTGAATTACTTGTCGATGATCTTTATCTGAAAATTTTTGCGGATACGGCTCTCGCACCGGTCGAAAACAAAAATGTCCTGAGTCTGGTTAACGACTTTGAGGACGCGAAATGGAGATACGAAAAGTTCGAGGACTTCATCTGGAACAACATTGCCCTGACAGCTCTGTCGGCGCACGAACGAGGCAAGCTCGCGGAGCTATACAGGACAACGCTGCGGGAATCGGCGAGGAAGCTTCGTTTGACCGACACAGCGGACGACATTGGAGCGGGAAGTGAGCTTGCCGAAATCGTTCTCTACGGCATCATGCGTCATCACTATGGAGCATTGCCGGTAGTCCCAAAGATTTTCTATAAGCAGAATGTGCAGGACAATGCCAAGGGAGCCGACAGCGTCCATATTGTCCCCGAAGGGGATGAGGATTTTTCGCTTTGGTTTGGCGAGGCGAAGTTCTACAACAGCATCGAAAATGCGAGGCTGCCTTCCATCGTTAAGTCTGTCGGAAATTCATTGGAGACTGGCAAGATGAAGAAGGAGAACAGCATCATCAGCAGCACGTCGGACATCGACCAACTGGTCTCGCCTCAGTTGGCTGCAAAGATCAAAGACGCGTTGTCATCGAAGAACTCAATTGACAATCTCAAGTCGAAGCTTCATGTCCCCATCCTTCTTCTTCACGAATGCGCCATCACCGCTTCGGCGACTGCGATGGACGATACCTATCGAGCAGCCATTCGCGAATTTCACAAAGAAAGAGCGACTGCATACTTCAAGAGGCAGATAGCTTCGCTTGCGGAGTCAGTTACTCTGTACGCCGATATCACATTTCACATCATCCTCTTTCCCGTTCCGGACCGCGGCAAGCTTATTCAGCGGTTTACGAACGAAGTCGAGCGCTATCAAGCAAAGGAAGATTGAATGGAAATCTTCGAAGAATGCGCGGTCATCAATGACCTATTGCAAGCTGGAAAGGGGAACGATGCTAGAAACAACCTTATTCGTCTTCTCGATTATCACAAACGCGAATGCATCGCCTATTCCCCGCTCGTCAATCATCTTGTTAGGGAATCTGGCCTCTTCCCCTATCTCGATCCCGAAACGTCTAGCTGGCAGGATAGATTCGCTTACGAGTCATTCAAGGTGAACATCGGGCAGGACATCCCTGTGACGTTGCACAGCGAGCAATCACTGGTTCTCAAGCATCTGCTCGACGGAACGAATCTTGCCGTCAGCGCACCAACTAGCTTCGGAAAGAGCCTCATCATCGATGCCTACATCGCGATCCGCAAGCCGGCGAACGTGCTCATTCTTGTTCCGACGATTGCCCTAACGGATGAGACGAGAAGGCGGCTGCACGGGAAGTTCGCCGCCCAATACAAGATTGTGACGACGGCGGAAGTCGAGTTGGGCGAGAGGAACATCCTCATCTTCCCGCAGGAGCGGGCAATTCACTATTGCGACAAGCTCAAGAGCTTGGACTTGCTAGTGGTGGACGAGTTCTACAAGGCAAGTCAGGACTTCGACCCTGAGCGATCTCCCGCCCTGCTGAAGGCAATGATGAAGCTTGGGGCCATAGCTGCGCAGAGATACTACCTTGCGCCGAACATCTCCCGACTGAACGATAACCCGTTCACGAAGGACATGCTATTCCTACCACTCGACTTCAACACGGTGTTCCTCGAAAAGCACGAGATGTTCAAGGACATCAAGAAGGATGCGCAGAAGAAGGGCGATGCCCTTGTCGAAATCCTTGGAAAGAAAAGGACTAAGTCGCTCGTCTATGCTGGTTCGTATTCGAACGTCACGGGAGTCTCGAACCTTCTACTGGAGAAGAAAGAGGTGCTTGGAATTGCGCTGCTGTCCCGCTTTTCTAACTGGCTGGCCAAGAATTACGACCCGAACTGGATTCTCACCATGCTCGTGAAGAGGGGAGTCGGCATTCATACCGGTCAGCTTCACAGGTCATTGAGCCAGATTCAAGTCAAGCTGTTTGAGGAAGAAGAAGGATTGGAGACTCTGGTATCGACCTCTTCCATCATTGAAGGCGTGAATACGTCCGCTGAGAACGTCATCGTTTGGAGCAACAAGAACGGAAACCTGAGGCTGAACGACTTCACCTATAGGAACATCATCGGTCGCGGCGGGCGGATGTTCAGGCACTTCGTCGGAAATATCTACATCCTGGAGGAGCCTCCCGCTCCCACCGAGACGCAACTCACCCTGACTTTCCCCGACGAATTGCTGGCTGACGTCGACGATCACGAGTTCAAGACCGAACTGACCAAGGAGCAACTAGCCAAAATTCTCGTCTTCAAGGAGCAGATGGCAAGCGTTCTTGGACAGGGGACGTTCGACCGACTCAGGAGCGAAGGTGCTCTTGTATCGGGAGACACCACTCTCATAACAAATATCGCGTTGGAGATCGGGCAGAACAGAAATAAATGGAGAGGTCTCATCATCCTAAATTCTGACTCGACCGAAAATTGGGGCTGGATTCTTTCCAAAGTCCTCCGCTTCGTCCCTGGCGGCTGGGACGTAACCTACACAAAGTTCATCGAATTCGTCAGAGCCTTGTCGGCAAACTGGACAAGCTCGATTCCCGATCTGATGGACGCTATGGACAAGGAGGACGTGACGATCGAAGAATTCTTCCGACTGGAGAGGAACGCGACGTTCAAGCTGACCTCCCTTCTAAGCGACATCAACGTCATTCAGAAGGAAATCATGCCGGAACAGCATGTCGACATATCCCCCTTCATAGCCCGTCTCTCGAAGGCATTTCTGCCCTCATGCGTTCTCGAACTGGAGGAATACGGGCTACCACGGATGCTGTCAAAGCAGATTCATTCCGCCGGACTGATTGACTTCGAGGACGAGGATTTGACGCTCCATCGTGCATTGGATGTCCTAAATAAGAAGCGCCGTGAAATCACAAGCACACTTGAGGCCTTGGATCCGTTCGATAGATATGTCCTCGACTATTTCTTTGAGGGCATTTCAAGGTAACAAGAAATCGATCTGCAACATCGCTGGAGTTGAGTCTTGGCAACATTCTGGTCATTTAGTCGCCCTAGAGAACTTTGGCCTTCCAGGTGGCACCGTGATACATTCGAATCTGGCCCGCAGGTAGACCTTTTGCCATCGTTTCGTGGCATGTGAAAAAAATGTCAGCAGCTATGCTGCTTGACGTCCTTATCAGGTATCCATTTACCAAGGGTATTCTGCTGATCTCGCGTAAGAGTGTCTGCGGGCCAACTTTCACGGCAGTCATATGTCTATACTTAAGGCGCTGCAAAGCGCGTCCTCTTTGCAATCCGTTGCGGCTATCTTGGGCTGCAAGCCATCAGGCTTGTCCTGGCTGCTCTACAAGAAGCCCGCAGCCGACAAGTACAAGAACTTTGAAATTCCAAAGCGAGGCGGCGGACGTCGAAAGATTTCGGCGCCAAGTTCTGAACTGAAGGTGCTGCAACGCAAGCTTGCAGACCGACTTGAAGCCTGCAGGAAAGAGATCGTCGAACGGGAGAATCTTAAGGATGACATTGCCCATGGGTTCAGGCCGGGCCGTTCAATCATCTCGAACGCAAAGCGGCATCGGGGCCGACGTCACGTCTTCAATGTAGACCTCAGCGATTTCTTCGGAACGATCAATTTTGGGCGAGTGCGCGGCTATCTGATTAAAGACAAGAACTTCGCGTTGAACCCCAAGGTTGCGACGATCCTTGCCCAGATAGCGTGTCATGACAACGCACTCCCACAGGGTAGTCCGTGTTCGCCAGTGCTCTCTAATCTAATCGGTCATGTACTTGACGTGCATCTCGTTCGTCTTTGCGCAAAGGTGGGCTGCGTCTATACGCGATATGCGGACGACCTGACCTTTTCAGCGAACCTTGCTAAGTTTCCTACCTCAATTGCTGTCCCAAGCCCAGTTGACCCTCATGTTTGGTTACCCGGCAAGGAGCTGATCCGGTTGGTAGCTTTGTCAGGATTCGAAATCAACCCCTCGAAGACCCGGATGCAGTACTGCAACTCTCGGCAGGAGGTGACCGGTCTTGTAGTGAATCAAAAAGTGAATGTGCGATCGGAATACCGTCGAACGGTACGTGCAATGGTCCATCGACTTTTCACGACTGGAGCGTACTCGCACGTTCGACGCGTACCCGACGCAACCGGGATGATGATGGAGACATGTGAGCCAGGCACACTAGAGCAACTTCACGGGATGCTTGGCTTCATCGATCAGATTGATCTCCTATACAAGAAGGACGCCCTGAGTACAGGCAAGCAGGTGCGGCTTTCCAGCAAGGAATCGGTTTACCGGAGATTCCTGATGTTCAAGGAGTTTTACTCTGCATCTAAGCCAACCATTGTCTGTGAAGGGAAGACCGACAACGTGTATCTCGTTCACGCCATCCGAAGCTTGGCTGCTAAGTTTCCGCTCCTTGCTTCCGTTGAAGCTGACGGAAGGATCAAGCTGGCCGCTCGTATCTACAAATACACCGGAAGCAGTACTGGAAGAATCCTTGGCCTGCATGGTGGAACTGGCGATCTCACGAATTTCATTCATAGCTACAGAGCCGAAATGGCGAGGTTCACCGCGCCGGGAAAAGCACAGCCGATCATCCTTCTCGTCGACAACGATAGTGGAGCGGCTTCTATCTATAGCACTATCAAACAAATTACTAAGTACACGCCGACGAAGCACGAACCCTTCATCCATGTTACAGGTAACTTGTACGTTTGTGCCACGCCGCTGCCCACAGGCATGTCAGAGTCGATGATCGAGGATTTCTTCGATGCTGCTACTAAAGCCGAGGAAATCGGCGGGAAAAAATTCGATCCAAAAACGGATGGCGACACGGATAAGTCCTTCGGTAAGGTCGTGTTCTCTCACAAAGTCGTGCGAGCGAAGGCCGACACCATCAATTTCAATCCTTTCGAACCACTCTTAGCCAATATTTCCAATCTCATTGAGGAGCATCGGCGCAAGTTCCCGACAGCGCCTTCTGTTTAGTTGAATGGTTGATAACTCATTTACCGGTAGTCACCTTAGGTGCAGCACACGACGGTCATTCGCCGCAACTGAACGTCGGCTCTCAGCCTCAAACAGTCGGTTGAATTGCCATGTCGTTAACTTGTTCCCTGAACAACCGTTACACCTGCCTCCGCGACGACGTTCCGCCCATCGGTGCTTTGATGCCCTAGTCATTCAAGTGGGGCACGATAGTCGAGAGGGGCTTTCACTCGTGTGCATTTCACCCGCGAGTATCGGGAGCTAGTGTTTTTTTTGTAGTAGATTTGAATAGTAAATTTCTAGGAGTGGCGCGTATGCCTCAATGGTTAAACAAAAAAGCTGTTTTGATTGGTGTCTTTTTTGGGGGGTATGGCAACTTCAATTCACTATCTACAAGTGGTTATTCCACCGAAGGATGGGTCGGAGTTATCGTGGGAGCTTTAGTTGGTGGATTCTTTTGGGGTTGGGTGCTCACAAAATTTGTGCCCAAATGGTTTCCGGCTGGCGAGTAGTGTGATGACTGTGTGACGATGGAAAGATGATTACGTGAAAGATCGAGACGAGCGGATTCAATCGATTCAGCATATTCTTGCGAGCATCTTTGCCTCTCAGAAAGCCCTTAAAGCACTTGCACCGGAGTTCAACTGGGCGGGCCTTGGAAACTTGCTAGGAGATTTTGGTGAGCTTGTCGCAATAGATCACTACGGATTTGAAAAAGCGCCCGCAGGTTCTGACGGATACGACGCGGTTGCATCTGACGGAAGAACGATTCAAATCAAAACCAATTACGCAGCGAAGCAGATTGGCTTTCGTGGCATGGCGGACGTGTTGCTGGTGATTGGCGTGAGCGATGATGGAACATGGGAGGAGTTGTTCTACGGTCCCTTCGCACCAGTCAAAGATGCAGCCAGATTCTCAACGCGGGATAACAAACACATGATTGCTTTGACCAAGTTGAAACAGCTTGTTACTGAGATTCCGCCAGCTATTGATGTAGAGGGCTGATAAGCCGTTGAACCTGACCCAAAGACCACGTTCCGCCCATCGGTGCTTTGATGCCCAAGTCATTCAAACGACTGACCATAGCCCTACGGCTCAACCCTTGAGCGACGAAACCATCAAGGACAGGCTTTAAACGCGCTTGGAAGGCCCTCGCTGTATCTTGACGTTCTTGGGTATGTTGGCGAAGGTTGGCTGGTCCAGTAGCCCCCAAAACGACACCGCGAGCTTTTGCAGCTGCCAAGGCATCCCGCGTTCTTTCACTGATGCGTCTGGCTTCATGCTCTGCAAATGCCGCCATGATGTGAATCGTTAGCTGATTCGCTTCGGGAAGGTCGCAAGCAACGAAGCTGACTTTGCTTTCCATCAACCCTGACACGAAATGAACGTTACGGGCCAAACGGTCCAACTTCGCAATCAGCAGCGTTGCACCAGACTTTTTGCATTGTTCAAGTGCCAATCGAAGCTGTGGGCGACGATCAAGTGCGTTCGCCCCCTTGCCGGTTTCAACCTCAACAAACTCAGCCAAGACGGTTTTGGTGCTTCCTGAGAGGTACTGGGTCACGGTTTGACGTTGAGCTTCAAGACCGAGACCAGATGCACCCTGACGTTGGGTACTGACGCGGTAGTAGGTGACGAATTGCTGCGGGGTGTTTTTCACGGTATTTCCTTGGTTTGTCCACATGACAGGACGAGCGTCCAGTGTGTGTACAGACTGTAGGAAATGGCCTGCATGCCGCCAAGGGTGAATGTCGAAACTGTTGTATCGGACACGGAAGCTGGAATATCGGTTGATGCCGATAAGGGACTCCTGTAAGGGCATCAGTACCCATCAAACAGGGGAAGTCGAAGTCCTAGCAAGCAACACTGAAAGCCCATCTATTGCGTTCGTCGTTCCGGTATTTCGGGTGCAATCCTTATACAGCGGGGGCTAAAAAACATGCAACATTAGCAAGGCAATCGCTCAAAATCGAGAAATTAAACTGAAGCCACCAAGAATCCTCTGAAAGCCGCATAGGCATTGCGTTTGGGGCATTTTTGACATGCAAAATCTGGACACAGATGTGATATGAGTATTGTCGTCAAACGAGCTTTTGTAAACGCAACAAACTGACGTGCCGGAACGCCTGGGAAGTGCAATTTAGTCCCTCAATCATTTGCGGTTTCAAAGTTCAAACCTTATAGGGCGGCGAAGGCGTCAGCCGGAGCCGACACCTCTGATAACTTGTTTTTGACGCCGACTTTTCCCATTCCGAGGATATGAGGAAAAAATAAAAACGTGAGGCGCGTTAGCGCCTCTTTAGTTCTTATCTTTCTCACTTTGTTTCTTCTTTACTTCTATCCTTTAGCTGCGGAAATGCCCTTTCGGTTTAATGGACCCGCACCAAATCAGGCTTTGCGGGGAGCATTTACCCAAGAGCTACCCAAAAACTCCCCCAAGAGCTGCCTCAGGTGTACCTAGGAGGTACCCACTCGGTGCTCTTGGATGCATCACGTCCACTCTTGCAGTGTTCTCGGAGCATTCGATGGAAGCCAGTTTTTCAACCTCTTCAGACTCTGTGATACGGTTTTTGCATCCTGTGGTCGAGTCCCAGAAATGAGGCCCGCCAATCGGGCCACCTGCGTAGCTGATGAGTCTTTGCCAAGGTAATACATTGCTTCAGCGCGGCTCAGCAATTGATCCAGATTGCCCAAGTTTGGTTGCCGCTCTTTCCATTGGGCCAGCGCTGTGCGGATCACTGATCTGGGTGATTGAATGCTACGGTTATCAGCCCCACGTGACGATTGTGAAAACGACTTCATGTGCATTTTCATGTTGTTGGTTCGCAGAGAAAACATTTGACACTGCTGGAGTGGCGTCAGGCACAGCACCTCACCTGTTCGGTAGTGGTCACTCCAGACTTGCTGCGCGAAGCGTTCTGCCAAATCAAAATCAAACGGTGCCGCATGGTCAAACAAGGGAATCCAAGTTTCGCGCTTCAGGTCCACGTTAACCAACTCTTTCCGAGACTGAAGCCAGTGTGACTCAATCACAAGACGATCTCGTTGGATGGCGTGATCGTATTCAGCGCAATTGTCTCTGGGTTTTTGGGGCAGCTTCGGCCAAGGGCGAAAGCCTGGTGCCCACATTCCATACTCATTAATTTGGAGATGCAGTTCGCACCATTCGTGTCTGAACTTGAAATATTCATGCAGACCAGTGATTTTGGACGCAAGTTCGGAAAGAGATCGCTTAAGGGTTTCGTGGTCGATGGTAGTGACGGGCATCGCACGAACAGGAAAGTTGTAACCCTTGAGGAAAGGGGGCGTCACTGCCGTAGTTGGTTTTTCAGGCGTTGCTGTCGAAGGCTGTGTCACGATGTGCAGCGCAGGGGGGCTAGTTTCGAATTCTGTGAGACGCGTTGGCTTGGAAATCATGGGTTCTCCAGTTGTTGAGGGAACCCTTCACACTACAGACCAAACATAGGCGTTTCAAGAGCAAACGTTGGCGACTTGCATCGGAAACGCAAAGTCGCCTAACTTCGCTTAACGTTTTCTTGCAAGTCGTGTGTTTGCGGTATCTATGTCCCAGCGAACGGCACTAACAATGCCCCAGTTACCCGCTGCATTTGGCCTTCGCCACTTGGCAACACCCATCCGGCGCAAGTAGGCTAGAGCTTCCTCAAAGTCTTCGAACTGAATTTCGTCTTCTTTTTCACCTACGGTGAACCTGCCCGCGCGTTTGAGGTGTACGCCAAAGTGACTGCCATCAGCGCTATAGGGAACCAGTGTGACCTCGGGCTGGCGCTTCTTGGGCTTCACGGGGGCGTCAGTAAACAAGTCATTGATAGATACCCCTAAAGCAATTGCCAGCACCTGTAGGGCATCCACAGAAGGGTTTGCACCCCCACGCTCGACGCGACTCATGTAGGAGCGCGCAAAGCCGCATTTATCAGCGAAAGCTTCTTGACTGAGGCCCGTTGCAGCTCGGAGTTCTTTGACCCGAAGGCCCAGTTTTTGACGAATATTGTTTTCCACGGCAAGACTGTCGTGGACTGTGCTATAAAAGGCCACGCACTAATAGTGGGCGC
>Ga0228699_1001788_pt1 | contig 10039 bp, 13 predicted proteins | sample McNCre217_Aug_MG_FD_178016 | JGI IMG/M metagenome (GOLD analysis project Ga0228699, IMG submission 178016) | Freshwater microbial communities from McNutts Creek, Athens, Georgia, United States - 2-17_Aug_MG | ecosystem: Environmental > Aquatic > Freshwater > Creek | place: USA: Georgia...
ATGGGCATCGCGGCGGAAGCCACGCAGGAAAAATTGCATCTGCTCGTTCACCATGGTGTGCATGGTCACTAGTTTGTGAAAATCTTTGCGCTGAGTATCTGTTGGCAACTCGGCGCGGAGCAACAAATAGCAAGTATCTAGAAAGTCGCCCCCGCGCGTGGCAAGCTGCTCAATGGGGTAGCCGCGGTATAACAGCTCCCCCTTATCACCATCAATGTAAGTGATCGCAGATTGGCAAGCCGCTGTAGATAAAAACCCTGGGTCGTAGGTAAACATACCCGTTGAACCGTACAGCTTACGAATATCCAGTACATCAGGACCGATGCTGCCTGAGTACACAGGTGCTTCGAAGCTGGGCGTTCCATTGGAGAAGGAGATTGTGGCTTTATTCGTAGAGAGTTTCATTTATTTTTCTTTCAACTTAGTTAATACATCAACAACCTGCTTGTGCGTGACACATCCATTGCTAGATTGCAAATCGCGAATCTCGATCTCATCCAATCGCTTTCTAGATAAGAACACGTCCATCAAGTCGTTATCCGATAAATCCATCAAGGCGTACATGCCAGCCTCATCATCCTTGGTTAAGCAAGATCCGTACTTAGCAAAAAATCGCTCGACAAACAAATCATTCTCTAGCATCCCTCGGCGCGAGCGCCATTTGAGTTTGGAGAGCTCGCGTTCGCTCAGCAGCACTAAACCGACCTCGCCACCATGAGCTCTTTGATCTTGCCAATCGCCAGTGTCGGATTCAATCCTTTAGGACACACATCCACGCAATTCATAATGGTGTGGCAACGGAACAAACGGTACGGGTCTTCCAAGTTGTCAAGGCGTGCCGTTTGGTCTTGATCTCTAGAGTCCGCAATAAATCGGTACGCCTGCAAGAGCCCCGCAGGCCCCACAAACTTATCAGGATTCCACCAAAACGATGGACATGATGTCGAGCAACTGGCGCACAAGATGCACTCGTACAAACCATCGAGCTCTTCGCGCTGCACAGGGCTTTGCAAGCGCTCTTTTTCTGGCGGCGGCGTGTCATTAACAAGGTAAGGCTTGATCGAGTGATACTGCTTAAAGAATTGCGTCATGTCCACAATCAAATCGCGCACCACAGGCAAGCCTGGCAAGGGTTTCAAGACGATAGGATCTTTGAGCGTATTCAAATTGGTCAAACAAGCCAAACCATTTTTGCCATTGATATTCATCGCATCGGAGCCGCAAACGCCTTCGCGGCACGAACGGCGATAGCTCACTGTTGGGTCTTGTGCTTTGAGCTTCATCAAGGCATCAAGCAGCATGCGCTCGTGTCCGTCAAGCTCTAGCTCAACTTTTTCCATGCGCGGCTTTGCGTCAACATCGGGGTCGTAGCGGTAAATATGAAAGGTACGTTTTGCCATTTTCAGATTCCTTATTTTTTAGAACGTACGCACTTTGGGTGGCACAGAGTCCACTGTGAGCGGCTTCAATTTCACGGCTTTGTACTCTAGGCGGCTGCCTTCTGAGTACCACAGCGTGTGCTTCATCCACTCAGCGTCATTACGGCCTAGCGGGGTTTTGGGGTCATCCACTGGACGCTCGTAATCGCTCACGGTATGAGCACCGCGGCATTCGTGACGTGCGGCAGCCGACACGATGGTCGCTTCGGCGGCTTCGATCAAGTTCTCAACTTCTAGCGCTTCAATGCGGGCAGTGTTGAAAACTTTAGATTTGTCTTTGAGGCCAATACTATTTACACGCTTACGCAACTCGGCAATCTTGGTCACACCCTCATCCATTGCGGCTTGTGTACGGAACACACCTGCATGGAATTGCATGGCAGCGCGGAGATCATTCGCCACGTCTTGCGCGTATTCGCCACTCGTGTCTGCTTCCAAGCGATTTAAACGAGCCAGTGTTTGATCGGCAGCATTGTCTGGCATGGCTTTAAACGCTTGGTCTTTCAGGTTGCTGGCAACAATATGGTTACCAGCAGCACGTCCAAACACGAGCAAATCTAGCAACGAGTTCGTGCCCAAACGGTTCGCACCGTGGACGCTGACGCAAGAGCATTCACCCACTGCATACAGGCCATTGACCACCGAGTTATCGTTGCCATTCTTTTGGATCACAACTTGTCCATTGATATTGGTCGGAATGCCGCCCATTTGGTAGTGAATCGTTGGCACCACAGGAATCGGCTCGCGCGTCACATCGACGTTAGCAAAGTTGATGCCAATTTCATGCACCGATGGCAAGCGCTTCATCACGGTCTCAGCGCCCAAATGGTCAAGCTTGAGCAAAATGTGGTCTTTGTTGGGGCCGCAACCCCGTCCTTCTTTGATCTCCTGATCCATACAGCGCGACACAAAGTCACGTGGTGCAAGGTCTTTCAGCGTGGGCGCGTAGCGCTCCATGAAGCGCTCGCCGTTGCTGTTCAGCAAAATCGCACCCTCGCCTCGGCATCCTTCGGTCAGTAACACGCCAGCGCCATGAACGCCTGTCGGGTGGAACTGCCAAAACTCCATGTCTTCCAGAGGAATACCAGCGCGAGCTGCCATACCTAGGCCGTCGCCCGTATTGATAAAGGCATTGGTCGAGGCCGCAAAAATACGCCCTGCGCCGCCTGTGGCCAAGAGCACGGTTTTGGCTTCCATGATGAACAGATCGCCTGTCTCCATCTCCAATGCGGTCACACCGACGCAGTCGCCGTCGTCATTCAGAATCAAATCAAGGGCCATCCACTCAACGAAGAAGTTGGTTTTTGATTCCACGTTTTGCTGATACAGCGTATGCAACATAGCGTGACCCGTACGGTCAGCCGCTGCACAAGCACGCTGCATGGGCTTTTCGCCGTAATTCTCTGTGTGACCACCAAAAGGACGTTGGTAAATCGTGCCATCCGCATTGCGGTCAAACGGCATACCCATGTGCTCTAGCTCATATACCACCTTAGGTGCTTCGCGGCACATAAACTCAATCGCGTCTTGATCTCCCAGCCAATCAGAGCCCTTGACCGTGTCATAAAAATGATAGTGCCAATTGTCTGCGCTCATGTTTCCAAGCGAAGCGCCAATGCCGCCCTGCGCCGCTACGGTGTGCGAGCGCGTAGGGAAGACTTTAGACAGTACCGCCACATTCAGGCCTGCACGCGCCAACTGCAAGGATGCGCGCATGCCAGAGCCGCCCGCACCCACAATGACCACGTCAAACTTACGCCGCGCGATGTTTGAGTTCGTATATTGATTTTGATTAACGCTCTTCACTTAGACTCTCCACAAAACTTGAATCGCCCAACCAGCGCAGCCCGCCAGCCAAACCACGGTCAACATCTGCGCCGTCAAACGTACTGACACGGGCTTGATGTAATCCATATAAATCTCTTTCATACCCAACCACACGTGGTAGGCAAGACCCAAAATCACCACGAACGTGAGAGTCTTCATCCATTGTGACGAAAAGATGCCGGCCCACTTGTCGTAACCCATCGCACCTTTGTTAAAGATCACCTGCAAGAGCACGATGAGCGTAAACACAGCCATCACAGCAGCAGTGATTCGCTGCGCCAGCCAGCCCTTTAATGCGTTGTTCTGGACGTTATTCGATTTTTTAGTAGTTGTTGTCATACAAAAAGCCTTAATCAATACAGACCAAATAGCTTGGCAGCTAAAGCAGCAGTCAAAACCCAGCTAATTGCGAAAGTTGCTTTAGCTGAAGAGGTAGCAAACGACTTGGTCACCGCCTTGTGGCTCACGTCCATCCACAGGTGACGCAGCCCAGCGGTTAAGTGGTGCAAATATGACCAAATGAGTGCCAGAGCAATCAACTTAAAAAACCAACCAGGAAAGCCACCTGCGCCAACATTGAACAGCGCCGTGAATTTGGCATAGGAGAACTCACTGGAAATCGACTTATCAAACATCCAAATGATGAAAGGCAAGAGGAGAAACATAACCGCACCGCTAGCACGGTGGAGGATAGAAACCCAAGCGCCTGCGGTCATACGGTAGGTCGTCAGATCGGTAAACGCGTTGATATTGCGGAATTCGGGTCTTGGGGACTTGTGGCTCGAATCGGACATTTTTGATGGCTTTCTGTGTTGCAAACCCGCCCATTGTAAAACACGCGGGTTTTCATTAGACTGACAAACTCACCCCTCATGATCATTCTTTCGTGCTATGAACACATCCATCCCCACGCTCTATGGCATTCCTCACTGTGACACCGTTAAAAAAGCTCGCGCATGGCTTGCTGAACAACAAGTTGATTACGCCTTTTATGACTTCAAAAAACAAGGCGTGCCCGCCAGCCTCATTGATGCGGCCTTGTCGCAGCTCACATGGGATCAGCTACTCAATCGCAAAGGTACAGCATGGCGACAACTTGGCGCAGACGTGCAAGCCAGCGTTACCGACAGCATGAGTGCTAAAGCCGTCATGATGTCCCACCCAAGCACCATTAAACGCCCCGTAGTTAAGTGGCCCGATGGGCGGATCACCGTAGGCTTCAAAAATGGTTTCTAGCAGCCCACATCACTCACATAGCGTGCGAATGGACAGCGGAATTGGCACAGCGCGAATCCCGTTTTTACCGTCTTCACGTTTCGCCGCAAAGATGCGCACATCTTCCGCTTGCATGATGTCATCCACCGAGCCATCTTTGTTAACGCGTTTGATCTCGTACTTGAGCACAAAACTCTTCTCACGCCACTCAGGAATCGTCATATGAATCGATAGGTTTTCACCATAAGTGGCGGTCTTTAAAAACTTAGCCTTGGTATCCACAATCGGCGTACCAATCACACCCATCGTGCGCGTCGTCTCTGCCCAAGTCGGCACGCCGCATTGCTCAAAAAAATAACGCGATGCCGAATCAATCCAGTGGAAAAAATTGGGATACCAAATAATGCCAGCTGGGTCGCAGTGACCAAATTCAACGCGGACGGGATAGACAATTTCTTTCATAAATAGGGCTCTTTTTTAATTATTAGATTTAACCCATTTTTTAATGGCATCAACCGTTTCGCGCTCAATACCGTTGTAGCCGTGATACGCAAGGGCTTCACAAGGATCACCCACAGAAATTCCACCCTCCATAGTCATCAACTCGCTGCCATAGCGCTCGTGCGAGCGCAAGGCCGAGGCATACGGTGTGACGCGGCAGGAATCGTTTTTGTGATGCACGATGAGATGGCGATTTTTGTACTCCTTCGCATTAAAACTCCAGATCCTCGTCATCGAGGAGGTATGAATTTCACCTGCAATTTTTTCGCTTAAATAATCAGCCAAAGCTATCGTATCTTCTGTGCCTCGGCTTGTTCCCATTAAATAAATTTTGACATTGGCGTAGCGTCTATTCAAATCATCAATCACCGCTTGAATACGCTCCTGTGAAGGCCCTGCATTCGTTGTCACCGTCGCAAATTCATCGTCCACCATCCACTTGCGCGAGCGCACCAAAAAATTGCCTTTCGCTCGATAGACAAGAACACCATTTTCTAGATGTGGGTCAACAATTCCAGAGCCGCCCGGAAACAAAATGAACACGTAAGCAGGAGCAGCGTTATTTGAATTGAGGATGTACGGGATAACTTCACCGTTCTTTTGAGTTGCCGTTGAAATCAACTCTTCACCAGCAAAGGTAGCCAGTGATGCGACTACTGCTGCAAGCAGAAGCAGTCTTTGAATGAGGTATTGAAATCTAGGCATAGTGAATCGGTTTAGGCGTCATTATCTACGGCATAATTTGCCGAAACCTCCTTAGGAAAATTTATGCCAACCATCAGTATGTTTTACGGCATCATCGTTCGGATGTACGCCCTTGATAACAAGCAACATCACCATCCACACATTCACGTTGAATATGCTGAGAGCGAAGCTGTGTATCAGCTACCAAATGGTGAGGTGCTCGAAGGATCGCTGCCTTCAAAGCAAAACAAACTCGTACAGGCGTGGATTGTTTTGCATAGTGAAGAGTTGATGGCCGATTGGAAATTGGCGGCCTCAGGCACAACGCCATACAAAATTGAACCACTGAAATGACATCACGATGAAGCTCCCTCGCCCCTCACACGTCACACCGCTTGATGGCTATAAGCTAGAAATTAAGTTCGCTAATGGCGAATTAAAAATCATGGATATGAATCCCTATCTGGCATATCCCGCGTTTCAAGCGTTGATCGAAAAACCTTTATTCATGCAGGCTCGCGTGGCACACAACACGGTCGTGTGGAACGACGACATTGACATTGCGCCTGAGAGCTTGTACTTAGAAAGTCGCGCGAGCTAAATCGCTTTTATTTTTTAACACGTCTCTCCACGTCGTCGCCATCGCCCATTGCATACTCGACCCAGTAGAAACCTTGACGCTTTAATCTAAGGTCGATGATGTCATCGCACCCACTACAAAATCCAATATCTATTGTTCTTTTATCTCTGATGCTCAAAATCACATAGTTAGCTTCTTCAAACGGTGTAACAAAAATGACTGCGTCTTTGCCTTGTTTTTTTTGATCGATTAACAAAACAAAAAAAGCTGTCTTCGCTGTATCGCAATTTTTAGCTATCCCAACTACTGCACTTACATTACGCAAATGACCTAGTAGAAGATTTTCGTGTTGAAAGCGCCAGCCATACTTTCTTTGCTCAAACTCAACTTGCTTAGCAATTTTTTCAGGCAAATCACTGGTACGCAATTCATCAGCTGCACACCATTGCTTATTTAAAAAATTAACTGGTATGCCACGAATTTGCGAGGACGTTGGTTGATATGTAGCACCCTCATACCAAGTCACAGGATGTGCATTTGGATTCAGACGAACAAACGATTCCGCATTTGCAACTGTGCCAATCATGCACAGCGCAATTAACAAAATAAATTTTTGCGGCGTCATTACCTAATGATCACCGCAAAGCCACGCCTGTCTTGCTTTGCAGCTCTTCCATCGTCACGCCATCAGCTAGCTCAACGACCTTTAAGCCTTCAGGCGTCACGTCCATGACTGCGAGGTCGGTGATGATGCGATCGACCACGCCTTTGCCTGTGAGTGGCAAGGTGCAGTTTGGCAAAATTTTCATATCGGTTGCGCCATCTTTCTTTTTAGCGACGTGCTCCATCAGCACAATCACGCGCTTCACGCCAGCCACCAAATCCATCGCGCCGCCCATGCCCTTGACCATCTTGCCAGGGATCATCCAGTTGGCCAGATCACCGTGCTCGCTGACTTGCATGGCACCCAAAATGGAGAGATTGATCTTCCCGCCACGAATCATGGCGAAGCTGTCGTGGCTGCCAAAAATAGACGTTCCTTTGATCGTGGTCACGGTTTGCTTGCCCGCGTTGATGAGGTCGGCATCGACCTCGCCCTCGGTTGGAAAAGCGCCAATGCCCATCATGCCGTTTTCGCTTTGCAGCCACACGTCAATATCAGGCGATACGTGATTCGCAACCAGCGTCGGCATCCCGATACCTAAATTGACGTAGAAGCCATCTTGCAATTCTTTGGCAGCGCGTGCCGCCATTTGATCTTGAGTCCAAGCCATTTTGAAATCCTTTGAAGTTATCCCCTCTCCCCTTGTGGGAGAGGGTAGGGTGAGGGGGTTAAGCGGTGATGGTGCGTTTTTCGATGCGTTTTTCAGGCGTGGCGTTCAGCACGATGCGATGAACATAGATGCCTGCTAAGTGGATATCGTCTGGCGCTATCTCGCCAACTTCAACAATTTTTTCGACCTCGACGATGCACATTTTTCCTGCCATCGCGACTGCTGGATTGAAGTTGCGAGCCGTCAATCGAAAGCGCAAATTGCCTGCTTTGTCCGCCACGTCAGCCTTCACCAGTGCCACATCGGGCACCAGCGAGCGCTCCATCACATAGGTCTCACCGTCAAACTCGCGCAGCTCTTTGCCGTCCGCCACCACCGTGCCCACACCCGTTTTGGTGAAGAAAGCAGGGATGCCGGCACCGCCCGCACGCAGCTTCTCGGCCAGCGTGCCTTGCGGTGTGAATTCCAGTGCGAGTTCACCCGCTAGGTATTGGCGCTCAAACTCTTTGTTTTCGCCCACATAGGACGAGATCATTTTTTTAATTTGACGTGTTTGCAGCAAGATCCCAAGGCCGAAATCGTCCACGCCTGCGTTGTTGGAAATTGCGGTTAAGTTTTGCACACCTGTCTCGCGTACCGCGTCAATCAAGGCTTCGGGGATGCCGCACAGGCCAAAGCCGCCCACGGCGATGAGTTGGTTGTCTGCCATCACGCCGTCTAGTGCGGCTTTTGCGCTGGGATAAATTTTGTTCAAGATGAAGCTCCTAAAAAGAATGGTTTGATTTTAATGAGGCAGCTTCAGCGCCTTGTACACAAGCGCACACCTGCGACTTTGCGGATCGTCGTCATCACGGGTGCTAGCTTGGAGGTATCGCTCACCTCGGCGGTAAACGTCATCCATGCGGTCGTGCCAGAGCTGCTTTTTACAGACTGGGTTTGTACGCCGACGACGTTGATTTTGGCGGCTGAAAATACTTCAGAAATATCACGCAACAACCCATTTCTATCCGCAGCTTGCACACCCACGTCCACAGGATAAACGCTCTGGGAAGCCTTGTCCTGCTTGCTTTCGACGAGTAACGATTGTTCCCACGACACATCAATCACGCGATCGCTAGAACGTGCTGCGATTTGCACGAAATTAGAACAATCCGCACGGTGAATACTCACGCCTTTACCGCGTGTCACAAAGCCACCAATCACGTCAGGCGGCGCGGGCTTGCAGCACTTAGCAAGCTGCGTCATCAGCGAATCCACGCCCACCACCAGCACACCACTCTTATCGTTGGAATATTTTTTGGCTTTTGATTTTTTATAAATTAAAAACTCATCAGGCGGTAGCAAATCCTCAGCTGGCTTGAAATGCGTTTCAATCGTTTTGAGCGAAAACTCATCCTTACCCACCGACTCAAACAAATCGTCAGCGGATTTAAAACCCAGCGCATCAGCTAAATCTTCTAGCTTTGTGGCCGTCTTGCCTTCGCGCTGCAAAAGCTTCTCCACCGCTTCGCGCCCCCGCGCAATCGTCTCATCCAAAACTTGCGCATTGAACCAAGCGCGCACTTTGGCGCGGCCTCTGGCGCTTGCCATAAACCCAAGTTCAGGATTCAGCCAATCACGCGATGGTCCACCCTCTTTGATTGTTGTAATGGCGACAGTCTGACCACTTTGCAGCTTGGTATTGAGTGGCACGAGCACGCCGTCCACCGTTGCACCACGGCAGCGGTGGCCAATCGTGCTGTGCAATTGATACGCAAAATCGACAGGCGTTGCGCCTTGCGGTAAATCAATAATCGCGGCTTCGGGCGTGAGTACGTAGATGCGATCTTGCAGCACGGACGTGTCGAGCTTTGAGCCACCCTCTGCACTTTCACTTGACACCTCACGCTCCCAATCTAAGAGCGCACGCAGCATCGCAATTTTGCGGTCGTAGTCCCCGCCCGCCTGTACGCCGCTATAACCCTTAGCGCCAGCCTCTTTGTACGCCCAATGCGCCGCCACACCTTGCTCTGCATGCTCGTGCATCTGATGCGTGCGAATTTGAATTTCGATAGGGCGATTCGCGCCCCCCGCAAAATCATCCCGCACGACCGTGTGCAGCGACTGATAACCATTCGATTTCGGCTTGGCAATGTAGTCGTCGTACTCTTCCGTCATGGGCACGAAGCGAGTATGGATAAGGGCTAGCGCAGCATAGCAATCGTTCACCGAATCCACGAGCACTCGCATCGCACGCACATCAAACACGCGCTCAAACGGCAGATTTTTACCGCGCATTTTTTTCACAATGCTGTAAATATGTTTCGGCCTCGCATCCACATCTACTTTGATTTTTTGCGCTTGCAAATCTGCGGCCAACTGCGCGCGTAGCGCTTCGGTTTTGGCAATTCGATCGCTGCGTTTTTCCTCTAGCAAGGAGGCAATCTGCTTGTAGGTTTGCGGCTCTAAAAATCGAAAACTAAGGTCTTCTAATTCCCACTTGATTTGACCAATCCCAAGACGATTGGCAAGCGGAGCAA
>Ga0228699_1001800_pt1 | contig 9975 bp, 10 predicted proteins | sample McNCre217_Aug_MG_FD_178016 | JGI IMG/M metagenome (GOLD analysis project Ga0228699, IMG submission 178016) | Freshwater microbial communities from McNutts Creek, Athens, Georgia, United States - 2-17_Aug_MG | ecosystem: Environmental > Aquatic > Freshwater > Creek | place: USA: Georgia...
GCGCTGCGCTTCGCCGCCCGAGAGCGTGGGCGAAGGCTGACCCAGCGTGAGGTAGCCGAGGCCCACATCTTTGAGTAGTTGCAGCGGATGCGCCACGGACGGCATCGCGGCGAAGAACTCCACCGCTTCGTCCACTTCCATTTGCAGCACGTCGCCAATGGATTTCCCCTTCCAATGCACGGCTAGCGTTTCTGGATTGAAGCGTGCGCCTTTGCAGACTTCGCACAGCACTTTGACATCGGGCAAAAAGCTCATGGCAATTGTTTTCATGCCTTGGCCTTCGCAGCCGTCGCAGCGACCCTCGCGGGCGCTTGTGACAGCGGTTTTTGAATTCGCTCGTAACTATCCACCGACCATCAATTCCGAGCTAGAGGCCAATTTTTGCAAAAGCGTGATGTTGGATTTGGTAGGCGCTGAAGGTGTCATTCCACAAGAGCCGACGATGGGCGCAGAAGACTTCGCGTATATGTTGCAAGCCAAGCCAGGTGCGTATGTGTTCATCGCCAACGGCATGGGCGACCACCGCGCCATGGGTCACGGCGCAGGACCGTGCATGCTGCACAACCCCAGCTACGACTTCAACGATGAGATCATTCCACTGGGCGTGAGTTATTGGGTGAAATTGACGGAGAAGTGGTTGGCGAAATAAAGAGCTGCGCGAATCTAGCGCAGTTCAGCCACCAGCGTCTCAGGCGCAATATCCTGTTCGTTGGGCCAAGTAATTGCGCCGTCTGAAATACCCACGTGATTGAAGTAATGCGGGTTTTTCAATTCTTTGAATACATCAAAATCTAAATAAGGTTTGACATCGAACACGCCTTTGCGTCCATCTTTAATCTCAACGTATAGACGGTAGTCTTCCAGCGGTTTAACGGTGATAGCGTCCCAGTACATATTGGTCTCCAGCTTAAAGCGGCAAAATTTTGTAAGGCTGCTCGCCTGCGGCAGCAAGCTCCCAATCAGCCATTAACTCGTCTTTGTGTAATTCAATCCATGCTTGCACCAGACGCAGTTGCTTGCGAGGTAGCTCACCTGCTAGCACTTCACCATCAGCAAGATTAATAGAAGCTTCAAACTCAGCATACTTGGCGTGAATGTGCGGCAGGTCCTTGTGCGTAGGAGATACTTCCTCCCCAAATTTACGCATGGCATCGAGCAGCGTCTTTTTCTCACCCGTTCGACCAGCGGATTGGTCTTTGAGTTCGATGGTCTTACGCGCCGCCCAGTTTTCTGCTTCTCGCCTTGTCTCGAATGTTTCGCTAGCACGTTGGCCTTGCACAAACACCTGCGCGCGCCATCCGTTAGAGTAGGGTTCTATCGAGGCCATTTTTTTGGGGAATTTTGTGCGTAAATTTTGCGTAATTGCTTTTCTCATTTTGCTGGAAAAGCAAAGAAAAAAGCCGCATGGCTAGCGGCTTTTTCATAGGTAATTTCCATTATTTTCTAAAAATGTCGGAAATAGCGTGGTGCGCGGGGGGGGACTCGAACCCCCACACCATTGCTGGCGTCAGGACCTAAACCTGGTGCGTCTACCAATTTCGCCACCCGCGCTTTTCAAATTCAAAGAGAATTAGGTCGATCACTTATTTTACCTTGATGTCAGTCAACCATTACGAAAATTTTCCTGTCGCATCGATTTTTTGCCCTAAAAGGCTACGCCCAGCCGTAGCCAGTTTGTATGGGTTTGCTCGCACAGCAGATGATTTGGCAGACGAGGGCGACGCGAGTGCAGAGCAGCGTTTGGCAGATTTAGCGGCTCACAGAGCAACCATTCCCCAGTTGATTGAGCAATACGCATTGCCAGAACGTCATTTGCACGAGCTGATGGACGCGTTTGAAAAAGACGTGCGTGATACCGCAACGGGCTATCGCTATCAAACGCGGGAAGAGTTGCTTGCGTATTGCCAGCTCTCGGCAAACCCCGTTGGACGGCTGATGCTGCATTTGTTTGGCGTGGATGACGAGGAATCCAAAACGCAAAGTGATGCCATTTGCACGGCGCTACAGCTCGTCAATTTTGCACAGGACGTGAGTGTGGACGTGCCGCGTGGCCGCTACTACGTGCCGCCTGAATACGTCAATTCTTTGCAGGGCTGGTCGGACTGGGCTCGCGAGCTGATGGTGGCTGGCAGCCCTTTGTGTAAAAGGCTTAGCGCGAATGCCTCTTGGCGATTTGGCTTTGAGTTGAGACTGGTCGTGCAAGGAGGGTTGGCTATCTTGGACAAAATCGAAGCGCAGGGGTTTGATACAAGTCTGCATCGCCCCAAGATTACGAAATGGGACGCACTGCGCATCTTGTGGCGGGCTATTCGCGCCTGAGATCGAGGCGCTTATCCGCCTTTGGATGGCAGCACTGCAAGAACGAACGTTATCAGATTTACGTCATGCTTGATTGATTACCCGTTGGTCGAAATAGCCAAGCGCCTTGGTCGTCACGAATCGACTGTCTATTTTTGTGGCTAGGTTCACTTGCGACAAGGCCGAGCTTTTGTTTGCCGTCATGCTGCCACCCGTTCTAATTTTGCTGGCACGCGCTTGTGCCACGGTGTGCCAAAGAAATGATCGCGGTCTTGTGTGCTGGTCAGCTCATTGAGCGACACGCCTTTGCGCACGGTTGTGCCATCGCTTTGCACATAGTCCAGCCCTAGGCCATTGGGCAACGAGACATGGCCTTGCTGCATCGCGTCGCTAATCTCAACCTCCACTGTCACCGAGCCACGGCGTGTGGACAGCTTGATCCACTCGCCGCTGGCGCAGCCCACAGTTGCCGCGTCCTCGGCACACAACCGCAGAGTGCCAACGCTGCCTTTTTTGTGCCAGCTCATATCGCGGATCGACGTGTTCGATGTTTCGGTGCGGCGCTCACCTGCCGACAAAAAGAACGGGTACGCGGGATCAATGGGCGGCAGTCCCGCATCCAAAGATTGAATTTCTGGCAAAAATTCTGGCATCCATAACTCAATTTTGTGCTCGGCTCGCTTCACCATCGTCCAGCTATCCGCGTAGTCGGTTTTGGCAAATACCACGCCCGATGGTTGACTAAGAATCGCTTTGAATAAACGGTTGCCTGCCAGCACGGGGTTACCACCGAAGCCAGCAGCGCTAGCTGCTTTGCGCTGCTGCCGCACATACATTTGTGCCACGCCCCACAGCGACGCAGCAGCGGACATTGCTTTTGGCAAAGCCACGCCCAGTGTGCGATACAGAGCAATGGATGGAAATTTGGCGATACGCTTATTGCGTCCGCTTTGCCATGCAAACGCGAGTGCGAACGGCAAGAGGCCCAGCTTCGCCACCGCTTTTAATACGCCGTAGTCTGATCCGCCCATGCCTGTGATGGACTCGACTAAACGCGAATGAATTTCGGCCTCGGGCAGCGTGCCTTCTTTGGCCGCAAACAAAGGCTGACGCAAATGGAAAGCGTTATTCGGCAACTCCAAATTAAAGAAGGTCGCTTCGGCTTTTTCAAACGAACTCGACGCGGGTAGCACATAGTCCGCCTGATATGCGGTCTCACTCATCGCCACATCTATGACCACCGAGAAATCAAGCGCCCGCAGGGCTTCGCGCATTTTTTGGCTATCCGCCAGCGAGTGCACAGGGTTGGCGCTCTCAATAAACATGGCGCGAAAACGTTTGGGGTGATCCGTCAAAATTTCTTCGGGAATCACGTTGCAAGGGATCAATCCCATGACGACTTTGAAACCCGTGACTGGACTTTTTTTCCATTGCGCTGATTTATTGTTTTTGGGTGCGCCAGCCTTACGGTTGGCGTTGTCCCTTGCCGTAGACGACAAGCTCATCAGCGGCACAAAAGCGTTGTTCGTGCCTTGCCTGCCGTAATGCCCCGTGAGCAACCACACCAGACGATTGAGGTAACTATTCAGCGTGGAATGAATGTTCATTTGCACACCCAAGTCCTCTAACATTGACACGCTCTTCGCACTAGCAATACGCCGCGAAACCTCACGGATTAAGGCCTCACTCACGCCGCAAAGCTTGGCATAGCGAGCGACATCAATCGCTTTGAACGCATCCAGAACAGACGAGAGTCCCGTGGCGTGTAGGTTTAGCCAGTCGCTCGCGATCAAGCCCTCTTGCACAATCACGGCAATCATGGCGGACAAGCACCAAGCGTCCGTGCCAGGCTTCACAGCCAAGTGGTAGTCGGCCATTTCGGCGGTCGCGGTTTTGCATGGATCAATCACGATGAGCGTGCGATTCGGATCTTTTTGAATCTCTTTCAAAATCACGCGCGACCGTGCAAAACCGTGCGATTGCCATGGGTTTTTGCCAAGAAAAACGGCCACTTCAGCGTGCTCAAAATCGCAGTGAACGCCCGAGCCAATCATGCGGCCTTGCACCCACGCCTCACCTGTTTTTTCTTGCGCCAGCGCGTTACTGCGATACTTAATCCCCAGCGCCTTGATCGTGTTATCAGCATAGGTTGCACCAAGGTGATTGCCCTGCGAACCACCGCCGTAGTACAAGATGCTCTCGCCGCCGTGCGCAGCCGCTACCGCTTGCAGCTTAGCGCTGACCTCGCGAATCGCGGTATCCCAATCCACCGCTTCATACGTGCCATCCGCTTTGCGCCGCATTGGGCCAGAGAGCCTATCTGCGCCGTTTTGGTAGTTGTCCATGCGCTGCGCTTTTTCGCACAAATAGCCCTGCGAAACAGGATGGTCTTTGTCGGCCTTGATGCGGATGATGCGCCCCACGCCGTTTTTTATTTCAGTTTGCACCTCCAACCCGCAGTTCAAGGCGCAGATGATGCAGGCGGTTTTTTTCCAAGGTAGGGAATCAGTGGCACTCATAGCTTATCCCTACTGCGGTTGTAAATTGATGGACTTGGCAATGGCGCGAAACTCCGCCACGCCATCGGCATAAACCTTGCTGGTTTGCTCCAAGCTCAAAGGTTTCGCCAATTCACCGCCTTGCGCTTCTAAGCTAGTTTTGATGGCAGGGTCTGTGAGCGTATTGATGATGGCTTTGTGAAACGTTTGAACGATGGCTTCTGGCGTGTCTTTTTTGACAAAGTAGCCATTCCAAATCGTGTGATGGAAGCCTTTGAGTGCCTTGCCTTCGTCCACGCTGGGCACATCAGGCAGATTTTTTTGCCGCTGTGGCGACAAAGCTGCAATGAACTTAAACCGACCTTGCTTGGCCATCGCCACTTGTGGATTGGCATAGGGCGTGATGAAGATGTCGATTTGATTGCCCACTAGGTCGCGCACGATATCGGCCAAGCCTTTGTAGGGCACGTGCGTCATGGGAATGCCTGTTTGCTTGGATATTTTCTCGCCTAACAAGTGATACAAAGAGCCGATACCGACACTGGCGTAAGTCAGAGGTTTGCCCTCCTTGGCCATTTTGGCGGCATAGGCGATCAACTCGTCCGCGTTATTGGCGGGCAACTCTTGGCGCACAACAATCGCCATCGGCGAATTGCCAATGATCTGCACGGCACGGAAATCTTCGGGCTTGAATTTGACGGCGCTATTAGCCAAGCCCGCCAAAATGAGTTCATTGGGCGACCCTTGATACAGGTAGTAACCATCGGCTGGTGCGCTGAGCACTTTTTGTGCGCCAATGGAACCGCTTGCGCCACCTAAATTTTCAATCACAACGGGTTGCCCTAACTCTTTGCCAAGCGTGACGTTGACACTACGCGCCAATACATCCGAGCCGCCGCCCGCTGGATACGGCACCATGAGCGTAACGGGCTTTGTAGGAAATGTTTGTGCGTGCGCTGTCACCGTCAATGAAGCGCTGCTAACCAAGGTAATTAGGCTCAAAGTGAGTGCGGAAAGTTGTTTCATGTCGGTTCCTTTTCGTAAAATTGGATAATAATCGCTATCCAATTCTAGAGCGGTCAATCTCAACTCAATCTCGTGGTTTACCCTTCGGACAAATAGAGGAAACTCAACCCTTATGCGCTACCCAAAAAATCATAAAGAGCAAGTACGGCAGCAGTTGCTACAAGATAGCGGCAGCCATGCCAAAGCGCACGGATTCGCCGCTAGCGGGGTAGATGCACTCGCAGGCGCTGCGGGTTTGACGACGGGCTCGCTCTACAAACACTTCGACAACAAAGACGCACTCTTCTCTGCGCTCATTACAGCGGAGCTAGAAAAAACGAAGCGTCGCTACGATGACCTAGCGGCGGGCGACTTTCACGCCATACAAAAGATATTGACCAGCTACCTGAGCATGAGTCATGTGCGCGATGCCGCCAGTGGCTGCCCTGTCCCGTCGCTCGCAGCAGAAGTGGCACGCTCCAGCGATGAAATCAAGCGTGCATTCGAGGTAGGTATTTTCGAGCTTAAAAATGCAGTGACAGACATTACAGGGTCAAGCGCCGCAGCATGGACTTTGCTGGCTCAAAACGTGGGCGCCGTGATGATTGCACGCGCCATGCTTCATGACTCGGCAAAACGCGAGATACTGGCCGCTGTTCGGACAGCAGGGACTGATCTTTTAGAAGCCGCCCAACGCTGAACTGAGGTTGTCCCCAAAAACGTATCTTTTAGCTGGTGTAAAAACTGGTTAGAGGAGAACACAAATGGTGACAGCTCAAATATTGGGGCTACCAGTATTAAATACTGGACAACTGGATGCGCAAGCATGACAAGAGGCAACTCAGTTGGTCGAGGGAGAAAAGTCATAAGCGCAGAGCAAATGGAGCTGGCGCGGCTTGATGCAACAGCACAGCATTAAGGCGAGGTGTAAACGTAAATTCGTCATCACAATTGACAGCAAACACGACTTGCCCATTATTCCGAACTTACTCAATCGCAGCTTCACCGCGAGCGCCGTCAATCAGATGTGGGCAACAGACATCACCTACGTCGCCACCGACGAAGGTTGGTTGTACTTGCCGCGCGTTTATTGATATGCACAGTCTGCTCACTATGCCGCTTTGACATTTCTGTCCTCCTTTGGGTTTGATTAAAACCTTCAAAGGAATCGACTGTCTATTTTTGTGGCTAGGTTCATGGTGCCCAGGAAGGGACTCGAACCCCCACGATGTTACTCGCTAGTACCTGAAACTAGTGCGTCTACCAATTCCGCCACCTGGGCATCTCAGGAAATCAAGCTCCAGATTGTATCAGTGCGTCTTGTGTTGATAGGCGTTAACCTATCGGTATGAAAATAAAAATGACAATTCCACCAGAATCTGCAGGATTACTCTCTGAATTTACAGGGATCGTGCTCGGACACCGTGACGGACATGGCTTTGTGCAGCGTGATGACGGTGGTGCCGATGTGTATTTGGCTGTGAATGAGATGCGTGCTGTACTGCATGGCGACTCGGTTCTGGTGCGGATCCAACGACTGGACCGCAAAGGCCGTCCCGAGGGCCATGTGCTCGAAATACTAAGCCGCCCTGAGCGCCCCATCATTGGACGTCTGCTGAACGAAGGCGGTGTCTGGGTCGTTGCACCCGAAGACAAGCGCTATGGACAAGATATTTTGATTCCTAAGCTCACCAAAGCGCAGGCCGATGAGTGGACGGGCAAGGTCGTTGTCATTGCCTTGACCGAGAAGCCCGCGCTCTTTGCTCAGCCTATCGGGAAAATCACTGAAGTGCTGGGCGATGCAGATGATCCAGGCATGGAAGTTGAAATTGCGGTGCGCAAGTTTGATGTGCCACATCTGTTTAGTGAGGCTTGCCTCAAAGCCGCCAAAGCCTTGCCAGATAAGGTCTTGCCAAAGGATAAAAAGGGACGCGTTGATCTGACCGACGTGCCGCTGGTGACCATTGACGGCGAAGACGCACGCGATTTTGACGATGCGGTGTATGCCGAACCTGCGGTGATTGGCAAGGGCAAAAAAGCCAACGGCTGGCGTTTGCTCGTTGCGATTGCCGATGTGAGCCACTATGTCGAGACAGGTGCTGCGATTGACATCGACGCCTACGAGCGTGCCACCAGCGTGTACTTCCCGCGCCGTGTGATTCCGATGCTGCCCGAAAAATTGTCAAACGGCTTGTGCTCGCTGAACCCTGAAGTTGAGCGCCTCTGCATGGTCTGCGACATGCTCATTACCAACGAGGGCGAGCTGCACGCGTATCAGTTTTACCCTGCCGTGATGTTTAGCCATGCGCGATTTACTTACAACGAAGTCGCGGCAATTTTGACCAATACCAAAGGCTTGGAAGCGACGAAGCGTAACGCTCAAAACCCAATCCTCGTGCCGCATCTAGAGCATTTACACGATGTGTACCGTGCGTTGCTAACGGCGCGCAACGTACGCGGCGCAGTAGATTTTGATACGGTAGAGACACAAATTATTTGCGACGAAAACGGACGCATTGAGCGCATCGTGCCGCGCAAACGCAACGATGCGCATCGGTTGATTGAGGAGTGCATGCTCGCCGCCAACGTGTGCTCGGCAGACTTTATTGCGCAGTCTAAAAATCCAGGATTGTTTCGTGTACACGAAGGCCCAACGCCCGAGAAAAAGGAAATCCTGCGCAACTATTTAAAAGCCATTGGCGTGATGGCGACCTTGAGTGCAGAGCCACAATCGCTTGATTTACCTGCTGCGTTCCAAGCGATTGCCAACGCGACCAAAGAGCGTCCTGACGCAGCGCAAATTCACACCATGCTGCTAAGATCCATGCAGCAAGCGATCTACACCCCCAGTAACAGCGGTCATTTTGGATTGGCCTACGACGCGTACACGCACTTCACCAGCCCGATTCGACGTTACCCCGATTTGCTGGTGCACCGCGTCATTAAAGCGACGTTGAATGAGACAACGTACAGGTTGCCAAATCTGCCTACACCGACGCAAGCGCATACCAAATTGAACCAATGGATGGCGAAGAGAAAGCCTCCGCAAGGCGCGCCAGGCAAAGAGAGCGGGACTTCCAAGAAGTTATCCAAGCAACAATTGGCCGACCAAGAATCGTGGCAAGCCGCAGGGCTGCACTGCTCGGCGTGTGAACGCCGTGCTGATGAAGCTAGCCGCGACGTCGAGCAATGGCTGAAATGCAAATACGTCAAACAGCATTTGGGCGAAGAGTTCACAGGTGTGGTCAGCACAGTGACGAGCTTTGGCTTGTTTGTGACGTTAGACCAAATGTTTGTCGAAGGCCTCATTCACATTACCGAACTGGGCGGCGAATACTACCGATTCGACGAAGCGCGGCAAGAGCTGCGCGGTGAGCGCACGGGCATTCGTTACGCTGCTGGCACGCCTGTAACGGTGCAAGTTGCGGGTGTGGATTTGGATGCGCGCAAGATTGATTTCAAGCTGCTGAAAGATGAGTTGCTGGTGGATAGCAAACGCGGTGAGCCCAAATCAGATAAGCAAGAGTTAGGGAAGTTTTCTAAGCCTGCCGATATGGCTGACGCCAATGAAGTGAAGCGTGTACGTGGCAAATCGGGGCGTGAAACCAAGCCGTCCAGCAAGCCTAAGTTCGCGCGCGCCACGCCCGTAACAACTCGTCCAAAATCAAGCAAATCGCGCCGCAAGTAATGGCGCTATCGGCTATGTTGAACGCGGGGAAGTGAATTCCTGCCGCATGGAAGTCGAGAAAGTCCACCACGTAGCCATGCCAGAGGCGGTCGATGACGTTGCCAATGGCTCCGCCCAAAATGAGCGAGAGCGCTGTCGCAAACAAGCGCTGCGATCCGCTTGACCTGAGCAGCCAAACAATCACGATGACAGCAACTGCGCCAACGATGGTGAAGAACCAGCGCTGCCAACCGCCTGCGCCCGCCAAAAAGCTAAACGCCGCGCCCGTGTTGTGAACCCGCACGACATTAAAGAACGACGTCACCCGAGTCGCATCACCCAATTGATACGCCCCGATGATGAGCACCTTGGTAAATTGGTCTGCAATGATCACAATCAGTGCGATGCAAAGCCACATCCACACAGGGCTGCTAGAGGATGAGTGCTTAATCATATGTAAAGATCACTGGTATTTCAAAGATGTTTTTGTGTTGAGTGGTCGCAGTT
>Ga0228699_1001805_pt1 | contig 9963 bp, 12 predicted proteins | sample McNCre217_Aug_MG_FD_178016 | JGI IMG/M metagenome (GOLD analysis project Ga0228699, IMG submission 178016) | Freshwater microbial communities from McNutts Creek, Athens, Georgia, United States - 2-17_Aug_MG | ecosystem: Environmental > Aquatic > Freshwater > Creek | place: USA: Georgia...
ACCGTTTTCCAGACCATCCCAAGCACCACAGGCGTCAGAACGCCGGCCATGATTTCAGGCTGGATGGGCAGGCCTGTGGCCTTGAGTGCTTTGCCGATGTAGAGGATCAGGCTGACCACGTAATAGGAAATGGCGGCGATGGACAAGCCTTCCACGGTGGATTGCAATTGCAACTGAAGCGCTTGCCCGCGTGTGAGTTTTTCCAGGAGCTGTTGGTTGTGCACTTCGGCGGCGATGTCCACACGGGTGCGCAGCAGGGCGCTGGTGCGCGTGATCCGCTCGGACAATGCGGCCATTCTTTGCCAGGTGGCCGCGACCGTGGCCATGGCCGGTGCCAGGCGTCTTTGCATGAATTCACTCACGGTTTGGGTGCCCGTGATCGGACGTTCACGCAACTCGGCAATCCGCTCCTGAACAATGGCATGGTAGGCCCGTGTGGCTGAGAAGCGGTAACCATGTTCCGCTGTAGCGCGCTCAACATGGGCAGCCAGAGCCACCAGATCGTCCAGCAAAGTTTGATCACTTTCTTGCTTGGACTCCAGCCGTGCCGTGATGTCGGCAAGTCTGTTTTCTGCCTGCGCCAGCGCCGTGGCCAGTTGCTTGGCGACCGGTAAGCCACGCAAGGCCATGAGCCGATAGGTTTCCAGTTCCAGCACGCGTTGTGAAATTCGGCCTGCCCTGCCTTCTGGTGTGTCGGCCGGTGCCAGAACCAGCATGCGCTCGAAACCATCTGCACCCATGCGCAGGTTCGTCAGCAGCACCGAATGTGATGGGCTGTCCGCGAGATGGCCCATGCGTGAGCCGATGATGGTGCCTTCGCCCAACCACTGCTGTGCATGTGCCAGCCAGTCTGGACTCTCCATGTGCTCTGTCAACATGGCCAAGTGAATGGCCGCCACAGTTTTGCCGGGGATCTTCCTGAGCCAATCCGTACCGGTGGCCACATCGCCCGCCAGCGCGGGCCAGTCTTTGCCCCATACAGCTTGTGCGGGCAAAGACTGAATGATGGTGTAGCGGGTGAATTCGGTGTGTCGTTCCCATTTGACCGTGTAGCCTTCGCATCGCAGGCGCAGGAAGTTTGCCTGGATCTGCGCTGGCGTCAGCCGCTCGTGCCCTGGCAAGCCGCGCAGGTGCAGGCATTCGTCTTCCCGCGTGATGCCTTCATTGAGGACTGCGACATACACAATGAGAGCGGGCAGGCGCACGCGTGCAGAGGGTCTGGCATGCACTTCGTTGTGCAACTCTTTGCGCAGCGCGTCGTCAGTGGGCAAAAATGGATGCGTCATGAATGGGTTGCTTGTCAAACGACTGCGGCCCCAAAAGATGGGGCCGCAGTGCGATGAGTGGGGGGTCTGAACTGTGCGTTTGGCAGTGAAATCAGAACTCGTCTTTCACCATCGTCAGGCCCAAGGCGTCCCAGTCGAGCATGCCGCCACGGTAGTAATAAATCTTGTCGGCCGGAAAACCGTCGCGCGTCATGGCGCGAATCGCTGCAGGACTTTGGGGGCAGACAGGGCCATTGCAGAAGGCATAGACTTTTTTGGCTTCGCTGCAATTCCACTGGCTGCCGTTTTTCTTGCAGCCCAATTCGTTCAACCGTGATGCCACTTCTGTGTAGGGGATGCCCACAGAGCCTGGGATGGTGCCTTTGACACGGTCATTGGTGTCACGCATGTCCACGACCAGTGCATTGCGGTCGCTCAGGGCTTCCAGGATTTCGATCTCGCCCACGGGGTGAACGCCAGGTACTGGGATCAAGGGTTGCAAGGTGCCGCCGTTTTTGGCTGCAGCGGTCATCACACGTGTGATGTCCACGGGGCCCTTGGCGGTTTTCACCACGACGGTTTTTTGGTTGTCAAAAATGTTCAAGGCAGTGCCAACGGGAATGACAGCGGCTTGGCCAAAGGCCAGACCTGCAAAACCGAGTCCCAAGAGCCAGGCTGAAATGCGTTTCATGATGATGGATGTTGAAAAGTTTGCTAAAGGACATGGTCACTTTTTTGCGCGTGTAACGCTTGATCTGAATCAAAAGCCGAATCAGGGTTAACCCTTTGTCCTGATGTGTTTTGGGCCCCGTGGACGGTACAGAGCCCTGTGCTGATGAGCCTCCCGAGCGGTCAGAGCTTTGGAGGATGCTGAGCACAGCGGGTGTTGTCCGAGCTGCCCTCGAGTTTTGATGGACAATGGACCTTTATTTCTTGAAGACAGGCGGGAGTCCTATGGTCAAAGCGACCAAAAAATCTGCAGAAAATCAGCCAATTGCCGTGACAGACGAGCAAATTGAAAAAGCTGCAGAGGTTTTTCGGGTGATGTCTGCGCCGATGCGTTTGCGCATCATCAGTTGCCTGTGCAATGGTGAAAAAAATGTGGGGGAGTTGTTGAGCGAAATTGATACGACACAACCCAATATGTCTCAACACTTGAACACGCTTTATCTGTTTGGCGTGCTGGACAAGCGTCGTGAGGGTGTTCAGATTTATTACCGAATAGTTAACAACAACATCGTCAATATTTGCCGCGCTGTTTGCAAACAGACGGACCTTGAAAGTTGACCGTCAGTTTCGAGTCGGGTTTCCACTGTCGTCAATGCAGAGATTGAACGACTAATATCAGTACATCTGGAGGCACGAATGAAGCGCTTGTTTTTTTTGATGGCGGGCCTGTTGGCGTGCACCTTGACCTTGGCGCAAATCAAGGTGGTTTATCACCTGAGTGAGGGCATTCCCCAGGCGTCTCGCGCCATCGGCAATATTCGCAACCACCTCAATGCCGATCCGACCGTCAAGATAGTGGTGGTGACCCACGGATTGGGTATTGATTTCTTGCTCGATGGGGCCACCAACCAGATGGACCAACCTTTTGCTGGCAGTGTCAGCGAGCTGGTTGGCAAAGGTGTGGAATTCCGGGTGTGCAACAACACACTCACGACCCGAAAAATTTCCGTTGACAAAGTTTTGATGGAGGCCAAAGTCGTCCCTTCGGGCGTGGCCGAAGTGGCCAAGTTGCAGGCCAAAGAAGGTTTTGTGTACCTGCGTCCCTGATCGCGTCGGGTTCTGTTCTCGTTTTTCTGAGGAGCTTCTCATGAAATTTACAAAGGCCACTGTCGCCGCCAGTTTATTGATCTTGTCTGGCTGGGTGCATGCCCAAGCACCCAGCGCCATGCAGGTTCGCAGTTGGGCGGCTGCTTGTGCCAATTGCCATGGCACCAACGGTCAGGCTCAGCCGGGCATGGAGTCATTGGCTGGCGTGAACAAGGATGACATCGTCAAGAAGATGCTGGACTTCAAGGCTGGCCGCAAGCCTGCCACGATCATGCATCAGCTGGCCAAGGGCTACAGCGATGACCAGATTCAGGCCATTGCGGCGTATTTCGCAGCTCAGAAGAAATAAGGGGTTTCGCCATGCAACGTCGTCACTTTTTACAAACCGGCTCCGCTTTGGGTGCCATGGGCTTGATCTCTGGCTGCGCCACCATGGGTGGCAAAGGCCCCAAGGTGGTCGTGATTGGCGGGGGCTATGCCGGTGCCACAGCCGCCAAATACATCCGCATGTGGTCGGATTACGGCATACAGGTCACCCTGGTCGAGCCCAATCCCACATTCATTTCTTGCCCAATTTCCAACTTGGTGATCGGTGGCAGCAAGACCCTGGCCGACATCACGACACCGTATGACAACCTGGTCAAGCGCCATGGCGTGCAGATGGTGCAAGACCGTGTCACCAGCATCGATGCGGACAAACGTGTGGTCAAGCTGGCCGGTGGCACCGAGCTGACCTATGACCGTTTGATCGTCTCTCCGGGGGTGGATTTCATGTGGGACTCTTTGCCCGGCATGACCAAGCCCGGTGCACAGGACAAGGTCTTGCACGCCTGGAAAGCGGGCGCTCAGACCCTGGCCTTGCGCAAACAACTCGAAGCCATGCCCGATGGCGGTGTGTTCGCCATGTCGATTCCTCTGGCCCCATACCGCTGCCCGCCGGGCCCCTACGAGCGTGCTTGCCAGGTGGCCGAATATTTCAGCAAGGCCAAGCCCAAGAGCAAGGTGTTGATTCTGGATGCCAACGACGATGTGACCTCCAAGGGCCCCTTGTTCAAAAAGGCTTGGGCGGAGCGTTACAAAGGCATCGTCGAATACCGCAACAAGCACAACGTGACCGATGTGGACGTGGCCACCAATACTTTGAAATTCGAGTTCAATGACGACCTCAAGGCATCTGTGTTGAATGTGATCCCCAACATGCGTGCTGGCGACATCGCTGTCAATGCAGGATTGGCAACCGCCAACAAGCGTTGGTGCGATGTGGATTTCCTCACATTCGAGTCAAAAGTGGCCAAAAACGTCCATGTGCTGGGTGATGCCATTCAGATCGCACCGGCCATGCCCAAGTCGGGCCACATGGCCAACCAGCATGGCAAGACCTGTGCAGCCGCCGTCGTGGCTTTGCTGACGGGTCAACAAGTCAACACCCAGCCGATCTACAACAACACCTGCTACAGCTTTGTCAGTTCGGAAGATGTGGTGCACGTAGCCAGCGTGCACGCCTACGATGCTGATAAAAAGACCATGTTAACCGTGCCGGGTTCGGGTGGTGTCTCCAGTGCAGCCAATGAACTGGAAGGCCGCTACGCGCTGGCTTGGGCGCGCAACATCTGGGCGGACACTTTGGCTTGATGTGCCGCTTCATCCAGGCCGCAGTCGAGAGTCTGCGGCTTTTTTTTGCCAATCATTTTTCAAAGCCATGAACATCCGATTTCAAACACATGCCCAAGTCGCCTTGATGCTTTTGTGCGGGGCTGGCAGCCTGGCTGCGCACGCGCAAGCTGACGAGGTGCGCGCCAAGAAAATTGTCGGTGGCGTTTGCTTTGTATGCCACGGTGCAGAAGGCGAGTCGTCCAGCGAAGTGTTCCCTCGCTTGGCGGGCCAGCATTGGGAATACACCGCCAAGCAATTGGAAAACTTCAAATCCGGTAAGCGCAAGAGTACCGCCATGGCCGACATGGCAGCCAAGTTGACGTCCGATGAAATGGTGGCCTTGGGCAAGTTCTTTGAAAAACAAACCGTGCCAGTCGAGCCTGCCAAAGACGCCAGCTTGGCGGCTGTGGGCAAATACATTTATCACAACGGCAATAAATTCAGTGGGCTGGCCGCGTGTGCCAGCTGCCATGGCGCAGAAGCCAAAGGCACCGCAGCATTGCCGCGCCTGGCTGGGCAGTATGCAGACTACATCGCTACGCAGTTGCAGCAGTTCAACAAGCGCGAGCGCACCAACGACAACGCGGTGATGCATGCGATTGTGAGCAAAATGACGCAGTTGGAAATGGTGGCTGTGGCAGAGTACCTGAGCGGTAAATGATTGGACGCTTCAGGGGGCGGTCAGGCCAGATTGCGGCATGGCCTGCGATGGTTTGACAGGGGCCGATGACCCGCCGTCCAGCCAGCGGTCGGTCAGGCCTGCGCCCAGCCACATGCCCCCTAGGCTGAGCCACGAGGTGAGCGCGAAGATGGCCCCGCCGGTCAAGCCAGCACCTACCGCGCAGCCGCCTGCGAGCATGGCCCCAAAACCCATCAAGATGGCACCGCCAATGTAGCGACGCATGCTGTAACCATCGGTGAAACCTTCGAGCTTCCAGTCTTTGCCAATCAGCGCACCGATCAGTGAGCCCAGGAAAACGCCAGGCATCAGACCAAATTCAAAGCCGATCGGTGGCCAAGGCCATTGCACCACCCGCATCAACCACTCGGCAGAGGGGCCGCTGAAGGTCAAACCCTGAATTTGCACCGGATCAAAAGACTCTCGCGCCACCCACTGGCTAAAGCCCCAAGCGGCGGCCACCATCAGCCCTGTGCCGAGACCGCCCACCCACATCCAGAAACTGCGGTTGGGGGAGCGCCATGAAAAATACAGCGCAGCGATGAGCCACACCCCGCCCATGGCCAAGCCCGCGCTGTGTCCAAGACCCGTGATGGCCAGCAGGTCACGCGCTGCGCCACCAGGCACGGTCCACCAACTGCTGATGCTCAGGCGTACAGGAGATAAAACGCCGGACAGTGCCGATTGCGCAGTGACGGCAAAGATCAAACCCGACAGCAGTGCCCGTAAATTGCCATTGGCTGACAGCACCAGCAAGCGGCTGGCACAGCCGCGCGTCATGACCATGCCGACGCCAAAGGTCAAACCACCGATGAGTGCGCCGGACAAGCTGCCAGTGGATGAGATTTGGCGTGCGTTGTTGGTGTCCAGCCAGTCCATCAAGACCATGAGTTGCACGGCAATCACTGCGGAAGCAAAAGCCAAAAGCCACACCGAAAGCTTGTCGCCAAAGCGGCGGTGCCAGAATTCGATCACGGCCGCACGCAAGCAAAAGCGCGAGCGCTGTGCAAAAAATCCAAACAGTCCGCCGATCACTGCGCCACCGGTGGCCAGCACCGTGGGGTTTCCGTAGGCTTCCAGCCATTGAGCCATGGGCATGGCGCACTCCAAATACATCATTGTTGAATGATGTATATCCTACGCCTGAAACGCTCCCTGGAGTTGATGGAGGTCAAGAGGCCGATTCAGACGACCCAACCCATGCTTTGGCTCAGACGCCACGCCATGCCTGCACCGACCCAGATGCTGATGAGTGTGAGCCAGGCGGTCAGCGCGAAAATGGCGCCACCGGTCATGCCTGCACCCACGGTGCAGCCACCGGCGAGCACCGCGCCAAAGCCCATCAAAATCGCGCCCGACAGGTAGTGGCCGAGTTTGTTTTCAGTTTTGAAGCCTTCAAACCTGAATTCCCGCCCGAGCAAGCCACCGATCAATGAGCCGACAAAAGCACCGGGCAACACGCCGGTGTCAAAACCCCAGTGGGCCGCATGGGCGGTGGACAGCACACGCATCAGCCATTCGGCGGATGGCCCGCTGAAACTCAGACTTTGCAGCGCCACCGGTTCAAACGATGCGCCTGCCACAGCCTGTGTGAGTCCCCAGCCCATGGCGATGGTCAGGCCAGTCACTGTTGCGCCCAGTCCCAAGGCCCAGCGACCTGCGTGGTGGCGGAGAAAGAACACCAGGCCAGCGACAAAAACCAGAGTCGAAAGAAGCAAACCACCGACCGAACCCACCCCGCTGAGGACCAGTAAATCGCGTGATGCGCCGCCGTCCACAGGCCATAACTGGCTCAATGTGTTGCGCAAAGGGGCCAGCCAACCGCCAATCGTGGCTTGAACAGTCACTGCAAACACCAGACCAGACAGCAGGGCGCGCAAGTTGCCATTGGCCGACAGCACCAACAATCGGCTGGCGCAGCCTCGCGTCAAAATCATGCCTGCCCCGAAGCACAAGCCACCCAGTACGGCCCCGGAAATACTGCCTGGCTGCGCGATGAAACGGCTGACCGAAGGTTGCAGCCAAGCCATGGCCACCAAGGCCTGCACCCCCAGCAAGCAAGCACCAAAAGCCAGGAGCCAGACGCTCAAGCGCTCACCGGCTTGGCCTTGACAGCATTCCAAAACTGCCGCACGGGCACAAAATCGCGTACGTTGTGCAGCAAAACCAAACACCAAACCGATGATCGCGCCACCCGCAGCCAGTACATTGGCATCACCCCAAGTCTCCAGCAGGCTTGCAAGATTCACATTGATCTCCAATAATTTGACATTTGCTTATATTTCGCATCGCCTCTACAGCTTGGCAATATTGGCCTATTTTCCTTTTTTCCCAGCTCTATTCATGACAGAAGCCATTTTGAAACGCGTCTCTCGCCGTCGGCAGCTCTTGGGGCTTCTGACTTTGGCCGTGGCCCAAGGTGTCGGTGCGCAGTCTGTCACGCCTGCAGTTTTGCCCACACCGCAATCCTTGCAGGTTGAATTGACCAAGGCTTTGCAGCAGAAACAACCCTTGATCGTCATGGTCAGCTTGGAGGGCTGTCCGTTTTGCCGCATTGCCCGCAGCAGTCATTTGGTCCCCATGCACAAGGCGGGGACACCCATCGTGCAGTTGGACATGCGCAGTTCTCAGGCGCTGTTTGATTTTCAAGGCCGTGCAACCACGCACGATCAGTTGATCAAGCAATGGCGCATTTCGATTGCGCCTACTTTGCTGTTTTTTGGCCCAGGCGGCAGGGAAGTCGCCGATCGCATGGAAGGGGCATACTTACCCGATTTCTACGGTCCCTATCTGGATGAGCGCCTCCTCAAGGGTCGGCAGGCTCTGTGAGTGAGCGTCAGCGCCTTCTTTCATTTTTCACAAGCACCCATGATTCCAATTCGCATTGATTCCGCGTGGAAAGGCACATCGGATTGCCGCAGCTGTGGCATCCGCGACATGGTTTTGTTCGCAGACCTCAATGAACAAGACTTCAGTGAAATGCACACCCCCATTGATGACTTGAGTTTTGGCGCAGGTGATGTGATGTATGCAGAGGGACAGAGCGCTCAGGGGTTGTTTACGCTGCGAAAAGGCACGGTCAAATTGATTCGCACCACAGTGGATGGCCGCGAGCGGATTGTCAGAGTATTGCGTCCTGGCGATGTGATTGGGCTTGAGGCCTTGGTGACCAGTCGCTATGACAGCGAGGCGGTGGCCATGGTGGATGTCAGTGTTTGCCGGATTCCATTGTCAGTGATCAACCACCTGTCTGCCAATTCTCCGCGCCTGCACCTTCGGTTGATGCAAAAGTGGCAACAAGCTTTGAAAGATGCCGATGATTGGTTGGCGGAGTTGAATTTTGGGTCTGCGCGTCAACGCGTAGCCCGCTTGGCTTTGAAGATGCGAGAGCCTGAAGAGCCAAGATTTACCGCATTTTTTGCCCGCGACGACATGGGTTCAATGCTCGATCTCAAGTTGGAAACTGTGAGCCGTGAAATTTCCGGGCTGGTGCGAGACGGTGCCCTGAAAGCCTGTGACAAGCAGGGGCGTCGTTATGAAATTCTGAACGAAAAAATGCTGATGAACTGACTCGATGCGTCTGTAGATCAGCGTTTTCGGGCCGTCATCCCCAGCAGTCCTGACATCCCTTTGTGGGCGGTACCTTCGTCAATCTCGGCTTCGTAGGTTCGCACATCGATGATGTCGTAATTGACAAAAGCTTTGCGCATCATGGCTTCGTCATACATGTGGTCCAGCTTGCCTGGGCCACCGGTGTTGAATTTCAGTTGTGCAGCCGTGTAGCCCTGAATGATCAATGTTCCACCGGGCTTGAGGCTTTTGTCCATCTTGGCAAACAGCGCTGTGCGATCTTGCGGGGCGGCAAATTGAAAAAAGATGCCGACGACGTTGTCATAGCAAGAGACTCGCCAGTCGAATGACTGCCAATCGCAGCAATGCCAGTTGACTGACTGCGAGCGTTGCAAGGCCAGCTGCCGTGCTTTTTGGATTGCATTCTCAGAAAAATCAAACGCATCCACCTTCAGGCCTTGTTCTGCCAGCCAGACGCCGTTGCGCCCTTCACCATCTGCCACGGCCAATGCGGAGCCTGCTTGCAGATGTGCTGCTTGGCTGCGCAAATAAGCATTGGGCGCTTGACCAAATACGTATTCATCGGTCGCAAATCGTTGGTTCCAGGTGTGCTGTGGATTGTTGAATGCCGTCATGGTGGTTTGTGCTTGATCGCTGAATTTCAACCGTTGAAACCAGGAAATGAGTATATTCGTGAAAACTTATGGAGTTAGCGATGGATACCAAAAACCTGTTTCGATCTATGTTGTGCTTTGGCGCTTTTTGGGCGACGTTAAGCGGCCATCCAGCTTGTGCTGCAGACAACAAGGCAGTAGCTGCCGATGAAATGTCGGCCTATCTGGAATTTGTGGACTACGGTGGCGGCACCATTTTCCCTGAGCAAATTCCCAAAACAGAGTACGCCAAGATGCTGATCATCGACACACGCGATGCGGCTCAGTTTGCCAAAGACCACATTCCTGGTGCCATCAACATCGAGTGGCGACAAGTGTTGTCGAAGTCAGCGCAAATCCCGAAAGA
>Ga0228699_1001806_pt1 | contig 9963 bp, 10 predicted proteins | sample McNCre217_Aug_MG_FD_178016 | JGI IMG/M metagenome (GOLD analysis project Ga0228699, IMG submission 178016) | Freshwater microbial communities from McNutts Creek, Athens, Georgia, United States - 2-17_Aug_MG | ecosystem: Environmental > Aquatic > Freshwater > Creek | place: USA: Georgia...
CGAGGGGTTGAATGCCCTCGTCGATCTGGTCAGCGACCGCCGTCTCTGCGTGCTCACGGGTGCGGGTGTGTCCACAGATTCGGGTATTCCCGACTACCGAGGACGTGGCGCGTCCAAGCGCACGCCCATGAATATTGGTGACTTCCTGAGCAGCGAACGTGCGCGCCAGCGCTACTGGGCCGGTGCACATGCTGGCTGGCCTATGTTCTCTGCAGCAGAACCTAACGACGGCCACATTGCACTTGCAGCAATGGAACAGGCTGGGCATATTGAAGGGGTCATTACTCAGAATGTTGATGGGCTCCATCGCCGCGCAGGCAATGCCCACGTCGTCGATTTGCACGGCAGCCTTGACCGGGTCGTTTGCCTGGAATGTGGCCAACAATACGACCGGAATAGTGTTGAGGCGCAACTCAACAACCTCAACCCGTGGCTCGCACCAGACGGCGATGTTCAACTCGCACCAGACGGCGATGTAGATGTGTCCCACTTTGAACGCATCAGCATTCCGAGCTGTCAGATTTGCGGCGGAATCCTCAAGCCTGATGTCGTTTTCTTTGGCGAGTTTGTTCCAACCAAGGTGTTTGCTTCGGCTGCGTCGCTGGTCAAGAGGGCCGATGCACTTCTCATTGCGGGATCGTCATTGGCGGTGAATTCAGGCCTTCGCCTCCTCGAACAAGCCAGACGTAAGCGCGTCCCCATCGCCATCATCAACTTGGGCGAAACTAAGGGAGACAAAAAGGCGACATTGAAGCTCGATGCAGGTACCAGTGGCATGCTGAGCGGACTGGCGCAGGCCCTAGGAGCGGCCAACCTCTATGAGGACATCGAGTAGCTTCTGAGCTGACCGCGCCCAACTAAACAAAGCCGACTGGCGCAGGGCCGCTTGCGATCTTTCATTCCATGTGACGTCAGACTCTAGTTTCTTGACGGCATCCGCGAATTCCATCGGCGAATCAGGGTGAGCGTACAGAGCCGCATCGCCACCGATTTCATGAAAAATCTCGATGTCTGAAATGACGATTGGTGTCCCCACACTCATGGCCTCGACCAGAGGAATGCCGAAACCTTCATCGCGCGAGGCTGAAACAAGAGCCGTGGCTTGCCCCAGGAGCTCAAAGTACTCTTCATCGGTCGTCCCGTTATGGAAGACGATGGAGCCTGCAGGCGCCAAGCGCTCTAGACGTCGACGATCGCCGTCAGTGATACGACTGAGCAGGTGCAGTGTAAATCCATCTAGATAGTTCAGCGACCTGGCGAGAGTCTCAACGTTCTTGTAGGGCATGAACGAGCCCATGTACACAAGGCTGCGCTCTCTGGTAGCAGCAGAAGCTGAACTGTGGTTAGAGGCAGCGACATCCGCGGCATTGGGCACCACGAAGACTGGGCGCTTGCTCAAGCGTTGACGAGAAATGAGCTTTTGGGTTGTCGCTGACACAGCTACTACTGCGCTCGCGCCGCTCAGCAGCCATCGCTGAGGCCACCAACTCAGGTGGTAGAGCCGCCACAGCAGCCTGATCGCGGGATTGAACTGGCGAGGCGGAGTTCTGTGGCTGTAATAGATGAGGTCGTGCACGGTGAGCACGAGTTTGTATCGCTTTCCCAATGACCCCATCGTCTGCATGGGCGAGAACACGATGTCGAACATGTGTGGGTTCACAGAGACCGCGACCAGGGGTTCGAGTGCACTTGTAGGTGGCGCAATTTTGACGACCGACCCTGAGGGTAAGAACCGACGTTGATCCTCGTCAGCGATCAGAAAGACAACCTCGTGGCCCGCCTGTTGCGCAAGGGGCAGCATGTGCTCTGCCAAACGAGCGCTGAATCGCGATATTCCATCGTGATGATCGGTGCGGATGTACCGCGCATCAAATCCAATCCTCATGCACGGAGCCTTAGTGCGCCTGTGCGAGAACACGACGGATGTGCGCAGCCGCGAAAGCGGGTGCCTCGTAATGAACGAGATGCCCGACACCCTCAACAACAACAATGTCGCAGTGAGCTAAGCGTTCCGCAAGGGCAAACTGTTCGGGCAAGGCGGTGATGTCGTCCAGCTCGGCAACGATCATGAGGATGTGTTGCGAAATGCCGGACGCGAAGCTACTCACATCGGAATTAACAGAAGTCTCAAACGCTTCGAGGACTCCTCGGCGACTCGAAAAATGACTGAAGTACTGGTCGTGTTGATCGTGGATCCAAGCTCTGAGGTCGGGATCCTTCGTCTTCGCCATCGCCATGCTCATGATGCGCACGATGGCTGGGTTCTTCAGGAGGGCATATCCGACGCGTTCCGGAAGTGCAGCCGAGAGCTTGTAATAGAAAACCGCAAGTTTGGTCAGGATGCCTCGCGGGCCCTGAAGGGCGTTTGCGGCAATCGGATTAATGAGCACGGCGCGATTTACGGGCAGTCCCTGAGAGAGTGCAGCCGACACAACGATAGAACCGAACGAGTGCCCCAGAATAAGGGTCTGGCGGGATATGCCTAACGCCTCTGTGAACGTCGTTACCCAATCTGAATAGGCCTGAATGGTTGCCTTCTGACTGAAATCAGACGAGAGACCAAAGCCCGGCAAATCCGGGATAACGATTCGAAAATCTGAACCAAGCTCGGCCACAAAGGGCTCCAGACCGTGATGGTCGCCCCGAAAGCCGTGAAACATCACAATGTCAATTGGTCCAGAGTTTCTGCCGTAATTCCAATAAGCAGTCGTTTGATCCTGAGCGGTCACCGAATGTTGCTCAACAGGAATTGCGCCGAGCTTGGCCGAGAAGGGTGAGATAACAGGCATCGCGTCAAGTGTAGGCGCACCGCGAGGTGAAACCCGTGCGGCACAAGCAAGCCTTACAGTGACTATGTGAGCGAAACAGTCTTGCCCGATTGGGCCAATGTCGTAGCTGTCTTTGATACGGAAACCACCGGCATCGCCCCCGAGACAACTCGAATCGTCTCGGCACATGTCAGCGTCATCAATCCTGACGGCCAGGTAGAGTCCCCCAAGAATTGGCTCATCGACTGCGGAATCGAAATTCCTGCTCAGGCAACCGCCGTACATGGCATTACGACCGAGCGAATGCGCGCCGAGGGCATCGACGCCCCGGATGGCATTTTCGAGATCTTGTCGACGATTTCAAGCTTCCTCGGTGCGGGCATTCCCGTTGTGGCCTATAACGCCGCTTACGATTTCACCATCCTCGACCGTGAAGCGAAACGGTACGGTTTTGACCCCCTGGAGGGTCCACGTCCCGTGATCGACCCGCTGATCATTGATAAGCAAGTCGATAAGTACCGCAAGGGAAAGCGCACGCTCGAAGCGGCTGCTGCACATTACGGCGTTGCCCTAGAGGGAGCTCATGATGCGTCAGTAGATGCGATAGCAGCAGGACTTGTTGCTCAAGCAATCGGACGCAAATATGCTGCAGAACTTGCTATGAGCGCTCAGGAGCTTCATGACAAGCAGGTAACGTGGGCAGCCGAGCAGGCGGCAAGTTACACCGACTGGCGTCGTAGTCAGAACCTGCCTGTTTACCCCGGTGATGGAGTCTGGCCGGTTCGCTAATGTCCTCAGTTGCTCACCACACGCCAAACTTCAGTTGGCGCGTCTCACTGTGGGTCATCCCATCGGTCGTGGTGGGTCTCGTACTCGGGCAGGCTGTCGGTCTTGGTTCAGGTGCGCTTTATGTTGGATTTGTCGCTGGAATCGTCGCGCTGACAGGTTCATCAGGATCCTTGAGAAATGCGATGCCGCTGGCGGGCTCGATTGGTGCGATTCTCGTTCTTCTCACCGTTCTGGCCAGCGTCACAGCTAATAATCCCCTTGCCGCGGCTCTAGCCATGTCGGTCGTCGCCTTTCTGACGAGTCTGCTGAGCTCTTCTGCTCCTGTCGGATTACTCCTGAGTCTTCTCGGCACGCTCTACTACCTGTTTGCAACGATTTTCGGGCTTGCTCTGATCAAGGATCAACATGTGTCAGTTCTTGCACTTGCAAGTGCATCACTCATTGGTGTGATGTGGGGCTTGCTATTCGTGGCAGCGCGAGCATTTCTGCATGATCGCCGCATCGTTGGCCAGCTCGTTTCATCAAGTCCGCAAGCAGGAATTTTCAAAGTACTTTCAGTCGCACTCAAGGAGTTTCGACGCGGCCCACGCGATGGAATCCGTCGCGCTATTGCATTGGGAGCGGCCACCTACTGGTTTGAAGTTGTGCCCAGCCACGACGCGGTTCTCATTTTGCTTACGGTGGCTATTGTCTTGCCGGTCGATGGGCGTGCGCCACTCTTGACTGTCGCGTACCGGCTCTTTGGGGCGTTCCTAGCCATAGGCGTTGCTCTCAGCACGACGTATCTACTTCCGCCGGTCGGTGTTTATGCAATCGCCATCGGAGCATGTGTCTACGCGATAACGGTGGCGGCACGATCCACCACACAGACGGCATCTGCGCTGGGCATCGCATTTTTACTCTTTATTGGTGCCCCAGGTGCAGACATTGGAATCTATGCAGGTTGGCGTTTGGTCGAGGTTGCTGCCGGGTTCGCTATTGCCGTTGCTGCCGGATACGCCTTGTGGCCAAAACAGCCCCTTACCGTTGTCCCTGTTGCTGAAGACCTCATCTCTGCTTCTGCAACGTATCGTCTGCCTTAAACGAAAATGGCCACCGCATTTGCGATGACCATCCTCTAAATGATTGCTTAGGCGCCGAATCCCTTGAAGCGCTGGTTGAACTTCTCCACACGACCGGCGGAGTCCATGATGCGCTGCTTACCCGTGTAGAAGGGGTGTGATGCGCTGGAGATTTCGACGTCGATGAGTGGGTACTCGTTGCCATCGGTCCAGACGGTGGTCTTGGAGCTCGTGATGGTTGAGCGAGTGAGGAACGACTCACCCGAAGCCAGGTCGTGGAAAACGACGGGCGCGTACTCGGGGTGGATGTCAGACTTCATGGAATTTCCTTTTAGCTGGGATGACCGCAGATGTACTGCGAAAAACTTGAGGCAACGGCCTTACGGCACTGAGCCGACTCACAACTCTATCAGAGAATTAGAGCGACGCAGTAGCTGAGTAACGTCCATCTATTTCATGCAGGGTAACTGCGACACCGAAGGTTGAACTCAGGTTTTCACTCGTGAGAACCTCTGCAATGGGACCAGAAGCAAAAACAGTTCCGTCCTTCAGCAGAAGAACGTGAGTGAAGCCACGAGGGATTTCTTCGACGTGGTGGGTAACCATGACGATTGCAGGCGCAGAATCATTACTGGCGAAATAGCCCAGCATCTGCATGATTTCTTCGCGTGAACCGAGGTCGAGGCCTGCGGATGGCTCGTCAAGCAGGAGAAGTTCTGGGTCAGTCATGATCGACCGAGCAATTTGTAAGCGCTTTGCCTCACCCTCACTGAGTGAGCCGCACGTACGGTTCTCCAGAGCATCCAATCGCCATTCGCTCAGAACGCGACGTGCACGACGAACGTCGATGTCATCAAACTGTTCACCCCGACGCTCTGCGGCTGCATATGCAGCCGTCACGACGGCGTCTGACACCGTTTCAGTGCCAGGAATGCGCTTAGTCATGCCACTCGAGGCCAGGCCAACACGCGGCCGCAATTCTTCAGGATCACCAGTTGCGAGGTCTTCACCCAAGATCTCGACCGACCCGGAAGAAGGAACTTCCCAACCGGAGGCGAGTTCAAGCACAGATGTCTTTCCTGCGCCGTTTGCACCCAGGATGACCCAGCGCTGGTCTGAGCTGACCTTCCAGGAAAAGTCGTGCAGGATTTCGTTGCCATCACGCACGAAAGAAACGTTGGAAAAGCCCAGAACCTTCATGGTTCCAGCCTATCGACGGGCGGAGATTATCTCGTCGTAAATAGACCGTGTCTGGGAAGCAATTGCCGTCCAGTCGAAGTGCGTACGCGCTCTTTCACGAGCAGCAACACCCATACTGTGAGCGCGATCGGGATCTGACACGGCAAGCGCCATGGCGGATGACAGGTCGGCCACGTACTTGCCCGGATCTAAGGGCGTGCCCGTTCCGTCTTGCATCTGTTCAATCGGGACTAGCCAGCCAGTTTCTCCATCAGCTACAACCTCAGGTATTCCACCCGTCGCAGTACCGACAACGGGGATGCCGCACGCCATCGCCTCGAGGTTCACAATGCCGAGGGGCTCGTAAATTGATGGACACACGAAGGCGGTAGCCGCAGTAAGAATCGCGGCCAGTTCATGCCGAGGCAAGTGGTCGGGAATCCATACGATGCCGCCACGATCTTTCTGAAGAGAAGCGACAGCCGACTGGACCTCGGCCATAATTTCGGCCGTGTCGGGGGCACCCGCACAGAGAACTACTTGAACGTTCTTCGGAAGGCTTCGCACTGCTTCAAGAAGGTACGGAAGGCCCTTTTGTCGAGTGATGCGTCCGACGAAAACCAGGGTTGGAAGTGCTGGATCAATCCCCCACTTCTGCAACAAGGCTGGATCCTCGGTCGGGCGCCATGCCTCGACGTCAATCCCGTTGTGAACCACTTTGACGCGTTCGGGATCAATTGCTGGGTATGCACGCAAAATGTCGCGACGCATTCCAGCACTCACAGCAATAACGGCGTCAGCTGCCTCATAGGAAGCTCTTTCAATCCAACTAGAAAGACGGTAACCGCCAGCAAGCTGTTCTGCCTTCCATGGGCGCAGAGGCTCAAGGGAGTGAGCTGTAACGACATGTGGAACGTCATGAAGCAACTGGGCAAGGCGACCTGCCTCGTTCGCGTACCACGTGTGACTATGAACAACGTCGGCGCCTGCGACATCGTTGGCCATTGCCAAATCAACGCCCATTGTTTGGAGAGCCGCATTCGCTGATGCGAGTGTCGTCGGAATTTCATAATTTGTGACGTCGGCTTCGTCGCGAACACCGCCGAAGCACCGAACTTGGACAGTTGTGTTGGCTCGAAGAGCCCGTACAAGCTCGGCAACATGAACACCTGCCCCGCCATAGATCTCGGGGGGGTACTCCTTGGTGAGTAAGTCAACACGCATGACTGAACGCTATTACACCGCTGAGATTCACGCATCTGTAACGAATTACTCCGCTACGTATTCCAGTTGTTACACATGGTGTTCTAAGTTAGAGCCATGCCAAAGAAGGTTTTCGGAATTGTTCTCGCCGGCGGCGAGGGCAAGCGCCTCATGCCCCTGACCGAAGACCGTGCAAAGCCGGCCGTTCCCTTTGGAGGCCAGTACCGTCTCGTCGACTTCGCGATATCGAATTTGATGAATTCGTCGCTGCGTAAAATCGTTGTTCTGACCCAGTACAAGTCACACTCCCTTGACCGTCATGTATCTCAGACCTGGCGTATGTCGAGCTTGCTTGGAAGCTATGTTGCATCGGTACCTGCCCAGCAACGCCTGGGTAAGCGCTGGTTCTCGGGAAGTGCCGATGCGATTCTGCAGAGCCTGAACCTTATTCGTGACGAAAATCCGGACATTGTTGTTGTTGTCGGTGCAGATCACGTTTACCGAATGGACTTCGACCAGATGATTAAGGCACATATTGCCTCGGGCAAGAAGGCCACGGTTGCTGCCATCCGCCAACCTATTTCTCTAGCTAATCAGTTCGGTGTCGTTGACGTCGACCCAGAGAATCCCGCATCCATCAGAGAATTTCTGGAGAAGCCTCAAAACGCCAAGGGGCTTCCCGACTCCCCCAATGAAGTTTTGGCTTCGATGGGTAACTACGTATTCGATGCCGATGCGCTGATTGCTGCCGTTGAGGCCGACGGTGAGCGCAACGACAGCAGCCACGATATGGGTGGCGACATCGTGCCCTACTTCGTTTCGCTGGGCGAAGCGGGCGTTTATGACTTCACCAACAATGTCGTTCCGGGGTCAACTGAACGAGACCGCTACTACTGGCGCGACGTGGGTACCATCGATAGCTTCTTTGATGCACATATGGACTTGGTTAGTGCACTTCCAGTGTTCAACCTGTACAACAACGAGTGGCCTATCTACTCGATGCAGGTGAATTCGCCACCTGCCAAGTTTGTTCGTGACGCCAAGGGAAACATCGGCGCAACGATTGATTCCATCGTTTCCCTCGGGTCACTTCTCTCGGGTGCTCACATTGAACGAAGTGTTCTGGGATCGTGGACGCGTGTTGATTCAGGGTCCAAAGTCATTGAATCTGTGGTCTTTGATCACGTACACATCGGAAGCAACGCCTACGTTGGCCGAGCTATTCTTGACAAGGGCGTCGTTGTTGAAGACGGCGCGAAAATTGGCGCTGATCCCGCACGTGACCGTGCACGAGGGTTTACCGTCACCGATTCCGGAATCACTGTCGTAGGTAAGGGAGTTCGAGTAGCGCCATGAGTGTGAACCGTAACGATGACAACACCGCTACGGATGATCAGCGCTACCTCGTCGTACTCGACGTAGATTCAACTCTCATTGAAAATGAGGCTATTGAGCTGTTGGCCGCCGAGGCCGGTTCACTCGAACTCGTTGCAGCCGTTACTGAGCGTGCCATGAGGGGTGAATTAGATTTCGCGCAGTCCCTGCGGGAACGAGTCGCCACTTTGGCCGGATTGCCCGACAGCGTGTTCGACACCGTCCGGGGTCAAATTACCGTCACCCAAGGCGTACCTGAACTGATTTCTGCGATTCACGAGCACGGCGGCACCATCTCGGTGGTCTCCGGTGGTTTCCATGAGCTTCTTGACCCCATTGCAGAAGGTTTGGGTCTCGATCAATGGAGGGCCAATCGTCTTGAGATTATCGACGGAAAGCTCACTGGACGAGTGCTCGGCGACATCGTCGATGCTCAAGCCAAGGCAGACTACCTGCTGCAATGGGCGGAAGAAACAAACACTCCCTTGAGCCACACGGTGGCGATCGGCGATGGCGCGAACGACCTCAAAATGATGGACGCTGCTGGATTGGGAATCGCTTTCTGCGCCAAGCCCATTGTTCAGGAGCAGGCCGACGTCGCCCTCAACGAACGCGACCTCAGTAAAGCCCTAGAAATCATCGGACTGCGCTAAAGAGAACCTAGTGGCCCATCCCCAGGCCACCATCAACGGGAATGACCGCACCCGAGATGTATCCAGCTTCATCTGAAGCCAGCCACGCGACGACCTTGGCAACCTCTGCAGGCTGAGCGAAACGACCTGCTGGAATGGACTTGAGGTACGCCTCGTGCTGCTCCGGCGACAGCGCAGCGGTCATGTCTGTTTCGATGAAACCTGGTGCGACGACATTCGCCGTGATACCGCGGGCGCCCAACTCACGCGTGAGCGAGCGTGCCATGCCAACAAGTGCGCTCTTGGACGACGAGTAATTAACCTGGCCGGCAGAACCGAAGAGACCCACAACCGATGAAATGAGGATGATTCGACCAAAGCGTGCCTTCAGCATGCCCTTGACCGACCGCTTAACGACCTTGAACGTGCCGCCCAGGTTGGTGTCAATCACCGAATCGAATTCTTCGTCGCTCATGCGCATGACGAGAGTGTCTTTTGTGATACCTGCGTTGGCTACCAGTACCTCAATGGGGCCAAGTTCGGCCTCTACCGCGGCAAACGCCGCGTCCAGTGACTCGCCATCTGTGACATCGGCCTTGACCGTAAATGAACCCGCAGGACCTTCCCCAGAACGAGCCGTTACGGCAACGCGGTGACCTTGAGCCAGGAACTCTTCAGCTAGGGCGTAGCCAATTCCGCGGTTTCCGCCGGTGATCAACACGGTACGAACGGTCACTTTTCCTCCTGGGCGATGTTCAGAATGCCAGCTTAGTCGTAGGATTATGTCTACCCCCTGAGATGCGAGGTATCGCTCAAGATCATGGCAAAACCGCAATCAATCACGACCCTTCCGGCGTCACCGGTTGATGAACGACGCGTTCGCATGATCAAGTACTCCGTTGCTATGGCCCTTCGATTTGTCTGCATCATCGCCATGCTCTTCGTGCAGGGTTGGTG
>Ga0228699_1001807_pt1 | contig 9955 bp, 11 predicted proteins | sample McNCre217_Aug_MG_FD_178016 | JGI IMG/M metagenome (GOLD analysis project Ga0228699, IMG submission 178016) | Freshwater microbial communities from McNutts Creek, Athens, Georgia, United States - 2-17_Aug_MG | ecosystem: Environmental > Aquatic > Freshwater > Creek | place: USA: Georgia...
TGCAAAACCCGTGGGAGCGCCAAAAAAGATGGTTGGTTTAACGCCTGCGAGCACAGCAGTAGCGCCAGTCCAGCGTTTGAACACCGCATCTGGCGTAGGGCGCTCGGCGGACAAAATCACCGTTGCTCCCACGGAGAGCGGGAACGTAAGTCCGTTCCCTAGGCCATAAGCAAAAAATAACTTGGCAGCGGAGAACAGCACATCGGACTCTTGAATACCCAGTACCGCTTTGCCAAAAAGCTCGGCTGTGTGATATGGATTGGCGTGCGTGTGCACCGTACCTTTAGGTTTGCCCGTCGAGCCTGATGAGTAAAGCCAAAACCCGATATCGTCTGGATGTGTGGATGCTGGGCTTGCCATTGGCTCGCGGGCCTTATCAATAAAGGCTTGCGAGAGGGTAGGCTTTGAAATGAGCGTGTGCTGGACTTCGTGCGCAGGCGACTTAGCGAGTGCTTCGTTAAACGTCGGCAGCAGTGCCTCCGAAACAATAGCAGCGCGAGACCGAGAGTGCGCCAGCATGTACGCCAAATCATCCGATGGCAACAGCGTATTCACGGCGACAGGAACAATGCCCGCGTACATGCAACCCAAAAATGCCACGGGCCAATCCACGTTGTCGTGCATGAGCACAAACACCCGCTCTTCGCGCCGCAGGCCAAGCTGGATAAGGCTTGCCGCCGTGCGGCGTGCTTGCCGCTCTAGCTCGCCGTAGGTGAGCGTGCGCGTATCGTCAATAAACGCGAGCTTGCTTGCGCGGTTTTTATTGAGTGAAAAAATGTGCTCTGCAAAGTTGAAAGAAGTGGCGTTCATGTTGAAACCTTCATGGCGTTGGCGATGGACTGTGCGACTTGCAAGCCGCTTCGGCGGTGATAAAAACCTAGGCCGCGCTTGCCGCCAAGCTCTTCGCCACCACCTGCACGGCCAGGACCGCCGTGCAAGGTTTGTGGCATCACGTTGCCGTGACCCGTATGAATCTGGGCTACGTCAGGCGTGATGACATGCACGCGGCCGTGCGCGAAAGCGATATCTAACGCGGCCGCTGAGGCCATTTCCGCGTCACCTGAATAAACCGATGCGACCAAAGAACCCTCGCCGCGTGCGATTAGAGCTTTGGCGTGCGCCAAGTCTTTGTAGGGCACAAGCGTCGCCACAGGGCCAAAAACTTCGACGTTATGGACAAGACTGTTTCCATCAGGATTACGCGTGCCGAGTAAGGTCGGTGCCATCACACACGCCACAGCAGGATCGACATCGATGAGTGACAGCGTGCTGCCATCAAATAATGTTTCGGCTTGTGTTTTTAAATGCGCAAGTCCTTGTTGCACGGTATTGAATTGTGCGCGGCTCACCAGCGAACCCATCTTGACGGATTCGCTGCGTGGATTACCCACAGCTATCGCTGCTAGTTTGGCACTAATCGCCTCGGAAGCCACGTTATATATAGACTCTGGCACAAAAATCCTGCGAATCGCCGTGCATTTTTGTCCCGATTTCACTCGCATTTCATTCACCACTTCGCGCACCAACGATTTGAATGAATCGCTACCAGCATCCGCATCTGGCAGTAACCAAGCGCTATTGACGCTATCGGCTTCGATATTGACGCGTACCGAACGCTCGGTCACCGCAGGGTGCGATCGGATCACTTTGGCTGTATCGGCCGAGCCTGTAAAAGACACTACATCGAAGGGTTTGAGTTGATCCATCAATCCTGCGCTAGAGCCGCAAATGACGGAGAGCGCACCCGCGGGTAGCACGCCAGCTTCCACCACATCACGCACCATGCGCTGCGTTAGCCAAGCCGTGCTAGTGCCAGGCTTCACGATGACGGGCACGCCAGACAAGAGCGCAGGCGCAGCCTTTTCCCACAGACCCCAAGAGGGGAAATTAAAAGCATTGATCAAGAGCGCCACGCCGTGTGTAGGCGTCAAGATGTGCTGCGAGACAAAGGCGACGCCCTTTTCTTTATCGCGCCCCAAAGTCGCGGACTCGTCGTCCAACAGATATTTTTGATCGCCGAGTGACTCGCCCAATTTAGCGTAGTAGCCCAGCGTATAAATGCCGCCGTCAATATCAACAGCGGAATCGTTTTTAACGGTCCCACTGTTTTGCATGGCGATGTCATAGTAGGCATCGCGATTGGCCTGCAAGACTTTCACGATTGCACCGAGCATGGCCGCACGTTCGCGGTACGTCATGGCTCGCAAGGCTTGCCCACCTTGGCTTCGCGCAAAATCAAAGCCTGCGGCCAAGTCCAAGCCTGTGGCATCTACGCGCACCAGATCGTTGCCCAGCACGGGGTCAAATAACGGCGTGCCTGCGCCAGAGCCCATGACGGGCATGCCGCCTAAATAGTTCGAGAGAAGTTCGGTCATCGGGTCTGTCCTTGTGTGAGTTGTACTCGCCAGTGAATGCAGCATTGTGCAATGTTACTATCGCACCTATATGAAGCAAATTGCATTAAAGACGACGGATAACCGCCACCCCTTCTTAGTCGCCCTTGGCGAGCGCGTGCGTGCGCTACGCGCCAAAATCGGCATGACGCGCAAGCAACTCTCCCAAGCGGCGCGTATTTCTGAGAGGCACTTGGCCAACCTAGAGGGCGGCACGGGTAACGTCTCCGTGCTCATTTTGGTGGAGCTTGCCAAGGCGTTTGATGTGTCCGTCCCTCATTTGCTGGACGAGACCTTGGAGGGCAAAATGCCGCAGGTCGCGGTCAGCAGCAAAGCGGCAGGTAGCCAGCGCCAACAACGCATTGCCTTGATTGGCCTGCGCGGTGCGGGCAAAAGTACGCTGGGCGCACTGCTCGCTAAGAGTCTTGATTTCCGCTTTGTCGAAATTAGCCGCGAGATCGAACGCCTTGCAGGCTCTAGCTTGCCAGAGATTTACAACCTCTACGGCGACGCAGCGTACAGGCGTTTCGAGCGCCAAGCGATCCGAGAAATCGTGGTCTTGAAAGAGCCCATCGTGATTGCGACGCCAGGCGGCGTGGTCACGGATGCTGATTCGTTTGAACTCCTGCTGCGGCAATGCACGACAGTGTGGCTGCAAGCCAAACCGCTTGACCATTTGAGCCGCGTCCGCGCCCAAGGCGACAACCGCCCGATGGCGGCAACGCGAACCACTCAGCGTGCCGCGATTGATGATTTAAAAAGTATTTTGCAAACCCGTGAGCTGCTTTACGCCCGTGCCGATATTGCTTTTAATACCAGCGATTACGATTTAGCAACGTGCCGAAAATTACTGCTAGAGCGACTTCAATCGGTCTGAAGTTTTTTCAGCCGATACAGCGCATCCAGCGCCTCGCGCGGGGTGAGGCTATCGGGATCAATGGCACCGAGTGCCGTTTTTATTTTCTGCGCGGCATCGTCAATTTGCATGGCTGCAACTGGCGCAGTTTGAAATAAATCTTTTTGCTCGTTTTGCTGCAATGCACGCTCTTCAAGGCTTTGCAGAGCATGACGTGCCTGATGCAGCACTGCGTTTGGCATCCCAGCAAGGGCAGCAACCTGCACGCCGTAGCTGCGGCTCGCTGGGCCTGCTTCAATCGCGTGGAGGAACACGAGGCTGCCTCCCGATGATTGACCGTTCTTGTTTTCAACGGCGCTCACATGCACATTGACCGCGGCCTTGTGTCCAGCTGGAAATTCGGTCAGCTCAAAATAATGCGTGGCAAACAGCGTGAACGCTTGGCACTGGTCGTGCAAATGTTTGGCAATGGCGCTTGCCAGTGCAAGGCCATCGAATGTGGATGTGCCGCGCCCAATTTCGTCCATCAGCACGAGTGATTCAGATGTTGCGCTTCGCAAAATTTGCGCGGCCTCGGTCATCTCTAGCATGAAAGTGGACTGCGCATTGGCAAGATCATCCGACGAGCCAATGCGGGTGTGAATGGCATCAATGGGGCCAAGCGTGCAACTGGCGGCGGGCACACATGAGCCGATGCTCGCCAGCAGCACAATCAGCGCCGTTTGCCGCATATAGGTGGACTTGCCGCCCATGTTGGGCCCCGTGATGATTTGCATGCGCTGCTTTGCGCCCATGCTTGTGCTGTTGGCGATAAAGGGTTTGCCACTCATGGCAAGCCGCGCTTCCACCACAGGATGGCGACCTGCTTCAATCTCAAGGCACGGATAGTCCACAAAGCGCGGACGCGACCATTGCAGTGTCTGCGCTCGCTCACACAAAGCACAGAGTGCATCCAAACTACCAAGGCTTGCAGCCACGCTGGATAAGGCTTGCAAGTGATCTTGTAGTTCATCCAGCAGCGCTTCATACAAGATTTTTTCACGCGCCAGCGCGCGGTCTTGCGCCGAGAGCGCTTTGTCTTCAAACGTTTTTAGTTCTGGCGTGATGTAGCGCTCGGCATTTTTTAACGTCTGGCGGCGTTGGTAATCAGCGGGCACTTTGTCCACTTGACCTTGCGTGACTTCAATATAAAAACCATGCACGCGGTTGTATTGCACACGCAAATTGGCAATGCCTGTGCGTGCTTTTTCTCGTGCTTCCAAGTCCAGCAAAAACGCATCGCAGTTTTCGCTAATGCCGCGCAGTTCGTCTAGCTCAGCATCCAAGCCGTCAGCAATCACGCCGCCATCGCGTACCAAAAGCGCAGGTTCAACAGCTATCGCCTTGGTAAGCCTTATGGCGATTGCCTTTGTGGCGACGCTATTCTGCAAGCCTTGCTGGATACGGCTTAGCAAAGCACTTGCTGTGCAAACTTCTGGCGCAAGTCGCAGGCTCGGTAGCGCGGCTAATGTTGACCGCAGCCCTGCCAGTTCGCGCGGACGCACTTGCCGCAGTGCTACCCGAGCTGTGATCCGTTCCACATCGCTGATGCCCTTCAACTGTTCACGTAATTGTTTGTAAGAAGGGGCGAGCGCTTCGATTGCATCCAAACGCTGATTAGCAGCCAGGCGCGAACGCTCAGGATTGAGCAGCCATGTCTTCAGCGTGCGACTTCCCATGCCGCTCATACACGTATCTAACAGAGCAAATAGCGTCGGCGCATCCGCACCCGTCTCGCCGCGCAGCGTTTGCATGAGTTCCAAATTGCGCCGCGTCGTTTCGGGCAGAGCAATCAATGCGCCGTCTTTTGCAACAATCAGCGACTGCAAATGCGAGAGCAGACGACCTTGCGTGTGCTCGGCATAAGCCAAAAGCGCAGAAGCTGCCGCATGCGCCGATTCGAGTGCAGGGCTATCGGCGTTGAATGCTTGCAAGCTTGCCACTTTAAGTTGTTCGCACAGTTTGCGGCTACCAAGCGCTGCATCAAATTGCCATGCGGGACGATGTGTCAGCGTGAATTTGGTACTGCTGGGAGCCTTATCCAGTATGGCCTGCAGAGCATCTTGTACGCGTTCAGGAGCGTCGTGACTCATGATGAGTTCGGACGGCGTAATGCGCGTGAGCCACTCGCCAAGCGAATCCAATTTGCACGTCGCCAGTTCAATTTTGTTTTGCGTGAGCGAGAGCCAAGCCAGCCCCACGACGGACTTTTCCGCGTGCACAGACAAGAGCACGCTATCGCCTTTGTTGTCCAGCAGTTCGCTCTCGGTCAGCGTGCCAGGCGTCACCACCCGAATCACCTTGCGCTCGATGATGCCTTTGCCCGAAGAACTCGAATTTGGGGCAGTCATTTGCTCGCAAATGGCGACCGACTCACCCGCGCGAATCAGCTTGGCAAGATAACCCTCAACCGCGTGGAAAGGCACGCCAGCCATAGCAATGGGCTCGCCAGCGGACGAGCCGCGCTGCGTGAGTGTGATGTCGAGTAGTCGCGCCGCACGTTTGGCATCGTCAAAAAACAGCTCGTAAAAATCCCCCATGCGGTAGAACACCAGCGTGTCAGGAAAGTCTAATTTGACGCGCAGATACTGCTGCATCATGGGGGTGTGATGGGAGAGGTCGACAGAGGTTTCCATGCCGAGCTTCTCCCAATTTAGATTTATTTAGCGGTGAACGCCGAATACTTCGAGAGCACACCCACCAATTGCCCATAGACCTTCGGGTTACCGCAAACCAATTCTTTGGCTTCCAAAAAGTTAGCTTCGCCCGAGTAGTTGCCAACTAAGCCGCCTGCTTCCGTGATAAGGAGCGAACCTGCTGCCACGTCCCACGGGAAAAGGCCTGTCTCGAAGTAGCCATCCGCAAATCCTGCGGCTACGTAGGCCATATCCAATGCGGCTGCGCCGCCTCTTCGGATAGCGACGCAGTGCTGCATCACGTCGGCAAGAATAGCGAGGGTGGGTTTGGGGTCGTCGCCTGAGCGGAACGGCAAGCCTGTGGTCAGCAAGCAGTCTCTGAGCACGATGCGCTTGGAGACGCGGATGCGGCGGTCGTTCATGTATGCGCCACGCCCTTTGGAGGCGGTAAACAAATCGTTGCGTGTGGGGTCGTACACCACGGCTTGGTCCATCTTGAGGTTGCCGTGCTTGTCGCGGGCCGCCAGACCAATGCTGACGCAGTACACGGGGTAACCGTGGATGAAGTTGGTCGTGCCATCCAGCGGGTCGATGATCCACATGAAATCGGAATCTTTGTTGCCGTGCGCTTGGCCTGATTCTTCCGCCCAAATGCCGTGCGTAGGATAGGCGGTAAGCAAAGTCTCGATAATTGCGCGTTCGGCGTTTTGATCGACTTCGGTCACAAAGTCGTTGGCTAGTTTTTGCGAGACGCGAACGGACTCAATATCGAGAGCCGCGCGGTTGATGATGGCCCCCGCTGCACGTGCCGCAGACACGGCGATGTTGAGCATGGGGTGAATGTTGCTTGTAGGGGTCATAGCCAGCCATTTTACCTGCCCACTCATTTTTTATATGAAAACACGTTTTATTCTGATCAACACCAGCCACGCAGGCAACGTAGGCGCGGCAGCTAGGGCGCTAAAGACCATGGGCTTTGACGACATGGTGCTGGTGGCTCCGCGCTGGGCAAATGTGCTCAGACGCGAAGAGACCATCCAACGTGCCAGCGGGGCGAATGATGTTTTAGACAAATGCCGCATTGTCGAAACATTAGACGAAGCGCTGGACGGCATGACGCACCTGTGCGCCACAGCGATGACGGCGCGAGACTTTGGTCCGCCCACACGTGCCCCCAGAGAGCATCTGGAGGCGTTTGCCGCGCGGAATGCGGCGGCAGCGGCGGCCGAAGGAGTTGAATCGATGGACTCCATCGATACGGGCATCGCATTTTTATTTGGTTCGGAACGCTATGGCATGACCAACGAGGATGTGTACCGCTGCCACGTCGCACTCAAAATCCCGACCAATCCGCAGTTTGGCTCACTCAATTTGGCTTCGGCGATTCAGTTGATTGCGTATGAGTGGCAGTTGATTCAAGCTAAGGCGTGGCCAGAATACCCCGTGACGGATGCTGCCAATTCACACGTGGAATCTAAAAAAATGGCGGATGCGAAGCAGATTGCGGGACTGCTGAAACACTGGGAAGGGATGATGCTTGAGATTGGCTATTTAGATCCTGAGCTGCCGATGAAGCTCATGCCGCGGATGCAGCAAATTTTTAATCGTGCTCAATTACGAGATGAGGAAATCAATATCCTCAGGGGTATTGCCAGAGCGGCCGAGCGGACAGCCAAACAACCCAAAGCCACGCCGCGCTCTTAGAATCGAATCATGTTTAAACGAACCCGATCTGACATTGCCTGCATCCTAGAGCGCGACCCTGCGGCGCGTCATTGGTTTGAGGTGCTCACGTGCTACCCAGGGTTGCACGCCGTGATGCTGCACCGTGTGGCGCACGCTTGCTGGATGAGCAACCTCTTTGGCATCAAGTGGTTTGGGCGCTTTGTGTCGATGTTTTCGCGCTGGCTGACGGGCATCGAGATTCACCCAGGTGCTATCGTGGGCGACCGCGTTTTCTTCGATCACGCCATGGGCGTGGTGGTCGGCGAGACAGCCGAAATCGGCGACGGTTGCACGATTTACCAAGGCGTCACCTTGGGCGGCACCTCGCTCTACAAAGGTGTGAAGCGTCATCCGACACTCGGTAAAAACGTGGTCGTGAGTGCGGGTGCCAAAGTGCTTGGCGGCTTTACGGTTGGCGATGGCGCAAAAATTGGCTCAAACGCGGTGGTGATTAAGCCTGTGCCTGCGGGTGCAACGGCGGTGGGCATTCCTGCTCGCATCATCATGCCCAAAGAGGGGGTGGCGCTGGAAGTCAACAGCGGCGCGGCTGTCGGGTCATTTACGGCCTATGGCATTACGGATGAGGATTTAAACGGTTGATTTTTGATGGGTATATGACGATGGATTTTTTTGATCAAATCAAATGGGATGACAAGGGGCTTGTGCCCGTCATTGCGCAAGAGCAGTCTACGGGCGACGTGCTGATGTTTGCATGGATGAACCGCGAAGCGCTGCAAAAGACCGTGGAGCTTGGGCGTGCGGTGTATTTCAGTCGCTCACGTCATAAGTTGTGGTTTAAGGGCGAAGAGTCGGGTCATGTGCAAACGGTGCACGACATTCGGCTTGACTGCGATAACGACGTGGTGCTACTGAAAGTGACGCAAGAAGGACACGATCCGTCAATCGCCTGTCATACGGGGCGGCACGCGTGCTTTTACAAGCAATACAAGGAGGGTGCATGGGTGGATGTGGAGCCCGTGCTACAAGACCCCGAGACGATTTACACAAAGAAAAAATGATCAAAATGACGAACTCTGCAACTGATACTCTGAGTGACTTGGCAAAGGTGCTGGAGACGCGCAAGCCTGCGAATGGTGGTGACCCTGAGACGAGCTATGTCGCACGGCTCTTGGCTAAAGGGCCGGATGCTTTTTTAAAAAAAATTGGTGAAGAAGCGACCGAAGTTGTGATGGCGGCGAAGGATGTGGATGCGGGCGGCGATAAAGCCAAGTTGGTAGGCGAGGTAGCCGATTTGTGGTTCCATAGCATGATTGCGCTGGCGCATTACGAGCTTACGCCTGCGGATGTGGTTGCAGAATTGACGCGCCGCGTGGGCTTGTCTGGACTCGATGAAAAGGCGCTGCGCAAAGTGGCTGAACGAGCAAAAGAAGAGAGCATGAAATGAGCCACGAGAGAGACGAAAACTGCATTTTTTGCAAAATTATCGAAGGCAAAATTCCATCCAAAAAGCTTTACGAGGACGATGAGTTCCTAGCCTTTCACGATATCAACCCATGGGCGCCGATTCACTTTTTGGTGATTCCAAAGAAACATATTGTGTCGATGGCGCATTTGACTGAGGAGGATGCCGCCTTGGTGGGGCGCCTGATGTTACTCATGCCTAAATTAGCATTAGAGGCGGGCTGCGAGCCTTACCCTGAGGGCGGCTACCGCGTGGTGACCAATACCGGCAAAAATGGCGGACAGGAAGTGCATCACATGCACTTTCATGTCATGGGAGGGCCTAGGCCTTGGCTGAAGGGATGACTTTCAAGCTACACTAATCCATCTAATAGGAGGTCGTATGTCACCACTTGAACTTGAAAAAATATTGAGCGAAATACATAAACAAAATGTGGAGGCTGGCAAGCTTTCTGCCGAAACGCGCAAATACGTTGAAGAGGCTGGAAAATTGGCGGCTGAGCGGAACAAGCTGGAGTTTGAGCGCTACAAAATTGAGCGCGAGCATCAATGGTATCCCCTCATAGCAGGGGCAGCAGTGGCGACGGCGGCATCAGCCTTTGGTGCTGCGATGATTAAATTTTTTGCATAAAAAGGATTGAAAATGGGATCGTTTTCTATTTGGCATTGGGCGATTGTTTTAGTGATCGTTGTTTTGGTGTTTGGTACGAAGAAACTTAAAAATTTAGGTTCGGATTTAGGCGGTGCTGTGAAGGGCTTTAAAGATGGCATGAAGCAAGGGACTGCGGATGATGCATCTGCGGCTGCACCTGCGCAGGCGCCCACCACGATTGACGTGCAAGTTAAAGAAAAAGTCTAACAAGACGCCTTCGCTCTGCTCGCCT
>Ga0228699_1001808_pt1 | contig 9951 bp, 7 predicted proteins | sample McNCre217_Aug_MG_FD_178016 | JGI IMG/M metagenome (GOLD analysis project Ga0228699, IMG submission 178016) | Freshwater microbial communities from McNutts Creek, Athens, Georgia, United States - 2-17_Aug_MG | ecosystem: Environmental > Aquatic > Freshwater > Creek | place: USA: Georgia | collected...
CCTCAACGGCCTCGACTTTCAAGCTCATTTGGTCATTGGCCATTTCACCCGTGACCACCAAGCGCGCGCGCTTGATCTCAGGGAAACGTTTGACCACCTCCGCCACCTGGCCTGGATGCACAAACATACCGCGTACCTTGGTGGTTTGGTCGGCACGTCCCATCCAGCCTTTGATGCGCACGTTGGTGCGTCCTGTCGGGCATTGGCCCGGCAACACGGCCGACAGATCGCCCGTACCAAAACGAATCAGCGGGTAGTCAGGGTTGAGCGATGTCACCACCAACTCGCCGACTTCGCCCTCGGGCACCGGGTCGCCGGTGCCGGGACGCACGATTTCCACAATCACGCCTTCGTCGATCACCAAGCCTTCACGGGCTTGGGTTTCGTAAGCGATCAAGCCCAGATCGGCAGTGGCATAGCACTGATACCCCGCGATGCCGCGCTCCGCCAACCAGTCACGCAAGCTGGGTGGAAAGGCTTCGCCTGACACCAAGGCTTTTTTCACGCTGGGCAACGCCACGCCCATTTCGGCGGCCTTTTCCACAATGATTTTTAAGAAACTGGGCGTGCCAATGTAGCCCGCAGGCTTTAACTCGGCCATGGCGCCTACTTGCTGCTCGGTCTGGCCAGTGCCGCCCGCAAACACGGTGCACCCCAGCGCATGGGCGCCGGTTTCCATCATGGAACCTGCAGGCGTGAAGTGGTAGCTGAAGCAGTTATGAATCAACTCGTTGGGGCGAAAGCCAGCGGCGTAAATCGCGCGGGCCATGCGCCAGTAATCCGGGCGCGCACCTTCGGGTTCGTAAATCGTGCCAGGACTGGCAAACACACGCGGCATGGCTTTGCCAAAGGCAATGGCCGAGAAACCGCCAAACACATTGGTGGCACGCTGCGCTTGCTGTTGGGCCAGCAGTTCGTATTTACGAATGACCGGCAATTTGGCCAGGGCGGCACGGCTGTTGATGCTGGCCGCGTCGACACCGACCAATGTTTTGGCAAATGCTGGCGAATTCTTTTGGGCATGCGCCACCTGTGCGGGCAAGGCGGCCATGAGCGCGGCTTCGCGCTCGGCAGGGCTTCGGGTTTCGAGCGCGTCGTGGTGTGAAGACATGTGCACGCCCTTCACGCCAACCAACGCTTGCGGCGTTTGTAGCTCTTGGCGTCTTTGAAGCTTTTGCGCTCGCCACCGCCCACGCCCAAGTAAAACTCTTTGACGTCTTCGTTGTTGGCCAGGTCTTGCGCGGCACCGTCCATCACGATGCGGCCCGACTCCATGATGTACCCATAGTCGGCGTACTTCAAGGCCATGTTGGTGTTTTGCTCGGCAATCAAGAAGGTGACTTTTTCTTTCTCGTTCAAGTCTTTGACGATGTTGAACACCTCTTCCACAATTTGGGGCGCCAAGCCCATGGAAGGCTCGTCCAACAACACCATATTGGGGTTGGCCATCAAGGCGCGACCAATGGCGCACATTTGTTGCTCACCGCCCGAGGTGTAGGCCGCCTGTGAGGTGCGGCGTGTTTTCAAGCGGGGAAAGTAGTTGTAAACCTTTTCCAAGTTGGCCGCCACTTCGCCTTTGTCGCTGCGGGTGTAGCTGCCGGTCATCAGGTTTTCTTCAATCGTCAAGTGGGCAAAGCAGTGACGGCCTTCCATCACCTGCACCACACCACGTTGGACCAAGTCGGCTGGCGTGAGGCGTTCGATGCGCTCACCACGAAACTCAATACTCCCTTTGGTGACTTCACCACGCTCGCCTTGTAGCAGGTTAGAAATTGCGCGCAGGGTGGTGGTCTTGCCCGCGCCGTTGCCACCGAGCAAAGACACGATGCTGCCTTCGGGCACTTGCAGCGACACGCCCTTCAACACCAAGATCACATGGTTGTAAATGACTTCGATGCCGTTGACGTTGAGAACGATGTTGTTGGCGCTCATAACTTACCTTGCTAAAAAAACGTTGTTGGTTGAACCAAACCTCAAACCCATGGGTTACCTTGGGTTTGAGGTTTGGTGGCTCGACAGAGCCACCAAATGATCAGCCACCTAGGCTGACCGGGGAGAGATTAAGACTGGCAGTCCGCAGGGCTGCGGCGTGTCAACTTTTTCTCTGCGGCGTACTTTTCAGCAGCGGCTTTCACCATGGGCTTGATGATTTGCTCGTCGGCTTGGTACCAGTCTGAAGACCAGACGAACTTGGTGCCGTCCCAGGTGTGCATGCGTGTCCACGCAGAACCCATGTGGTCTTGGCAGCTGGTCGACAAAGGACGCAACACGCCTTTGAAACCGAGCGAGTCCAGCTTGGCTTGGGTCAGGTTCAGGTTTTCATAACCCCAGCGTGCTTGCTCGCCGGTCATGACTTTGCCCTTACCGAAACGCTCTTGCGCAGCGCGAACACCTTCAATGCCATACATCGCAGCTTGCAAACCGCGCATGTACAACACATCGCCCACTTCTTCCTTAGGACCTGTACCTTGGCCTTTGGCGTGCAGCTTGCTCAAGATTTCTTTGACCACGTCAGAGTTCTTCTCTGCACCGTGCTGCATCATGACGGCGTTGTAGCCCTTCGCGCCTTGGCCCACGTCTTTGACGTCTGGCTCAGCACCGGCCCACCACACGCCATACATCTTCTCGCGTGGGTAACCTGTGGCTTGGGCTTCTTTCAAAGCGGTCGAGTTCATCACGCCCCAACCCCAGTTGATCACGTAGTCAGGACGGTTTTGACGAATCTGCAACCAAGTCGACTTTTGCTCCACACCGGGGTGTGTCACAGGCAACAGGCTCAGCTGGTAGCCGTGCAAAGCAGCGCGCTCTTGCAGCATAGGAATGGCTTCTTTGCCGAAGGGGCTGTCGTGATAAATCAGCGCAATCTTCTTGCCCTTGAGCTTGTCCAAACCACCTTCTTTTTTGCCGATGTCTTGGATGATGGTGTCAGCAGCCACCCAGTAGGTACCGGCCAAGGGGAAGTTCCACTTGAACACGCCACCGTCTTGTGACTCGCTGCGGCCCAGGCCAGGAGTCAACAAAGGAATCTTGTCGGTCGGTGCTTTTTCAGTCAGCGCAAAGGTGATGCCGGTGGACAAAGGTTGGAACACGGTGGCGCCACCGTTCTTGCCTTTGAGGCGCTCGTAGCACTCAACGCCACGGTCAGTCGCATAAGCGGTTTCGCATTCTTCAAACGACACCTTGACGCCGTTGATACCGCCGCGGACGTTGGTGAGCTTCAAGTAGTCGGCAAAGCCGTTGGCAAACGGCACGCCGTTCGGTGCGTAAGCGCCAGTGCGGTACACCAACGAGGGGAAGAACTGCTCTTTGGCTTGTGCTGCAGCTTGCGTGCTGAACATCGCGCCCGAGAGGCTGGCTGCGACCAAGGTCACAGCGGTTGTGATTTGACGAAACTTCATGGGTTGTCTCCTGTTAAAAGTTATAGAGGTCAAGAAAAAAATCAGTGAGGGAAAGGCCAGAGGCGAAGCTTTTGTTTGGCGATCGACCACAGCTTGGCCAAGCCGTGTGGCTCCACGATCAGGAACCAGACAATCAAAGCGCCAAAAATCATGAATTCCACGTGCGACACAGTGGCAGTCGAAATGGTCATGCCCACCATGTCTCCCAACGCAGGCAAGAACTGGTTCAAAAACACAGGCAGCACCACGATGAAGGCCGCACCAAAGAAGCTGCCCATGATGGAACCCATGCCGCCAATGATCACCATGAACAACAGCTGAAAGCTGCGGTCAATCGAGAAGGCCGCTGGCTCCCAAGAACCCAGGTGCACAAAGCCCCACAAGCCGCCGGCCACGCCGACGATGAATGAGCTCACCGCGAACGCACTGAGCTTGGCGTACACAGGACGAATACCAATCACAGCAGCTGCCACGTCCATGTCGCGAATGGCCATCCATTCACGACCAATGGCAGAGCGCACCAAGTTCTTGGCCAGCAAACCAAACACCACCAAGAACATCAAGCAAAACTCATACTTCTCCAGCGGGGTCTGGATTGAAAAACCCAACACGCTGAGGTTGGACACCGACACCGAGCCTGAGGCGTTGTAGTTGGTGAACCAGCCCATGCGCAAGAACGCCCAATCGCAAAAGAACTGAGCCGCCAAGGTGGCCACTGCCAAATACAAACCCTTCACACGCAAGCTGGGAATGCCAAAGAACATACCGACCAAGGTGGCAAAAAAGCCACCCGAGAGCAAGGCCACGATGAGGGGCACGCCTTCCACGCGAATGAAAGTGTTGTAGGCCATGTAGGCACCGACAGCCATGAAGGCGCCAGAACCCAGCGAAATCTGACCGCAGTAGCCCACCAAGATGTTCACCCCCAGCGCAGCCAAGGACAAGATCAAGAAGGGAATCAAAATCGCGCGGAACAAATACTCATCGACCAACAGGGGCACACCAACAAAGGCGAACGCGATGAGGGCCAGAATCATCCAGCGGTCTTGCGTGATCGGGAAGATCTGCTGATCGGCGCGGTAAGAGGTTTTGAATTGACCGTTTTCTCTATAAAACATTGTTTTTCTCCTTACACGCGGTCAATGATTTTTTCGCCGAACAAGCCTTGCGGACGGAACAGCAAGAACACCAAAGCCAGCACGTAGGCAAACCAAATTTCGATGCCCCCGCCCACCATGGGGCCGAAGTACACCTCGGAGAGCTTCTCGCCCACACCGATGATCAAGCCACCGATGATGGCGCCTGGCACCGAGGTCAAACCGCCCAAAATAATCACCGGCAAGGCACGCAAGGCGACGGTGGTGAGCGAGAACTGCACACCCATCTTGGAGCCCCAAATGATGCCGGCCACCAAGGCGGTGATGCCGGCCACAAACCACACAATGACCCAGATGCGGTTGAGCGGAATACCGATGGACTGCGCGGCTTGGTGATCGTCTGCCACCGCACGCAGGGCACGGCCCGTGCTGGTCTTTTGGAAGAACAAGGACAGCACCACCACCAACAAGGCGGCAATGCAGGCGGCATACACGTCTTCGAGGTTGATCATCACACCGCCCTGGAAGATGCCGTCCAACAAGAACACGGGATCTTTGGGCATGCCCACATCAATTTTGTAGATGTCGCTGCCAAAAATCGTTTGACCCAAACCGTCCAAGAAATAAGTGATGCCCAAGGTGGCCATCAACAAGGTCACGCCTTCTTGATTGACCAAGTGACGCAATACCAAGCGCTCAATGACCCAGGCCAGCACAAACATGCAAGCGCCCGCGATCACAAAGGCAATCACATTGGCCAGTACTTTGCTGTCGGTGCCCAGCCAACCGGGCACCCACTCTGAAAAACGGGCCATCGCCAAGGCGGCAAACAACACCATGGCGCCTTGCGCAAAGTTGAACACGCCCGAGGCCTTGAAGATCAACACAAAGCCAAGCGCGACCAACGAATACAACATGCCTGCCATCAGGCCACCAAAAAGGGCTTCTAGAAAAAATGCCATGTTCTTGTCCTTAGTGTGAGGTGCCGAGGTAGGCGCGAATCACCTCCTCGTTGTTGCGCACCTCGTCGGGGGCGCCGTCGCCAATCTTCTTGCCGTAGTCGAGCACGACCACGCGGTCCGAGATGTCCATCACCACGCCCATGTCATGCTCAATCAGCACGATGGTGGTGCCGAACTCTTCGTTCACATCCAAGATGAAACGGCACATGTCTTGTTTTTCTTCCACGTTCATGCCGGCCATGGGTTCGTCCAGCAACAGCACTTGCGGCTCCATGGCCAAGGCACGGCCCAAGTCCACACGTTTTTGCAAACCGTAGGGCAGTTGGCCCACGGGTGTTTTGCGGTGGGCTTGAATTTCCAAAAAGTCGATGATGTGTTCGACAAACTCGCGGTGTTCTTCTTCCTCACGCTGGGCGGGGCCTACACGCAGGGCTTGCATGAACAGGTTGCTCTTGATGCGCAGGTTGCGCCCGGTCATGATGTTGTCGATCACGCTCATGCCCTTGAACAAGGCCAAGTTTTGGAACGTGCGGGCAATGCCCATTTCGGCCACTTGGCGGCTGTCCATGTGGTCAAAAGTTTGACCACGGAAGGTGATGGAACCTTCTTGGGGGGTATAGACACCGTTGATGCAGTTGAGCATGGAGCTCTTGCCCGCACCGTTGGGGCCAATGATGGCGCGCACCTCGTGTTCGCGCACATTGAATGAAATGTCGGTCAGCGCTTTGACGCCGCCAAAACGCAGGCTGATGTTTTTGACGTCGAGGATGACGTCACCAATTTTCTTGCTCATGCTGCTTTCCCCACGGGGGCGAAGGTTTGGGCGTCCGAGAGCTTGAGCGTTGCGCTCACGCTGCCGGTGCGGCCGTCTTCAAACTTGACTTGGGTTTCAATGTATTGCTCAGTGGCACCGCCATACAAGGCGCCAATCAAGGCGTCGTACTTGTCAGCGATGAAGCCACGGCGCACCTTGTTGGTTCGGGTGAGTTCGCCATCGTCGGCATCGAGTTCTTTGTGCAAGACCAAGAAACGGCTCACTTGGCTGCCCGCCAACAAATCGTCTGCGGCCAAATCGGCATTGACTTTCTCGACGCACTCTTTGATCAGGCCGTAGACCTCGGGCTTTTGCGCCAAGTCGGTGTAGCCGGCGTAGGGCAAGTTGCGGCGCTCGGCCCAGTTGCCCACGGCGTCAAAGTCGATGTTGATCATCACGCACACTTTTTCGCGTTGGTCACCATAGGCCACCACTTCTTTGATGTGCGGGAAGAACTTGAGTTTGTTCTCGACGTACTTGGGTGCAAACATGGCGCCATCGTTGGGGCCACCTTTGATGCGGCCCACGTCTTTGACGCGGTCAATGATTTTCAAGTGCCCATGGGCGTCAAAGAAGCCCGCATCGCTGGTGTGGTACCAGCCATCGGCGGTGAGCACCTCGGCGGTGGCGGCATCGTTTTTGTAATAGCCTTTGAGCAAGCCAGGTGACTTGACCAAGATTTCACCGTTGTCTGCGACCTTGATCTCCACGCCAGCACAAGGCACGCCCACGGTGTCGGCACGCGCCTCGTGGTCGGGCTGCAAGCAAACAAACACCGCGGTCTCGGTCGAGCCATAGAGCTGCTTCAAGTTCACACCAATGGAACGGTAGAAGCTGAACAAGTCGGGGCCAATCGCTTCACCAGCGGTGTAGGCCACACGCACACGGCTCATACCCAAGGTGTTGCGCAAGGGGCCATAGACCAACACATTGCCCAAGGCGTACAACAAGCCACCGACCAGACCGATGGACTTGCCGTCCATCTTGGTGGGGCCATACTTGCGCGCCACGTCCATGAAGTAATGGAACATATTGCGCTTCAAGGCGCCAGCGTCTTCCATGCGAATCATCACGCTGGTCAGCAAACCTTCAAACACGCGGGGAGGTGCGAAGTAATAGGTGGGGCCGACTTCTTTCAAGTCGATGGTCACGGTGGCCGCCGACTCGGGGCAGTTCACCACATAGCCGCAGTACAGCCATTGGGCGTAGCTGAAAATATTTTGACCGATCCAGGCTGGCGGCAAGTAAGCGAGCACATCTTCTTCAGAAGTGAGGTGGTCAAACTTGGCGCCCGCTTCTGCGCGGTTGATGAGCGAGTAATGGGTGTGGACCACGCCTTTGGGATTGCCCGTGGTGCCCGAGGTGAAGAACATGGCGCCCACATCGTGGGTATTGGCTTTTTCGACCTCGGCCAAATAAAACTCGGGATGCTGTTTTGCAAACACAGCGCCCGCTGCGAGCAGTTCTTCGACCGAGCCCAAACCAGGCTCATCGTATTTGCGCAGGCCACGCGGGTCGTCAAAGAAGATATGGGAGATTTGTGGGCATTGCTCACGAATTTCCAACATCTTGTCGACCTGCTCTTGGTCTTCAACCACTGCAAAACGCACTTCGGCGTTATTCAAGGGGTACACGCATTCGGCCGCCACGGCGTCTTGGTACAAGGGAATCGGAATCGCACCCAGCGATTGCGCGGCCAGCATGGTGGCGTACAGGCGTGGACGGTTCGAGCCAATCACCACCAAATGCTCACCGCGGGTCAAGCCGGCTTGGTGCAAGCCACAGGCCATGTGCTCGACCATCTGCGCCATCTCGGCCCAGTGGATGGTCTGCCAAATGCCGTATTCCTTCTCGCGCATCGCGGGCGCCTGAGGGCGCTCGCTGGCATGTTTGAGTAACAGTCGGGGGAACGTGGTCTGCATTCCGGGTCCTTGTTCAAATGTTCTGTTGCAACGAAAAATAGCTGTCTCGCCTGCGACGAATGGGCTATGTTGCGGCGATCGTAGGAGCATGTTTGACGCCAAGTTGTCGTTTCGACGACAATTCAGGGAAGACCCCTAGCAGGACTTACCCGAGTCTGACTTTTGACCCTTGTTTCAAGGCCGCACATGTCTCAATCCCCCAGTGTTTACCAGCGGCGGCGCAGCCCCACCGTCAGCGAGCTTTCCCATATCCCCTGGCTGACCTTGCTCAAGGAGACAGAGCGTGAACGCATCGTGTCGCAGCTGGTGGTGAGTGACCCGCTGCCGGGCGACTATGTGTGCCGCGTGGGACGTCCTGCCACGTATTGGTTTGGCGTGGTGGAGGGATTGCTCAAGATGAGTGCCGACAGCGCGAGTGGCCGCACCATCACCTACACCGGCGTGCCCCCAGGCGGTTGGTTTGGCGAAGGCACGGCCATCAAGCGCGAGCCTTACCGTTACAACATCATGGCCTTACGCCGCAGCGTGGTGGCGGGCTTGCCCATCGACACCTTCCACTGGCTGCTCGACAACTCGATTGGCTTTAACCGCTTTGTGATGAACCAACTCAACGAACGCTTGGCCCAGTTCATCGAGGCACGTGAGATTGACCGCTCCAACAGCCCGGACGTGCGCGTGGCGCGTAATTTGGCCGCGCTGTTCAACCCCACCTTGTTTCCAGGCGTGGGCGAAATTCTGCGCATCACCCAGCAAGAGCTGGCCTACTTGGTGGGTTTGTCGCGCCAGCGTGTGAACGTGGCACTCAACACGCTGCAAGAAGAAGGCGCGATTCGCATTGAATACGGCGGCATGCGGGTGCTGGACTTGGCCGCCTTGCGGGCCAGCGGCACTTAGAATTCAGGCCCTAACGCCACCCCATATGCCAGACACGCCATCAGAACTCACCCGCCTCAACAAACGCATGGCCGAACTCGGTCTGTGCTCACGCCGTGAGGCCGATGCGTGGATTGAGCAAGGCTGGGTGCTGGTCAATGGCCGCCCAGCCGAAATGGGTGTCAAAGTCGGGCCGAATGACAAGGTGGAAATTGACCCACGCGCCAAGGGCCATCAACAAACCCAAGTCACCATCTTGCTGCACAAACCCATGGGCTATGTGAGCGGTCAGGCCGAGGATGGGCACGAGCCCGCTATTGTGCTGATTAACCCTCGCACGCATTGGGCTGGCGATTCGTCCAAACAACGCTTCACGCCCACACAGCTGCGCAGCCTCGCACCTTCGGGTCGACTCGACATCGACTCCACAGGCTTGTTGGTGTTGACGCAAGACGGCCGTGTCGCACGCCAATTGATCGGCGAGGACTCGGCGATGGAAAAGGAATATTTGGTCCGCGTGACCTACACCGGCCACGAAAACACCGCCGCAGCTAACGCCGCATCTGCCACTTATGGGGGCAGAGCCAATCAACTCAGCGCTATCGGTGACCACGACCGGGTGATCAACAACGTGCAAGCTGTGTTCCCGAAGGCTCAACTCGAACGCTTACGCCACGGCTTGAGTTTGGACGGCAAACCTCTCAAACGTGCACGCGTCGAATGGCAAAACCCGGAGCAACTTCGCTTTGTGCTGACCGAAGGCAAAAAGCGCCAAATTCGCCGCATGTGCGAACAAGTCGGCCTTCAGGTGGTAGGCCTCAAACGTATCCGCATTGGGAACGTACAACTGGGGCAGATGCCTGCGGGGCAGTGGCGCTACCTTGG
>Ga0228699_1001810_pt1 | contig 9949 bp, 8 predicted proteins | sample McNCre217_Aug_MG_FD_178016 | JGI IMG/M metagenome (GOLD analysis project Ga0228699, IMG submission 178016) | Freshwater microbial communities from McNutts Creek, Athens, Georgia, United States - 2-17_Aug_MG | ecosystem: Environmental > Aquatic > Freshwater > Creek | place: USA: Georgia | collected...
GACCCAGCGGTGGCCATGCAAAGCCCAGTACACACGACCAGCCACCAAGGGCTCGTCGTCCATCCAGGCGATGGTGGTGCTCAGCTGGCGCTGGCCTTCGGGGGCGCCAACGGCGGCGAGCAGCCAATCGCCGCGCGACACGTCCACCTCGCGGTCCAACACGATACCGGCGCTGTGGCCAGCGGCCTTGCCTTGGGGTTGGCGGGTGGCCGACAGCACTTGCGACACCACGGCGGTTTGACCGCTTGGGAAGACCTGGATGGTCTGGCCCGGCTCAATGCTGCCCGTGGCGACACGGCCCCAGAACACGCGACGGCCTTGGGTGGTCACGCCGGAGTCGTGGAACTTCTCAACCCACTGCACGGGAAAGCTGAAGGCCACATCGGTTTCGGCAGGCGTCACAGGCAGGTCTTCGAGGATGCTCAACAGGCTTGGACCGGTGTAGCCGCACCAGTCGGCTTGGTCGTTGTTCTCGGTGGTCACCACGTTCCAGCCCTTGAGGGCCGATACGGGCACCATGGCGGTGATGGTGATGCCTGCCTCTTGGGCGAATTTCTCAAGTGCGCCCGCGATGTTTTTGTAGGCCACAGTGGCATCGGCCACAGCATCGAGCTTGTTGATGGCGAACACGATGGAAGGCACACGCAGCAGGTTGACCAGCAGGGAGTGGCGACGGGTTTGTGGCAGCAGTTGCAAATCGGGATTGGCCCAGTCGAGCTTGATGGCATCGACCAGCACCACGGCGGCGTCGGCGCTGGACGCGGCCGTCACCATGTTGCGGGTGTACTGCTCGTGGCCGGGTGCATCGCCAATGATGAACTTGCGTGCTTCGGTGTTGAAGTAGCGGTAGGCCACGTCGATGGTGATGCCTTGCTCGCGCTCAGCGCTCAAACCATCGGTCAACAAAGCCAGGTCAGTCTCACCCGAACGTTGCACGCCGGCCAAGTGGTCTTGCAGCACGGCCTTGGTGTCTACCAGCAGGCGGCCAATCAGCGTGCTCTTGCCGTCATCGACCGAACCGCAGGTGATGAATTTGAGGGCTGAATGATGTTCAGAAGTTTGCATATCTATCAGGGATAAAGTGTTTCTATTCAGGCACGCCGCAGGCGGGCTTCGGGGACGTTAAAAGTACCCGTCTTTTTTGCGCTTTTCCATCGACGCTTCAGAGGTTTTGTCGTCCATGCGGGTTGCCCCGCGTTCGCTCACGTCGGCGGCCAGGGTCTCGATCACGATCTGCTCAGGCGTGGCTGCATCGCTCTCTACCGGGCAGGTACAGGTGATGTCGCCCACGGTGCGGAAACGCACATCGCGCACCACAACCTGTTCGCCGTCTTTGGGCGGGGTCAGCTCGGTCACTGGCACCAGCAGACCGCGGCGGTCCACCACCTCGCGCTTGTGCGTGTAGTAGATCGAAGGCAGGGCGATGTTTTCGCGGGCGATGTATTGCCACACATCCAGCTCGGTCCAGTTGCTGATGGGGAACACACGGAAGTGCTCGCCGGGTTGCAGCTTATGGTTGAACAGGGTCCATAGTTCGGGGCGCTGGGCCTTGGGTTGCCATTGGCCAAAGCTGTCGCGGTGGCTGAAGATGCGCTCTTTGGCGCGGGCTTTTTCTTCGTCACGACGCGCCCCACCAATCAGCGCGTCAAAACGGAATTCTTCAATGGCTTCGAGCAAGGTGACCGACTGGTGCACGTTGCGGCTTTCGCCCGGATGCGCCAAACGCACGGTGCCGCGTTTCATCGAGTCTTCGACGCTGCGCACGATCAGTTCGGCGCCCAGCTCCTTGGCGCGGAAATCCCGAAAATCGGTCACTTCCTTGAAGTTGTGGCCGGTGTCGATCATCAACAGCGGATAAGGCAGACGGCCCGCACCAAAGGCTTTTTCGGCGCACTTGAGCATGACTAGCGAATCCTTGCCGCCTGAGAACAACAGGGTGGGGCGCTCGAAAGCGGCGGCGACTTCGCGCAGGATGAAGATGGTTTCTTCTTCCAGCGCGTCCAGGTGGGAATTGCTGAGGGTGTGCAACTCTGTTTGTGTCATGGCGTTCATTGCGTTTCTCGGTATCTGTTTTTATTTCTTCACGTGCAAACCGCACTCTTTGGCCGCTTCGTCCTCCCACCACCAGCGACCGGCGCGGAATTCCTCGCCCAGGCTGATGGCGCGAGTGCAAGGTGCGCAGCCAATGCTGGGGAAAAACTGGTCATGGAGTGGGTTGTAGTCGACCTTGTTTTCTGAGATGTAGTGCCACACATCGCCCCAGGTCCATTGGGCCAAGGGGTTGAACTTGTACAGCGACTTGGTGGCCACTTCGCTCTCGTCGAGCAAAGGCACCTCGGCACGGGCAGCAGATTGCTCCTGGCGCACGCCCGTGATCCAAGCACGTTGACCTTGCAGAGCGCGTGCGAGCGGCTCCATCTTGCGGATGCCGCAGCAAGCTTTGCGCAACTCGATGCTTTGGTACATCGCGTCTTGGCCTTCTTGACGGACAAATTGGATGACCGATTCATGCACGGGGCGGTACACCTTGATGGGTGCGCGTGAGGTGGCTTCGGTGCGTTCGAGCAAGGCCAGCGTTTCGGTGTGCAAAGCACCCGTCTCCAACACAAACACGGGGATGTCGAGCTTCAAGCTGTTGATGAGGTGGGTAATAACCACGTCTTCAGCGCCTAGGCTAGAGGCTTGGGTGAGCGGCGAAAACTCGGCAGCGGCGCGCTGCAACAAGGCTTGGGTCTCGGCCAATTTGGCGGCAAAGTTGTCGCTGGCGCGGGCGTTCAAGGTGGTCGCTTTGGACGCCGCTTGGGGGGAGAAGGAAGAGGTCAGGCTCATACGGGTATTCGGGGGCTCAAACCACGCAGTGCGCTGCGTGCTGCGCGTGATGGGGCTTAGGCCACATCCGCAAAGTGGGGCGTGGCGTGAACCGCGTCGCCTTGGTAGAAGGCTTTGTAGTGCGTCAACAGTTTTTCGCCGTGGGCGGCATCTTGGTCGTCGCGCAGCACGGCGCTGGAAAAACCGCTGCGTTGCATTTGCAGCAGTTGGTCAATCAGTACATCGCCATGGGCACGGATGTCGCCGGTGAAGCCGCGGCGACGCAGCACAAAGGCTTGGCTGAAAGCGCGGCCATCGGTGAACTTGGGAAAGTTCAAGTCGACGCGTTCGACACCCTCGAGGTCTAGGGCTTGTACGTCTGCGTCGTTGGCCAACACGCGTGCATGGGCGTTGTCGGGGGTGTGTTGGGTGATGATTTGCAAAGTCATGGCAATTCTCTTGATCGGGTTCAGGCTGTGGCACGTGCTGTGGTGTTGCGGGCGGCGTTGGCGGCGACTTTGAAGTCGTCAATGCCGACGCGGTTCAGGGTGCGTGCAAAGGTTTCGCCGCTGTCGCGCTTGTCGCGGTACACGTCCAAAATGGCTTCCACCACGTCCACCACTTCGGCGGCAGCAAACGAGGGGCCGACCACTTTGCCTGCTTTGGCAGGACCGCTGAGGAAAGAACCGTCCGAGCCACCGAGGGTGACTTGGTACCACTCTTGGCCATCTTTATCGACGCCCAAGATGCCGATGTGGCCGCTGTGGTGGTGGCCGCAAGAGTTGATGCATCCACTGATGTGCAAGTCAATCTCGCCCAAGTCAAACAACTCGTCCAGGTCTTGGTAACGCTCGGTGATGGCAGCCGCGATGGGCAGCGAACGGGCGTTGGCCAAGGCGCAGTAGTCGCCGCCGGGGCAAGCAATCATGTCGGTCAGCAAGTGCACGTTGGCGCGGGCAAAACCTGCGACTCGTGCCGCTTGGTACAGGTCTGCCAGTTGGTCAATGCGCACCCAGGGCAAGACCAAGTTTTGGTCGTGGTTCACGCGCACTTCGCCGGAGCTGAACTTGTCGGCCAAATCCGCCGCGATGGCGAGTTGGTCGGCGGTGGCGTCGCCTGGGGCTTGGCCCAAACGCTTGAACGACAGGGTGACCACGCGCAGGCCAGGGTTCTGGTGGCTGGTCACGTTTTGTTGCAACCAGCGGGTGAATTCTTTGTCGGCTTTGGCTTGTGCCAGCAAGGCTTGTTCGGCTTTTTCTTGGGCATCGTCGGGCACCACGTCTACGGGTGGCATCACAAAGCAGGCGCTCACGCGGTCGAGCTCGACTTGCGGGATGGTGTGGTGGGCACCGCTTTCCAAAATGCGTTCGTACTCGGCTTCGACTTCGTCAAAGTAACGCTGACCTTCGGCCTTCACCAAAATCTTGATACGTGCTTTGTAGATGTTGTCGCGGCGGCCCCAGCCGTTGTACACGCGCACCACGGCTTCGAGGTAGTTGATGATTTGGTTCCAGGGCAAGAACTCGCGAATCACGGTGCCGGTGATGGGGGTGCGGCCCATGCCACCCCCCACATAAATTTTGAAGCCCACATTGCCTTCGTCGTCACGCAGCAAGCGCAGACCGATGTCATGCCACTCAATGGCCGCACGGTCTTCGGTGGCGCCGGTGATGGCGATTTTGAATTTGCGTGGCAGGTAAGCGAACTCGGGGTGCAAGGTGCTCCACTGGCGCAACACTTCGGCGTAGGGGCGTGGGTCGACCTCTTCGTCCACCGCAATGCCAGCACGTTCGTCGCTGGTGATGTTGCGAATGCAGTTGCCGCTGGTTTGAATGCCGTGCAGGTTGACGCTGGCCAACAACTCCATCACGTCCGCGCTTTTGTCCAAGGGAATCCAGTTGAACTGCACGTTTTGACGGGTGGTGAAGTGGCCGTAGTTGGTGGTGAGCTTGGGGGCCTCAATGCCACCAATCTTGTCTTGGGTGGCTTGCGCGCGCGCAATCAGTTCGCTGGAAGGCGTGTCGTAGTCGCGTGCGATTTGGGCCAACACGCGCAATTGCGCGCTGTTGAGTTCGCCATACGGCACGGCCACGCGCAGCATGGGCGCATAGCGCTGGACGTACCAACCGTTTTGCAAACGCAGGGGGCGGAACTCGTCATCGGCCAATTTGCCAGCCAGGTTGCGGGTGAGTTGGTCGCGGTACTGCGCAGCGCGTGCTTTGACAAACTCTTGATCGAAGGCGGTGTATTGATACATCTAAGAACTCAAACGAAAAAATTAAGCAAAAACCAACTTGCTACCAGCCCAAGCCAGCAGCACAGAAAGAATGGAACGAATCACGCGCTCAGGCGTTTTGTGCATCAAGCGCGACCCCACCCAAATGCCGGGCAAAGAGCCCGCCAGCAAGAGTGAGAGCAATGGCCAATCCACCGACCCCAAGGAGGCATGGCCTAAACCAGCCACCAGCGTCAGTGGCACGGCATACGCAATGTCAGCGGCCACGATGCGGGACAAAGGCAATTGCGGGTACAGGATCATAAGCACTGTGACCCCAATGGCACCGGCACCCACCGACGTCAAGGTCACCAAGGTGCCGATCACCGCGCCAAACAGCACAGGCAAGGCCCAGTGACGCGGCTGGGTGGCGGCTGCGAAGTTTTCTTCGGCCAGCACCACCGGGGTTTGCTTGCCGCGAATCACTTTGAACAACATGGCGCTGGCCGTCAGCAGCAGAGCCAAGCCCAGGGTGAAGGTCATGACTTTTTGCACGGCGGGGTCTGACGGGCCCACGTTGTGCAGCACCCACAAGGTCAGAGCCGAGGCGGGCAGGCTGCCGGCGCACAAGGAAATCACCACCCGCCAAGGCACCAAGCGCTGGCGCGCAAAACTGAAGGTGCCACCGGCTTTGGTGAAGGCGGCAAACAGCAAATCGGTGCCCACCGCGAGGTAGGGCTTGATGCCAAAGAAGAAAATCAGGATCGGCGTCATCAACGAACCGCCGCCCACGCCTGTCAAGCCGACGATCACGCCAACAAAGAAGCCCGCAAAAACAAAACCAAAATCATGCATGGCACGAACTGTAGGCGTTCTTTATGCCAAAACAAACGATTTGTTTGTTGTACGTATATGCCAGATAGGAATAAAGCGATCAACTGTCTCAGTTATCGGATGTATTGCTCGCAATTTTTGCGTTTCTTCTCGTCAGAGATGCGTTTGCAATATTTGATGTCGTTATTCACTTTGGCTAGGCATTTGTTTTGCAGGTCGTTGTTGCCAATGCGGGTGCAAAACTCAGCCTTGTTGGCATCCATAGCTTGGCAGTACAACTTTTTGTCGCTGTTTTGAATGCCGTTGCAGCCCGCATAGTCTTCGGTTTGGGAATAGCCTTTGGTGGCTCCCACGGCATGCATACAGCAGCTCATGGCAACCATCACGGCAATCAAAGTTTTCATGCGGCCTCCTTCGTCGGTAATGACGACACGATGTGTTCAAACAAGGGCCGTTGCTCAGGCGTTTCTTGCAAACACTGGTGCATGATTTTCTCTAGTTCTTGACAAGTTTCAAGTGCCTTCGCCGTGTCACAGCGCTGCAGCAGCTCTTGCAACAGGTAACCGAATGCGCGCACTTCCAAGCGCTGCACACCTTGTGCCCAGTGCGTGTCGGTGGGTGGGAAGAACGACGCAGCGCCAAAATCACCCAACAAGGCTTCACCCTGCGGGACGCACAAAATATTGTGCGCATACAAGTCTCCATGTGTGACGCCCTGCGCGTGTAAATGACGCATGGCCGAGGCCAGGCCCTGGACCCAGCGCAGCAGCGTGTTCGGCTCAATCCGAAAGTCTGCCGCATAGACATCGCGTGTGCAGCTCGCCAAGCTGGGTGGGCCTGCCAGGTTGCGAAGTTCAGAGGGCATCAAGGGCATGACCAAACCTGGTGTGCCGTTGGGGTGTTCGCTGATGCGCCCGATGGCGCCCACCAAATTGGGGTGCTGGCCCACATGCATGCAGGCGCCCATTTCGCAATCAGGCAAACCATCGCTGGTGATGGCGCCTTTGAAGAGCTTGACGGCCACTTGACGTACTTGCTCGCCAGAACCCATGCGCAGCGTGGCTTGATGAATCACCCCCGAGGCGCCTTCGCCCAGCAGCTGTTGCAGTTGCAGCTGTGTCCACGCCATGTGGGGTGTGGGAGATTGGGCCAAAGCCCGTGCTTCGAGCGTGCGTGTGAACGGGTTGCCGGCATACGCCAGCCAAGCCAGGCACGGCAGTTGCAACAACCATGTGGGCAACTCGGTCAGTTGGTTGGCCGAGATGCGCAGCAACTCCAAGCGCGTGCAGTTCGCCAATTCAGGCGGCAAGACGCTGAGTTGATTGCCTGCCAGCATGAGCTTTTGTATTTGGGTGCATTGCCCTAGTTCAGCAGGCAATTTGGTGATCGCGTTGTCCGTCAAGATCAGCCAGCGCAGCAGCGGCGGGAGCGCTTGTGCCGAGACGTGTGCAATGCGATTGGCCTTGAAGCCCACCATGCTTAGCTGTGGGCATTGGCCCAACACTGCGGGCAGTTCGGTGAATTGGTTGTCAGAGCAAAAAATCACCCGCAGCTTGTGCAAGCGGGGCAAATCCTCTGGCAAGCGGCTGAGCTGGTTGCCAGATAAATCCAAAATCTCCAGCGAATCAGCCAAGGTGAAAATTTCAGGTGGAAATTCGCGCAAGCCACCACGCAGCGTCAGCCGTGTGATGCCTGCAAGCTCACCGTTGCGGAGTTGGTCCAAGGTGTGCATGTGGAAATCGGGTCCTAAACCGGCAGTGTTTTGACGGCCAGGCCGATCAAGGCGCACACGCCAATCACCTGCATCACGCTGCGCTTGTACCGAAATAGCGCAATGGCCGCGCCCAGCGCGATCAAGGCACTTCGCCAGTCAAAGCCCAGGCACAACGTGCCTTGCCAGGTGCAGCTCGCCAAGCTCTGCGCGCTGTCATTCATAAAGCCTTCGGGCCACAGCAGGTGGTAGCCAAAAAACAGCGCCAGGTTCAACACCACGCCGACCACGGCTGCGGTGATGGCGGTCAAAGGGGCGGTGAACTTGAGGTTGCGGTGCGTGCTCTCGACCAAGGGGCCACCGGCCAAGATGAAGATGAAGGAGGGTAAGAAGGTGAACCAAGTCACCAAACACGCGGCCAATGCGCCGGCGGCAAACAAGTTATCGGGGCCGAGCAGGGCCTTGAGGTAGCCGCCCACAAAGGCCACAAAGGCCACCACCATGATCAGTGGTCCCGGCGTGGTTTCACCCAAAGCCAAGCCGTCCATCATGTGGGTGGGTGTGACCCAGCCAAAGCGTTCGACCGCCCCTTGGTACACATAAGGCAGCACGGCATAGGCACCGCCAAAGGTCAGCAGCGCGGCCTTGGTGAAGAACCAGCCCATTTGCGTGAAGGTGTGGTCCCAACCAAACACCGCGCACAGCGCGCCCATGGGCACGGCCCACAACACAGCGCCTGCACCCAAGACTTGCGCCAAACCTTGCCAGCTAAAGCGGGCGTGATCAGGTGTGGGCGTGTGGTCGTCAATCAAGGCAGGCCCCGACGATGCATGACTGGCACCGTGACCACCACCGATTTGAAATGTCTGAGGCGACCAACGTCCACCCACATAGCCCACCAATGCGGCGCCCCCGACGATGAGCGGGAACGGCATGTTCAAGGCAAAGATCGCCACAAACGAGGCCGCAGCAATGGCCCACAACACATTGTTCTTGAGCGCTTTCGAGCCAATGCGATGGGCGGCCTGCACCACGATGGCGGTCACCGCAGGTTTGATGCCGTAGAACAAGCCCGCCACCAGCGGCAACTCGCCAAACGCGAGGTAAATCCAGGACAAGCCGATCAGAATCAGCAAGGAAGGCAACACAAACAAAGCTCCCGCCACCACGCCACCCCAGCGCTTGTGCATGAGCCAACCGATGTAGGTGACCAATTGCTGCGCTTCTGGACCGGGCAGCACCATGCAGTAATTCAGCGCATGCAAAAAACGGCGCTCAGAAATCCAGCGGCGCTGTTCTACCAACTCTTGGTGCAGGATGGAAATTTGTCCCGCAGGCCCGCCAAAGCTGATGAAGCCGAGCTTGAGCCAAAACCAAAAGGCTTGCGCCAAGCTCACGGGTGAAGGAGGTTCATCAGCTCGTGGGTTGGCAGGCGTGGGGTGTGAGGTTGGGGTCATGGGTGGAGTTTCGCTGCAAAACGTGTGGCGTCCAAGGCTTTGGCCAAACGTGCTTCCACGGGCAAGGGTTCGCCATGCCATTGGGCGGCCAAGATTTCGCCGCACAACAGCCCCAAGGTCAAGCCGCGCGAGCCCATGGCCGTGTTGAGCCACAAGCCTTCTGGCACCTGCGGCACCGGCCCCAGCATGGGGAAACGGTCAGACACGCTGCAGCGCACGCCAGCCCAGCCACGCACGGTCGATGCAAATGCGGAGGCCAGGGCTTGCGCCGTGTCGGGTAGCAAAGCGGCCAAGCGGGTGAGGTTTTCTGCATGATCGGCAATCAGCACCTCGGGCTGGTCATTCAACCGGTCATAGGTCGCGCTGGCATACCAAGCCGGGCCTTCGTCAGTGGGCACATGGTGGACAAAGCTGCCGTGGCCGTTGACGGGTGTGGGGGGCAGGGGAGCGTCGGGCGTGTCGATGTGCAAGCCCCAAGACACTTGACCACGCAAGGGGCGAATCGGTGGGGCAGAGCCGTCGGCGGTGGCAGAGGCTACCAAGGCCGCAGAGCCAGGGCCGCAGGCAATCACCACGCGGCTGGACTGAGCCAACACGGTGCTCCCTTGCAACATCTGCCATTCGCCGCTGTGGCTCACATGACGCAGTGCATCCACACGCGCATGGCCTTGCCAGCGGATGTTGGGATGCTGGAGCAAGGCCTGCACCAAGCGCCCAGGTTTGAGCCATGCGCCACTGGCATGCCACAAGGTGTTGGATGGCAAAGACGGCGTTTGCTCTGTGGCATCGCAGGTCCACGCGCGCGCAGCGTCGGCGTCTTGCTCTAACCAGCTCGGGGGCACGCCGCCTTGGCGGGTTTTGCCCGGCAGGCGGTGTTCTTGCACGCCGCTGGGCGACCAGTCGATGCCTTCTTGCAGCAAGTCA
>Ga0228699_1001811_pt1 | contig 9944 bp, 7 predicted proteins | sample McNCre217_Aug_MG_FD_178016 | JGI IMG/M metagenome (GOLD analysis project Ga0228699, IMG submission 178016) | Freshwater microbial communities from McNutts Creek, Athens, Georgia, United States - 2-17_Aug_MG | ecosystem: Environmental > Aquatic > Freshwater > Creek | place: USA: Georgia | collected...
CTTTTTCTCATGTAACGCTGGAAGACCAGGCCGCCGCGGCCGGGGCGGGCTACCGCGCCGTGCTGCGTGTGGGGCACGGCTGTGCGGGCTCGCCCACGACGTCCATGACCGTCACCATTCCCGCAGGCTTCAATGCCGCGCAGCCCCTGGTGAAAGCCGGTTGGGCGGTGAGCACCAAGGTCGGCAAGCTCGACCAGCCTTATGAAATGCACGGCACCCAGTACACCGAAGGCGTGCAGGAAATCACCTGGACGGCCAAGAGCGCCGAGAGCGCATTGCCCGATGCGTTTGCGGACGAATTTGTCTTCCGTGGCACCACGCCCAAAAAGCCCGGTACGCTGTGGTTCAAGGTGGTGCAGGGCTGCGACAAGGGCAGCAACGCCTGGGTCGAGATTCCGGCCGCTGGCCAAGACGCCCACGGCCTCAAGTCCCCGGCCGCGCGCCTCGATGTGTTGGATGTGCAAGCCGCCGGCGGCCACGCCCATTGATTTTTAACAAGGAGACTTTCATGACTGGTATTTCTTTGACACGCGCCGTGTGGGCGGCCGCCGTGGTGTGGGTGGCGGCGAGCGGCGCACAGGCGCAGACCGTGGAGGTGCAAAACGCCTGGGCCCGCGCCACGGTGCAGGGCCAAAAAGCCACCGGCGCCTTCATGACGCTCAAGTCCAAGGCGGACGGGCGCTTGGTGGCCGTCAGCACTCCGGTGGCCGGGGTGGCCGAAGTGCACGAGATGAAGATGGACGGCGGCGTCATGCAAATGCGCGCGCTGGAGGGCGGGCTGGAGCTGCCGGCCGGCAAGGCGGTGGAACTCAAGTCGGGCAGCTACCACGTCATGCTGATGGACCTGAAACTGCCCCTGAAAAAAGACACCACCATTCCGCTGACGCTGGTGTTCAAAGACGCCAAGGGTCAGGAGAGCCGCCAGGAGCTGAAGGTGCCCGTGTCTGTGGTACCTCCTGCCGCTGGCGCCGCCGCTGCGGAGGCGCATGGGGAGCACAAACACTAACTTCCCCAAAGTCATCTGCGTCAGGTAAGCTGTATCTAGAGCCTCGGTAGTAGGCTCATGGAGCACTTATGAGCGATTCAGACAGCACCGGGTTCGGCAAGTTCGTTCCCGGTTTCGACTTCCTCCAAAACCTGGCCAAAGGCGCGAGCACCAGCATCCCCCAGATGCCCAACCTGGGCAACTGGGTCGCCCCCACGCTCAATGTGGAGGAGCTGGACAAGCGCATCGAAGAGCTCAAAAATGTGCACTTCTGGCTGGAGCAGAACTCCCGCGCGCTGGCTGCCACCATCCAGGCGCTGGAGGTGCAGAAGATGACCCTGGCCACCCTCAAGGGCATGAACTTCAACTTGGGCGACATGGCCAACGCCCTCAAGCTCAAGGCCACCGAGGCGGCGGCCACCACTGCCAAGTCGTTCAGCGACGCGGTAGCGGCCAAGGCGGAGCCTGCCCCCCAAGCCAAAGCAAGCGCCAAGCCGACGCCCCACGCCGATACGTCTGCCGACAAACCCTCTGACAAGCCCGCCACCCCCATGGTGGACCCGCTGCAACTCTGGGGCTCGCTTACCCAGCAGTTTCAAAATATTGCGGCGACTGCCTTGAAGGAGGCCACCACCAAAACTGCGGTGGACATCACCAAAAACATGGCCACCGGCTTGGCCAAAGAGGCCCTCAAATCCGCCACGGCGGCCACCAAAAAAGCGGTGACCAAGCGCGCCGCGCCGCGCAAAGCGCCGGCCAAAAAATCGGGCAGCCGCTGACCGGCCCGCGCCGGTTGCCGCACCATGCGCCTCTTTCCCTACGCCCATGCCACGCACCCGCAGTGGCCCATGGCGGCCGCGCTGGTGCTGGCACAGCTGCGGGGGCAAATGGCCCTGCCGCACTACGCCAGCAATCCGACGCTGGCGCTGCTTTACATCACTGACCACTATGCCGTCCATGCCGACGCCATCCTGGAGCACCTGAGCGGTGAGTTGCCGCTGGTGACCGATTGGTCAGGTACCGTGGGCATTGGCATTGCCAGCAACAACGTGGAATATGTGGACGAACCCGCACTGGCCGTCATGCTGCTGGACATTCCTGCGGACCAGTACCGCGTGTTTTCCGGCGTGGCGCCCTTGGGGCTGGGCTTTGAGGCCCACACCGCACTGGTGCATGCGGATGGCAGCACCTTTGACCTGGGCGACCTGGTGCATGAGATGGCCGGGCGCACCAGTGCCGGCTATGTGTTTGGCGGCTTGAGCAGCAGCCGCACGCGCAGCGTGCAATTTGCCATCGCCGCCGACGGCAACCTGAGCGGCCATGGCGGCGCCAGCGGCGTGTTCAGTGGCGGCCTGAGCGGCGTGGCGTTCACCGAAGACGTGGCCATCGTCTCGCGGGTCACCCAGGGCTGCAGCCCGGTGTCCAAGGCGCGCCTGATTACCGAGGCCGACCGCAACCTGGTGCTCTCGCTGGATGGCGAGCCCGCCTTGGATGTGATGCTGGCGGACTTGGGCATCTCGCTGCAGCAGCCCGAGCAGGCGGTCGAGGTGGTGCGCAGCACGCTGGTGGCCCTGGCACCTCCGGCATCCACTCAGCTTGGTGGTGAAGACGATGGCGCGGACCAAGGCTTGGTGCGCCGCACGGGCGACCTGGGCAGCGAGGTCATGGTGCGCCACATCATTGGCTTGGACCCGGCGCGCCGTGGCATTGCGGTGGCCGAGCAGCTGCAGGTGGGGGCGCAGTTCGCCCTGTGCCGGCGCAACCGCGACGCTGCGCGTGCGGACCTGATGCGCATTGGCGCAGAAATACGCGAGGCCTTGGAGCCCCAAGAAGCGAGTTTGGCGCTCGCCATGGACCTGCACCCCGACGAGGCCCACGCCGAGCCCACGCCAGCCCGCCGCATCCGGGGGGCGGTGTATGTGAGCTGCTCCGGGCGCAGCGGGCTCCATTTTGGTGCGCCGAGTGCCGAAATGCAGATCGTGCGCCGCGCTTTGGGGGACGTGCCACTGGTGGGCTTTTTCGCCGATGGGGAGATTGCGGGCCAACAATTGTTTGGGTACACTGGTGTTTTAACTGTTTTTATCGAATAAAACACAAAATATGTAATTTGTGTTAAAATTCAATCGTTGGCGCATCCGCGCGATCACACAGAGGAGAGGCAGATGGGAAATTTAAAAATCGGAACGCGCCTGTACGCAGCTTTCGGGCTGCTGGTCGCCATTTTGTTGGCCGTCGTCGTCGTGGCCGTGCTCGCGCAGGGCAAGCTCAACGACGCCACCACCGAGATCACCACCAACTGGTTGCCCAGCGTGGAGAAGGTGAACCAGATGAACACCGCTACCTCAGACTACCGGGTGTTGGAGATGAAACACGCCTTGAATACCGACGATGCCAAGATGGTGGCTATTGAAAAAGAAATGGCCGCCAACGAAGCCGAGCTGGCCAAGCGTCGCAAGGACTACGAACCTCTGATCAGCAGCCCGGAAGAGCAAAAACTGTATGAGTCTTTTGTTGCGGACCACGACGCCTACATGAAGTCGCACGTGAGTGTGCTGGAAGCGTCTCGCCGCAACGATAGTGTGCAAGCGCTGAAATTGCTCGATGAAAACGAACCTTTGTTCGTTCGGTTTAGCGAAACCTTGGACAAGCTGGTGCAGCTCAATCACGATGGCGCAGTAGTCGCCAAGGCAGCCGCTGAGGCGGCTTACTCGACCGGGCGAATGGTGATGGCGGTTGCCGTTGTGCTGGCGGTGGTGTTGGCCGTTGTGATTGGCAGTGCGATCACGCGCTCTATTACCAAACCCCTGAACGAAGCCTTGGTCGTAGCCACCAATGTTGCCGCGGGCGACCTGACCGGCAGCATCGACAGCAGCAGCCAGGACGAAGTGGGCAAACTGCTGCACGCCATGCAAGGTATGCAAGACAGCTTGGTGCGCGTGGTAACCCAGGTGCGTACCGGCTCAGACAGCGTGGCCAACGCCAGTGCCGAAATTGCCCAGGGCAATAACGACCTGAGCGCCCGCACTGAGCAACAAGCCAGCGCCCTGGAAGAAACGGCCGCCAGCATGGAAGAGCTGAACGCCACCGTTAAACAAAACGCGGACAACGCCCGCCAGGCCAACCAACTGGCGGTGAGCGCCTCCAGCGTGGCGGTGCAGGGTGGCGAAGTGGTGAGCGAAGTGGTGGAAACCATGAAGGGCATCAACGAGTCCAGCCGCAAGATCAGCGACATCATCAGCGTGATTGATGGCATTGCCTTCCAGACCAACATCCTCGCGCTGAACGCGGCGGTGGAAGCTGCCCGTGCCGGCGAGCAAGGCCGCGGCTTTGCGGTGGTGGCGTCGGAAGTGCGCAGCTTGGCCAGCCGCAGTGCGGAAGCGGCCAAAGAAATCAAGAGCCTCATCAACGCCAGCGTGGAGCGGGTGGAACAGGGCACCGCCTTGGTCGACAAGGCCGGCAACACCATGACCGAAGTGGTGACCAGCATCCGCCGGGTGACCGACATCATGGGCGAGATCAGCGCCGCCAGCAACGAGCAGAGCGCAGGCGTTTCGCAAGTGGGCGAGGCGGTCACGCAAATGGACCAGGCCACCCAGCAAAACGCGGCTTTGGTCGAAGAAATGGCCGCCGCTGCCAGCGCGCTCAAAGCCCAGGCGGGCGACTTGGTGCAGGTGGTGTCGGTGTTCAAGTTGGCCGGTGGCGCCAGCAGCGTGAGCACCTACCACGCGCCCTCGGCCGCACGCAGCGCACCTGCTCCTCAGAGCCGGCCCGCCTTGGCGGCCAAGCCCAAGCCCGCTTTGGCAGCGGCTCGCAAGCCGGCAGCGTCTTCCACTACGGCACACCAGCCAGCGTCCCAACTGGCCGCAGCACCTGCCAAGGCCTCCGGTGGAGACGAAGACTGGGAAACTTTTTAAATCAAATAGGGCTTAGGCCCCGGTAAAACAATGGCTATGCGCTACGAAAATGGTAGCGCATGGCTTTTTTCTTTGGTTTTGACCTAAGGCAAATGAAGTCGGTGCCGGTGTCAAACTGTCGTGAAATTCGGCTAGCATGGTCCGGCGTGTGCCGAACTGGTGAGGCATGGTTTTTGCTCGGAGTTGTTGCATGAAATTGAGTCAGATGAAAGTGTCAGCCCGTTTGGCGTTTGCCTTTGGTGCGGTGCTGTTGGTGATGGTGTTGTCCGGCGTGTTTGCGCTGACCCGCGTGGCCACCATCGAGCAGAGCATGGAAGACATGCAAATGCAAAACAACGTCAAGATCCGGCTCAGCAATGACATGACCGACGCCATCCACGTGGTGACACGGGTGATGCGCAGCCTGATGCTGCTGACCGATGCCAAAGAAATTGCCGATGGCCACGAGATGATTGCCAAATCCCGCGCCCGCTACGACAAGGCCTGGGCCCGCCTGACGGCCATGCCTGCTACCGAAAAAGAAAAAGCAATTCAAGCCACGATCTTGCAAGCGCGCGACAAGGCTCGACCTCTCAATGACCAGGTCCTAGAGTTCACCAAGACCGGCAAGATAGGCGAGTCCATCGACCTGCTGTTCAAGGAAGCAGGCCCGGCATCCACCGTGTGGCAAGACGCCCTGGCTGCTAACGCCGCCTTGCAGCAAGAGAACAATGACACCGCATTTGAAGAAGCCCAGGCGCACTACAACCAAACCCGCACCTTTCTGATTGCGGTGAATGTGTTTTGTGTGGCCTTGGCCGTGGTGCTGGGCTGGTTGGTGACGCGTTCCATCACCCACCAACTGGGTACCGAGCCGGCCACGGCCGCCGCGCTGGCCCGCAGTGTGGCCGAGGGAGATTTGAGTGTGCCCATTGACTTGGCGCCTGGCGACACCGACAGCATGGCCGCCCAACTCAAGCGCATGCAGGACAGCTTGGCCCAGGTGGTGCGCAATGTGCGGCGCGGCTCCGAGAGCGTGGCCACGGCCAGCGCCGAGATTGCCCAGGGCAATAACGACCTGAGTGCCCGCACCGAGCAGCAAGCCAGCGCCCTGGAAGAAACCGCCGCCAGCATGGAGCAACTCGGCTCCACCGTGAAGCAAAACGCCGACTCGGCCCGCCAAGCCAACCAGATGGCAGCCAACGCCTCCAGCGTGGCGGTGCGCGGTGGCGAGGTGGTGGGCGAAGTGGTGGAAACCATGAAGGGCATCAACGAGTCCAGCCGCCGCATCAGCGACATCATCAGCGTGATCGACGGCATTGCCTTCCAGACCAACATCCTCGCGCTGAACGCAGCGGTGGAAGCGGCCCGCGCCGGTGAGCAGGGCCGCGGCTTTGCGGTGGTGGCCAGCGAGGTGCGGGCCCTGGCAGGGCGCAGTGCCGAGGCGGCCAAGGAAATCAAGAGCCTGATCAACGCCAGCGTGGAGCGGGTGGAGCAGGGCACCAGCCTGGTGGACCAGGCCGGCCACACCATGAGCGAGGTCGTGAGCAGCATCAAGCGGGTTACAGACATCATGGGCGAGATCAGCGCCGCCAGCAACGAGCAGACGGCCGGCGTATTGCAGGTGGGCGAGGCGGTCACGCAAATGGACCAGGCCACCCAGCAAAACGCGGCTTTGGTGGAAGAAATGGCCGCCGCCGCCAGCGCGCTCAAGGCCCAAGCTACCGAGCTGGTGCAGACTGTGGCGGTCTTCAAGCTGGGGGGCGAAAGCAGCTACCAGCGCACCAGCGCCGCACCCGCTGCGCCGGCACAGCCGCCTTTGCGCACCGTGCCTGCCCCTGCGCAGGTCGGTGTGAAAAAATCGGCACCGTATTTGTCGGCTCCTGCCGCACCCAAAGCGGCCAAGCCCGCCACCGCCTTGCATGCGCCCCCGCCCAAGTTGAGCCAGCGGGTGACGCCGGCGGGTGGCGATGAGGATTGGGAAACCTTTTAAGCCCTGCACCGCCCCATGACCCGCCCCCTTATGTGCTTCCCGCATCGGACAGAAAGAACGGTATGAATTGGTATCAACTGGGTATTCGGGCACGCATCACGCTGGGGCTGGTCGTTATTTTGGGGTTGACGGTGTTGAGCGCAGCCAATGCGCTGTACCAGAATATCTCCGTTAAATACGAGGCGGGCGAGGTGGCCAACTCGTGGATTCCCGCCATTGAAAACTTGGGCCGGATGAAGGCCTACCTGTCGGAGCACTACCTGCTCACCAATGACCGCCTGGCGGTGCAGGGCAGCCTGGATGCCATGAGCTTCCAGAACAAGATGAAGGCGCTGGACACCGAGCTCGCCAAAGCCACCGAGGTGTATGCCGCCACCTTGCTCACCTACAACGACGAAAACAAAGCCGAGGGCGACGCCGAGAAAGCCTTGTTCGCCGACTACCAGACCAAGCGGGACGCCTACTTTGCCTTGGCAAAAACCAGCGCCCAAGCGGTCGAGGAAGCCATGGGGGATGATGACCAGTTGCTCATCATCCGGCAGACCTATGCCGTGAAAGGGCCTCCCGCTTTCCGCCAGGCGCATGACGCCATGGAAGCGATTTTGCAGTTCAACCTCAAGGGCACGGCGCAGGCCGCCAACACGGTGGCCCGCAAGGTCAGCAGTGCCGAGGTGATGATGGTGGGCTCGCTACTGGTGAGTTTGCTGGTGGGTGGCGCGCTGATCTGGTTCATTCCCCGCAGCGTGATCAACCCGGTGCGCGATGCCGTGGGCCTGGCCAACCGCATTGCCTCGGGCGACCTGAGCCACCGCAACGTTAGCAAGGGCACGGATGAACTGGGCCGCTTGCTGGAGAGTCTGGAGCAGATGCAGGCGCAACTCGGGCAAGTCGTGTCCAAGGTGCGCGAAGGCTCTGAAGGCGTGGCCACCGCCAGCGCCGAAATCGCCCAAGGCAACAACGACTTGAGCGCTCGCACCGAGCAGCAAGCCAGCGCCCTGGAAGAAACCGCCGCCAGCATGGAAGAGCTGGGGGCGACGGTGAAGCAAAACGCGGACAACGCCCGCCAAGCCAACCAGCTGGCCATGAGTGCATCGACTGTCGCCATCCAGGGCGGCGAAGTGGTGGGTCAGGTGGTCGAGACCATGAAGGGCATCAACGAGTCCAGCCGCCGCATCAGCGACATCATCAGTGTGATCGACGGCATCGCCTTCCAGACCAACATCCTGGCGCTGAACGCAGCAGTGGAAGCCGCCCGCGCCGGCGAGCAGGGCCGCGGCTTTGCGGTGGTGGCGAGCGAAGTGCGCTCTTTGGCCAGCCGCAGTGCCGAAGCCGCCAAAGAAATCAAGAGCCTGATCAACGCCAGCGTGGAGCGGGTGGAGCAAGGCACCAGCCTGGTGGACAAGGCGGGTGAGACCATGACCGAAGTGGTCAGCAGCATCCGCCGGGTGACGGACATCATGGGCGAAATCAGCGCCGCCAGCTCAGAACAGAGTGCAGGTGTATCTCAAGTGGGAGAAGCGGTGACCTCTATGGACCAGACCACCCAGCAGAATGCGGCTTTGGTAGAGGAAATGGCGGCAGCCGCCAGCAGCTTGAAGAGCCAGGCGCAAGACTTGGTAGAAGTCGTGGCGGTGTTCAAACTTTAAGCTAAATCGGGCTCTGGCGCACGGTGGGTGTGCGCGAGTAGCTATAAATTCAGTAGCAAATAACAACGGGGCCTGAGGCCCCGTTGTTATTTATAAGCGCCGTTTGGGCAGGGTGGTCTGCTTAGACGCCGCGTGCCCGGTCGATGTGGAACTGCTCCACGAACGCGCCAAAGCGGCCGGCGTCCAAAGCGTCGCGCACTTCCTGCATCAGGTTCAGGTAGTAGTGCAGGTTGTGCACGCTGGCCAGCATGGGGCCCAGCATCTCGCCGCAGCGGTCCAGGTGGTGCAGGTAGGCACGGCTGAAGCCTTCGCGTCCGCCATTGGCCCAGCTCACGCCGCTGGAGCCGGCGCAGGCATAGCAAGTGCAGGTCACGTCCAGCGGTTGCTCGTCGCTCTTGTGGCGGGCGTTGCGAATTTTCAGGTCGCCATAGCGGCTGAACAGGGTGCCGTTGCGCGCATTGCGGGTGGGCATCACGCAGTCGAACATGTCGATGCCGTTTTGCACGCCGGCAATCAGGTCTTCCGGCGTACCCACGCCCATTAGGTAGTGCGGCTTGTGCTTGGGCAGTTTGGGGCCGATGTGCTTCAGGACGCGCATCATGTCTTCCTTGGGCTCGCCCACCGAGAGGCCACCCACAGCAATGCCAGGGAAGTCCAGCGCCTCCAGACCCGCCAGCGATTCGTCGCGCAGGTGTTCAAACATGCCGCCTTGCACGATGCCGAACAGCGCGTTGGGGTTGTTCAGCCGGGCGAATTCGTCCTGGCAGCGCTTGGCCCAGCGCAGGGAAAGCTCCATGGAGCTGCGGGCTTCGCGCTCGGTGGTGATCTGGCCTTTGGTCTTGGGTTCGACTGACAGGTAGGGCGTGCACTCGTCGAACTGCATCACGATGTCGGAGTTCAGCGTGGTCTGGATCTGCATGCTGATCTCGGGGGTCAGGAACAGCTTGTCGCCGTTCACAGGAGAAGCGAACTTCACGCCTTCTTCGGAAATCTTGCGCATTTCGCCCAGGCTCCAGACCTGAAAGCCGCCGCTGTCGGTGAGGATGGGCTTGTCCCACTTTTCGAACTGGTGCAGGCCGCCGAACTTTTGCACCACGTCCAGGCCGGGGCGCATCCACAGGTGGAAGGTGTTGCCCAGAATGATCTGCGCGTTCATGTCGTGCAGGCTGCGCGGCATCACGCCCTTGACGGTGCCATAGGTGCCCACGGGCATGAAGATGGGGGTTTCCACCACGCCGTGGTTCAGCGTGAGGCGCCCGCGGCGGGCGTGGCTGCCCAGGTAGCTGCCATCGGCACTGGCGGGGTCGTTGTTCAGGAGGTCAAATTTCAGCATGGGGGTACCCGTGTCAGTGATCAGTGGAGTTCAAGTGCGGCGTGTCAGCAGCATGGAGTCGCCATAGCTGAAGAAGCGGTAGCCGCGGGCAATG
>Ga0228699_1001813_pt1 | contig 9943 bp, 7 predicted proteins | sample McNCre217_Aug_MG_FD_178016 | JGI IMG/M metagenome (GOLD analysis project Ga0228699, IMG submission 178016) | Freshwater microbial communities from McNutts Creek, Athens, Georgia, United States - 2-17_Aug_MG | ecosystem: Environmental > Aquatic > Freshwater > Creek | place: USA: Georgia | collected...
CGACACTCGAGGCGCGTGGCGCAAAAAATGAAAAAGCTGTTGAAAAAGCTAAGCAGCAAATTACGGATCGTTTGACGCAGCTATCCCCTGTATTTTTGAAAAATAAATTTATGATGGGCGATCAGTTCTCGATGCTTGATGTGGTAATTGCGCCTTTACTGTGGCGCTTAAATCACTACGGGATTAGCCTGAGCAAGAATGCGGCCCCCTTACTTAAATATGCAGAAAGAATTTTTGCAAGGCCGGCTTTCATTGAAGCCCTGACACCATCTGAAAAGGTGATGCGTAAATAAACCCTCAAGTCTCTCGCCCCATGTTAGTTGCTCCCGAGTTAGCTTCGGCTAAGCCTTACTTGCTGCGTGCCATGTACGAATGGTGCTGCGAGCAAGGCTTGACGCCGTATGTGGCAGTTTTTGTAGATGAGCAAGTTAGAGTGCCGCAAGAGTTTGTGCGTGATAACGAAATTACGCTAAACGTCGGCATGGATGCGACAAATAATTTAATTATTGGCAATGACTCTTTGGAGTTTAAGGCTCGCTTCTCGGGGGTGCCGCGCCAAGTCTTTGTGCCCATGACTCATATCTTGGCTATTTATGGACGCGAGAATGGTCAAGGAATGGCATTTCCTATTTCAGATATAAAGCACCCACCAGCAAAAGAAATCAAGGCGGCGACGGATCTGATCTCAAAAAAAATGGCAGTAACGTCATCGGATATTAAAAAAGAGAAAATTACGCCTATATTAAAACGTGTAAAGTGAGTTTTAGCGCTAGCTTCGATTACAATCTAAGACTACTTTTTAAGTGTCGCCGATTTAGCTCAGTTGGTAGAGCAACCGCCTTGTAAGCGGTAGGTCATCAGTTCGAATCCGATAATCGGCACCATAGATCTAAGCCCTTGATTTTCAAGGGCTTTTTTCTTGCCTAAACCGTTCGGTGTCACACTTAGGTGTTACACCATGATTGGAGCCCCGAGGTTAATTTCGATTCATTTTTTGATGGGACTACCGCAGCACTTGGTGTCCGCGTCAGGAATCGAACCTGAATTTTTCGCTTAGGAGGCAAACGTACTATCCGTTGTACGACGCAGACAATTGGTTCGATTTTATTTTGCTTTAGCTGCGTAGCGCGCAAGTATTTTCAAGAGTTCATCTTCGGAGTATGGCTTGCCTAGGTATTCGTTAGCGCCTAATTCCTTGGCATGATCTCGGTGCTTGTCAGCGATGCGAGAGGTAATCATCACCACGGGCAACTTTTGCAGTTTATCGGAGGTGCGAATGCTGCGTAGCAGCTCAAAACCGTCCATACGCGGCATCTCAACATCAGAGAGTACCAACGCGGGGAGTTCGGCTCGCAAGGCCTCCAGCGCTTGCTGGCCATCGGCAGCGACAGCCACGCGGTAGCCCTCTCGCTGCAACAAGCGCTGGAGCACTCGTCTCATCGTGATGGAGTCATCAACTACCAACACTAAAGGCGCTTTGTCATCTGTCTTATCGAGATCGGGTATTGAGTCTTTGCTCGGAATGCTCTGCGTCGTCTCGCTCAGAACACGTGAATCTAGTAGGCGTGGGCCATAAACGGCCGCCAATGCAACAGGGTTATAAATAAGAACGGTGGGTCCAGTCGGGAGTACGGTCATCCCTGATAGACCTGGCATTTGAGCGAGCTGTGCCCCTAAGTTTTTCACCATAACCTCTTGATTGCCCAGAACCTCATCAACTTGCAAAGCAATGGTTTGTCCTGCGCTTTGCAAGAGCATGATGGTTTGTGTGGCTTGCTCAAGACCTGTTGCGATTAATTTATAGCTCAGCAACTGACTCAGCCCAAAGAAACGGTAGGCTTGATCGCCATGCATAAACGATTGACTTTGCCTAGCTTGTTCAATTTGCTCAGGTTTGACGCGAACTATTGTGCTTACCAAATGACCTGGAATTCCAGTCATTTGTGCACCTGTTCGTACCAAGACGACTTGCGTTACAGCCGTTGTTAAAGGCAAAATTAATTTAAAGGCGGTGTGGATGTTTTCCGTGGACGTCACTTCAATACGACCGCCTAACGCCAAAATTTGACTTCGAACAACATCCATTCCAATTCCACGCCCCGCCAGCTCGGACACTTCTGATGCAGTACTCAGCCCAGACATAAAAATAAGATCAGATGCATCGGCATGGAAGTTGGGTTGCTTTAGTCGAACCCGCGCCTTCATTAACAGGGCTTGTTGATTAATGCCACGGCCATCGTCCGTTAAGTTGACAATCACATCGTTGCTTTGTTGCGTCAGTGAGATGGTAATCTTTCCGTGTGCCGGCTTGCCCTTCTTTTCTCTCTCATCCGGCGGCTCGATTCCGTGTACAACGGCATTTCGCAGTAGGTGCTCAAACGCAGGCAGCATTCGCTCAAGAACAGAGCGATCCATTTCTTGGCCACCGTTTTGAATGATTAAATCGACTGTCTTTCCGAGCTCTTGGCTCGTCATTCGCACCAATCGATGTAAGCGCTCCCCTGCTGAATCAAACTCGACCATGCGTGTCCGCAACAAATTGCGTTGCAAGTCTCTGGTTTGCCGCAACTGAGCAGATAAATCATCTTCAGCTGTGTTGAGGCTGCGTTGTAAGCTGCGCTGAAGTGTGGAGATGTCACTAAGAGCCTCTGCCATAAACCGTGTGAGCTCTTGTGTGCGAGTAAAGCGATCTAACTCAAGTGGGTCAAAGTTATTGGATGCGTCTGTGACCTGCGCCTGTCGGGACTGCATTTGTGATTCGGTTTGCAGCTCCATTTCGCGTAGTTGATCGCGTAGGCGCTGTACTTGAATCCCCATATCAGACAATGTGCGTAGCGAACGCACCATTTCAGCCTCCATCCGCGAGCGAGCAATCATCAGCTCACCAGTTTGATTGACTAAACGATCGACTGTGTGAGATTGCACTCGAATGGTTTCTCCACTAACCGTTGGCACAAATGCTTCAATTCGGCTAGGTTGTGCCACGGCAATCGATAGCGGTGTTAGAAGGGGAGAGGGAGCTAGCGCGAGGGGCTGCGATGCCCCCGCTAGTTGGTCATAGCTTTGGAGGATTTTGGCTAGTTGCTCCTCCGTTGGTTGGTCACCTAGTCCTTCAATTTGCGATTCAAGATCGTGGGCTCGGCCGGCTAATGTTTGCTCACCGACCAAACGAGCGCTTCCTTTTAATGTGTGCAAGGCGCGTAGTGCCTTGGCCTTATCCCAGGTTCGCAATGCCGCACCGAGTTCAGGGAGAAGCTGCGCCGATTCTTCGTCAAATACAGCTTTCATTTGGGCATCTATCGAGGTGCCATCAATCGCATGGTTCGCGGTGGGTAATGGTGCCTGGGCAATGAAAGTTGTCTCAGGAAGTGGCTGTTGCAAATGCGCATTCAATCGCTCAATTAACAACGGATCTGCTGTTTTGAGAAATCCCGCCGCAAATTGATGCAGTAAATGCCGAATGTCGTTGGCTCCATCCAATAGCGTTTTGGATAGCTGATCGTCTTGGTAGTGTTTGTCTTGGATGCGTCCAATCACGCGCTCCAAGAGCTTAGCTAATGCTGCACAGCTTTCAAAGCCAATAGTTGCCGAGCTTCCTGCCAATGCATGGGCCCACGTCAAGGTTTGGTTGGGGATGGGCTGCTCATCGTCCAGTGACCATTCTGCAAGGGCTAAGGCAAGTAAGCGTGACCATTCATCAGCCTCATTTAAATACGCTTGATAAAGGGGGAGTGAAATCTGCAAGTGCTCGATAACCTTGATCTGAATTTCTTCCTTTTTTAATGGGTCAATATCCTGTAGAGCTTTGCGTAGAGGATCTAGTTGCCAATCAAGAGCCAAAGCATCAAAAGATTGCTGGGTTTGTAAATAAGTAGTCCATTCACGCATGAGATGGATGCGGTCAGAGCAGACCTCTAATAGGCGAATGGGTACGGCCTTGGTCTCGACAAGCCATTTATTTAGGTTTTGCTCAATGAGCCATGCTGACTCGCCGTAGTCAACCAAGCCAACAATGCGGGCACTTCCTTTGAGCGTATGGAAAGCTCGTCGCAATCCCACCAAGGCTTGGCGGTCATCTGCCTGCTGGGCAAGCCTCGCGATTTCATCAGAGGCCTGCGTTAAAACATCTTGCGCTTCGGTTAAGAACACATGTTCAATCGGCTCATCAGCATCAGCATCAGCATCTTTTCCCTCTAAAGCAAGGAGGGCGGGAGAGGCTTGTGGTGACTCTACTTGACGAGTCGCGATTACTTTTGGTTGGATCAACTCTGGCTTATGAGCCCACATGGTGAGCATTAAGCCTAAGCTGGCCATATCAGCAGCAATGTCTTTTTGTGCCGACTCATTCATCGGCTGCGCACCTTCTACGAATAATTTCAGTTTTTCCTCGACAGGCTGGATCGCATGGGCAAAATCATCCAGTTTGAGTGAGGATGCGATCGCGTTGATTTGCCGTAGTTGTGCGGGGACTTGCGCTAACTCGGACTTGTCGTTGGGATCCCGCCATGCTCGTTCAAAGACGCTCTCAATTTCGGTCAACTTTTGCCCTAGCTGCTCTGTCGTGCTGGTCATGGCTTGCAGTAAATCTTGTTGCTGCTGTAGCTGCAGCATCCAAGGCTCAAAGGCGCCAGCTGCTTGGCTATTCTTTAAGGCGTTCAACCGTCGCGCGAGAGCAGCAAAGCGGCTCTCGGTCTGTGCAGCGTCACGCTCATCCATATCTCCCAGCATGGGATCTAAAATCAAGAGTAAAGTTGCGATCTCCACCTGTACATGATGCTGAGTACGCAAGGACTCGTTTGATACGAGAGCGTCAAGGGCTTGATTTAAAGCGTTTGATGCAGGATGCAACGTCCTGAGCGTTTGCCCCATCTGGTCAAACGATGTCATGAGGATGGGTAGCTGGTTGGCTTTCGCTATTACTGGATCCACCAGACAGAAATCATGCCATGTTTTTTTTGCGTTGGCGATAGCCTCATGAGCTTGCTGCATACGGTGTCTGGCTTGTTCATCAAAGCGAGTTGTGCTGTAGTGCGTTCCCCTCTGAGGTTTCCAGCCCGCCGATTTTGCCAATATATCGAGAACAGCAGGGTTTTCGTATTCCGCATCATTCTGGGCTTGCCAAGCAAGGTGCGAAAAGAATATCGATTGATTGATAAAAGTGTCGTCAGACTTTCCTAGTTTGAGCCACGATAGACTTGCTAGTAAGTAGCGTTTGAGGAAAATGTCTAGATCCAAGTGACCAGCAGCAAAGGCCTCAATCACAATCGATAAAAGCGCCGCACACACACAATGCGTTGGCGAGCTGACCTCTTGTTTTCTTCCGCGCCAATCACAAATCATCTTTAAATCTTGCGCTGCCTGCGCTTGTTGATGCCGAATTAATGCGAGCATTAATCCATCTACTCGCGATGGGTCGATGGCATTCACATCATAGAAACTAAACCGATGTTCAATTTGGGCGTGCAGCTCAGCGACTACATCTGCTTGCATCCATCGCTCTAGGCAGCGTAAACTGTCTTTCTGGTGCCATAAATCAAATGGCGACAAAGCGTGCGACATGAGATCGCCTAAGCGGCTGTAATCTTGAAACAGTGCCAGCTCGGACGTCGATTTTTTGTCTGGCGTTATTTGCAAAAAATCATACAAACTTTGCTCCGCAGCGATGATGGTCGCTAATGCCTGTCGCGAAGGAGCGGTAGATGCCTCCCGCAAGTAGTGAACCGCCGCTTGCAAAGCCTGCGTATAGCGAGACAAGACTTCCAAGGATGCGACATCAAAGGCTCCTGAAATAGTGTGGATTTTTCCTTCACATTCAAGAAGCAAATTTTGGTATTTGACAGGACTTAAACCAATAAGCGACTTCAAATCATGATGAAGGTCTTGTAGCGCTGTCCGCACTTGATCGCCGATCAAGTGCAGTGCTGTTTCGTTAGTCGTGGACATAAGCTGACACGCCGCTTAAGCCAGCTTGAATCTAGATACCGATTTCTTCAGCTCTTCGGCCATAGTTGACAATTCCCGCACCATCTGCGCATTGACTTTCGTTCCATCACTGGTTCGCTCAGTTCCTGCGAAGATATTTTGAATGGTTGTAGCAACGGCATTTGCCTCTTTAGCCTCATTCGCAGTTGAACTAGAGATGCGCTCGATCATGTTGGTTAATTCGTGTGAAATTCGGTCAATTTCAGTCAAAGCGGCACCTGCATTTTCGGATAGTTGCGCACCTGCTACCACGCCATGTGTTGATAACTCCATGGAGGCAACCACCTCTTGTGTATCAGACTGCATGGCCTTCACAAGATTGGTAATTTGTCGCGTCGCATCGCCTGATCGCTCTGCTAGGCGCTGGACCTCTTCTGCAACCACGGTAAAACCACGCCCCGCCTCACCGGCTGAGGCGGCTTGAATCGCCGCGTTGAGAGCCAAGACGTTGGTTTGCTCGGTAATATCAGAAATCAAATCGGTAATTTCACCAATCTCTTGAGAGGATTCACCCAATCGCTTCATTCGTTTGGCTGTTTCTTGAATTTGATTACGAATCGTATTCATACCGCCCATCGTGCTTTGCACGGCCGATAGACCGGAGTTGGCTGCGGTTAAGAACTGTCTTGCCATGTTGGCGGACTCGTCTGCCAACCCCGAGGTCTTATTAATACGATCTGCCATGGCGAGAACCGCTTGGCCAGCTTGATGAATATCGACCAGCTGTTGGTTTGCGGCGGTTAGTAATTGTTTGGATGAGGCTTCAACTTCACTCGTTGTTGTTGCCACCAAAGTAGATGTTTTTTGTACGTTCCCAACTAAAGAGCGCAATTCCTCAACCGTGTAATTGACGGAATCAGCAATGGCGCCCGTAATATCTTCTGTAACGGTTGCCTCTTGAGTTAGGTCGCCATCTGCCACGTTTTGCATTTCATTCATCAGTCGCAAAATAGCGGCTTGATTCGCATCGTTGACTCGTTTGGCTTCCATCTCTTGTGACTGAGCCAACAAGGTTTCATGTTCCGCCCTAGTTTGACGACGACGAACCTCTAACACTTGGAGGTAGACCAAGCCAATGGTTGAGATAATGGCCAGCAATGCGACCAAGATCAGCCCTGTAATCATCCAACCATCCATTTCCGATTGTTTCGACAATTTGGATTGCAGAGCCTCTAACTGGCGACGCTGCGGTTCAGCCTCTGTGAGAACCCCTTGCTGGGCATTACGGACAGCTACCATTCCTTGTAAATTGCCCAAAATGCCCGCAGCTTGCACGCGAGTTTCTTCGTAGAGTTTAAGTAGCGCGTCTAATCGCGCTGCGGTGTCTTTGTCGCGTGTTGGCTTTAGTTTGAGATCCGCGCTACCATTCTTTAGGCCTAAGCTTAACTCTCTAAAGGTATTGAGATCTTTACCTAATAAAAACACGGGCTCGGTGTTCAGTCCCTCGGTGGTTAAAAATTCGCTGGCTGACTTTCCAATTCGCTGGGTCAACTTGACTAACTCGCCTGCGGTTGAGATTTCTTGCGCTGGTGCATTTTGCTGGAGCTTTAAAGCCGCAATGGATTCCGCAATTTCGAGCAACTCCGAAGAGCGGCGGTTAATTGATCGCAGCGACCCACCTAGATCTCCAAGAAAAACTTTTTGTGACAAGATTACTTTCACGTTTTTGCTCGTTCGCTCCACACTGGGCATGAGCGCTAATAGCTCGGGCTGCATGTCATCAGAGATCGCCTCAACGTTCAGATCGCCATTTCCCACCCGCAAAGCATTGATGTTCTTCGTGAGCGCCTCATTACTTTCGGTTAACTCATTAAACGAGGTGGCACTGCCTGATAAAGCTTGAGTCACAGATTTAGCAAGTCGCTGCGAGTGCAGCAACGATTGCCCCGTCGCCCCCACTTGACGAGCCGTGCGATCAGACTGCGTGAGCACCCAAAACGTGATGCAGCCCAAAATGATGAGCATGGCAATCAAAATGAATCGGAGTGTTTTTTGATAGCGCTCGATTCGGGATTCATCCATGTTGAATCCAAAAATTTTTGTTTGCCCTATCACCGATGGGGAAATAATGGTATCCATTTTGCGATTCTTTCTATGAAATGAAGTCCGAATTATTGTGCAATACTAATAAACAGAGGATCTTGAGCCAACGCTCTCAAATCCACCTCCTGCCACAGCACCCCTTGCTGATCACGGTATTGGTCGCGAAGGTCGGCATCCGCCATTTGATGTCGGCTTCTCAGGCCAATGAGCTTATCCACGACAAGTACCGTATTGAGATCAAATGATGGATGAAAGCCAATCAGACGGCGATCTTGCATATTCGTTTTGGCAGATTTTACGGTGGCCTTCGTCGAGTCAATCGCGAGATATTTTGCCAAGCTTACAACCCCGCATAGCGCACCCCGAAGATTGGCAACACCTAAAAACCAATCTTTGGCATAAGGAATTGGCAAGGGGTCAACCCATGGAAATATTTCGCCAGAGTGACTGAGTGGAAACAGGAAGCCGACTCCTGCAATCTCAACAGCCAACCAATTGGCGCTGGCGTTCACACCAGTGTTATCAACCGATTGAAGTCTTCCTGCTAATCGACTTTGGAACTCTGAAAGTGCTTCCTTCTTTGACATGACAGGCATCCTCTGGTTATAGGGATCTGATTTTTTCAAGCAACTCAGATTTTTGTACGGGCTTGACGAGATAAGCCTTTGCCCCTTGTCGAAGCCCCCACATCCTGTCCGTTTCTTGATCTTTGCTGGTGCACAGAATAATGGGAATATCCTTGTATTTTTCATCCCGACTCAGCGCCCTTGCAAATTGAAATCCATTTTGCCCAGGCATCACAACATCCAACAAAACCAAATCTGGACGCCGCAAATCAATCAGTCTCTGCGCCTCCTCAGTATCCGAGGCTACTTGGGTTGCATAGCCCTCGGCAATCAATATTTGGGATAGATAAATCTGCTCAGTTCTTGAGTCATCGACGATCAATATATGGTTTATGGTCATGACAGTCTATCCATGTGAATTTGTATGGTTCGCAACAGTTGATCCTTGGTGAATGGCTTGGTTAAATAATCTTCACAGCCAACCATTTTCCCCCTCGCCATATCGAATACGCCATCCTTAGAGGATAGCATTACGACGGGAATGTGTACAAATTTTTCATTGCGCTTAATCAGCATACAAGTTTGATAACCATCAAGTCGTGGCATCAAAATATCGCAAAAAATCATATCTGGATGCGAGTCATTCATTTTGGCTAAAGCATCAAATCCATCAATAGCCAAGACAACTTCATGTCCTGCTTGCTTTAAAAAAAGTTCTGCGCTGCGCCGAATGGTATTGCTATCGTCAATGATCAGAATTTTCACGCAAACACCTTTATTTTTTAGGTTAAATGCTAACCATTTCAAAATCTTCTTTTCGCGCACCGCACTCAGGACAAACCCAGTTCATCGGCACTTGATTCCAGGGCGTACCTGGGGCAATTCCATCTCCTGGAACGCCTTGCGACTCATCGTACATCCAGCCACAGATCAAACACATCCAAGTTTTGTTTTCCATCATTTTCAGTTCCTTGCATCGCGTTCTTACAATCACTCTGATTCTATCGAGTCTCTCGGCCTGCATGGCTAGTCATTACCCTTATTCAATTTTTATGAACTTAAATAGCACTCTTTTTGAACGCGCCAAGCGCGTCATCCCTGGAGGGGTGAACTCTCCTGTCCGCGCATTTAAAGCGGTTGGCGGCACGCCACGTTTTATTGCGCATGCAAAGGGTGCCTACTTGTGGGATGCTGAAAACAATCTCTACACAGATTACATTGGCTCATGGGGGCCGATGATTCTTGGACATGGACATCCGTCCGTTGTGGAGGCGGTGGTGAAAGCTGTCGAAACAGGCCTTTCATTTGGAGCACCTACCGAGCGTGAAATTGAACTCGCCGAAGAGATTTTG
>Ga0228699_1001821_pt1 | contig 9902 bp, 8 predicted proteins | sample McNCre217_Aug_MG_FD_178016 | JGI IMG/M metagenome (GOLD analysis project Ga0228699, IMG submission 178016) | Freshwater microbial communities from McNutts Creek, Athens, Georgia, United States - 2-17_Aug_MG | ecosystem: Environmental > Aquatic > Freshwater > Creek | place: USA: Georgia | collected...
GCAACGCATTGACGCGCATTTCTGCGCTACCTACCTGGTTACCCATGTAGAGCATGTGTTTCCTTTCAATCGGCCAAGGCCATCAGGTACTGGAGTTGTTCCTGATTTTCAGGCTCAATGTTGTCGGTGGCCAAATACCAACTGTTGAGCGTCATTGCTACCGGCTTGGGCAGCTGGGCGGCGTTCGTGAATTTTCGATATCCGTTCACCGATTGTAGGTTGTTGTGAGGACGAAGTGGTTGGATTTTTACCGCCGACCAGTCGTCGAGTTGGACCGTTACGGTCATTTCATCGCCGTCAAACTGTACTGTTCAGACAGGGTCGCTAATTTCCCTATCCAGCGCCATTACGCGCAACTCTGTAGGTTTCCCTACAGCACAGTGGCACATCATCACCTTGCGCCGCTATTGTAAAGCAGCCGTCAGGTGTCTCCCGCTTCAGCTCGCATTGAGCCTACTCCGCGCTACCGGATGCCCGTCGAACATTCACCATATCCTCGTGAGATTTAGGTGCTTTGCTGCTGATTGTCCAATCCAAACCTTTTTAGACATGTCACGCTCGCCTTTTCAGGCCACGTTGTAGTGGTTTGGCAGTAAGCACTTCCCAGCAATTCAAGAGACTCTACATCTACCATTTCTGATAGAGAGGACCCGTCCGTACCCCAGCCAAGTGGCTTTAAGAGTACGTTCGATCAGCATTGAAAGACCTTACCGCCAGGATCGACATGGTGATCGTCTGGTCGGCAGGATCTTTCTTCCACGAGTTGATTCTCATGGCACCCAACGATCCGCGCCATAGAGTCGGATTGCGACCAAAGGTGCACCAGAACCAGCCGTCCTTCGTTTGAGCAAACAGCTCGGTCAGCAGATCATCAACAACCTTGGACCAGCGCTGACGGCTCTGGTCCAGCAGCGAGAGTGCCGCGTTGTCACTCCATCCCCGCGCCTTCAGCATGGAGACCAAGTGCGTTCGGAACACGGAGATCGCACCACACCACGGGATCTGGATGGTGTCGTACTCGTGCTGCTTGGTGTTACTGCTGATCACGTGGCGCAGACAGAAGTTTGCGCGAGTTCCGGAGAGATGCTTTCGCAGCTCACCCGGCTTTCGCATCAGAACCTCATAGTAGATCTGCTCGTACGCCTCTCTCAGCGTGAGGAGCATTCTTGCCACGCGGTGCTGCTTTTGCGGTGCCGAGAGGCCTTTGTCTTCCGTGTCCATGCCAGTCACCGAGCTGATCGCATCGATCACCAACTTGTACACGGGATCCAGATAGGTGTCCGAGCCCGTGTTCTCGATCACCATCAGACTCTTGTTCGGCATCGGGATCCAGTCGGACCAGACAGAGTCTGGATTGCGCAGAATCACCAATCCCAGGTCTCGAATCACCCGGCGTTTGGCACGGAAGATCTTGAGGTTGGTCAGCGTGTCGAAGATTCCCTCAAAGTTGTCGATGAAGTAGTTGTACCCTCGACCTGGCCACGCTGCCATGAATGATGTCAAGTCAGGCGGATGCTTGGCTTCAGGCGTGTAGTGCCGATCCATGCACCACTCGATGAAGTTGAACCCGCCTTTCTTGAACGTCTGGTGCAGGATGTACAACACCTTCGGGTTCATCATCTTGGACACCCCTTCAGGCCTCTGAACCCACACCAATGGCACCAAATCCTTGTCGTGCTTGCGCATGACTTCGGTGTGGCACCGGGGGCAGATCATCCCGACGTTGCATTCGCCCTTGAGGTGCTCGCACTCGCAGCAGGAGATTTCCGCCAAATGATCCCCGCCGTTGACGACATGCGTGGTAAGCGCATTGGCTCGTTCACGATCTCGAGTGGTGAGGGTCGGCAGCAAGTTCAGGATGATTGGTGCTTGCCTTGCTGAATGATAGAGCTCGTTGTAGTTCTCGAGCTTTAGGAACACGCCCATGTTTGGATCTCCTGGTGATTTACCAGAACATAATCGCCCGTGCTACATAAAAACAAAAGTACAGCGGACCCCCTTGTGGGGAGTCCGCTGCATCTTTCAACTCAACCGATCATTTCGGTCAGCTCACTTCCAGTTCAGACTGCGAATTGGAAGCGGTTCGTCGTACCCATCTGCATGGGCATGGCAGCGCCGCCGTAGTTGAACGGAAGCACGCCGGCGCCTTGCGACGCGGCGGCCTGGTAGTACGACCAGGCGTTGGGCATCTGCAGGTGCTGACCGACGCCCTGCTGGCCGACGTTCAGGCGGATCTCCTGGCCGCAGGCCGCGATGGCTGCCATGAACAGGTCGAGAAACTTCGGGCCCAGTGTGCAGATTTGCACGCGGTGGTTCATCTGCACGCTCAGGCCGCCCAGCGCCGCCTCGATGATGCGGGCTTGCTCGGAAAGCTGGCGCGCTTCACCGCTGGTCTCGTTGGGGTTGGTCGCCCGTGCCCATGCCGCCATGGCGCCGCGGTCGAAGCGGCCCAGCGTGTTGCCCACAGCGATCGCACCCACCGTCGACAGCGACTGCTTCTGTCCAGCCGCATCATGGTAGTAGCCGCCCCAGCGCCACTCGTTGGTGATGATCACCGGATCTGGGATCTGCTGCATGCCCTGGGATGCGGCGATGCGTTCCAGATGGCCGTTGGTCAGCAAGTTGGCTTCCTTGATCAGGAGAGCCCGTGCCTCGGGGTTGCCGCGCGCGGCCAGGCCGAAGGTGCTGGTCAGCCACGAGTCGGCAGAGGTCGGCCGGTGCTCAATGGCAAAGACCGGATCCGGCAGGATCGTGCGCATCAGGTTCTGGCCCAGCTGTTGGCGGTCGATGGCGGCAGACAGCCACATCTCGGGTTCACCTTGGCCATCGATGCCCATGGTCAGCACGCCGGGGTCCTGCGCGCTGATGCCCGACTGCACGTGCGGCGCCGAGAACAGGTCCAGCCACGCGTAGTTCGGCTTGAGCGCCAGCAGCGTCGCGATCGACAGCCACATCCAGCGCGGCGAGCCGCTCGGCATGCGGGTCATGGCGCTGGAGGCGGTCACCCGAGCCAGCCAGTGGCGACGGTTGTTCGGATCCTGCATGCCCATCGGGTAGTAGGGCGAGCCACCGAAGCCGATCTGCGGCGGAGCGTAGGCGACATCGATGTAGGCGCCGACCAGGCCGACCTGGGCTTGGCTGTTCTGGCCGTTGAACTGGCGCACCGAGCGCTGGCTGTTCTGGCCATTGTCGTTGCTGTTGCGCGAACGGGTGTTCAGCGCCATCAGGGCCGTGGCAGCACGCGGATTGCCGTCAGCCGGCAAGATCGGCGGGTTGTTCATCGTGACGTCGACCGAGAGGGTCTCGGTGCCGGACAGCGCGGTCAGCGTGTAGTTCGGCTGGTCAGCGGCCGACGGCAGCATCGAACGCGCAGCCAGTACCGAACTGGTCAACAGCGCGGAGACGGCCGCTGCGTCGTCCACCTGGAAGCCAGTGAACACCACCTGGCCATCGCACAGGCGCACGCCTTCGGGTGCGACGCCCATCGAGGCCGCTGCAGCCATCACACGCGGCTTGATCAGGTTCACCGCATCGGCGTCCCAGGCGTCACCGGGCACGTGACGGATGCTGATCTGGCCACCCATACCGTCGTTGCGCGACTCGGTCGCCATCGGCGCTCCGCTGCCTTCGAGCATCAGCACTTGCACGCCGGCCACGCCGGTGTTGTCGGAGACCAGCACGGCGATGCAGCTGTAGTACAGTTGCACGATCTCGCTCTTGGGGATCAGGATCGTCGAGATGTTGAACGGCGACTGGCCACCTTCCTTCAGCGCCTTGACACGCTTGCTGAACTCGAGCTGCAGCGTGGCGCCGACGCCGTCCGTGCCACCGAAGCCGGAGACGCTCGACATCAGCGAGAACGTGCCCTGCTGGCCGCCGCTGAACTGGCCGGGGGTCGACTGCGTCATGCCGGTGAACATCGGAGACGAAGGCGCGCCGAACTGGGGCGGCAGACCGCCGGGAGCTGCGGGCATGGCGATTCCGGGGATGCCGGGGATGAAAGGTGCCGATTGGTTCATGGAAGGGACCTGCATGGTGGGGATGGTCGGAGCAGCGGGCTGCTGCAGGGAGGCCGACGGCAGTGCGGGTGCGGCCGTCATGGAAGGAGCAGCGGTGAACTGCCCCGAGATCGCTTGACCGGCGGATGCCAGGTCTTGCGCGGGAGAAGTCGGGAGGGATGCGCCGTCGTCGGCGCCAGCGAGATTCAGGCTCATGGTGGCGGTTCCTATTTTTGAGTCAAGCTCAGCATATATACTCAGCACTTGAGAAAATATCAAGATACCGGTGGGCTACACTGATTTTCCAAAGGCGAGCGATCAGGCTCAAGTCGATGATATGTTGTCGTAGTTTTTTCCAATCGAGTGATCAGATTTGCCACGACAAGCATCACAACTCTAATCCTCCCGACCATTTCTGGTCGGGATGAGTCTTGCTCAAAATATAGTAGACTTCGTTATACAAATTTATCGTGTGACGACCCAACCGAACAAGTCGAAAGAATACTCAGATGTCGCTCCAGCTTTTCAAGGCCTTACCAACGATCGCCTTCAGTACAGTCACCCCACCGAGCTGGGCGTTGGTCAAAACCGGCTTTGATCGCAACATCAGTTCGCTGGTTCGATTCTACCGATCAGCCAAGATCCCAGTGCGTGGTGATCATCCGCTGGTGCGGCTGTTGTCTGGGATTCCACTGAATCCGACTATCTCGCTGGACAGCTACTACGCTCACGTTCTTGATATCTCACTTGAGCAGGCTGGTCTTTTGAGGTTCTCCTCCGAGTACTCGTTTGGGAAACCACAGCGCGGTATTTATTACGGGAAATCATGTATCGAGTTTATATTGGCCACTCGTGAGCCATTTGACTATCTCGCTACGCATGAGAAGTGGCGCAGTGCGATCGCGGTAGAACCTATTTACCACAGCAAGTCTGACTTGACCATGCACCCACTCATTGGACGCGATTACTCAGACGAGACTGGCTTCAACGTGATCAAGATCAATGTTCCGAAGCTGGCAGTACAATACCGGGCCTGGGTGCTCAACGAGCAGAGTCGGGGTGGCTCTGTTTCTGACGTCACTAAGTTCATTGGCGCCTATGTGTTGCCGAACATGATTCCTAGGCATGCCGAGCTTGCGTTGTTCAACCGAATCATCAATCGGTTCTATGAATTGCCCTCTCCAAGGGCAGCGGATCTGAAGTTCAGACATCCGATCGCCTTGCCATCTTTCGAGAGCCATGCGGACGATTGCATTGAAATCCTGATTGAGAACCTCAAGAAGACATCCAAGCGATTCGATGCGATCCTGATGGGCCTGCCTGCATTCAGACTCAAGAATCTTCACCAGGCCAATCTCATGCCAGTGGTTCCCGCTAATCGTCAAATCGAGTGGCTGATGCTCCTGAGCAGACTCAGAGCACTGACGTTCATGGCGGATGTTGGTGGAGAAAATACCAGGCAGATCAATCAGGCACACTTCAATGACATTCACCGATTACTGGCATCGTTCGACATTGAACAAGCCATGATCCAGCATGTTCCTGAGTCGGTTTACTTTGAGGCATCTGCGATGCTCTCAGAACTCATGAATCGTGGCGGCATACGCTGAGAGGTCAGCGCAGGGTGGGGAACTCCCCACCCTGCGCTATGCCGTCAACTTTCAGAATCCAACATGTTCAGAATACGCCAGTCGCTTGATTTTGTCACCGCGGCCATAGTAGCCCAGCGTTTCCAGAACCAAGTAAAAGGACGTCATCAGGTCGCCGATCATTCGGTCGTAATCGATCACTGCGATGAGCTCTGGTGGGATACCAGTCTGCTTCAAGTAAAGTGTGGGCAGCTGGATGGTGGTCATCTCAGTGCGTCCTTTCTTTTTAATCCAAGTGCCGATCTTCATCGCGATCGATTGATCGGCCATTCCTTTCAGCCAGACCGTCATCTTGGTTGGATTGGAGGTTGTCAGGGATATTTTCAGCGTCACATAGGGGGGCGATGGCATCATGCCGTACTTCTCACCGAATACTTCGTTCCAGAACTGATGATGCTGGTAAGGGGACTCATCAGGGCCCTTGGAGTAACTGGCTGGGTCCTTAATAGTATTTTGGCGCAAGTAGGTGGACTCACCCTTGGTGATGCTCTCTACGATTTCTCGCTCGATGTTGGCCACACGCGTGAGGTAATCTGTCAGGTAGATCATTTCCCCAGCACAGACCGCGTCCATGATCGAGAACCGCATGGCTTCGGTCTTCTCAATCAACATTCTCGGAACTGCGCTATTGAGCAAGTAAACACCCTTGCACTCGTCCTTCGGCTGGACAAAGATGTTGCCCTCTTGAGCGTGACGATAGCCGTAGTAGTGTTTGCCGAGGTTCGTCGGAATGATGGGATCGTATTCGAATTCTGATTTCATCGCGATGTCGGAAATGTACCTGCGTGCAACGCCCAGATTGATCGACATCTGCGCAAGCAAATGAATGATCGAGCAAGCAGCAAAGAACACCATGGCGGCGGTGATTGAGATCGACACCGGATCCCGGCGATTATTGCCCTTGTACCACTTGACCCATTCTTGCACGGTGAATATCGTGGAGTCAGTGTCGCTGATCATCACACTTCTGCGGATAGAGTCCGGAAAAGAGGCTACTGAGGCAGGAACATTAGTGGTTGCAAAGAACACACTCAAGAGCGGAGAGTATTTGACCACCGTTTGTTCGATGTGATCGATGGTCGACGCCAGAATACTCAGCTGAATATCGGTGAGATTCTCACGATGCTTCATGCCGATGCCCTTGGTGAAGTCTCGGCAGATTTGGTGACCAAAGAAAAGGTATTCTGTCTCGCCACTCAGGGCTCGTTCAATCCGGCCCATGGCGTCTGGATGTGGCGATTCATCACGCTGAATGATTTCCGTCAACAGGTCACGAATGAGCTGCTCGTTGAAAACCCGCAAGTGATACATGTCCCCAACGTAGGCAAAAGCCACGCGTTGAAGATCGTCCAGGCGATCCACCAGTTCACGAATCGGTTCAAAATGACGTCGATTAATCCAGTAGAGGTCGCTTGAATACTGAATCAGTTCACAGATCTCCTGTGCAGAGGGAACGTACAGCTTGTACTGTATCGTCACGCGCTCAAGCAAATCGTAGTCCACGTTGGTCACAATGGAGACGATGTTGCTGATGACAATGTCCGGATTATAGTAGTGACGATTGCCAGCGAGCAGCTTTTCATTGTTGGCATTGCCGTAACCGGAAGTGATTCGGCAGATGCTCGTTAGCACCGAGTGCCCAGTTGGATTGAACAGCGGCGTGGACGGAGAAAGGCGGGTGCCAGAAAGAGCATTGTTCTTTCGCTTACGTCCAGTTTGCTCAACTTCCTTCACCGCGTACATCAGCAGGTCACCGGCCTCGCGGTAGGCAAAGCCAGCCTTCTTGGCGATCGATCGTTCTTTCTTATTGGTGCTGATGTACTTGACCGTGAACGACTCGCGAACGTCTGGATTTTCGTAGACCGTCAGCGTAGGTGCGATGATCCGGCCCTCCTTGAGCGAGTCGTAGATGTACTCCGTCAGCGGAGCCTGCTCCTTGCGGCGATCCAGTCCCTCTGGGCGATGAAAGTACGTGATGATCGGATCTTTGGTCTGAAAGACCCCATTGGACCCAAGCATCTCACCCACCGCAGCCCGACATATTTCAATCGGATCCCCAGTGGAAATATGCAGATGCTGCGCATATTGCTCGCGTGCCTGACCGATCGGATCGATCTTTCGCACGTACTTATCAACACCGGGAAGGGCAAGAGGGTTGAACATCATGGTCGGAGTCTTTTCAATTTGGACACAAGATTCTACAGTGACGGCAAAATAAAAAAGACGTCGCGTCACGAGGTTTCCCCCGTGACGCGACGTTACTCAGACGAGATAAAATATGCAAATTCCGAGGGTCGTGGCCACCATGATAGCCGCGAGACTACCCCCGAGGCGAATCTCTTCGCCCCAGCGCCAACCCCCGGAAGTTGAACACCAGGCTCCCTACGAGAAGGGAGCCATCACTTGCATACAAGAAGAAGTGACCTTTTCAGTTATCGCTCGGGTAGGAGTTCGGTGACTCACGGGCGGCCGAAAGCGAAATAGACGGATAGTAGGCACTCTTCGGGACGCTTGCGATGGCTCCTCCAAGGCTGGGGAATCAGGCCCAGTACAACTCTACCCCAGCTGTGCGTAATACGCTTTGCCGTGAGTGAATTCCTCTGGGCAGTATCCTCTAGCAAATAATAGGGATATTCCCCGTATTAATTTATCCGTTCTGAATGTCGGTGCGCACGTTGGTAATTCCGCGACCGTTGAAAAAGCTCACCACCTCGCTGATCATGGTCAAGTCCATGAGCACGGTGAACCGCACCGAGCGACTCGTCACCTTGACCGGCTCTGCGCTCAGCCAATCTTTCGCAAATGCCCGGACTTCCCCAGTGCTGGTGACTACCTTCACGAACTCCATGGCTTCCACCGATGATGGCAGATCCGGTGCGAGCACCCTAACAAGGGTGTGTAGCTGAATCACGTCCTCCGTCTGTTGTGCGGTATCGCTGTCAACGATGCCGAGTACCCGAGCCGCGGAGTAGGAGTTCTCCAGAATGCTCGGAGCAATGAACGTGAAGTTGTAAGTTGAGCCGACCCTCAGGCCGGAGCCAAATGTGGACACGTGTGTTCTCCAATGAAACTAAAGACAAGATCACCGCCAGAAATCAGGCAGTCAAAGTACAAGTCATTGGCTAAATGACCCATTCTGAACTCAGACTTCAGGCGCCCGAATAGTTCTAACTTAAAAACGCTGGCCAAATAGATCGAGCCATTGTATCCGACGCTGCCGGCACCATCGGCCAGAAGGTATCGCTCGGCTCGCAAGTCAACTGGATTGGCCTGAAGTAAGTTGATGCATCCTGATGAATCGCCAGCCAAATCGCAGCGAAGAGCGGCGACTACTTGACCGACTAGGCTGGGAATGAGCGTTTCGAACGAGGCTGATTTGGATAAACCGTTCTTCAGTACCCACGTATGAGTACAGAATGGGACCACCAGCGCATTAAATTTCTGGCGCGTCACGTTTGAGTATCTCCATCCATCGAGATTTATCCATGATCAGCACCACTCGACCGCCACTGGCTGGGATGGCCACCACATTGCCCTTGGCGTAGTAATTCCAGTTGACGCCAACCAGTATCTCAGAAAAGACCGAGCTGATAATCGACATTACGCGGTCGATATTTCCATCTACCCGGTCCTTGAGTGCCTCCAGCGAATCGCCCAACCTCGACTCGATCACGTCTCTGATGGCACTGCGAATGATTCGCTCGTATCCGGCCATCGCCAGGTTCAGCACACTGGGGTCGATCGATCTGCTTGACAGAAGAAGCGACATACTGGACACGCAGGGGTCCGAGATTACTCTGGACAGCAAGTCGTTACTGCTCAGGTCCAGTTCGCTGAGCAATATCGCCAGCGTCTGAACATCGTCTTCAGCCTCAAACGCCTGACGAAGGTCTGGAACTTCGTGAACTTGCACCGGCGCGCGTGGTTCCGAACCCGATGACGATTTCATTGTCATACTCCATGGGCATGTGGCCCAGTACTTCATACCCACTGTCTGGGCAATAGCCGATGATGTACCTAAAGACGTATTTTATCTCGTCAGAGAGGTTTTTAAGGTGCTCCACGTAGAAAGTCCAGGCCTCATCTTCATTGACGAAGCCACGAATACCCTCATAAGACATTTGACCACAGATGTCGATCACGGTCATCTGTGGATCGTAGTAATAACACTCCAGCAGCAAGTTCAGGATGTCTTGAACATCTTCGGCCTTGAATTTCTTTCGAAATTCTGACAGACTGGGCAGCCGAACTGCCA